>Ga0334888_1000060_pt1 | contig 165705 bp, 143 predicted proteins | sample GraSluR1_MG_FD_207227 | JGI IMG/M metagenome (GOLD analysis project Ga0334888, IMG submission 207227) | Sludge microbial communities from methane-producing bioreactor in Wageningen University, Netherlands - Granular Sludge_3_08-R1 | ecosystem: Engineered > Bioreactor > Anaerobic > Unclassified... | reverse complement strand
ATGTTCCTCTCACCTCTCAAGTGATGTTTTGTGAGGTGATCTAATACCACAATTAGGCTTAAATTACAATAAGTTAAAATTGTAGATTCAGAGAGATGCCATATGTACACTCACGGATTCAGGAGTATGTCGAAACCGCCCAAGAAGCCTGGGAGATCATATCCGGCAGGCTTGCGGAAAGTCCGGCATCGGTCTGCTGAAGGGAGCAAAATGCATGAAAACCATTGTAACCGTAACATTGAACCCGGCCATCGACAAAAGTTCAAGCGTGGCGCATGTCGTAGCCGAGCACAAACTCCACTGCACACCGCCTCGTTTCGAGCCCGGCGGGGGTGGGGTGAATGTCTCCAGGGCCATCAAGAAACTGGGAGGCAAATCCCTGCTCCTTTATCCTGCAGGGGGACTGACGGGGAAGAGGCTACAACAGCTCCTGGACGAAGAAGGTGTGAACCATCGGCCGTTTCCCATCGAGGGGGCAATCCGGGAGAGTTTGGTCATTTTGGAGGAATTCACCGGACAGCAGTACCGTTTTGGAATGCCGGGACCAAAGCTTCGAAAGAAGGAAGGGGAGCCATTTCTTCAGGAAATATCGGCCATGGAGCCTGCACCGGAATATGTGGTGGTGAGTGGAAGCCTTCCGCCTGGCGTGCCTCCTGACTTTTATGCACAGGTTGCCCGTGTCGGGAAGAAGAAGGGGACAAAGACGATCGTGGACGTTTCGGGTAAAGCCCTGAAGGAAGCCATCGAGGAAGGAGTGTTTTTGATCAAACCCAATGTCCGTGAATTCAGGGAGCTGGTCGGCGAGGAGATCAAGGAGGAATCGCAGATCAAGGCCGAGGCCCAAAAGATGGTCCAAAGCGGCCGCTGCCAGGTGCTGGTGATCTCCCTTGGCGCAGCCGGTGCGCTGGCGGTTTCGGAGGACTTTGCCGAACACATCCTGCCGCCCACCGTGCCGATCATCAGCAAGGTCGGGGCCGGGGACAGCATGGTGGCCGGTATCGCCTTGAGCCTGGCCCGGGGCAACTCGTCCAGGGAATCCGTCCTTTTCGGCGTGGCCGCCGGTACGGCAGCCGTCATGACGCCGGGAACCGAATTGTGTCGCAGGGAGGATGCCGAGCGGTTGTATGAAAGCATCATTACAGGGACCTGAAGAATCCCGCCCATCAGAATGAGATAGTTGTTGCCGTGAAAAAGATTAAGCTCATAGCGATATTGATCCTGGTGTGTGCTCTGACCATAGTGATCGTACAAAACCGTGGCCCGGTTCAGGCCCATTTTCTGCTGATTACCGTGGAGATGCCCGTCATCCTCTTGCTGCTCCTGACCACAGGGTTGGGTTTCGCTTTGGGTTTGCTTGCGGCACTCTTCAACACCTCAAAGCGTCAAGAAAAACAGAAAGGAGGCACGACATGATCACCAAAACCCTATTTCCCGGCCGGTATATCCAAGGCGTCGACGCTCTCAAACGACTGGCAGAGGAGATCAAGAGATTTGCACAGGCAGGGTTCCTGGTGTGCGACCCCTTTGTCCTTGAAAACCCCCTCCCCCATTCCGACATGCTCGTGGGAGCGTCTTCAGGGAATAAGGCGGAGCGGTTTGGAGGTGAATCCTCTGACGAGGAAATCGAGAGGCTCTCGGGTCTCGCTGACAAGGCAAAGGCGCGGGTCATCGTGGGAATCGGCGGCGGCAAAACCTTGGACACGGCCAAGGCAGTTGCTTACACGATGGAGCAGCCCGTGATCATTGTCCCCACAATCGCATCTACCGATGCCCCGTGCAGCGCTCTTTCCGTCATCTACACCCCGGAGGGGAAGTTCAAGAGATACTTGATCCTTCCCAGGAATCCCGATGTTGTCCTGGTGGACACCGGGCTGATCGCCAGGGCCCCTGCAAGATTCCTGGTGTCGGGCATGGGGGACGCCCTGGCCACGTGGTTTGAGGCAAGCTCCTGCAAGGCGAAGTTCGCTCCCAACATTACCGGCGATGTCGGATCCATGACCGCCTATTCGCTTGCCCGGCTTTGCTACGACACTCTGCTCGAATACGGGCTCACGGCAAAGATCTCCTGCGAGGCTCACGCGGTAACCCCGGCCCTTGAGCATGTGGTTGAGGCGAACACGCTCCTGAGCGGGTTGGGCTTTGAAAGCGGAGGCCTTGCCACGGCCCACGCCATCCACAATGGCTTCACGGTGCTTGAAAAGGTCCACGATCAACACCATGGCGAAAAAGTCGCCTTCGGGACCCTGGCCTCGCTCTTCTTGACCGATAAACCAAGCTCGTTGATTGACGAGGTATATTCCTTCTGCGAATCCGTGGGGCTGCCTACCACCTTCGAAGGAATCGGCCTTGGGGATGTTTCCGACCAGGAACTGACAAAGGTAGCCGAGGCAGCGTGCGCGGAAAACGAAACCATTCACAATGAGCCAATCCCAGTCGATGCAAACATGGTGTTCTCTGCACTCAAGGCTGCCGATGGCGAAGGGAGGAGAAGAAATGTCCATGGCTCCCCAAAAGGCCGCAGCAGGACATGAACGGCCGAGGAGTAAGAAAATGCAGGGAAGGGCTTTTGTGCTCCTCCGGCCTAGGAGCCACCCTGAGTTATGAGAGGATAAAATGTAATTTTCACGGCAAACTCAGAGCTTGATTTCATGAAAACCGTTCAACAAAGGAGGTTCTGATGGAAGAAAACAGGAACGGCCGGCGCTCGGTGGCCTATTTCTCCATGGAGATAGGCATTGACGAGAGAATATGCACTTACAGCGGGGGGCTTGGGATCCTCGCCGGCGACACGATTCGCTCGGCAGCCGACCTCAGAGTGCCGATGGTTGGGGTCACGCTTCTGTACCGAAAGGGCTATTTTCGTCAGAGGCTCGAAGCGGACGGGTGGCAGCGGGAAGAGCCGACCTCCTGGGCCTTTGAGGAGTTGCTCCAAGAGGAATCTCCACGAGCCCAGGTGCAGGTTGAAGGGCGGACCGTTCATCTTCGGGCCTGGCGGTATGACGTTCAGGGCCTTACCGGCTACACAGTCCCCATCTATTACCTGGATGCAGATCTTCATGAAAATTCTGAATGGGACAGGGGACTCACTCAGTCTTTGTACGGAGGGGATGACCATTACAGGATTTCCCAGGAGGTAATCCTCGGTATAGGAGGCATAAGGATGCTCCGTTCCCTTGGCTACGACAGGATGGTGACCTTTCATCTCAATGAAGGACATGCAGCCCTCATCACCCTTGCGCTTCTGGATGAGGAGGCAAAGGAGGCCGGAAGGGATTCTGTCATCCAGCAGGATGTGGAATCAGTGAGAAACAGGTGCGTCTTTACCACCCATACCCCTGTCCCGGCCGGCCACGACAAGTTCCCCGTCGATCTGGCGCGAAAGGTCATCGGAGATCGGAGCGACTTCTTTGCTCTGGAAGGCGTCCTCCACGAAGGGCGCACCCTCAACATGACCTATCTGGGCCTCAACCTCAGCCGTTATGTGAATGGAGTGGCAAAGAAACATGGGGAGGTCTCAAGGCTCATGTTTGCGGGCTATCACATTGATGCCATCACGAACGGCGTCCATGCCGCAACCTGGGTCTCTGCTCCATTTAGAGAGCTGTTTGACCGCTACATCCCCTATTGGCGTAACGACAACTTCAGTCTGCGCTACGCCCTGAGCATTCCCAGAGAAGAATTGTGGCACGCCCACATGCAGAGCAAAAAGCAGCTCATGGGCTTCGTCAACAGCGCGACAGGGGCCGGCATGGATGAAAACATTCTGACCGTCGGATTTGCCAGGCGCGCCGCAACTTACAAGCGTGGGGATCTCCTGTTTACCGACATGGAAAGGCTCAAACGGATATCCAATGAGAAGGGAAAGGTCCAAATAGTCTACGGAGGCAAGGCCCACCCCCGGGACCATGAAGGAAAGGAGCTTATCAAACGGATCTTTCGCGCCAAGCACGAACTGCAACACGACATCAAGGTCGCCTATCTGGAAAACTACAATATGACCCTGGGCGCGATCATCACCGCCGGGGTAGATATCTGGCTCAACACGCCCGAACCGCCCATGGAGGCCTCAGGCACAAGCGGCATGAAGGCGGCGCTGAACGGAATCCCTAATCTGAGCGTGCTGGACGGATGGTGGATCGAGGGCCACATCGAGGGGCTGACCGGCTGGTCCATAGGGGAGTCGGCTCCCGGGCAGGGAGAAAACCGTAATCACGCCCTGGATGCGACGTCGTTATATGATAAGCTGGAGCATGCCGTTATCCCCCTCTTCTACCACGATCTGGGCCGCTTCACGGACATGATGGCCTACTCCATCGCGATCAACGGCTCCTTCTTTAATACCCAAAGAATGCTGCAGGAGTATGTGCTTAATGCCTACTTCAATCGCTGAAGAGATCTTCCCGTATCGGGTTTAATCTTAACAGGGAGGAGAAGATTATGAAGGAGCAGGCGGTTGATTCACATTGGCACGCCATGGATGCCCAGGAGGTGCTCAAGCGTCTTGAAGTCTCCGAGGATGGGCTGAGCGAGGCTCAGGCCGGGCAGCGCCTTGAGGAGACCGGACCGAATACGCTGGAGGTTGAGGAGGGGACCGGCCCTTTTCGCCTGCTCCTGAGACAGGTCCACAACCCTCTGATCTACCTCCTGGCCGGTGCTGCGATCCTTTCCCTCCTGGTGGACCATGCCGTGGATGCAGCAGTCATCACCGGGGTGATCGTTCTCAATACCCTGCTGGGTTTCATCCAGGAATGGCGGGCAGAGGGGGCGCTTGCTGCCCTTCGCCGCATGGCATCTCCCCATGCCAGGGTGGTGAGAGATGGAAACCCGAAGGACGTCGATGCTTCCGAGGTCGTGCAGGGCGACATCCTGATCCTTGAAACAGGCGACCGTGTTGCCGCAGGCGCAAGGCTTATTTGGGCTGAGGAGTTGCAGGTGGATGAATCGGCCCTCACGGGCGAATCGGTGCCCGTTGCCAAAAACGCAGAAACCCTGGAGCAGGATACACCCATGGCCGACCAGAAAAACTTGGTCCGCATGTCCACCAGCGTCACGGGCGGAAGAGGACAAGCCGTGGTGGTCGCAACAGGCATGCAGACACAGATCGGCCTTATCGCGGCGGAGGTCCGCGCCACAGGTAGAGAAGATACTCCCCTTCAAAAGCGGATGCACAAGCTGGGCATGGTTCTGGGGATTGCGGGCGTTGCCTTTGCAGCGGGCGTCTTCGGGCTTGGGATGCTCCAGGGCTATGAGATCATCGAGATGCTGATGTTCTCGGTCGCTGTGGCGGTTTCGGCGATTCCGGAAGGGCTGCCGGCCGTGATCAGCGTCACCTTGGCCCTAGGTGTGCGGCGCATGGCAGGCCGCAACGCCATCATCCGGCGTATGCCGGCTGTCGAGACCCTTGGGTCCACCACCGTGATCTGCTCCGACAAGACAGGGACCATCACCAAGAACCAGATGACCGTTCAGAAGATCTGGGCCGGAGGCCGCCTCTACGAGGTGAGCGGGGAAGGATATGCGCCTGAAGGCGAGATCAAGGTTGAGGGCGGGGATACGGCCGGAGACCTTCCAGATGATATCAAAAGACTGCTGGAGATCGGCCTTCACTGCAATAATGCGGCGCTCAAGGAGAAGGAGGGCCAATGGGTCGTAGAGGGAAATCCTAGCGAAGGGGCCCTGATCGTTGCCGCCAGGAAGGCAGGGCTTGAGAAAACGCCGGAACAGGCTGAGCGGCTTTCAGAAATCCCCTTTTCCAGCGACACCAAGTACATGGCCACCCTTCACCGGCCCGAAAAAGGCGCAGGGCACGTGGCCTTTGTCAAAGGAGCCCCGGAGCGCATCCTGGAGTTTTGCTCCCATGTGCTCATGGAGGGGAAACCGGTGGAGCTGGATGACAAACGTCGCAGCGAGATCGTTGCGCTCGCTGAGCAGTTCGGCTCCGAGGCCCTTCGGGTGATGGCCGGCGCCTATCGCTTCAGCTCAGGAAGCGCGGCCAGGCTGGAGCGATCCGAAATCGAGGGAAGCCTCACGCTGGCCGGTCTTTGGGGCATGATCGACCCGCCCAGGGAGGAAAGCATCGAGGCCGTAAAAGAGGCCAAGGGCGCCGGGATCAAGCCCGTCATGATCACCGGCGATCACGCCGTCACGGCCCTGGCTATCGCACGGTCCGTCGGCATCGCGGACAACGGGAAGGCGGTCACAGGCAAGGAGATCGACGGCATGGAAAAGCCCGCTCTTGCAAGGGCCGCCCTGGAACAAGGCGTGTTTGCCCGCGTCACCCCTGCCCACAAACTCAAGATCATGGAGTCCCTCAAGGAACAAGGGCACGTGGTGGCCATGACGGGCGACGGGGTGAACGACGCCCCTGCCCTGAAGGGCGCGGACATCGGTGTGGCCATGGGCATCGCAGGCACGGTAGTGGCTAAAAGGCTGCGGACATGATCCTGACGGACGACAACTTCGCCACCATCGTGCATGCCGTGGAGGAGGGCCGCGTCATTTACAACAACCTGCGGCGGGTCGTGTTCTTCCTCCTGGCTACCAATCTCGGGGAGATTCTCACCCTGGTGGCGGCCCTGATCATCGGGCTGGATCTGCCCTTGACAGCCGTCATGGTCCTGTGGGTCAACTTGGTCACGGACGGTGCCTGCACCGTGCCCCTGGGGATCGAGCCGGGACATGCCGACATCCTCAAACGGCCTCCCAGGGATCCTAAGGAATTCATCATCGACAGGGTGATCGCCCTGCGGATGGCCGTGCTGACGCCCATCATGGCCGCGGGAACCCTGGGGCTCTTCTGGTATTTCAAGGAAAGCAGCGGCCTGGATTATGCCCGCACCGTCGCCTTCACCACCCTGGCCGCTTTTCAGTGGTTCCAGGCCTTCAATGCACGGGCCGCCTTCCGGTCCGTTTTTTCCGTGGGACCCTTCACCAACCGCTGGGTGCTTCTGGGCGTTGGCATTGCGGTCCTCCTTCAGATAGGAGCAGTCCATTGCCCTGTCGGCCAGTTGCTTTTCGGCACTAGCGCTCTCAGCGCCGAGGATTGGCTTTTGATCGTTCTGGTGTCGAGTTCCATCTGGGTCGCAGACGAGCTCTTCAAACTAGGCGGTTTTTACGGGAGCCCGGAAAAGAAGGCTACCCGGAGACAAACAACAAACCGATCCCCTCAGGGGTAAGCATGATTCTCCTCACATGGATGGCGATCCTTCTCTGATTTTCCCAGTCGGCTATGTTGTCGGGCATGAATCTCGCGTTTTTCACGATCAGCAGGCTCGAACTCAAGATGGAGGTGGCCAAGAACAACAGGCATGTGCGCCGTGCGTTGTTCCCTGAGAGAAGATGCGAATTTTCTCCTGGTCACCAACGGCATTTGGGATGTGGCCCTGGCCTTTGAAGGGGGTGAGCCGGGGGCTTTGAAGCGCAGTCCCCTTAAACCCGAGAAAGCGATTTTCGACCCCCAGATAGTCTGGCAGACGGAATATGTCAATGAAAATGAGACACTGTTACCGGTAAATTAAGCTCTGGTTCTTCGTTCTTTTCCTCCTTGGGTTTGTTGTAGCGTCTTGCAAAGTGCACCTTCTCCCAAAGCGTGGCACAATAGCAGGATGGGCCTGTGAACCCAGGGAGCTATCGTGCGCAGGAGAGCAGCAGCGGCCTATGAGAGAGAACGACTCAGCAGTTCGGGTGTGAGCCTCTGGGGAAGCAGGGCCAGGTGATCTTCTTCGCCCTGGGCAAAGGGGAGCTTCTCGAAAAGACAGCGCAGATAATGGTAAGGCTCGAGACCGCAGGCCTTTGCCGTCTCGATGAGGCTGTACAGCGTAGCCGCAGCCCTGGCTCCATTGGGATGTCCGGAGAATAACCATCCCTTGCGTCCCACCACGAAGGGGCGGATCGCATTTTCGGCGCAGTTATTGTCTAACAAGAGACCCCTTCCTCTCGAACTGCCCATAGGCCGAGTAGGCATCCGTTTGCAAATACCCCTGGTAGCCCTCCAGGATCTCCCGCGGAACCTCACCGGACCTTGTGGGGGCATAGTGGAAGAGAACCACCGGCTTATCGGGATCTCCCCCTCTGAAGACCCACATGTAGGAGTCTGTCGTGTTGGCACGGCCGGGTTCGTTCAGAACCTGCACGCGAGTCTCATCGCAGTGGATGATGGCGCCTGATTTGAGCATCCTTTGAAGGATTTCCATGATCAGGCGGCACCGGTGCGAGACCATCACCATCCAGGAGGCCATGGTGGAGCGGGGGATCTCGATGCCGTAGCGGTCGAGGATTTTCGAGAGCCGGTAAAGCGGGGTGCCGTCGGCGTACTTGGCGGTGGCCACATACGCAAGGGTGCCCGCCGTGGCAAGGCCTTTGGGGATCATCTCGGCAGCAAGGTCGGCGATTCTGACCGCTCCCCCCTCGCTTTCCACTCCCTCACAGCCCTTGCACGCGTACTTGGGACGAATGGTTCGAATGACTTGCACCCTGGCCGGAATGATGTCGAGCTTCTCCGAGACACTCTTCCCCGATCCGGGAAAGAGCGGTCCCACAGGCACACACTTTCTCTTCCTCGGCAATATCGACCGCTTACGTCGAAAAAGCCGAAGTCCCCGGCATGGATAACGGCGTCGGCTCGAACCTGAGCAACCAATTTATTTATGATTCCGAGCTTGCCGTGGGTGTCAGTGATGAGCAGGAGCCTAATCCGATGATCCTTGGTAGCCTAAAAATAGCCATTTATCCAGGTCAGCAGCCATTTGCCAATCTTGCGTTCTAAGGAAGGATCTCCCAGCGAGCGCCCCGCCCCCTGCCGACAAGCCGAATCCTGCGCTGTTTTTTCAGCTCAGCGAGGATTTTCTTGATCAGTTGCGTGCTGGCCGATGGAAGTTGGGCTGCCAGGTCTCCCAGCGTGAACTGCTCCACTTGAGCGAGAACGGTCTGTTTTACCAGGTCGCTTTTGGCGGGACGGGCCTGCGTCGACTCCACCTGTCGTTCGAACTCCTTGTAAGCAAGGCGCAACATGCTCAGAAAATAGTTCCACCAGGGTAGAAGCTCGTTTTTTCCTTCATGCCATCCCTGGGAGCATTCGGCCAGGACGCCATAATAATCTTCCTTGCTCTGCTCCACCAGACGTTCCAAGCTGACGTACCGTGCAACCTGGAAACCATGTGACTGAAGCAAGAGTGTTGTCGCCAGTCGTGAAACACGTCCATTCCCGTCCCGGAATGGATGGATGCACAGAAGGTCGAACACGAAAGTGGCGACGATCAAAAGCGGCGGAACGCGTTCATCGTCACAAGCTTCTCTATAATTCCGGCAAAGCGTATCCATGATTTTCGGTGTGTCTTCGGCGGAAGTGGGAACAAACCTGATTTTCCTCTCGCCGTTCGGCAGAATCTCGATGATTTCGTTATCCCGTTTTTTCCATTCGCCTGCATCGCCCGAAAGACCACCCTGAGCGAAGGCGTGAAGCCGCTGGATGACCTTCGGTATGATGGACACTTGGCGCTTTCGCGAATAAATCCAGTCCAAAGCCTGTCGGTATCCTGCAAGTTCTTCTTCAGAGCGGTCCCGGGGCTTGGACTTTCCCAAAACCACCGGACGGAGCCGGTCGGCCGGTATGGTCACGCCTTCTATCCGGTTCGATGATTCCACACTCTGGATAATCGCCTGTTCCCTCAGAACATCGAGAACTTCCGGTTTCTGCCTAATCCATAGGTCCTGCTTGCCGCGGGCTTCCATACATGCGCCGAGAAGCCAACCCGTACCCACCGGGATCGAAATATCAGCGAACTTTTTTTGGTCTAAAGACAACAATGTCGATTACCTCCATCAAGTGGTAGCTTAATAATAGCCTATTTCGATTCCAGTAGCCAATTCTTTGTTCGAAAAGAGCGGCATTCATTCGAACAAACAGGAAAAACAGTTACTGGACGGAATAAAGAGCTATAAATCGGCTCTTGGCGAGAAGAATCATTACAGGTACCTTGATCAAAATTTTTCGCCCCTACATGCACATCGACAATGAATCCTATTGCGTGAATACGATTCGGCATGATCGCAGGCAGATCCGTCCTGGCATGGGGAGAAGATCGAAGGCGTTACAACGTCATTCGGAATCAATAACGTCATTCCCGCAAAATTGTTTCGCCATGCAAGGTTAACTGGATTCCCGCATTCGGGTGAATGACGTTGTGATGCCGAAAGACGTTGTTGCGCGAATGAAGTTGTTTTTGTGGTACACTTTATCGTGTAAGCCTCTCACCCAGTGGGTTGCGGTTGTGGGATCCGTGTTGTGCGGAACTTTCTTCCGTGATACCATAGAGTTAACTCAAAGGGCGGGATTTCTTTTTCCATGAAGATCGCTCAATTTGGGTGAAAGTGAGAAGGTCAAGGATGGTGACTCCTGGCTCCACGCAAAGATCGTCTTAAAACCGGTTAATCCCGATTTTGAGTCCATCGTGTTGACTGGCGTCGAGGAAGTTGAGCTGCGAGTGATTGCCGAGTTTGTCGAAGTGCTTTTCTTTTGAGAGATTGCAGAAGAATAGCTAATCCGAAAATTCCTGCGGATTTCACGAACGAAAACAGCCGGGCCAGTACCGGCGCATATAGGATGAACTGAAACCATGCGCGGATACCAATACTACGAGTTCCTGGCCATCGACCGGCCTCTGACGGCAGATGAGCTGGACGAGCTGTGGGCGATCTCGCCGCGGGCCACGATCACGCCGGTCAGCTTCACCAAAAAATATACCCGGGGCGACTTCAAGGGCGACCCCGACAAGCTGATGCAGCGCTATTTTGATGCCCATGTCTATGTGGCCAACTGGATGAGGGCCATTTTCATGGTGCGGCTGCCCATGGAGGCATTGACCCGGGAGACCGCCAAAGCTGCGGCCGTGCCTTACCTGCTGGATATCGAGCCCACCAGGACCCATTGGATCATTACCTGGAGCCTGGGGGAGTCGGAAAACTACGAGCGCTTCGACGTGGAGGACGGCCTCGGCTGGATGGAGCTTCTGGCCCCGGTGCGGGATGAACTGCTGTGCGGGGATTTGCGCAGCCTGTATATCGGATGGCTGGCGGCCGCAGGCGGGGAGACGATGGATGACGATGAGATGGAGCCGATATGCGTGAGCGGATTGGGAGACCTGACGGCGAGCCAGCAGGCACTGGCCCAATTTCTCGAGGTGGACCCGTACCTGCTGGCTGGTGCCGGCATGGGCAGCCCGCCTGCTCCGAAGGCGGAAATTTTGCTGCAGGAAATGGATATGTGGATCGATGCCCTGCCAGGAGAAGAAGTCCATTCGATCCTGAAACAATTGCTGGAGGGCAAGGGGCAGCAGGCCGAACGGTCCATCAGGAACCGGTTCGCGGCATGGCGGCGCGGCTTTCAGAATAACGCTACCGACGCATCCCGGCGTACAGTGGGAGAATTGCGGCAGAACGCCGTAAAGGCCCGCCTGATCCAGCTGGAAAAACGAAAACGGGACCACGAGCAGCGAGAAATCGAACGCCGAAAAGAGCATGAAGAGTATCTGAAGACCCTGGCCGACGATTTTTCCAAGGCCTGGGCGTCGGTCCGAGAACCCGTCGAGCGCGGATCGGGGTGGGGGTATGATATAGCTTGCCGTATAATCGTCGACATCGCCGAAGCCTATGATCTGTTTGCGACCAAAGAGCAATTCCAAGACGAATTGAAAAGATTCATGACCGACTACCTGCGGCGCAGGGCGCTGATTCGACGCTTGGTGAAGGCGGGCATCTGGAAGGATCAGTAAGAGATGGGCACGCGAAATTCCAAAAAGGGCAAAGAACTCAAAACCCTGGATGAGATGATCGGGGAGATCACTGTCGACGCTTATGGAGATGATGAGCAGATCTGGGCTTTTCGGCAGGCCTTTGAGGATGACGTTGCCCTGCCGGCCGACGGTTTCGTCATCGGGGAACCGGTTTCAGTGATCGCGGTGGACTACGACGGTAACGAACGGCGCGGTCTCACCGCAAGATGCCGGCGTGAAGATGGGTCCGAATATTTGATTGCGGTCTCCGATGTCGTGTTGCCGCAAACATCGGCAGGGGCTCGCTACATCGCCGCCTACCGGAGGTGGCTCAACCTCGATCCTTACCCTTCAATGACCCCATCACCCGGTCCAACGACCTCAAACATGCCGGCGAGCGGGCAGAGGCGATGAAGATCTTAATGGATCTATGCCAGGCGGACCTGCGCTGCCTGGATGCCCACTCGCATCTGGGCAATTTTGTTTTTGATCACTGACCGCAAAATGCCATCCGGCATTACGAAGTCGGCCTGTGCATCGGCGAGTTGTCTTTGGGTGGCGATTTCACCATCGGGCCTTACCGACTCGCTGCCCGCGGCGAGGGTCGCTACGCCCCGTCAAGCGGCGAGTACACATGCATTGAGATCGAGGTGCACGAAGTGAGCACGGAGATCGTGCCAGGCGAAGGAGGTAAGAAATGAGCATACACCGGGATACCCCTGTCGTCTTCGAGTCATTGGTAGCCGATGCCACGATGGCTGCATCGAGCCACAACACCCAGCCGTGGCGCTTCGAGATCGGGGAGAAACGGGTCCGCATCGTGCCGGACTTCACCCGTCGTTGTCCGATGGTCGACCCGGACGACCACCATCTCTACGTGAGCCTCGGCTGCGCCGCCGAGAACATGGTCCTGGCGGCAGCGTCCAAAGGATGGAACGCGGCGGTCGAGGTCCGGAGCTCGGGCAACGCCCATTCGGTCGATGTCATGCTCCAGCCCGCAACCCCGGTCGCGTCTCCCTTAGCGGACGCCATCCCACGGAGACAGTGCACCCGAGCCGCTTTCGACGGACGTCAGGCATCCACGGATGATCTGGTGCTGCTCGAACGGGCAGCTTCGGGCAAGGGGGTCACGCCTATGCTGATCACCGATAAGAACCGTCTGGACACCGTGGCGGAGTTGGTAGCGCAGGGAAACACGGTCCAGCTTCGTGACCCGTGCTGGCGCAAAGAGCTGATCGCCTGGATTCGCTTCAACGAGCGCGAGGCACGCCGCACACTCGACGGGCTCTGGTCACGGACATCCGGTAACCCGGAGATGCCCCGATCGCTGGGCGAGTTGCTTCTCCGTTTCGTTCTCTCGCCTCGATCCCAAAACCGCAAGGACGTGCCGTGGATAAAAAACTCGGCCGGCGTCCTGGTAGTCGTATCGGAAGTGGACGATGCGGCGCACTGGATCGAGGCGGGGCGCTGCTATGAGCGGTTCGCTCTGCAGGCCACTGCACTCGGCCTCCGCAACGCCTTCATCAACCAGCCCGTCGAGGTCGCCTCGCTTCGTGAACAGCTCGCAACCTGGCTGGGTGTGGGGTCTCGACGCCCCGATCTGGTCGTGCGTTTTGGCTACGGCCCCGAGATGCCGAAATCCCTCCGTCGGCCCGTGACCGATGTGGTGTCCGCTGCGGGATAGAACGTGCAGTCGCTTCAGCCCAGGTGGGTTGTGGCCCCGGGCCGACGAAGACGCCACCTCGCATCGGTGGCCGGATGATTGAGAGATTTAGAAAGTCGAACATGGCAAAAGAACATCAAACAACCTCCACTCAGGCCCTCAGGCTCTACCGCGACCTGGCGGACTGGTATCCGCTCCTGACGCCGGTGGGCGACTACGCCGAGGAGGCCACCTTTTACCGGCGTTTGTTCGATGCCCACTGCCAGCGGCCCCCTCGGACCCTGCTCGATCTCGGCAGCGGCGGCGGCCACAATGCCGCCCACTTGAAGGCGGCGCTGGCCTGTACGCTCGTCGACCTGGAACCGGCCATGCTCGTGCTGAGCCGCCGCATCAACCCGGAGTGCGAGCACATTCAGGGCGATATGCGGTCGATCCGGCTCGGGCGCGTCTTTGATTGTGTCCTCGTACACGACGCGATCAGCTACATGACCTCGCGCAGCGATCTTGCCGGCGCCATTGCCACGGCCTTCGCACACACCGCCCCGGGAGGAGTCGCGATGTTCCAGCCGGATTTCGTCTCGGAGACCTTCGAGCCGGGCACCGAGACAGGCGGCAGCGACGGGAACGGGCGCGGCCTGCGCTACCTCGAATGGCGGTGGGTTCCCGATTCAAAAACCGACATGTACGTGACCGATATGGCGTACCTCTTGAGAGACGTGAACGGAGCCGCCAAGGTCATCCACGACCGTCACTTCATGGGTCTGTTCCCGAGAGCCGTGTGGTTGGAGCTGATTTCGACAGCCGGCTTCGAACCCCTCGTCGTCCCCTTCGAACACAGCTCGTACAGCGACACCGGACACGAGGTGTTCCTCGGGCTGCGACCTGTCGCCGATGGAGAGGCGTGACATGGACGAACCCTCGCCGCGCTTCCGGCCGATCTTTTTCGAGCTCTACGAGTCGCTCCCCAGACAGGGTCCGGGCAACCGCGCCTGCGCCGCAAGGGCCCTTGCTCTTTGCCGCGATCTGCCGCCCGCGCCGGCGGTGCTCGATCTCGCGTGCGGCGTCGGCGGGCAGACACTCCATCTCGCCGAGCTTACATCCGGGTCCATCGTGGCCCTGGACAGCCATGCCCCGAGCATAGAGCGGCTGCGCACGACGGTCGCTGTGCGAGGGCTGGCCGAGCGGATTCAGCCTATGGTCGGCGACATGGCCGCCCCCGGGCTACCGCCTGCGAGCTTCGACCTCGCCTGGTCCGAGGGGGCGCTCTACAATATCGGCATCGACAACGCCCTGCGCGTCTGCAGCGGCCTGCTGCGCGCCGGCGGCTGCCTCGCCTTCACCGATGCGGTCTGGCTCACGGACAACCCGCCCTCCGAGGTCAAAGCGAGCTTCGAGGACGACTATCCGACCATGGGCCGGGTTCCGGATGTCCTGGCTGCAATCGAGAGAAGCGGCTTTTCGTTCATCGGCCACTTCACCCTGCCGGACGATGCCTGGTGGGATGATTTCTACACCCCGATGGAGATCCGTCTCGGAGAGCTGCGCGGTAAATATGGGGATGACGACGAAGCGCTTGCCGTGCTTGACCAACTTGCGCAAGAGCCTCAAATGCACCGAAGGTATTCGGACTACTATGCCTACGAGTTCTTTGTGGCGCGTCTGATGGGGTGAATGAACCCCGGCGAGAAGGGGAAATATGATTCAACGCCGTTTCAGCCACATTAGGACGGGTTTGCTTTTTGATAACCCGTTGATATGGAAGGTTTTCGGTTAACAGCCGGAGAACGAGAACGGTTATGAAGCTGGTTGCACACGGGGACGGTGAAAACCGCCCCCGTCCGGGCACCGATGAGTTCCACGAAAGGCTCCTTCCCCGGGCTGACATGGGAAACGAAGATGCGCACCATGGCCGGGGCAGCATCCCTTTCGACGGTTTGGATTAAATCGGAGTATTGGGAAAGAGCGATCCATAATCGGCCCGGACCCGGTCGGCCAGTTTGTCGATCGCCCCAAGCCTTCCGTGTGTGTCGCTGATCAGCAGGAATCTCATGCGGCTATTCCGTAGATTCCGGGAGTTGGAGTAGGAATCGCCAAGCCGGCACCACCTCGATGGTCCCGGCTTTCACATCCAGCCGCTCATCTTCGTTGCGGGTCACGATGGTTCCGGTTTTCTGGCCCAGCTCGGCCATCGCCTCACTCAAGGCCGCAGTCTCCCGTTTCCGCGTTTGCGGCTCCGCGAGGGACTCGCACACCTGCACCAGCATCTTGGGCCGACCGCGCATCGGCCTGCCTGCCGCGACGCTCGCGGCGCAGGCAGGGACGATGAAATCGACCTCCCGACCGGTCCTGGTCTTGTAATAGTAGATTTCCGGGTAAAGACGTCGAAGGGCTGTGAACACGAGGTTCTCAAGGAGATGGCCGGAGTTGACCAGGATTCCGGACGACACCGAAGTGACCAGTGCGTGATCGATGCAGTAAACCTTTTTCAGATTGGTGTTGCTGCGCGCGAGAGACGGGTCATATATGCGCACGGTGAACAGGAAATAGGCGTCCTCGAACCATTCCAGGTAATCCGACACCGCATACTTCGGAGCCTTATGGCCCAGCGACTTGAGATAGCCCGTGAGACTGTTGACCGAGTAAAGCGATGCGGTGTTGTCCACCAGCCAGTGCGCCAGATCGGTCAGCGCCTTCGGGTGTGAAACGTCGTGGCGCTCGACCAAATCCCGAAACAGGATGGTGTGGAAATATTCCTGGTGCGTCTTGATTCTCAAGTGGCGGGAGAGACCGGCGACCTCGGGAAAGCCGCCGGTCTCCCAGTATTCCTCGAAGGTCTTCCGAACGAGGAGCCGCTTCTTCGTCGATAGTGAGCCTTCGCTCTCGATTCCCTTGCAGTCCAGAAATTCCCTGAACGAAAAGGGAAACATCTCCCATGAGAGAGCCCGGCCGCGCATCTGCGTGGCGATCTCCTTCGACAGCATCCTGGACGACGAACCAGTCAGATACACCTCGCATTTTTCCGTGCGCATCATGCGGTCGACGAAGGGTTCCCACCCGGGGGCGGCCTGAATCTCGTCGAAAAAGCAGTAGACCGTCTCGATGTTTTTCTTCTCCGGGTAGATGGAGTAATAGGCCTCGGCGATCAGGCCGAGATTGTCCTGCCGCAGGTTGTGGAGGCGGTCGTCAAAAAAGTTCAAATATAGAATGTTCTGTCGAGGGATACTATCGTCCAACAGCCTCTGAATGACCTGAAACAGGTATGTCGACTTGCCGCTCCGGCGCACCCCGATACAGACGGCGGCCTTGCCGTGCACCGTCTCGATACGCAAACGCCGGGGCACCCCGGTCTCCAGCCGGGTTTCCTGGAAATCCAGGATGATGGATTTGATCGTCTCTATCATGGGATCACTCATGGTCATGATTTTTTCCGGTATCTATATCATCCGGAAATAAATATAGCCGGTTATGGCTCAAAGTGTCAATGAATATTTCCGGATCTGGTCTGATTCCCCCAGCCCGAACAGCCCGCCCACCGACGTTCCTTCCCCGCCTCCGGTAGATCCCCAGGAGCGGGCTTTCCCCGCCACACGGCGCGAATGTCGCGCCCACAAGGGCAGGAAACCGAGCGGACCCCGGTGGAAACACGATCCAATCCGACATCTGACAGTCCGGCGTGGAGGCAAGTACGTTATGGAGGCAATGACACTGCTGTGAGACTGACGATGTTGAGTAAATGATTTCGTTGCGGGAACGGTGCTGTTGCGGATCTCTTCCTCCTTTGTGAGACAACTGTCCGGTTTAGCGACAACTGTCCGGGTACGCGTTTGCCGGATGAACCTGATTTATGGGTGGGTTAAAGTGACAGGCGGACAGATTCGAATTCTCCATTCATGAAATGAACGCCCAAGACATTGCGTGCAAATCGGGTTTGCAGTTGCTGGCCGAAGGTTTGCTCCGCGAATTCACCCCTTCTGTGGTTGATATGCCGTACAGGTTAACAGTTTGGCTGCACTCGGCCGGTCGAGCGCCAATCTTCATGCCGAAAGAGATGCACAGATGAGTATCGGGGAAAAGGAGGAGAGCGGGGATCTCATGGGCGGCATCGCTTCTCCGGCCTGCAAGTACGGGGAGGTGATCTGTGAGGCCGCCTGAAGAGGTCTTCTAGCTTACCATCTTCCAGATCACCCCTGCCGTCGCTCCGATCGGCACCAGGTAATGGATGGGGAGGTGAAATCGCAGCAGCAGCACAAGGAAGACCATTGCGGAAAGAGCCGCGAACGGGTCAATACCGCCGTTGTGCAGGATCACCTTGTGTCCGAACCAGACCGCCAGGTTAAGCACCACGCCGACCACTGCTGCGGTGACGCCGGTCAGTGCGGCCTGAAGACGTTGATTCCCGGCCATGGCTTCGATGAAGGGCGCGCCGGCGAAGATGAACAGGAAACAGGGCAAAAAAGTCACGTAGGTAGTGAGCAGAGCGCCGATGATGCCCGCCGCCAAAGGATCGAGCCCACCGGGTTGGTTCCATGCTCCGAGAAAGCCTACGAACTGGGTCACCTTGATCAGAGGGCCGGGGGTTGATTCGGCCAATCCCAGGCCGATAAGCATCTGCTCCATGGTCAGCCAGTCGTTGTTCACCGCCACGTCCGCAATGTAGCTCAAGACGGCGTAGGCGCCGCCGAAGGTGATGAAGGCGGCTTTGGTGAAGAACAGGGCAATGTGGATGAGTGTGTCACCACTCCCGCGCCATAGCCACAGGGTGCCGATCGGGACCATCCACAACACCAGAAAGGCACCGGAAACCCTGGCGATATGGGCCAGGGACGGAGTGATGTTGTTTTCTCCCATTGTCGATTCGGCTTCAGTACGGCATTTCCCGAACTCTTCGTCTAAATGCCCCAGGCAAAAGACCTCCGGCATCCGGTGCTGCAACAAGAAACCGGACAGCGCTGCCGCCGCCACGATATAAGGGAAAGGGACCTTGAAAAGGAAGGTGGCGATAAAGGCCATTGCCGCGAATGCATATAACTCCCGGTGCTTCAGGGCTCTTTCTCCGATGCGCAGCACGGCTACCATCACCACGGCCACCACCACCGGCTGAATGCCGTAGAACGCGGCCGCCACCGCCGGGATGTCGATGTGAGCCACGGCCAGGTAGCTGAGCAGCAGCATGAAGAAGACAGACGGAAGGACGAACAGGGAACCGGCGGCGATGCCGCCCCAGGTGCCGTGCAGACGCCAGCCGATGTAGGTGGCCAGTTGCTGAGCCTCGGGGCCGGGCAGCAGCATGCAGAAGTTGAGAGCGCGCAAGAACTGATTTTCGTCGATCCATTTCCGCCGATCCACCACCTCCTGGTGCATAATAGCGATCTGACCGGCCGGGCCGCCGAAGCTGATGAATCCCAACCTGGTCCAGAATCTGAGAGCTTCCTTGAATGCAACCTTCATCCAGCGCTCTTTTCTGCGACAGAGAGCGGCACATCGCGGCCGAAGATTGCAAATCCCACTGTGCCGATAACTCCGAAGATGAATGAGGCAATAAGGTTCGTCTGCGGGCTGATTTGCCACAGAAACGCGCCGCCCAGGGCGGCCAGGGAAACAAAAACATCCCGAATGAGGTAGTACAGGCCGAACATCCCGGCCTTGCAGTGATCCGGGGACAGGTCCATGATCAGGGCCTTGCGGGTAGGCTCGCCGAACTCCTTGAGCCCTCTCAGGACGAACGCCAGAACCAGCCACTCGAAGCTGCGGCTGTATAGCAGCACCAGGGGAAACAGGGTGAAAAAGACAAAGGTTATCAGCACAAAGGGTTTCTTGGTGCCGCGGTCGGCCAGATAGGCCACTGGAATGTAGACGAGCACCGCCGTGGTCATTTCGATGGTGGTCAGCAGGCCGAATTGCATGGCCGATACCGATTCCGTGATGGTTTTCATGCACCAGACCACCACGAAGGCATAGGGGATCTGTTCACAGAATCGCACCAGGATATCGGCTACCAGCAAGCCTTTCATGGCCGGGTTCATCAGTCGCAGCAGTTTCAGCGGGTTCTTTTCCGGGGTAAGGGTACAAGCGTGGGAAGGAGCGGCCTTGGCCGGAGGATCATCTCGGATCATCCACTGCTGCAGGAGAAGAGCCGCCACGGCCATGACCATGGCTGCGCAAAATGCCAGCCGCACCCCGTCGCGCTCGCCCCACGCGGAGATAAAGCAACCACCAAGCAAGGGGCCGAGCGCCATGGGGATACGCCGTACCAGCGAGTGCATGCTGACCCCCATGGTGCGCTTGCTGCCGGGCAATACCTTGTATATGAGGCTCATGGTGGCCGGAAGGGAAATGGCCGACCAGGAGATGAAGAACACCGCCCCGATGAGCACCGCCTGCCAGGTAGGCACCAGGATCACGAGGGCAAAGCCGAACATGGCCACCAGGTTGAAAATCAACAGGGATTTCCTGGTGCCGACGCGGTCGGACAGGTAGCCTCCCGGAAAGGAGTACAGGGCCGACAGCAGGTTGTCCATGGCCTGCAGCAACCCGATAGCCAGCGCCCCACCCCCCAGAACCAGCATGTAGATGGGCAGGAAGCGCTCGGCCATGCGTTCACCCATGCCCACCAGCACCACCATGGCCAGAACGCCGACCGTGCCGCGCTGCAAGCCCAGAAAGCCGGAAACCCGGGAGGCGCGGGTTCTCAGAGATTCAGAAGTCGCCATAACGCGTTCCCTTACGGCGTCTCTTTGGCCACATGCAGCCGGCACCAGGCATAAAGGGCGTCATAGACATCGAACTGCCTTTGGATGTTTTCCAGGTCATCCGGGAAGCGCAAACCGTAGCCCACGGCAATGGCCTCGAAACCGGCCGCCAGAGGGTCGGCGTCCGGGCGGCCGGTGTCCGCCGCGTTGATCACCCTGGCCATGCGCAGTAGAGCCGCGTCGGTCAGTTGGTAATCCTCGATGATCGCGTCGAAGGTGCAGCGGCCTTCCCGGTGGTGCAGTTCGGCTCCCTCTGTGTCAAAGGGAATCGCCCCGGTCTTTTCGGCGACGTCCAACACCCTGCTCCTTGGCGCGAAAATGAATTCGGCGTCCGAGTCGACAAACCGGGTGATCAGCCACGGGCAGGCCACTCGGTCCACGTGGACATGAGATCGGGTTATCCATTTCATGGAGATTCTCCTTTTTCTTCCTGGCACCGAAATAAGACAGTATCTTGTCCACCATCACCTGGACATCCTCCACCAGGTGGTTGAACCTGCCGTTCAGGTCGTCAGCCAGGTGCTGGACATACTCACGGGCCGCCATCTCGCCGCGCTTCTCCCGGAACACCTGGCTGAACTCGAGCACCCGCGTGATGTCGTGACGTTTCTCCCTGCAGTGTGGACCGGCGATCCATTCATGGGTCGGTTGGGCTCTCCGAAGGAAAGGTCATCCTCTCTCCTGCCGCTGATAATAGGCGTACAGGTTGTCGAACAGGCGAAGGCCTTCGCTCATCCGCAGGTCATCTTCCGGATGAGCGGCCACCAGGCCGGTCAGAAGGGCGTTGAGACCATCGGTTTCGCTGCGGCCGAATTTTCCGTCTTTCAAGTCGATGTCGTGTACCACTTCAGCCAAAGGCCCCAAGGCATGGTCTTGAATCTGAAGCCTCCGGACCATGACCTCGAAGGTGCAACGGTCTCCCTCGTGGGTGTATTCTCCATCGAACATGTCGAAACGGACCTCGTTGGGTTTGGGTGCGTAATGCAAACCTGAAACGAATTTGAAGATCGCCGCCTTGTCTACGAATCGGCGGATCAACCAGCCGCAGGCAATTCGGTCGACAAACACGTTGACACGGGTCACCCAGGTTTTTCCCATCAGATCGGCGGGACCTTCAGGGGCGTCGCTGCCGCCTGACGGCTGCCCGGCCAGCCGGTTACGTAATTCCTTGAGGTGCCGTTCCGCCATGGCGCGCTCCGGGGTCTGGAAAAAATCGATGGACACGATGTCGTCCAGGCGACGCCGCAGCCTGGATAGCTGAGTCGTTGCCTTTGCTGCGGGATTGCGTATATCGCACTGTCCGGTAGACCACTCGGCAAGCAACGCATCGGCCTCCTGGATCAGTTTTTCGTAGTCCGATTGGCGTGCCTTGTGAAACAAGGCGAGGACCTGTCCATCAGAGAGCCCTTCGACAAACCGCACTTCGGAGATGGAACCGTCGCCGCCGCTTGCGACAATCTCCTTGAGTGTCCAGCTCAAATCCTCCCGCGACTGTTCCGACAGGGGCATCACATAGACCGATGGCTTGATCGCCACGGCACCCACCTGTTGCAGGCGGCGCCAGATTTTCACGCGCAGGGCATTTGGTTTGGGGGGAATTTGATGGATCAACAGCAGCCACTTTTCGGGCTCGGCAGTCGCCATATGACTCTCCAGTTCAGTAGTTACAGCTATAATGTAACAATTGTTTCTAATTGTCAAGAGTCCTTTTCAACACACTACCTTATCCTTGACTGCGGGAAGGAATAATCGGGAGGTCAATGTGGATGAACTGCTCGGCGAGGCCGAGTTGCACCGACCCGAGACAATCCGGATCATCGACCGTTTCACCGTCATTCCCGCATCCCACCGTCATTCCCGCATCCCACCGTCATTCCCGCATCCCACCGTCATTCCTGCATCCCACCGTCATTCCCGCAAAAAGGCGGGAATCCAGATCAATCCGGTTGCTTAAGGAATAGAGCCCGGCCATAATGGCTATGGGAGAAGAATGTCAAGAACAACAGGGAGGGTTCCATGAAAGAAGAGTTCAAGAGCTTTACCGCACCCTTCACCTCGAGTGGTCGTTCCGCGATTGTACCTCGGCCACCGTGGCATTACGCAGGGTGGTTGATGAATGTGGCGATCACCTGTGACACGTCACACGGCACTGCCCTGGTTTCGGCGGCGCTCGGTCGCTTGACTGGAAATGGCTGTATCCACTTCGCGGACTGGCAGGCCACAACCGATGGAAGCGAATTGATCGACCCCGTGTACGCACAGTACAGGGAAACCATCGTCATCGTCGAGATCGAACGTCCGGACGGCAAGTTGTACAATTTTTGTCCGTTTATCTGGGTAGACCAGGATATTTCCCTGATTCGCGGGCTGCTCCAGGGTTGGCCGAAAAAAATCGGTGCGACACATCTGACCCGTTCACTGCCGATCGATCATGTCGCTGCCGCACCACTCAAGGCGGGTACCCGCATGGGAGGCACCCTGACGGTCAAGGGCAGGAGACTGATCGAGGCAAATCTTGAACTCACCGGGAAAGAGGGCGTTCCCCTGGGTTTTCTTGCAAACAGGACAATCGGCACCATCGGCTGGCCGGACCTGACAAGGCCTGCGCTCAATCCCGAACTGGTATGGGTCCTGCCCGACATTCAGGGCAAAGTATCTTCCGGATGGTACGATGCCGACGCTGCGATCAAGACACTCCCGCATCCTGTCGAGGAGTTGTCGCTGCTCGGCGAATTGAAGGCCGCAGGGGCAAGCGTGGGATGGGCGGGAATAACCGTAGTCGGCGCACAACCCCTGCTCTTGTGATCCGGCAGTCTTGCTGTTTAAATACCTTTTGTACTGCTTCTATTTGGAAGAGCGGGGGCCGGAATCCGGCAGTCGATCGGGGCCGCTGCCGGCAGGGCGGAGTTTAAAGCCCGTTGGGTCGACGGGCACAGGAACCGGGCAGCATCGCATGTGTGACAACCAGGCTCACCGGCGGCAGTGATTCTCCGTGGAAATGCCGTCCAATGAAGTGTCCTGCTGGAGCTTCATTTGAAGGTAGACCACATCAAAGATCATCCCCCGTTTTTTCCCGATTCCTTTGAACCTGCCGCATTCAACAAACCCGTTTTTCAAGTGGAATTTTATGCTGCCTTCGTTCAGGGAGGATATGCCGGCGAGGATGTTGGTGATCCCTTTTTCCCGGCCTGCCTCGACCAGGTGATCCAGAAGGGATCTGCCGATTCCGAGGCCGGTAAAACCTGCCTTGATAAAACAGGTGATTTCGGTGGTCCTGGAAAAAGCCGGCATCGGGTTGTAGGTTCGAAGCATTCCGAAGCCGATCACCTCACCGGATTCATTTCTCACGGTTACAGCCGGGTACCCCTGGCACATGGTCAGCAATGTATCAAAGAACTCATAGGGAAGCTCCTTTTCCGGATACGCGGAAAAGCTGTTTTTTACATAGTCGTTGAAGATATCCATAACGGGCACCCGGTCGTCCGATGACATGGGTATCAGCGTGGTCTTCATTTTATGTCTCCTTACAGGATTTCTTGAAAACCGATTCCCCATCCATGATAGACTTACTCCAGTATAGCTTTTTTCTTCATGGCTGCGAAACGCGCGGGGAGCCGGGAGCATGCCTCGACGCAGGGGGGAACTCCGGAAGAATGCTGAAATTGCCGCAGGGATCCGGATCGAGAGGGAAAGGCGCGAACAACAAGCACGGGAAATTCAGCGGGCAGAGGAACGGAAGGCCCATATCAAGACCTTGGCCCGGGACTTCCCAAGAGCGTGAACCGTCCGGCAGACGGTCGAACGGGGTCCAGGTTCGGCCTGTGACGAAACGAGCCGGCTCCTCAAGGCTGGAGTCTGGAGTGAAGAGTGGTGACAAGACGGTCACAGGATCTGTGCATGTCGTCGACCGTGCAACGGGCAGTGCAGTCTCGATCAGGACATGGCAGCTTCACCTGCGGATGACCGTGCTGTACTTGGTTGAAGCAACCAGGGCAAGGACATGAGAGATAGGGGGCATTCTATGAAATGTGGTCAATGCGGTTCTGAAATGGAGGCGGACGAAGAAAGGGAACACAAGGGGCGGAAGCTGTGTGAAGATTGCTATATGGATGCTCTTTCACCGGTTCGCACATGCGACCCGTGGGCGGTGCACAACGCAAAATCGCTTGGAAGATACGCTGGAAAGATGGAAGCTCTGACGCCGATCCAGTCCGAAATACTGAGTATACTGAAAGAAGCGGGTGCGATCGAACCTTCCGAGCTGCTCCGAAAACTCGGCGGAAAAATGACTCTGAAGGAACTCGAACGAGAGTTCGCAACATTGCGGCACATGGAAAAGGTGCGAGGAGAAAAACAAGGCGATCGAGTACTGTGGCGCCTGTGGTAGCGGATCATTGACTCGCTGCCCGTGAACGAGGCTGCCCGAAGGGGAAAATCGTCGCTGCGCTCCGTGAATCCATCGGGAGATGCCGGATCGAGATCTCCCGAAAAGCCGTTTCAAGACATAAAGTGCCGGGTCGACTGGCCCGACTGTGCCGCTGTCGGGGAGGTCCGTGATTTCCTGAGACGTACAAGACCCGTCTTCTCTTCTCCTGTCGGATGATCCTTCCTCATTCTTTCAATGAAGCCGGATACGGTTCGCGAACTCATGGCGGTCTTGGTCTGCAAACCGCCCCGATATGCCGCGTTCGGCGATGGCCGATGGGATCTTCAGAACCGTCAAAGGTTCGGCATGCACTTTCAAACGGTTCCGATCGTGCCCATGAATGAAATGCGGTTCTTCCGGCATTTTCTCACAAAACAAGTACCCGGACAGTCGGCGCAAAAAGGTGGAATACACCCATACCAACGTCATTCCCGCAGCAACGTCATTCCCGCAACAACGTCAATTCCGCGCAAAAGGCGGGAATCCAGGAAGGGTAACCGTGCATGGCGAAACCATTTCAGAAACGGGAAAGAGCCTGGAAGACAAGGTGGAAGACAACATGGATGGAGCAGGGCAATCCCGGGTGGAGAGATCTTTACGGCGCGATCCGCGCCTGGACTCGATTCAATCTTCCGGAACTGTTTGGTCGGTTTTCTTAAGAGATCAGCTGATTAGAGGTTTCTTGTGCGTTTTCATGGTGGGTTGTGAACCCACGGCTCATGGAAGTTTGCGGAATGAACCTGAAATGAGGCAAACCGTGTGCGGTCTTTGTTGAAAGGGAGCGAAACCCACGTTCCCGGAGTGCGGAAACCGTGAATATGCAGCTCTCTACCCGGATGGACCACGGAAGTGGAATGTTTATATTATCCCCACCTCTAGTCGGACAAGGGAATCGAAGGCCGTCAACAACCGGCCGTTTTTTATATCCGGATCATGTGCGAAGGAGACCGTCTTGCCGTTTGATGTCTGGGTGTTGCTTGCGATTTTGGCCGCCGCGTTCGTCCTGTTCATAGGCGGCTGGCTGCGTGTGGATGTGGTGGGACTGCTGGTGCTGTCCGCCCTGGCATTGACGGGACTGGTTACCGCGCAGGAGGCGCTGGCCGGCTTCAGCAGTCCTGCCGTGGTCACCGTATGGGCGTTGTTTATCCTCTCCGCGGGGTTGACGCGCACCGGCATTGCCCATCAGCTCGGAAGGCCTTTGCAGCGTTTCACAAAAGGCGGCGAGGCCATGCTCATGGTTGTCCTGATGGTGGCCGCCAGTCTGCTGTCTGCGCTGATCAACACCGTGACGGTTGCCACCATCCTGCTGCCATCGACCATGGAACTGGCTCGGCGGAGCGGGCGCCCGCCATCGAGGCTGCTCATGCCGCTGGCGCTGGGTTGTCTTCTTGGAGGCCCCTTCACCGGAATCTCGACTCCCCCCAACATCCTGGTCACCGACGCACTTCGGAACGCGGGTTTGGCTCCCTTTGCCCTCTTCGATTTCACGCCGATCACCGCGGTTATTGTCGCAGCCGGTATCGCGTTCATGGTACTCATCGGGCGCCATATGCTTCCCAGCAAATCGGGTGATGCGGATTCGGGCACCCGGCGGAAGATTGGGGCCACCTACCAGCTCGAAACGCACATCTTCACCACCCGGATCCCGGCGGGATCTGTGCTTGACGGCCGCACGCTTCTCGAAAGCCGGCTGGGTTCGGCCCTTCACCTGACTGTGCTGGGGCTCCAGCGGCTGGGTGTGCTGATGCTCGCTCCCCGCCCGAACGATGTCCTGCAGTCCGGAGATACGCTCATTCTGCACGGTCGGCCCGAGCACCTGCAGCGCTATCACGCCAGCCAGCACCTCCGGGTCGAGCCGAGCGGACTGATCGAGGGTCGGCTTGCTGATCGGCTGCAGGCAGCCGAGGTGCTTGTTCCCGACGGGTCGTCGCTGGTGGGTTCTACCCTGGCCGAGAGCGGCCTCAGGCGCCAGCATCGCGTTCACGTGGCGGCCTTGTACTCTCCTGACGAAGGCGAAGTGAAGGATCTGCAGCGACATCGACTTGCCGCCCGTGATCGGCTTTTGCTCCAGGGGGAACGAAAGGTGCTGGAGGAGTTGGTTCGTCTTGGTTTCATCGCGGAAATGCGTTTCATTGGCGCCGACAGGGTCAAGGCCCTGGCCGGCGACCGGACTCGGCTGATGGCTGTGCGCGTTCCAGGTGGATCGGTGCTGACCGGGCATGACCTCGTTGAAAGCCGCCTGGGGAATGCATTCGGTCTTACAGTGGTAGGGCTTGTGCGCGGCGGTGAACTGCTGTGTATGCCTTCACCGGACGAGAAAGTGCAGGCGGACGATCTGCTCGTGCTGCAGGGTTCTGCGCGCGACCTCGAGATCCTCGAAGGACTCCAGGACCTGGAGATCGCGGAACAATCATCAGGTCTGCTTGCCGACCTGGAGTCTCAGCAAGTCGGAGTGACGGAAGTCCTGCTCTCACCGCGGACCAGTCTTGCAGGGCGTACTCTTGCCGATCTTCTTTTTCGTGAGCGCTACGGCATCAGTGTGCTCGCCATCTGGAGAAAAGGCCGAGCCTATCGGACGGGGCTGCAGAACATGCCTTTGCAGTTTGGAGATGCCCTGCTGGTGTATGGGCAGCGCAGCAGCATGGAGACCCTGTCCCGGGATTCGGACTTTCTCGTGCTGGATGAGGCTGCCGTCCAGGCGCCACGCCTCGAAAAGGCCCGCATAGCCGTTGCCGTCATGCTGGCGGTCCTGGTGAGCGCTATTCTCGGCCTGGTTCCTATTGCCATAGCCGCTCTTGCCGGGGCCACGCTGATGGTGCTCCTCGGATGCCTGAGCATGGAAGAAGCTTATCGGGCCATTGAATGGAAGGTCGTGTTCCTTATCGCCAGTATGCTGCCCCTGGGAGCTGCCATCGAAAACACGGGGGCGGCGCAGATGGGGGCCGCCGCCCTGATCGCCGCGGTCGGTGATCTCGGCCCGCGCTGGGTTGTCGCCGCGCTGTTTATCGTGACCGTGACGGGCACCCAGATCATCCCCACGGCCGCCCTGGTGGTGCTGATGGCACCGGTGGCGCTCAGCACTGCCGCCACCTTGGGAATCTCGCCGCACCTGCTCATGATGACCGTGGCCATCTCGGCGTCATCGAGCTTTGCCAGCCCGTTGTCGCACCCTGCGCATTTGCTCGTCATGGGCCCCGGCGGCTATCGTTTCATCGACTACGTGAAAGTCGGTGTGCCCATTACGGTTCTTTCCTTCGTCGTGTCGGTGGCACTGCTGCCCGTCCTGTGGTCGCCTTACGAGTAGACGGGCCGGATATCTCCCCTCATCCTCCCACAGATTCCGGCGGAGGTTCGCCACGGAGATTTCCAGGACCTCGGTTCCCCCCGACAGCAATTTACCGGGGCGATCGGCCCCTACCCCGCGGCCTCGCTGCAATTCCCGGGTGCCATGACCGTTCGAATCGGGCTGGAATGCTCGGCCACCCACTTGACGAGTTGTCGCCCTATGACTAGCAAACCTGAAGGTGGCTCGTTCATCCCGATAGCACTGCTCCGATCATGCGGGGTTCGCGCCAGGAGATTTCGTACTTCCGGCTGTCAGCGACGACGGCTGCGGTGAGGATGTTCAGTGTCCATTCGAAAGCCGTTTTTCGTATGCGGACGGACTGACACCGGATTGAATGGACTCGAAGGAGGACAAACATGAAGGTATGGCCGGGACAACCGTATCCTTTGGGAGCCGTCTATGACGGCTTTGGCACGAACTTTTCGCTGTTTTCGGAGATCGCCGACCGCATCGAGCTGTGCCTGTTCGACGAGGATGGAAGCGAGACGCGCATTGATTTGCCCGAGGTGACGGGCTATTGCTGGCACGGGTATTTTCCCGAGGTCGAACCGGGCCGGCGGTATGGCTTTCGAGTCCACGGGCCGTGGGATCCCACCAGCGGGCACAGGTGCAACCCGGCCAAGCTGCTGCTCGATCCTTACGCCAAGGTGATCGAGGGGCAGGTTCAGTGGGATGAGGCCGTATTCCCCTATCGATTTCAAGAGGGTCCCGATGTTCAGAGCGACACGGACAGTGCTCCTTACATGCCCCGGTGCGTGGTGCACCAGCCCCATTTCGACTGGAGCGGAGACCGGCTCCTTCAGCTGCCCTGGCATGAGACCGTCATTTATGAGACTCATGTCAAGGGCTTTACCGCCACGCACCCGGCCGTTCCCCCTGAACTGCGCGGCACTTATGCGGGTCTTGCACAGCCGGCGGTCATCGAGCACTTGAAGAGGCTCCATATTACGGCGGTGGAGCTCATGCCGGTCCACTACTTCATCCACGACAACCACCTGGTGGAACGAGGTCTGAGAAACTACTGGGGGTACAATTCCATCGGCTATTTCGCACCTCACAACGAGTATACCTCGGATAAGCGGCCCGGGGCCGCGGTGGCGGAATTCAAACAGATGGTCAGGACACTGCACCAGGCGGGTATCGAGGTCATCCTGGACGTGGTTTACAACCATACCGGAGAAGGAAACGAATTCGGTCCGATGTTCAGCTTCAAGGGTATCGACAACGCCTATTATTACCGCCTTGCCGACGATCGCCGCTATTACATGGATTACACGGGGACCGGCAACAGCATGAACATGCGCAATCCGCATGTACTTCAGCTTCTGATGGACTCCCTCAGGTACTGGGTGCTCGAAATGCACGTGGACGGGTTCCGCTTCGACCTGGCCTCCACTCTGGCCCGTGAACTGCATGATGTGGATCGCCTGTCGGCATTCTTTGACCTCATCCAGCAGGACCCCGTCATCAGCCAGGTCAAACTCATTGCTGAACCGTGGGATATAGGCGAGGGGGGTTACCAGGTCGGTAACTTTCCCCCCGTGTGGACCGAGTGGAACGGCAAGTACCGGGACTGCGTGCGCGACTTCTGGCGGGGTGAAGATCAGAAGCTGGGAGAATTTGCCTATCGCATCACCGGCAGCTCCGATCTCTATGAGAGCACCTCGCGTCTTCCATTTGCCAGCATCAATTTCATTACCGCCCACGACGGCTTCCCGTTGAACGACCTGGTTTCCTTTAATGACAAGCATAACGAAGCCAACGGGGAGGATAACCGCGACGGCGAAAGCCACAACCGTTCGTGGAACTGCGGAGAAGAAGGCTCTTCCGACAACCCGGAGGTGCTTGCCCTGAGGACTCGCCAGAAGCGAAACTTTCTGACCACACTGCTTCTTTCCCAGGGAGTGCCCATGCTCCTGGGCGGCGACGAAATCGGTCGCACTCAACAGGGAAACAACAATGCCTACTGCCAGGACAACGAGATCTCCTGGTACGACTGGGAGAAGGTTGACGCAGGTCTTTTGGATTTCTGCCGAAGGCTTATACGGTACCGCAAGACCCACCCCATTTTCTGCAGGCGACGCTGGTTCCAGGGTCAGCCTATTCATGGCAGCGAAACCAAGGACATCGCCTGGTTTACCATGCAGGGCGAACAGATGGCCGAAGAGGACTGGGGGCAGGGGTATGCCCGGTCGCTGGGGATCTTCCTGAACGGCAAAACCATTCCCAACCCCAATCCGAAAGGTGAACCGGTCGTCGGGGACGACTTCTACCTGATTTTCAATGCCCATCACGAACCTTTGAAATTTCATCTCCCGGGAGGCGAGTGGGGAGAACTCTGGGTCAAGGAACTGGATACGGAAGTCGGCTGGGTGGAGAGTGAGGTATTTCTGAAGGCAGGAGGTCGAATCGAGGTGGGAGCCCGCTCCGTGGTGGTGCTGCGCCGGACGGCCTGACCCGCCTTTGCTCATGGGTCACGAGCAGACACCTGTTTCCGATTCGAGCAGGCGGCCGGGAAGGAGAGGTTTATCAAGGAGTACCTCCGGTGTTTTTCACACAAACGATCGATAGCATCACAACGTCATGCCGAGTCGAGAATGGGTTGCACGTATGCCCTGCCGCTCGTGGAGCTCTTTTCTGCCATCCAGGTGGACCTGAGGCAACGCGTGGAGATTCGATCGAGAATCGAGTAAAGTGAAGGTATGCGTGATGGATGTTCGTTTCGAGCGGCTTATCGCCACGGATATAACGGAGCGGATCAAGGAAGAGATCGTGGCGCGAGGCGGCAGCCTGGAGCCAGGCGGTTCGTGTATTGTCCGCGCGGATTTTTCATAAGGGATGAAGATGAAGAGTGATCCCGGGCAGATCGACCGGCACCTTGTTTCTTCGCAAGAGAACTTCCTCGACCTGGAATCATCACCTGAAGGTCTTTCCAGCCAGGAGGCGGCGAAGCGCCTTGCACAATATGGTTTGAACGAACTGCGGGAGAAGGCAAGGCGCACGCCGTTCATGATGTTCCTCGACCAGTTCAGGGATTTCATGATCCTGGTGCTCATGGCCGCCGCAGTGGTAGCGGGACTTACCGGTGAACCGACCGATTCCATTGCGATTGCCGTGATAGTCGTGCTCAACGCGGTGATCGGGTTCGTCCAGGAATTCAGGGCGGAAAAGGCCATGGCGGCGCTCAAGAATATGGCGGCTCCGTCGGCCACCGTGCTGAGGGACGCAATGACGGAGACTCTTCCGGCATCCTCCCTGGTGCCCGGCGATGTCGTCCTTCTCGAAGCCGGGAAGATCGTGCCCGCCGACCTGAGGATCACCGAGGCGGTTCGCTTGAAGATCGAAGAAGCGGCCCTGACAGGGGAATCGGTGCCCGCGGACAAGCAGAGCGAAGCGCTCGAAGATCCGGGCCTGCCGCTGGGAGATCGTACGAACATGGCCTACAAGGGCACGTTCGTGACCTACGGCCGTGCCACGGGGCTTGTTGTCGCCACAGGCATGGATACGGAGATCGGCAGGATCGCCAGGATGCTCCAGGACGAAGAGGAGGTCAAGACCCCTCTTCAAAAAAGGCTTGCACAGTTTGGGAAGAAGCTGGCCCTCGCCGTGCTCGTTCTTTGCGCGATCTTTTTCGCCGCTGGAATGGCAAGAGGCGAGCCGTTGATGCTCATGCTGCTCACGGCGATCTCCCTTGCCGTTGCAGCGATTCCCGAGGCTCTGCCTGCTGTTGTGACGATCGCCCTCGCCCTCGGCGCCCGTAAAATGGTGAAACAGAATGCGCTCATTCGCAAACTTCCCGCCGTCGAAACCCTGGGTTCGGTAACCTACATCTGCACCGACAAGACCGGCACTCTGACGGTCAACAGGATGGCTGTCGAGGAAATCTACGCTGACGGGCGGATCATCCACGGCGGGGAGGCGGATAACCCGGCGTCCGGCATGGACCACGGCGGGATTCTTCTTGCGGCCATGGCATTGAGCAATGACGCATCGAGCGATAAGGACGGCCACGTGATCGGAGACCCGACGGAAGCGGCCCTCTTTTCTTTTGCGCGAGATCACGGCTGCAGGAAGGAGGTCCTCGAACGATCTTTCCCCAGGGTGGCGGAGATCCCTTTTGATTCCGATCGCAAGTGCATGACCACCATCCACCGGAGGGAGGATGGAACCCATGTTTCTTTCACGAAAGGGGCGTTGGAGGTGCTGGGCGAGCGGTCCGCTCGAATTCTCACGGCGCAGGGCCCCGAGCGATTCGACAGGGACAGGATTCTCACGTTAGGCGAAAGAATGGCCGGTGGGGGATTGAGGACTTTGGGCATAGGCATGCGGCTGTGGAGCAGTCTGCCCGATGACCTGACATCTGAATCCGTTGAAAGGGAGCTCACCATGCTGGGCATCGTCGGACTCATGGATCCGCCGAGGGAGGAAGCCGCCGAAGCCGTGGAGCTGTGCAAGTCTGCGGGAATACGCCCCGTCATGATCACGGGGGATCATCAGGCAACGGCCGTGGCCGTAGCGCAAAGACTTGGAATTATGAACGACGAACCGGGGGAGGTGATGACCGGCGCCGACCTCGAAAACCTGCCCCTGGAAGAATTCGAAACACGTGTCGAGAATATTCGCGTTTACGCGAGAGTGGCTCCCGAGCAGAAACTCAAAATCATCAGAGCGCTGCAGGACAGGGGGCAGTACGTGGCCATGACCGGAGATGGAGTCAACGACGCACCCGCTCTGCGGCGGGCGGACATCGGCGTGGCGATGGGAATCACCGGCACGGACGTATCGAAAGAAGCCGCGCACATGATTCTTCTGGACGACAATTTTGCAACGATCGTCAAGGCGGTGAAGGAAGGGCGCCGCATTTTCGACAATATCCGCAAGTTCATAAAATACACCATGACAAGCAACTCGGGCGAACTCTGGACCCTGTTTCTCGCTCCGCTTCTGGGGCTTCCCATACCTCTTCTGCCCATTCATATCCTGTGGATCAATATCGTGACGGACGGTCTTCCCGGCCTGGCTCTCGCCGCGGAACCGGCCGAAAAGGATGTCATGAAAAAGCCGCCGAGGCATCCACAGGAGAGTATCTTCGCTCACGGACTGGGTATTCACATCATCTGGGTCGGCCTTCTCATGGGTGTGGTGTCCATCGGATCCCAGGTATGGGGAATCCGCACGGGCACGGACAACTGGCAGACCATAGTCTTCACGGTACTGTGCCTGAGCCAGATGGGGCATGTCCTGGCCATACGGTCGGAGAGCGAATCCCTGTTCAGCCAGGGGCTGTTTTCCAACCAACCCCTCATCGGTGCATTCGCCCTGACCTTTGCCCTCCAGATGGCAACAGTGTATGTACCTGTTCTGCAACCCGTGTTTCACACGGCGCCGCTGACACTCCACGAACTCCTGGTCACCCTGGGCCTCTCTTCGGTCGTGTTCCTTGCGGTGGAGATGGAGAAGATCGTTCGGAGAAGAAAGCGGCGGATTCGGGCATGACGCCCGCCCGTGACGGGCCTTGTTGAATTCCGGCCTTTTGCCCCTGCGATCAGTCCTGCTCCTCCATCACCGGATTGCGAAGAATTCCGATTCCTTCAATTTCCACTTCCACCACGTCGCCGTGCCGTATGGGGCCGACTCCGCTTGGAGTCCCCGTGGCGATCATGTCTCCCGGCATGAGCGTAAACTGCTTCGATACGAAGGCGATGATTTCAGGGATCTTGAAAATCATGTGCCGGGTGTTGGAGTCCTGGACCGTGACGCCGTTCAGGCGGCACTGAATTCGAAGATCCTGCGGATCGGGCAGGTCTTTGGCCGTTGCGATGCAGGGGCCGACGGGTCCGAAGGTGTCCAGGGATTTTCCACGGAACCAGCCGGATCGGTCCCTCGTCTGGAGATTGCGCTGGCTCACGTCGTTCATGCAGGTGAATCCGAAAATATGCTCGTGAGCCTCCTCGATTCGCACATTCCTGCACCTGTCCCGCATAATGACGGCCAGTTCGGCTTCGTAGTCTGTCCGAAGCTCGTCGAATCGATATTCCTTCAGGAATTTCGGAATGACGATGGGATCGTCCGGACCGATGAGCACATTGGGGGTCTTGGTGAACAGAATCGGCTCGTCGGGGACTTCGTCGGTAAATCCTCTCACTTTTACCGTGACGCTTTCGGCAATGTGGCTGCGGTAGTTGAGTCCGAGGGCGATGATCTTGGTCGGGTTGACTGTCCAGGTCTCAACGCTGTTGCAGATCGGTAACGTTACCATGAAACTTTCACCTTCCTGCCGGGTTGCACGGATCGGCAGGTACACACTGAAATGCATTCCCGTGAAGAGCAGGCCTGCCGTGTCGCCGATGAACGGTATTGCCGTTCTTTCGTCTGCAGGATAATAATAGTCGATTGAGTCTGGGGTCAAAGTAATTTGGTATATCCGGATAAATCGGACACTTGGCTCCCGCTGTTGATTGCATGATGCTTCCAACGGTGAGGGGGTCGGTTGTTCAGGCGGTCGGAGGAGGCGAGAGTAATGGGAATACAGGAATCGGGGAGGGTGCGGAACGAGCCATCGCCGGGGAATTCCAGCGTGAGCGGAACGGCGAAGGGGGCGGAGCCTCCCTTGATCGAGGTTTGCGGCCTGGCCAAGAGCTTTGGCCAGGTGCCGGCAGTCGTGGAGGTCGACTTCGAGGTGGGAGAGGGTGAACTTTTCGGGTTTCTCGGCCCAAACGGAGCAGGAAAAACCACGATCATCAATATGCTCACCGGCCTGGCGCGACCCGACGCGGGCAGCATACGCATTGCCGGCATCGACTGCTCCCTCGATCCCAAAGCCGCTCAGCACCTGGTGGGCATTGTTCCCGATGAAAGCAACCTGTATCCTGAACTGACGGGGTTCGACAATCTCTGTTTCTGCGGAGCCCTCTACGGGATGAAGAAGAAGGCGAGAGAAGCCCGTGGGAGGGATCTTCTGAAAGAATTCGGCCTGTCGGAAGCCGCCGGGCGAAAATTCGGGGGCTATTCCAAGGGAATGAAACGCAGGCTCACCATTGCCGCAGGAATCATCCACGAACCTCGGATTCTCTTTCTCGATGAACCCACTACCGGAATTGATGTATCCGGCGCCCGCCAGATACGCCGGGTCGTTTCGGACCTTCATGGCGGCGGCACCACTATTTTCCTTACCACCCATTATATCGAGGAGGCCGAGAGGCTTTGCGACCGCATCGCGTTCATCGTGTCGGGGCGGATCATCCGAACGGACACCGTGGAAAGACTTATAGAACCGGTGCTGGAAAGACACGTAATGCACATCGCGTTCTCCCGCCGCGTGCCGGAATTGGATGAAAAGCTTGCGTCGGCCTTTCCCCGCATTGAATGCTGTGTCCAGGGAGAAGGGCTGGTGCGCATCGAGGCGGATGAACCTGTCCGGGTGGGACCCATCGTGCGGTTTTTCGAGGAGCAGGGGGTCGAGGTTACGGAAGCCAGGAGGATGCGCCCTTCGCTGGAGGATGTCTTCGTGCGCATTACGGGTATCGAGGCGGAGGCCATGCGGAAAGAAAAGGAAAAGATGGGAGGAGGGGTATGAGAGAATGGATCGCCTTCTGGAATATTCTTGTCAAGGACATGCGGGCGTATTATCTCAAGCCCCCCAACATCAGCTGGGGGCTGATCTTCCCTCTTGCCTGGACGGGCATGTTTTTCGTCAAGTCCGGCGGCGAGGTGAGCAGCGTGATGTCCCTGCTTCCGGGAGTGGTGACCCTGTCCATCCTCTTCGGTACCACCTCGATGCTCGCGGTGACCGTCACGTTTGAAAAAAGGAATCGATCTTTCGAACGTTTGCTGCTCGCACCCATCTCCCTGGAACTTCTCATGCTGGCCAAGACGTCCGGAGCGATAGCCTTCGGTGTGGCCAACGCCTTCGTGCCCATCGTGATGGGGGCATTTCTCGCCGATCTTTCCGGGGTGGCCTGGCCGTCTGTTGTTCCGGCAGTGGTACTGATTGCGGTGGCGTCCGCTTTTCTGGGATTGTTTATCGCAGTGTCGGTGAGCGAGGTTTTCGAGGCCCAGACCTTTTCGAACTTCTTCCGGTTTCCGATGATTTTTCTGTGCGGGCTGTTCTTCCCCATCGAAAAGCTGCCCACATTCCTCAAGCCCCTCTCGTACATGCTGCCGTTGACGTACGGCGCCGACATTCTTCATGGAGCGTTCAGTGGATCGAGCGTTCTGCCGCCGGTCGCCGATTTCGGACTGCTCCTTCTCTTCTGCCTCCTCCTTTTCATCGTCAGTTTGAAGAATGTCCGGACTCGGTGGATCCTGTAAACGATGATTGCAGCTTGATCAGGAATTGGATGCCCGGAAGCCGCACGGCTGCCTGCAGGAAGATTTTCGAACATGTTGAAGAACACCGGTTGTCGACCTGAAGTGTTGTGATCTGACGGGGTCTGTCTTCAGGTTCTTCCATCAGTTGGTTGTGAGCCCACGGCTCATGGAAGCTTGCCGGAAGAACCTTATTCCCTGCCCTGGTAACCGAGCATGCCATAAATGGAAAACAATCGCGAAAAAGCGGTGATTCGGAAAAGCCCTTGCTTTCTCGCGGCCTCTGTTCCCTGCATGCCTGCATCCGGATGGCACGGATCCGGGCAGGGATAAAGCTTGACAGATGTGTGGGATGTCCAGTGTGAGGCTCAGGCCATACGATGGACCTCCACGAAAGGAAAGGGATTCTCCAGTGCGTGGGTAGGAGTGATGAAAATGTGTGATGAGATTGACGATCCTCCCTGCCGACGAAATGGACCGTTCAGGTGAAGGAGGCCGTGCCGGCCTAACGCCGTCTCCCTGAAATGGCTCTTTTCGATTCACTGTCGCATGGGCCGAATGTCCTGATGCTCCGGGGATCGGCGTGAAAGCGGTCGCCGGGCAGCAGGCTGCCCTGAACCTGGACCTTTTGCCCTTCATACGGCGCCAGGTTGATCCCCTGGACATTCATGGGGTACACCACGGGAGCCCGGTCTGCCGATGTTCCTTTCTGCACCGAATACAGCCTGCCGTTCAAAACACAGCCCGTGATCGTCCGCGGCACCGGGCGCGACGCCTCTGCAAAGTGGACTCCCACAAGACACACCACCGCCGCTACCGCCCCACAAAGCCACAGTTTTCTCATGCTCTGCCCTCCTCCGACATGAATTCGAACTCTCGATGTCCGGCACTGCATTGAAACAGGCCGTTTGCCTCTCCTTTGCGCCGGAGAGGCTTCGGCATCCGGGGGACCGGTTCCCCGGCGTCGCCATTCTAGTTCAGTGTGCAGGTATTTGGAAGCAGAGAGAAAGGGCCGGCAGCAGTTCGCAGTAAGATACCGGCGACTCGAATATCCGTCCCTGATGCCGCGGCCCGCGAGCCTGGAGAAATGGGTAATCACGGAGAGCCACTTTTGAGCCGAAGATCGACCGCATTCCGGGGCGTTTGCACGAGGCCGCAGATACGGGTTTTGAGTCCGTGCAGGAAAATGTCGGGACACTTTCATCGCACCGCGCTAGAATGAAATGGTGGGAAACCGGGCTTTCCATGTTCAGCAACGAGGGCGGCGTTCGCCTCCATGCCGTGAAAAGAAGGAGTGCAAGGGAGTCTCGGGATGGATATCTTCCCGGCTTTGCGGTATTGGACTGCGTCTTCAGGACGGGCTTTCCGGTCGAGGGGGTGGACGTGTGGATGGTCAGCCCCTTTGAAACGAACGAACTCATCGGACTTGTCCGAGTCAACACGCTGCGGGCCATGAGATTTGCGGTCCGGCTCCAGGACAATCAAGATGGAACCACAACAGCCATGAAGAACGTGGCAGCAGCACACGCGCGGCAACAAGGAACGGCACAACCACAGAGATCGTGCCGCAGGGCTTTCGGCAGGAAAGGAAGGAGCATCTATGGCTGGGGTGACAGGAGGAAGGCTGGTGGCGAAGGTGCTCGCGCAGACAGGGGTGAGCACCCTGTTTACTCTCTGCGGCGGGCATGTCATGGACATCTACAACGGCTGCGTGGACGAAAGCATTCGCGTCGTCGACGTTCGACATGAGCAGACGGCTGCCCACGCCGCCGACGCATGGACACGGCTGACCGGAATTCCGGGGGTCGCGGTGGTGACCGCGGGGCCCGGGGTGACCGACGCCGTAACGGGAGTGGCCAACGCGTTTCGGGCACAGGTGCCGATGCTGGTCATCGGGGGGCAGGCTCCCTTGAGAAACCTGCTCAAAGGCGGCTTGCAGGAACTCAACCACGTGGACCTCATGAAACCCATTACGAAGTTTTCCTGCACCGTGCTCGAAACCGAACGCATTCCGGAGGTCATGAGCATCGCTCTTCGGGAGGCCTACAACGGCCGCCCCGGCCCTGCCTTCCTGGAAATCCCGCAGGATGTGCTGGATCGGGAGGTGGACGAGGCAAAGGTCTGGTTTCCCGAGAGGCACCGTGCCCCCGGCCGGCTTTCCGGCGACGGGAGATTCATGGAGCGGGCCGCGGCCCTGTTGAGCCGAGCCGAACGCCCCGTTGTGCTGGCGGGTACGCAGGTGTGGCACTGCAGGGCGGCCGATGAACTGTACGCGTTCGTTCGCCGCATCGGCATTCCCACTTACCTGAACGGCGCGGCCAGGGGCTGCCTGCCTCCCGATTCGGACCTGGCGTTGAGCCGTTCCCGGAGGCATGCCCTGTCGAGGGCCGACGTCGTCCTGGTCATCGGAACCCCCTTCGATTTCCGCCTCGGATACGGCAGCCGCATTTCTCCTCAGGCTCGGATCATCCAGGTGGACCTCGACTACAGTGAATTGTGCCACAACCGCAACGTGGACGTACCCATCCACGCCGATGCCGGAGTATTTCTCGAACAGATGGAAGCCCTTGTGCCTCCGACCCAGCGATTCAAGGCCTGGCTGGATGAACTGCGCCAGAAAGAGCACGAACTGTCGATGGCGGACCGCCCTCTGCTCGATTCCGACGAAGTGCCCATCCATCCTCTGCGGCTGGCCCGGGAAATCAACGATTTTCTCAACGAGGATTCCGTCTTCATAGCAGACGGTGGGGACGTGGTTACCATTTCAGCCGGAGTGATCCGCACTCGAAAGCCCGGGCAATGGCTGGACCCCGGCCCACTCGGGACGCTCGGCGTCGGAGCTCCCTTTGCCATCGCCGCCTGCGCGGCCAGGCCTCGCAGTGAGGTCTTCGTGCTGTTCGGCGACGGTGCGTTCGGGCTGACCGGGTTCGACTACGACACCCTCATCCGGTTCAATATGCCCGTCATCGGGGTGGTGGCCAACAACGCGGCCTGGAACCAGGTGCGGTATGTTCAGCTCCAGAAGTACGGCCCCGAGCGTGGAAATATCGCGAACCTGCTCCACCCCCTGAGGTACGACCGCATTGTTGAAGCCATGGGAGGGCATGGCGAATACGTGACCGAACCGTCGCAGATTCGCCCCGCTCTCGAACGCGCGCGGAGTTCGGGAAAGGCTGCGTGCGTAAACGTTATGGTCGACCCGGGGGCATTCAGTTCGAGCACCAGGAACCTGACCATCTACCAGTAGTCTGGTCGGAGTCGGGCTTTGCCCCTGGTATCCGCGCCGTCCGATATTTTGTGTGGTTCATCCGGCAAAACGAGTACCTCCAGTGCTTTCACGCATCGGGTGCTTATCACGCAATGGATCGATGCCGTCACAGCGTCATTGGGCATCTCAACCTCATTGGGCAACACAACGTCATTCCGGCGATCATCAACAACGTCATTCCCGCAAAAGGCGGGAATCCAGTCCAATCACACATCGCACCACAAAGATCTCTCCACCCGGGATTGCCTTGCTCTATCCATCTTGTTTTCCAGGCTCTTTCCCATTCCTGAGATTGTTTCGCCGTGCACGGTCACCCTTCCTGGATTCCCGCATCCCACCGTCATTCCCTTCGCGGGAATGACTTTGTAATGCCGAATTTGGATGTAACGCCGAATGACGTTTGTTGCGGGAATGGCGTTATTGGGGGACTGACATTGCCGCGCGTGTGTTCGACCTTTGTGGGACGACTGTCCGGGTACGCGTTTTTGTGAGAAGAACCTGTCTTATTTTCCCATTTCAATCCGTCGTCCGGTGACATCCGTGCAGCAGGCACTGGAGCCTCGATACCGGGGGGGCCCGATTCACAGCAGCTTCGCACATGCACACGGCATCTCTTCATCGACGGCTGGACTGAATCCCTGCGTGCGGCTCCCTGTTGATCGTGGGCGAGGGGAAACCTGGTACTCATTATCCGAATCCGGATAGACAGGTTATTTTTTGTTTAAAGTCATTGACAAAGTCGGTGGTCATTGGCATCAAATGACAGGTGTATTGAAGAATCAATGTCGAATAAGTGGTGCACTCATGTGCGACCGGCGTCGTTCGTCTGCAGCAGTAGGGAAGGCGGATCGCACTTACATCCCTTTCAAGCAGGTAGCCGCTGTTTTCAAACCGGTAGAGCAGCATTTCAGAGAGTCGTCGAGATGGTCGATGTTGTCCGGGATCTGTGGAGGCAACTGGCAATACAGGTCTATTCCGGATATGAGACAGGCGTACACAGGAGAACTCTCGTTCCGGGTCTACGCCGGCAGCAAACTGCTCTTGAAGCGGCTCCCCGGGTCGGCAGCCATGGATCATAACAATCATCTCTGAAGACTTGAGTGCAGGATTTTCAATGAATAAGCCGACATACCAAGATCTGGAACAGAGGGTTGCGGAGCTTGAAGCGGAGATTGCCGATCTCAAGCAGGTTATCCACGTTCGGCAATACAGTGAAGATATATACCGCGCTTTCTTTGAGAACAGCATCGATGCTCTTTTCATCACAACGCCGGAGGGCCGGGTGATGGAGGCGAATCCTGCCGCGTGCTCGATGTTCGGTTACAGCCAGGAGGAACTCATCCGGTTGGGAAGGAGCGCGGTTGTCGATCTCGAGGGCAGCGGGTTGCGTGATGCTCTTCAGGAGAGGGCACGGACGGGAAAATACAAGGGTGAGCTTATATTTAAGCGAAAAGACGGAACGAGGGTTCCGGTGGAAGTCACTTCGGCCGTATTCAAAGATGACGACAGTGTTCGAACCAGCATGATCGTGCGTGATCTGACCAACCTCAAACGGGCGGAGGAGGATCTTCGCGAGAGCGAAGAAAGATTTTCCAGCGCTTTTAAGTACGCAGCTATCGGGATGGCCATCGTATCGCCCGAGGGAAGATTGCTCAAAGTCAACCGGGCCCTCTGTGATCTTCTGGGGTATTCGGAAGAAGAATTGCTTGCCAGGGACTATCAGTGTGTGACCCATCCCGAAGACCTGGCCCGGGACATGGCTTATGTGGAACAGATGTTGGCCGGAACGATCCAGACCTACAACATGGAAAAGCGTTACATCCACAAAGAGGGCCACACGATATGGGCTCTGTTGAGCGTCTCGCTGATCCGGGATCCATATCATACCCCGAAATACTTCATATCCCAGATCCTCGACATCACCGCTCGAAAATCAGCCGAGGAGATGCTGCGCTCGCAGGAACAATTTTTGAGAACGGTCGTGCAGACCACGGCTGTAGGTTTCTGGGTCGTCAGTTCAGATGGAATCATTACGGATGTCAACAAAGCCTATTGCTCCCTTTCGGGCTACGCACGGGAGGAGATTCTCGGGTTGCACGTAAACGACATAGATGTCGATGAGACTCCGGATCAGACGAGAGAAAGGATTCATCGCATCATTGCCAGCGGGTCGGAGTTCTTTGAGACGCGCCACCGGCGGAAAGACGGCAGTGTATTCCCCGTGGAAATGTCAGCCACGTACCTGGATGTGGACGGAGGGAAGTTTGTTTGTTTCGGGCGCGATCTTTCCGAACGCAAACGGGCTGAAGAGGCTTTGCGTGAAAGCGAGGAAAAGTATCGTTCGCTTACGAAGGACGTGCTCGACAGTTCGGAAGTGGGCATCTGTATCCTGGATTCCGGATTCAGGGTTGTCTGGGTGAACCATGCCCTGGAGCGGTTCTTCGGCTTGCGAAGAGATGATGTCGTCGGGAGGGACAAGAGGCAACTGGTGCGGGAACGAATCGCGGAGATTTTCGAGGGTTCGGGAGCCTTTGCCGCTAAAGTGTTCGCAGCTTATGTCAACAACACTTACACAGAGAAGTTTGAATGTCACGTATTGCCCGGCGGCCGGCGCGAGGAGCGATGGCTCCAGCACTGGAGCCAGCCCATTCAGTCAGGATTGTACGCCGGGGGCCGCATCGAGCACTACTATGATATTACGGGCCGCAAGCAGGCGGAAGACGCACTCCGGGCGAGCGAAAAGACTTTTCGCCAGCTGGCCGAAAACACAGAGGCGATCCTGTGGGAGTATCACATCCCTTCGGACAAATGGACCTATGTTGCACCTCAATCAAAGCGCATCCTGGGCTATGCACCCGAGGAATGGACCGATCTCCGGTTCTGGATCGATCGCCTTCATCCGGATGATCGGGACTGGGCTTCGAAGTACTCCGCAGACCTGACGGCCCGGGGGGAATCGCACGAATACGAATACCGGTTCATGACAAAAGACGGGAAGCCGCGGTGGGTGCGTGACGTGGTCAGCGTCGAGATGCGTGACGGCAAGCCCGTGACTAAGCGAGGCTTCCTGATCGATATCGACGCGCGCAGGCATGCCGAAGAAGAACGAAAGAGACTTCAGGAGCAGCTGTACCAGGCTCAGAAGATGGAGTCCGTGGGGAGGCTGGCCGGAGGCGTCGCCCACGACTTCAACAACATGCTCGGAGTGATTCTCGGCTACACGGAAATCGCCATGAGCAAGGTGAACCCGGATGATCCGGTACACGACGATCTGAAACAGATCTTCAAGGCCGCTCAACATTCCGCCGATGTCACGCGCCAGCTCCTGGCCTTCGCCCGTCGGCAAACCATCAATCCCAGGATACTCAATTTGAACGATACCGTGGAAGGCATGCTCCGGATGCTCAGAAGGCTCATCGGCGAAGACATCGACCTTTCCTGGCACCCCGGAACCGGCTCATGGCTCGTGGAAATGGATTCCTCCCAGCTCGATCAGATCCTGGCCAATCTTTGCGTGAATGCCCGGGACGCCATCTCCAATGTGGGCAAGATCACCATCGAAACGGATGTAAGGACCTTCGACGAAGTCTATTGTGCCGATCATGCCAATTGCACTCCCGGAGAATATGTCCTGCTGGCAGTCAGCGACGACGGCCGCGGAATGGACAGGGAAACACTGGAACACCTATTCGAACCCTTCTTCACGACCAAGGAGGTTGGAGAGGGCACCGGGCTGGGGCTTGCCACGGTGTACGGTATCGTCAAGCAGAACAACGGCTTCGTCGACGTCTGCAGCGAACCGGGTCACGGAACGACCTTCCGGATCTACCTGCCCCGGCACAAGCTTTCCGCGGAGCAAACGAACAGCAAAGACACGGCCGAGCACGAAGTTCGAGGAAGGGAAACCATCCTGCTGGTGGAGGACGAACAGTCGATTCTTGAAATGACGACGACCATGCTCGAACAGCTTGGCTACACCGTGCTGACGGCCGAAGCTCCCGGCCGGGCCATCGAGCTGGCTCGTGATTATCCCGGTGTCATCGATCTGCTTATAACAGATGTGGTCATGCCCGAGATGAACGGCCGCGAACTGGCCGATCGTCTCCTGGATCTCCACCCCCACACCAGGACCCTTTTCATGTCCGGCTATACGGCCGACGTCATTGCACATCGGGGTGTGCTGGGCAAGAATATCCATTATATCCAGAAACCCTTCTCGAAAAAGGAACTGGCCGCCAAGGTGAGAGGAGCTCTTTCGTAAATACCCCCGGCATGAAATTCCTGCATTCATATCCTCGAAAATGGTTTCTTCCCAAGACAGCCACTCCAGAGAATGGGACAGCCTTTCGACGGCTCGAATACTCCTTCCGAGGACCCGCCTGTCACAAAGCCCACTGCCGGGTGAAGGGCTGTCTTTTATTCTGCACAGGCGCCCTTCGATTCCGAGTGGCTGATTGCCTTCGGGTCGGGCACAGCCTTCATCCGTGGTCGTATCAGTCCACCGGGTGCCTTCGCCTCGATCCCCAGCTCCGATAAAGGCGCAAGGGCACGATCAGGCCGAAAAAAGGGATGGTGTAGAGCGCAGCGACGGTCGGTTCGATCGGGCCGAAGAACTGAGAACTGAAAACGATCACCAGTACATTGTTCATGACCCCGAAGCTGATGATGAGCGACAAATGGTCTTCCACCGGGCGCCCGTAGGAGAAGAGAATGCCGGCGGCGAAGGAGATCCCCGCGATGAGAAACGAGACGCCGAGTGCCGCCGCCACGGAAGACGGTTCCCCTCGAAGGAATTCCGAGTACCTGGAGAAGATGCCGAGATTGGTGACCACGAAGGTGCCCAGGGAAACTGCATACTTGACCCTCGAAAGTTTCAGGACGATTTGAGGCGTAAAACGGTTGAAAAGTTCCGCCAGGAGGAGAGGGATGAAGATCACCAGGCAGAGAAGGCGGGACATGTCGAAAAAGGAGATTTCCAGTTCTCTTCCCGCCAGGATCTTCACCATAAAGGGAAGAGTGAAGGGCACCAGGGCCGAACTGATGACCACCATTCCCAGGACCAGGAAAACGTTGGCATTCACCATGCCTGCAAAGAAGGGAGAGGCCACTCCGCACGAGACTCCACTCAGCAGCATGGCCGCCAGCGCATAGTCGGGAAGCAGGGTTCGAAAAAGCAGAAACGCCAGCAGGGGCAGCAGGATGAGTTTCAGGAAGACAAAATAGCCGATATGCAGCATGGATCCCTTCAGGATGTTCATAACGGTTCCGATCCGCATGGACAGGAAGCTGAAGAAAAGAAGCACCATCATGGAATAGATGGGATAGGGCTGAAAGACAGCCGCGGGGCCGGGGAAGAGGATACCCGCCATGATGGCGGAAAGGGAGACGACGAGCATGAGGATGTCTCGAACAGGGATCATGACGTCTCCGAGTGTCTGTTCGCCGGTGCAGATCGATAAAAAGCGGTTCATCCGGCCCGTTCCGAAAAAGAGGCGGACAGGAATCTCTTTTATAGCCGTTTTTTCCCGCCGGATCCAGGGGGGCATAAGAGTGTCAAGAGTCAAGAGAGTCAGGGGGTTGGGGCTGTTGAACGGGGGAACGGAGGGTTATGGGGAAGGACTGTCAGAAAGGCCACAGGATGGGGATGAAATAGACGGAGACTCCCCACAGAATGAGATTGAGCGGGATGCCCGCCTTCATGAAATCCGAGAAGCGATAGGCGCCCGCACTGTAGATCATGGTGTTGGTCTGGTAGCCGACAGGAGTCGAGAAACTTGTCGAGGCGGCATAGCAGATGGCCATCACGAACGGTTTCGGGTCCACTCCCATGGCGGCGGCCGTGGAGATGGCGATGGGAGTCAACAGGATGGCCGAGGCATTGTTGCTCATGAACTCCGTGAGCACCGCCGTTATGATGTACAGGACCGCCAGGATGCCTGCCGGGCCGTACCTCCCGAACAGTTTCAGCGACTCGGAGGCGATGAGAGCGGCCGCTCCCCATCTATCCATGGCGATGCCCAGGGGGATTACTCCCGCCATCAGGAACAGAACCTTCCAGTCAACCGAGGCATAGGCTTCTTCCATGGAAATGCAGCGAGTCAGCACCATGGCGACGCATCCCAGGATGGCGGTGATCAGGATGGGGAGGATTCCCATGGCTGCGAGTCCGATCACGAGGGTGATGATGCCGAGGGCGACAGGAGCTTTGCCGACCCGCAGCGAGGGCTGTTCGACTTCACTGAGGAAGAGGAAGTCTTCATCCCGCCGGATCCTGTCGATTTCTTCCGTTCGCCCCTGGAGGAGCAGAACATCGCCCATTCGCAGGTGGATCCTGTTGAGCTTTTCATGCAGGGGACGGTCGTGGCGCTTGATGGCGAGCACGATCGTGTTGTAATGCCACCAGAAATCCAGTTCAATGAGTGTTTTCCCGATGAGTCGTGAGCGCGGGGGCACCATGGTTTCCACCAGGGTGAGATCCTCTGTTCGAAGGGTTTCGTCCCGGAGCTTGAAATCGGGTTCAATTTCCAGTTTCGCGGTTGCCTTGAGTTCCATCACGTCCTTGATGGAGCCTCGGACCAGCAGGATGTCTCCTTCCCGAAGAGGTTCATGCCAGGGAGACCATATCTTTTGGCGCTTGCGCAGAATTTCGAGCACCGTGACATCGTGCAGCTGGGCCAGGTCGCTCTGGCGAACCGTCTTGCCCACCAGCGGCGAATTCTCCATGACATGCAGTTCGGTCAGGTAATCCTGCAAGCCGTAGGCTTCCGTGAGCTCCCCGCCGCCACGGGAGGGCAGAAGCCATGGGCCTGCAACGAAGAAATAGACAATCCCCGTTCCCATCATGATGAGTCCGAGGGGCGTGAATTCGAACATCGAAAGGCTGCCGTGTCCTGACCGTTCCAGAATGGCATTGACCAACAGGTTGGTCGAGGTGCCGATGAGCGTGCAGACTCCCCCGAGCTGTGAAGCGTACGAGAGGGGGATGAGCAGCCTGGAAGCGGGAATCTTGCGACGGGCGCACATGGAAAGAACCAGCGGCAGCAGCACCGCCACGGCGGCGGTATTGTTGATGAATGCGGAAAGCCCTCCCACCGTGATGACCATGGCCAGCAGCGCCAGAGAAGGGTTCTTCCCGAGCTGAAACAGCTGCCTTCCCAGGGCGGAGAGTGCTCCCGTCTTCTTCAGGCCGGCACTCAGTATGAACATCGCACCCACGGTAATGGTCGCCGGGTTGCTGAATCCCGATATGCCCTCCTCCATGGTCACCAGCCCGGAAACCATGAGTGCCGAGAGCAGCAGCAGCGCCACGAGATCAACGGAAACCTTCTCCGTTGCGAACAGCGCTGTCGCGCAAAGCATGAGAGCCAGAAGCAGCAGTATTTCCATGTTATTCCCGGTATGGACGCGTTTATGAATCAGCCGCCGTCAGGACAGGAGACCGGCGGAACATTTGTGGTTCATCCGGCAAACGAGTAGCTCCGGTGCTATTCACGCAAAGGATCGATGACATCACGCCTTCGCGGGAAAGACGTTATTTTGGGAATGACGTTGTTGTGGGTGTATTTCACCCTTGTGTGACAACTGCCCGATTCAGGGACAACTGCCCGGTTCAGGGACAATCGTCCGGGTACGCGTTTGCCGGATGAACCATGAAATCGAGGCCGGTTCTTGTGGAGTCCGGTCGTCGATGAGTTCGTGATGTCAAACAGCCGCCGGGAAGAAAGAGGATTCCCCTGATTGGAAAATGTACATAAAACAGAATCTTGCGTCAATATCGCTCTGTCCTCCATGGTTCGAAGCCAAAGAAATCAGTGATTGTCGGGAAGTCCACAGGTAATCCGTGCCCGAATACCGTGCGAAGCCCCGTTTCCCTGCATCGTTGCCTGCCGGGTCTTTAAGGAATATCATGGATGTTGTCGTGTTCGGCAAGTTCCTGTTTTATTCTTCGAAAGCTTGCTGCTATCTTTTCAACAAATGGAATCAGGAAGACGGTGGGAGGTGCATGGACAACCACTCCAATCCATGCCCGGCAGACCGGGCTGCAAAGGCTTGCATCGTGACCGAACATTCGTGCAACATCGTTCTCATCGGGATGCCCGGCGCCGGGAAGAGCACCGTCGGGATCATCCTGGCCAAAATGACATCGAGGGATTTCGTCGATACGGACGTGCTTATCCAGATCTCCCAGAGAAGGTCCCTGCAGAATATTGTCGACGAGGACGGCCACATGGCCCTGCGCAGAATCGAGGAGGAAGTCATCCTGAATCTCGACTGCCGCAATCACGTCATTGCCACGGGAGGCAGCGCCGTGTACAGTCATGCGGCGATGCAGCATTTGAAGTCCCGGGGAGTCGTGGTTTTCCTCGATGTGGATCTTCCCACCCTGGAATCCAGGGTGCTGGATTTCGGCACTCGAGGCCTTGCAAAACGACCGGAACAGACTCTTTCCGACTTGTTCGACGAGCGCCGAATCCTGTATGAAACCTATGCGGATGTGACGGTCCGCTGTGAGGGCCGTTCCCAGGAAGAGGTCTGCTCGGATATTATCGGGAAGCTCAGCCTGGCGGGGCGGACATCCTGAAGGCCTCGGTTGTTCAAGGAAGAAAGGCTGTTCGAAAGGGAACCATGAACGAACGACACATTGGATACCTGTCCAGGGAACTGGATCTTGCCGCTTCCCAGGTTGAAGCGACGGCCCGTCTGCTCGAAGACGGCGCCACCGTTCCCTTTATCGCCCGCTACCGGAAAGAAGCCACCGGCTCACTGGATGAAACCGCCATAACAGCCATTCGGGACCGCCTGATGCAGCTCGATGTCCTGGACAGGCGCAGAGCGGCGGTTTTGAAGTCCATCGAGGAACAGGGGAAACTCACCGACGAACTGAAATCGAGGGTGCTGCAGGTGGAAACCCTGGCGGACCTCGAGGATGTCTATCTGCCCTTCAAACCCAGGCGGCGGACGAGGGCATCGATGGCCAGGGAAAAGGGCCTCGAACCCCTCGCATACCTGCTGTTTGCTCAAGACCCCGCCGTAAACCCTCACGCCGAAGCCTTCGCCTGGGTCCAGCCGGAAGCCGGAATCGCATCCGCGGATGAAGCTCTATCCGCGGCGCGGGATATCATTGCCGAGTGGGTGAACGAGAGCGGTGAGGCGCGATCGAGACTGCGCAGCCTCTTCGCCGAACGAGCTGTCATCCGTTCCAGGGTAATTCCCTCGAAGCAGGCCGAAGCTCTGCAATATCGCGACTATTTCGACTGGGAAGAACCCGTGAAGGATGCTCTGTCTCACAGAATTCTTGCGGCAAGGCGCGGACAAAAGGAAGGATTCCTGACCGTGCACATTTCACCACCGGAATCGGATGCCCTTTCGATCCTCGAGGCCCTTTTCGTAAAGGGGACGTCACGCGCGTCTGAACAGGTGAAGGCCGCCGTTCATGACAGCTACGGGAGACTGCTCGCACCTTCCCTCGAATCGGAAGCCGGCCGCCTATTGAAAGAGCGGGCCGACAGGGATGCCATCCGAATTTTCGCCGACAACCTGCGCCATCTATTGATGGCTCCTCCCCTCGGGGCGAGGAAAATCATGGCCGTTGACCCGGGTTTTCGCACCGGCTGCAAGGTGGTCTGCCTCGACCCCCAGGGAAAGCTCGTCCACCACGAAACCGTATACCCTCATTCGGGATCCCGGGCTTCGGCCAGTGCCGGGGAGCGAATCCGTGAGCTGGTCACGTCCTGTGGCATCGAAGCCGTTGCCATTGGAAACGGTACCGCGGGAAGGGAGACGGAATCCTTTGTCCGGAGCCTGGGTCTGCCCGGGAATGTTCAGATTATCCTAACGGACGAAAGCGGTGCGTCGGTATATTCGGCTTCCAGCGCAGCCCGCGAGGAGTTTCCCGATCTGGACGTGACTGTTCGCGGTGCCATTTCCATTGGACGGCGCCTGATGGATCCTCTTGCCGAACTGGTGAAGATCGATCCGAAGTCTATTGGAGTCGGCCAGTACCAGCACGACGTGGACCAGGGAGAACTGAAGAGAAGCCTGGATGACACGGTGATGAGCTGCGTCAATGCCGTTGGAGTCGAGGTCAACACGGCAAGTTCCCGGCTCCTGGCCTATGTGTCCGGCCTTGGCCCCCAGTTGGCCGCCAATATCGTTGCGTACAGAGACGAAAACGGCCCTTTCCGGTCGAGGCAGAGCCTGGGGAAGGTCCCCCGCCTCGGTCCGAGGGCTTTCCAGCAGGCGGCCGGATTCCTGCGCATACGGGATGGCGGGAATCCACTGGACGCGAGTGCCGTGCATCCGGAATCGTATTCCATCGTCGAAAACATGGCTCGGGATCTCGAATGCTCGGTGGGCGATCTCATTCGTGATCCGGCTCTGCGCGGCCGGATCGATCCATCCCGGTACGTAACCGGCGAAGCGGGCCTTCCGACGCTGCTCGATATTCTTTCGGAACTCGCCAGGCCGGGGCGTGATCCCAGGGATACCTTCGACCCCTTCTCGTTCGCTCCAGGCATCGAAAAGATCGAGGACCTCGAGGCGGGGATGAGGCTTCCGGGGATCGTCACCAATGTTACGGCGTTCGGTGCTTTTGTGGATATCGGTGTTCACAGGGACGGGCTGGTCCACGTCAGCGAGCTTTCCGACCGTTTCGTGAAGGATCCCGGGGAGGTGGTCCGTGTTCACCAGCGGGTCAGCGTTACCGTGCTCGAAGTGGACAGAGATCGGAACCGAATCGCTCTGTCCATGAAATCCACGGCTGCACGGGAGCGCACTCCCCCCGCCGGCATATATTCGATGCCTCCCGGAAAACGCGGACGGGATCAAGCGCGTTCCGCGGGCAAGACATCCTTCAACAACCCGTTTGAAAAGGCATTGAAGAAATCCTGATCCTGGAAGAACCAAAGATGACAAAAGGCATGCCTCCAAATGTTACGGGATGTGTGAAAGAACGGTCGAACCGGCTGATCCGGGAATATTCCGGCATGGCTGACATTTCCTGAGAGTGTGGCAAGGGAGAAGTGAATGGAATCGGGCAATGTGCTCCTGGCTTTCGGATTGACCCTCTTCGCCGGACTGGCAACGGGGATCGGTGGTGCGCTGGCCTTCTTCGCCGACCGCACAAACACTCGATTCCTCGCGGTGGCCCTGGGTTTTTCAGCGGGAGTCATGATCTACGTATCCATGATCGAGATCTTCGCCAAGGCCAGGCACTCCCTGACGGCGGTGCTGGGTGAGGCGGCGGGGTCCTGGGCGACTGTCGGGTCCTTTTTCGGGGGCATCTTCCTTATCGCCGTTATCGACCGGCTGATACCGTCCTATGAGAATCCGCACGAGATGCACAGGGTGGAGGAGATCAGCGAAAATCCTGTGGCGCACAGAGAACGCAGCCTTCTGCGCATGGGGCTGTTCATGGCGCTGGCCATAGCCATTCACAACTTCCCCGAAGGGCTGGCCACCTTCATCTCCGCACTCCAGGAACCGAGGCTCGGGTTTGCCATAGCGACGGCCGTCGCCATACACAATATTCCCGAAGGGATCGCCGTGGCCGTCCCCGTCTATTACGCAACGGGTAGCCGCAGGAAGGCGTTCTTTTATTCCTTTGTCTCCGGTATCCTCGAACCGGTGGGAGCCGTCGCCGGGTACTTCATCCTGAGATCCTTCATCAACGATGTGCTGTTCGGAGTGGTGTTCGCGGGTGTGGCGGGCATCATGGTCTTCATTTCACTCGATCAGCTTCTCCCGTCGGCCCGCGAGTACGGCGAACACCACCTGACCGTCTACGGACTGGTGGCGGGCATGGTCGTCATGGCGGTGAGCCTGCTCCTGTTTATCTGACCTCTCCGTGAGATGGCCTGAAGGGGAAAAGCCTTCCGGGTGAGGCATTTCTTTACCCTCCTTTGAATCCACAACTCATTGAACCCGTTAGTATCTCGACAGTATTGATATCGGAAATTCCAATTGGACAAATCGAAATGATATTGGTAATCGTCCGCAGAGAGATTCGAGGAACGGCGGTTGCGGATCTCTTGCGGCTGAGTGGTTCTCCCGGGGGAATCAGGAGTGGTTCATGTGCGAAACCTGAAGGAGATGACGAATGACCAGAGTTCGGGTTGAATTCATCCATACCTGCCCGTGCTGTGACGAATACGGTCGGACTATACAGGCTGCCGCCTCCCGTTACGGTGACCGTGTCGAGGTAAGGATCTACCATGCGGGCAGGGATTTTGATTACCTGAAGACGTATGGCCCGGTGACGAGGGGGACGATGATCGTCAACGGAAGGAAAAGATTCGACACTCTGTCGAAGGAGATCATCGAAAAGGCGATATCCGAAGCGGTCGGGGGCCTCGAGGATTGAACGTGGATATCCTGCCGGCTATACTGACGACCTCTCTTTCCATCCTCAATGATGCCTCGGTGTGGCTGGTGCTCAGCTTTGCGTTGGCAGGGCTGATCCATCATTTTGTGAGACCCGACAGGATGCAGCGCATGCTGGGGAACCGCAAACTGAGTTCCCTGGTGCGCGGAACGGTTTCGGGCATGCTGCTGCCGATATGCAGCTGCGGAGTCATCCCGCTTGGAGTGGGGCTGTACTATTCCGGTGCCTGCCTGGGGCCGACGCTGGCTTTCATGGCCGCGACCCCCATCATCAATCCCGCCGCCGTTCTCCTGGCATACGGTCTTCTCGGGCCCCGGATTGCCACGATCTATTTCATAAGCGGTTTTGTGGTGCCGATGCTGGTTGGAGTATTGGGGAACACGCTGGCAGGCTCCGAACTCAGAGCTCCTGGAGTGGAACGGGTTTCGCCGGATCCCGGATTGGAGGTGGTCGAGTCCGCGGGTGTTCTTCAGAGACTCTTATCCGGGCTGCACTGGGGATTCATGGAACTGGGAGTCATGGTGAGCAGGTACATTGTGTTCGGAGTGCTCCTTGCGGGGGCGATCATCTCGATGATCCCCAAGTCCGTGATACAGCAGTACCTGGGTGATCCCGGAATGATATCCGTCGGAGGCGTATCGTTGCTGGGTTCCGTCATGTACGTGTGCGCCGTCGGGCACATTCCTTTCATCGCCGCGCTGGTTGCAAGTGGAGCCGCACCGGGTGTCGCCATAGCATTTCTCATGACCGGAGCGGCGACGAACCTGCCCGAGCTTGCGAGCATCTTCCGGGTCATCGGGCCAAGGGCGGTGCTCATCTACGTTGTGACCATGGTGAGCAGTTCCATGCTGATAGGATACCTCACCAATGTGCTGATCCTGAAAGATTTCATGCCTTTCTTCCATCATGGACAGGGCTCCGGCATGACCGGACTGGCACGGAGCCTGATCTTCGCTGCGCCGAAGCCCGTCGAATACCTCTGTTCAGGCCTGATCCTGTCCCTCTGTCTTTACCCGCTCCTGCTGCGTACTCGGAGGTATCTTCTGCGCATGGAAGCCCCGCAATGACTTGGCAAAGCCTGTTTCAGGCGGCGTGGGTGTCGTTTTTCGTGTGCGCCGCGGCGGGGGGGTGTGGAGAACAGACCGGTGAAGACGGTGCAGCCGGGAGGCGGAATCTTGCCGAATCCTGCGAAATGCTGAGGCACTTTGTACAAACGCACCCGAACACGACAATCGTCAAGTTCGACCGAGAAGACTTGAACCATGACGGAAGGGTGGACCTGGTCGTCATGTACCGGGTGAGCGAGGAGAAAAACATGATGAGGGTGGTCCTCGACCTGGGAGGCAGTTACTTCGAGACCAATGAAGTCCCGGCACCGCACTCGAACCAGGTGATCCAGTTCAGGGACATAGACGGCAAGCCTCCGATGGAGTTCATTGTTCAGGGCATGAAAGGCGCAAAGGTGGGGTTTGCGGTATTCAGGATCGAGGGAAACCGGCTGGTGGATCTTTTTGGAGAGGGGATGGAAGACTGCTGCTGAAGACTTCCGGGTTGTCGTGTGAACATCGAATCGAGTGAATCCATCCTGTCGGCCGGTTAAACGGACCTGATGGAAGAAGGTGTCCGACAGGAATGGAAACCAGGAGGAGGAAACAGATGAACCGTTTGTCGAGGGTCTTGCTGCTGGTGATGGTCTTTTATTCCAGCTCTTGGATCTTTCCTGCGGGAGCCCGGGGTACGGAACGGACTTCGGAAGCCGGTCCGGTCGGAGCCTACGTTATCAAAATGGGATACTACAACTGCGACCATATGACGGCCGCCCCCGTTGCAAAGGATGCGGGAATTTTCGATGAACTGGGTCTGAACGTCGAAGTGATCGGAAACGCCAAGGTTCCCGAGGCCATGGCAGCCGGGCGCATGGATGTGGGCTACATCGGCTTTGAACGTACGGTGCGTGCCTATTTGAAGGGCTGCCCGATCTTCATCTCCGCGATGAACCACCTGGGCGGCTCCTATTACCTGGTTGTCCGCAACGATATCACGGACCCGAGGCAGTTGATCGGAAAGAAACTCGCACTCGGAACCGACCCGGAAAAGAACAGTCCGGAATGGGTGACTTTTTCTGAAAAGGTCGGCATCCCCGCCGAGGGAAAGTACTACGAAACATTCAACATGGCCGACAAAGACGAATTCTTTGCTTTGAAGATCGGGAGCCTGGACGGGTACATGACCTGCGATCCCTGGGCTTCGATGGCCGAGTATGACAAATGCGGAAGAATCGTTCCGGAATTCACCATCACGAAAATGCCTTCCGGCAAGTGGGGAACCTGCTGTGTGCTTTCCATGAACAGCAACTTTGCCCAGGCGCATCCGGATCTTGCCGTGAAGATCATACTCGCCCATTCCAAAGCCATCCGGTTCATCTACACCCACCCCCTCAAGTCCGCCGAAATCTTTTCAAAAAACTACAGCGTACCACTCGAAGTGGCTCTCATGACCATATTCAAGAAAACGGTGGAAGAGGACCGTACCATGCGGTGGGATATTCACGATGAAAACATTCAGGAGGCGGTCAACTGGAACCTGAACATGAAGACGCTCGATGGAGCCGCCGAATCCAGGACGTATGTGCGCACCGAGTACCTGGAAAAGGCCGGCACGGGCGACTTCGACACGTTCATCAAGGAGAAGGTGGATCCCGTTTTCCCTCTGGGAATGAGTTATGAAGACTGGAAAAAGAAGGCCTATGAAATCGAGGGAAGAACTCTTCAGGCCGGTCTTTGATGAAGGGTGGCATTCCGGGGATTATCGCCCTCGCATTGTTCATGGCGGTCATGGTGGGATGGTGTTCGATCCGTTTTGAACGGCGGGATCGTCCTGCCTTCAGAATAGGCGCCCCGGATGATTCGGGAGGGCTGATCGTTCACTGCATAATGAAGGATATGGGATTCCCGGATGCCGAGGTATCCGATGGGGGGGTTCAGGCTTATACCATGAAGGACTGCTGTTCGAACACCACCGAATGGGCGTTCGGTTCGGATCTGCTCGATGTGGCCGTGATGTGCCCGGATTCCGCTGAACGGCTGATCGAGAAGGATTCGAGATTCGAGATCATCGGTCCGGGAGTTCTGAATTCGGACGTTCTCGTGGTCCGGCCGGGAGGCCTTCCCCGGAAGATCGGTATTTCGAGAAAGCGGGGACGGCAGGCGGAAATGGTAAGGCGGATACTGGGTGACGGGTGCGACACTGTTCAGATGCTCCCTGCAAGCCTGCCGTTTGCGTTCGATCGCGGGGTTGTCGACGGTGTGGTCGTCGATATTCTCAAGGCACTGAGGTTGGGCGGGGAGAGGATTGCGGCTTCGAAGGACGGCGCGGACCTGGTCACCTATGTGGTGGTTGCTCAAAGGAAATTCACTTCGACCGAGCTCTACGCGCGTTTTATGAAAAGCTATGAAAGGGCGGTATCGGAACTGAACGAACCTGGGACTCTGGCCCGGGCTCTGAAGGAATGGAGAGGAATTCAGTGGACAAACCGGGAGGAAGCCGAATGGAAAAGAATGAAGGTGAAGTACGTGTATCCTCCGGAACGCGGATGGAGAAAAAAGACGAAGCAGCCATTCTCCTCCTCCATTCAGGGATTCTGTACAAACTCATCAGCCTCGCGGCCGTCGTGGTCATATGGCAGCTTGCCGCCGACAGCTACAATAGCGAACTTCTTCTCCCGACCCCATGGAGGACCGCTGAAGCTTTTGTCTCTGCCGTTCGAGACGTGGACACGCTGTGGAACCTCCTGCTGACCCTTCAGCGGGTCCTCACGGGTTTTGGGATCGCTCTCTTCATCGGCATGTTCCTGGGATTCATCACCGGGTCTTCGATGGTGGCCATGCAGCTTGTCGATCCCGTAGTGGGTACCCTCAGGCAGGTTCCCGTAATGGCCTGGGTTCCCCTTACCATTGTCTGGTTCGGCCTGGGTGATGGCCCGACGGTCTTCCTCATAGCCATTGTCGGGGTCTTCCCCGTTTTACTGAACACCGTCGCCGGGGTGCAGTCGATTTCGAAGAATTATTTCTATGCGGCGCGGACAATGGGGGCCGGTTCGTGGAGCCTTTTCAAGGACGTCATGGTTCCCGCGGCCATGCCGGACATCCTTACGGGCATGAGGCTGGCGGTGAGTGCCGGATGGATGTCTGTGATCTGAGCGGAATTCATCGCGACGAGTGCCGGGTTCGGCTACTCCATGGTTGAAGCTCAAACGAGAATGGAAACGCCCACGCTGATTGCGCTCATGATCATGGCCGCCATGGTCGGGTACGGCATCGATCGGGTACTCTTGCTGATGAACCGAACACTCACCAGGTGGAAATACATTCAATAGGCATATGTGATCACCATGCGACTGGACGTCAAGAACCTCACCATGGCTTTTCAAAGCCGGGGGAAGACCTGCATTGTATTTGAAAACATCAGCTTCAGCATCGGCAATGGACGGTTTGTGATCCTGCTGGGTCCGTCGGGGTGCGGCAAGACAACCCTGCTTAGCATCATCGCCGGTTTTCAAAAAGCCGTGAACGGAACAGTGGAACTGGACGGGATTCCCGTTACAAAGCCCGGGCCTGACCGTGCTTTTGTTTTCCAGGATTATGCATTGTTTCCCTGGATGACCGTCGGGCAGAATATACTCTATCCCATGAAACAGCAGGGGATTTCACGATCGGAACAGACCGAACGCCTGAACCAGCTCCTCGCCCTGGCTCACCTCGAAGGGTTTGAAAATCATTACCCGGATCAAATATCCGGGGGAATGAAACAGAGGACGGCGTTCATCAGGGCTCTTGCCTGCAGTCCGAGGGTGCTGCTCATGGATGAGCCGTTGGGTGCGGTCGACTACCAGATGCGGCAGATGCTGCAGGAGGAACTCGAAGCCATCTGGCTGAAAGACCGCAAAACGGTGATCATGGTGACTCATGACATCGAAGAAGCCGTCTACCTGGGAGACAGGGTGATCGTGATGTCGGGCGGAAACGGCGGGATCATCGAGGATATGCGGGTGAGGCTGGATCGTCCCCGGGATCGTCGAGGACACAGGTATCTCGATTACAAGAATCACCTGACGAGGGTTCTGAAGACGGCATTGCATGGTGAGGAACCGGGCACCGAACCGGGGCGGGGTTATCTGGCTGCACTGTAGACGGCGGGAGGACTGTTCTGCGAGGTTCGGTTATTGCGGTTCCCTTGCGGACGACGGCGGATTCTCACGAGGAATCGAGAAGGAGTGTCGAAATCGATGAGCTTGAACATACTGGAAAAGCTGTCAAAACTCAGTGACCGCAATCTCACGAAGATCGAGGATGCCAGGGAAAAGGGCCGGAAAGTGGCCGGGCTGTACTGTATATATGCGCCGGTTGAGCTCGTGCTGGCGGCGGGGGCCATCCCTCTGTCTCTGTGCGGCACGAGGAACGAACCCATTGCCGCCGCGGAAAAATTCCTGCCGCCGAACCTGTGCCCTCTCATCAAGAGCAGCTTCGGCTTTGCTGCGACCGACACATGCCCGTTCTTTCATTTCTCCGACGTGGTGATCGCCGAGACCACGTGTGACGGAAAGAAAAAGATGTTCGAACTTCTCAAGGAATACCGTCCCCTGTACCTGTTGCAGCTCCCGCATAACCAGGTGCCCGAAACGGCCCTCCCCTACTGGCACGACCAGATCAGAAGACTCAGGACCTGGCTGGAACGGGAATTCGACGTGGAAATTACCGATGAACGCATCTCGGAATCCATCAGGCTGATGAACCGGGAGCGCAATACCCTCAAGGAATTGCTGGACCTGGCAAGACAGGTCCCGGCGCCTGTAAGTGGAATGGAAATGCTCACCGTGAAGCATCGGCTGAGTTTTTTCGCGGACAAGGACGAGGCATGGGAACTGCTGCGTGAAGTCATCGAGGAAGTCGGTCAGAGGGCTTCGCGCGGGGAGAGTCCCTTCTCCGGAAGTGCTCGGCGTATCCTGCTCACGGGCACACCTGTCGGGCTTGGTTCCGAAAAGGTGGTGAAGCTCATCGAGGAATGCGGAGCCGCCGTGGTCTGCATGGAGAACTGCAGCGGACACAAGAAATGCTTTACCATCCAGGAGAATGGGGATCCTCTGTGGGCCATCGCCGAACAGTACCTGAAAATTCCCTGCTCGTGCATGTCTCCCAACACGGGAAGGCTCGATCTGCTCGATCTGCTCATCGAAGAGTTCCAGGTGGATGGTGTGGTGGATCTTAGCTGGCAGGCATGCCATACGTACAATATCGAATCGCATCTTATCCAGCACTATGTCCAGGAGCACAAACAGCTGCCTTTTCTGCACATCGAAACCGACTATTCCGAGTCAGACATCGAACGGCTGCGTGTCCGCATCGAGGCCTTTCTCGAAATGATGGGATAGAGGCGGCGAATACTTCGGCCGGCCATGGAGCATGAAATCAACCAGGGAGGAAAATCGCCATGAAAGTTGCCTACATTCTGAGTTCGCCGAACTGTCAGAAGCTCCTCACGTCCATGATCATTCCCCAGCTACAGGCAGGCAAGCATGGAGCGGAAGTGCTCGGCATGTTCTTCGTAATGGATAACACGTATTTCCTCCTGGATGGAACGGAAACGGGAGGAGATCTGCAGGAGCTGTCCGGGGCTACGGGCATGCTTCTCATGGGATGTGATCAGTGTGTTCATGAACGGGGGTTGGACGGAAGACTCGTCCCGGCGGCGCAGATAGGCTGTTTCCCCAATCTTTATGCCGCACTGGCGGGTTCCGGGCTGGATCAGGTCATCACTTTGTAGCGGTCGCGATCGTTCAGGCGCAGACGGCCCCGGGACAGGTCGGGAGCAGTATACGGATGAGTATGGTTCGAGGCTTTTCAAGCTTCACTTCGATCATGCCGCCGTGTTTGTGTACCAGGATTTTCGACATGGGCAGGTCCACGGGAGCAAGCCCTGTTTTGGTGGGGGTGGTGAACGGGTAGAAGAAATGCTCCACGTCATCCCGGGATACGTTCTGGGCGGGGTATTTGAGGGTGAGCAGGAAGAGGTCCTTTTCGAGGGAGCCGGACAGGGTCATGGCGGAGCCTGGAGGCATTCGGGTGAAGGCGTTCCTGAAAAGCGTTTTCAAAGTCTGCTCCATATAATAGGGGTCGGCGGGAATCTTGGGCAGCCCTGGAGGCAGCTTGATTCGTATGGACACCTGTTTTTCCCCGGCATCCGTTTCGACCGCCATCGAAGCCGCGTCCACCAGGAGGTACGGGTCGGCAGGAGAGATCTGGAGTTCCACGGGCTGCATGTAGTTCAGGATCATGCGCAGGATGGCCTCGAGGCGGCCCACTTCCTTCACGATGATTTCCACTTTCTCCCTGTTCGGATCGTCCGGGTTCATGGAGGAAAGCAGGCGCCGGGCAAATCCGCCCGCTGAAACCAGGGGATTGCGTATTTCATGGGCCAGGCGCGCCGAAACCTCGCTGATGGTCCGAATGCCTTCGGTCTGGATGAGTTTCTCCTGCAGTTTCACTCGGCCCGTCACATCCATGATGATACCATCCACGCTGGTTACGTCGCCTCCGGGAACCTCGAACGGAATGGCATGTTCGACCACGTACACGAGATACCCGTCCCTGTGCACGATGCGGTATTCGACCATGAGCTCTCTTCGCTGAACATATGCCTTCCGGCGCTGTTCCATAACTCTTGGCCGATCTTCATCATGGACGGCTTCATCCCAGACGCGGGAGTCCCGAAGAATGTCGACGGGGCTGTAGCCGGTGAGTACTTCGGCAAACTGGTTTATGAAAATGACCTCTCCTGCGGGGCTCAGACGATAGACCACGAGGGGTACGTTTTCCACCAGTGTCCGGTATTTTTCCTCCGATTCGACGAGTTCGGCTGTGCGCTGTCGAACGAGCGCTTCGGCCCGCTTGTAGTCGGTGACGTCACTCAGGATACCCACGGACCCTACAAGTCTGCCCGAACTGTCGAACCAGGGAAACGAATGGTCCCGCAGCCACCGGGAATCCCCGCTCCTGGTCGTGATGAGGTAGTCCGCACGGAACTCGCCGGTCTTCCCCATCATGCGGTTTTCGACAAGCACCTCGGGACCGACATTTTCCGCCCCCGGCAGATCGATCCGTTTGACTATGCTCGAGAACCCGAGGGTTTTGATTTCCTCCTGGGAGAATCCTGTCAGGCTGCCGATCCCCGGGCTGAGATAGTCGTAGGTCATGGTTTCGTAATCCAGGCGGTAGATGACGTCCCCGGTGGTTTCGAGCATGAAACGGAAACGCTCCTCGCTCTCCCTCAGAAGATCTTCGGCCTGCCTGCGGCTGATTTCGACGGCGGCCAGATGCCCGACAAGGTGAAGTGTTGCCAGGTCAGACTGTGAAAAGGGGGTCTTCGATCGGTTGAAGACATAAAGGACTCCCATAGTCTTCGTACCCATCCGTATCGGCACGGCCATTCCCGATCTTATGCCTTCGCCCGCGATGATTTTGTCGTCCCGGCGGTCAAAGCGGGTATCGACCGGGTAGTCTTCCACGATGCAGCCTCGCAGGGTTCGCGCAACCAGGCCACCGAGGCCCTTGCCCGAAGGGAGCCTCAAGTCTCGGAAAGCTTCCGTACGGATGCCCGAGAATGTATGCTTGTAGAAATCGTTCCTTGTTTCATCGTGAAGGGCGATATAGGAGATGTCACAGCTCAGCAGTTCCCTGCACTGGTCGACGATGCGCCCGAGGTAGGCGTCCAGGCTTTGATCGCTTGCAATGGCCGTGGCCAGGTCGTACAGCCCACGGAACTTCTTCAGTTCGTTTGCGAGCTCGATTTCGAATCGCTTTCTTTCGCCCATTTCCGTTTCGAGCTCGATCAGCTTCCGCTTCAGTTCTTCATAGGAAGGATTTGGGTTCATGGCTCTCCCCGGCCTGGACCTGGTGAGTCCCTCCGGCAGGCAGTGGTGCCCTCGATCGGCTGTGGATTAGGATTTCAGCGGGTTCCCCGTGCCGCTGCGACAATAAACCCGCTATCTCATCAAGAGAACGTGAGGCATGAAAACCAGGAAGAAACCGAGAGCGATCAATAGAAGGCCTCCGATTACCTTGCAGTACACGAGGTACCTGCTTCCCAAAGTCGCGTTGAACGCAAATACCGCAGACCCGAAGATGATGAAATCGTCCAGCATAAAGAATGAAACATAAAGAAGTATATAACCGTAATGCTCGATCGTAGATAAGTTACTCATCGCGAGAACATGTGTAAACACGGCAGGGATGGCGCACGAGCACACGAATTCCATCGAATTGACGATGAATGCGAGCCCCACGACGGACACCATTGAAGTCAACGTGACGGGAGAAGCCAACACCTTCTTCATTCGGTTCATGGTCTGCCGCCTGGTTGCGTCATCCACGACTTCGCACTCCACAGCGCCCCTTTTTCTTATCGTGCTGATGATATTACCGACTCCCACATAAAGAGACAGCAACCCGATGACCAGGGTTACGGGCCTGAAAAATCCCAGAAAGAGGAAGGCGTTGAGCCAGGCGGACATGAACAGGAAATAGAGGATTCCCGAGGAGGCGACGAAGGTGCCGACGACGAGCCATATCTTCGCTCGATCGTTCAGTCCGGCGACGAGAGAGATGAGATAGACCAGTGCCCACATGGCGCACGGGTTGAACCCGTCCACGAGGCCCAGGAGTACGGCGAGGACGGGGAGTGAATAATCCCTGGCATCGATATCCCCGAGAAGCGGTAGATAGAGCCGGGTGGCTCCTTCGTCCGCAATGCCGCTTCCTTCGGATGCTTCGATGGACGCGGAATCCGGTCCCCCGGCGGTGCCTCCAGTGCAGAATGAGCCCGCACAGATAAACAGGGCGGAAAGCAATATAAGCAAAATAAAGGCAAATACGGGCCTTTTCACCTGGACGGCCCTCCTCCGGTCTTCGCCGGTGCCGGTCGAAAGAGTGCTACAGGTCCGGGGAGCCGAGCTTTGCGGTGAGCATCATCAGGAGCACGTCGGCACCCCCTTCGTCGATCTCTCTCGATGCTTCTTCAAATCTTTGAATCCTTTCCTTCTTCTCCAGGAAGTCGGCGATATCCGCGGCGACCCTCATGGCGTCCTGTACCATGCCGTGGAGACCGAACCAGTCCATCTCGCTGATTTCCCTGTTCTCGTATCGGCTTATCGCTGCCTGCAGGCGCTGGAACTCCTCGACCCAGTCGTTGAAGTTGTTCTCCACGGCCACGTGGCTTTGAGCGTCACCGACGATCCAGGTCTTTACCAGTTCCTTTTCTTCGGAGTCGAGTTTTTCCCGGGATTCGAGTTTCCGGATGATGGCCTGGATCTTTCCTGACGTGGCTGCCTGGATCTCCTCCCGGATTTCCTCGTTCGCCGCGTGAAGAAAGGTTGCCGAACGTGTATAGGCGTCGGAGGTTCCCAAAGCCTTCGCCTCCCCCATTATGCCGGAAACCGCGGTCCTGAGTCTCATGACAGTCCTCCTTCAGATTCTCCCGTTGCAGATCGAACAGGCATCGTTGCTGGATGAACCGGCCTGGGGCGGCCGGTTGATGATACTCTTCCCGAGAACGATTTATGAGCCGCATTGCGGGAAATCTCAACAGGGAAAAAGCCCGCTTCCTCCTCCCGTGAAGAATTCGGGTTGGCCGCATTCACTGCATATCCTGGTGTCTTTCTTGTTTCCGTTCATGGCAGGTTCCTCAGAAGCACGCCGATGCACGTAAGATAAGACCTTTTCGGCAGGGCTGAAGCCCTGCGGCGGAATTATCATCTTATTGCCTTGCCGTTCCAGGAATCGAATCGAGACTCCCGCGGGACTATTCGAAATTCTATTCCTTTCGAAATTGACTTGAGTCAAAAGATGTCTAAAAGATGAAAATGATACGGCAGGATGGGAAGCGGAGTGACTTTGCTTCTCCTATCCTGATAAGAGAGGGGCGAAGACCGCTTCGATAACCCGGGGACATCGTGAGGACAGGCCGTTTCCATTATTGCCCATGCCGGGATCTATCCTGAAGAGGAAGACAGATGAGAGACTTGATGGAGAATACCAGGGACAGGTACAGGAGACGAAGGCGGTTGCGCATAATCGTCCTGCTTGCACTGGTTGCCGCCGGAGTTGGGGCTTTTGTGAGCTTCGGCCCGCCGGGACTCTATGCCAGGTCGGGGACTCCCGAGTTCTGCGCCGGCTGCCACGTGATGGAGGCTCAGTACGAGGCCTGGTTTTACAACGGTGCGCATCGCAGTGCCAAGTGCATCGACTGCCATCTTCCCAACGACAACAAGGTCCGTCATGTTGCCTGGAAAGGGATCGAAGGGATGCGCGATGCCTATGCCTTCTACTCCGGCCGCGTGCCGGACAGGATCCGGCTTTCCGAACACGGCGCGGCGATTCTGCAGGAGAACTGCATGCGCTGTCACGAGGAGCTGCTATCGAGGATCAATGAAGACCGCCAGTGCTGGCAGTGTCACCGCCGCCATTCCCACAGCACCACAGGGGCACTCTAACCCTGACCAAATCGATGGAAGGAGACGTTCATGGAATGCAGAAGATTCTTGCTGAATTTGCTGGCAGCAGGCTTTCTGACGGGTGGGCTGCTTGTTTCGGGCTGTGCTCCGGAAAAGGCCGAACTGGTCAGGGTCGGAACCATCGAAGACGGCGACATCAATCCGGCAAACTGGGGCAAGGTGTATCCGCACAATTACGATTCCTGGGCCAAGACCAAAGACCCTCGACCCGCCGGAATGAGCAGGTACAAGAAGGGTTACGATACGGACCTGGTGATCTACGACAAGTTGAGCGAGTTTCCTTACATGGCCGTGCTTTTCAATGGGTGGGGGTTTGGAGTCGAATACAATGAGCCTCGCGGCCATCATTACATGGTGATCGACCAGCTGGAAATCGACCCGTCACGCCTCAAGGCGGGGGGTGCCTGCCTGACCTGCAAGAGTCCCTATGTTCCGAAGCTGCGGGAGCAGCTCGGTGCGGCCTATTTTTCCGATCCCTACCTCGACGTTCACGCAAAGATACCCAAAGAATTTCAAACTCTTGGAGCGGCCTGCAGCGATTGCCACGACAACCGTACCATGGGCCTCAAGCTCAGCCGGTGGACTCTCGGAAGGGCCATCAAGGACATGGGAAGGGACCCCGATCGGGTTACCCGCCAGGAAGCCCGCCTGCTGGTCTGCGCCCAGTGCCATGTCACCTACGTCATTCCCAAGGACGGAGAAATGAAATCCACGGACGTCTTCTTCCCCTGGCAGGGCAGCAAGACCGGGGACATATCCATAGAAAACATCATCAAGGTGATCAGGAGCGATCCTTCCCACATGGAATGGACTCAGGCGGTGACGGGCTTCAAAGTGGGTTTCATCCGCCATCCCGAATATGAATTCTATACCCGGGGCGGCGTGCATTACCGGTCGAACGTGGCCTGCGCCGACTGCCACATGCCGTATACTCGAGTGGGAGCGAACAAGATTTCCGACCACAATGTCATGAGCCCCCTCAAGGCCGATCTCAAGGCCTGCCAGCAGTGCCACACGGAAACCCCCGACAGGTTGCGAGATCGCGTGTACACCATCCAGGACCGTACGGTGTCTCTCATGAACCGCTCCGGCTATGCCACCGCCGTGACGGCCAGGCTCTTCGGGATTATTCACGCTGCACAGGCCGAGGGCAAGGTGATCGATGAGGAGCTTTACGAAAGGGCCAAGGATCTCTACATCGAGGCCCTGTACCGGGTGATCTTTATTGGAGCCGAGAATTCGGTGGGCTTTCACAATCCGACGGAAGCCGGCCGAATCTGCGGCGACGCCGTGGCCATGGCCTCGAAGGCCGAATCCTTTCTGCGGCAGGCCGCCGCTCAGGCGGGAGTGGAACTGCCGGCGGACATTAACCTGGAACTGGCGAGGTATCTGAACGAGCGGGGGGTCAGGAAACTGATGTTCCGCCCGGAATTTGAATTCCAGGATCCCTTCGGCACACAGGAAATGATCACTCCCGTGGCTACTCAGGGACGATAATCGAGCTTTACTGAAGGGTGCCTTTTGGGGTAAACCCGCAATCAGGGAAGTCCGATACCTGTGGCGAAGGAGGTCATCCGATGGAGAGGTATGTCTGTAAGATCTGTGGATACATCTACGATCCGGCCGAGGGAGACCCGGAAAACGGAGTAGCCCCCGGGACTCCGTTTTCTGAACTGCCCGACGACTGGGTCTGCCCGCCCTGCGGGGCTCCCAAGAGTGAATTTGAAAAGGAATAAAACACGTTACCTGGGATGAGGAGTAAAAGCCGATGATTTTCTGTTTCAATGCAGGTGAAGTTTTTCGAATCGCTGTCCAAATCGAGGAGAACGGTAAGGCCTTTTATGAAAAGGCTCAGAGCGTGATCGAGGACGCCGAGGTGAAGAAGCTGTTTGCCGATCTTGCCCTTGAAGAAGTGGAACACAAGAAGAAGTTCCAGGACCTCATGGCGCAGTTCCCGCCCAGCGCTTCGACCCCCACGGTAAGCGACCCCGACAACCAGCTCGATCAGTATATCCAGATGATGGCCGACCAGCACATATTCGGTACCACCGAGGGAGTGGACAGGGAGCTGGCGGGTGTCAGGAATGCCGTCGACGCTCTGAAAATGGCTCTCCAGTTCGAAAAGGATTCGGTCATCTTCTTCCTGGGCATGCAGGAAGCCACGTGTGAAGGGAAAGACCGGGACCTGATCCACCTGCTCGTCAAGGAAGAACAGGAGCACGTGCGCAGGCTGTCTTTGCAGTTGAGGCGGCTTACCCGCTGAAAGACCTGCGAAATGCAGGGCGGACGGCCTGAACGCCGTTCGCCTCGCCACCTCGACCGGGTCTTCCGTGTATCGGAGCGGTGCTCGAAAATGCGGAAAACCCGGGCAACCGGGGATCCCCTTCAGGACTTATGCCCCCGCGAGAGCCTGAGGAATCTGGAAAGAAGGCCTCCCGTGATGATCATCCCCCCGACCAGGCCGAAACCCAGCCCGAAGGAACCCGCATCTCCCATCATGCCGATCAGGGTCGGCATAAGACCGGCGCCTGCAAGGAAACCGACCGGGATGGTGAAGGATACGATGATGCTTCTCGATCCGGGCGGACCGATGTAGGACAGCGCCGCGAAGCCCGCGGGGAAGAAACAGACGGCGGGCATCGCCTGGGCGATGACGATAAAGGGGATCATGGAAACGGGCACGACGGCAATCAGCACCGTCAGGATGCCCGTGAGGAGCAGGCCGGCCATCATGGTCGGCCGGGGGCCGAAGCGGTCCGTGGCCCACCCGCTGAGCAGAGCCATGGCCAGGGAAAGCACTCTCGAGATGGCGACGAGGGTGTTGGCGGTGTTCTGTTCCAGACCCCGTTCCGCCACCAGGTAGAGGGGAAGCATGGAATAGATCCCGACCGTGCTGCTGATTCCCAGGCTGAACAGAACCATCATGATCCAGAAGGAAGGTTCCGCGACAAGCGGGCGCAGAGATTTGAACGCCGGACTCTCTCCGGGGAAATCCCCGCCCCGCCCGAACAGGGCGTAAGCGATGCCGGTCAACAGCGACGCCGCACCCACCAGGCTCAGAATTCCCCGCCACGATACCCATGCCAGCAGCACTTCCGTAAGCAGGGGGGCGAGTACGAACCCGAGATTAGGTGCCAGTTCGTGGATAGCGATAGCCTTGCCCCAGTGCCTTGGCCCGACCAGGGAGGTCAGGGAGGCAATGGCGGACGGGAGGTAGAGCCCCGCCGCCATGCCCAGGCCCAGCAAACCCAGGCGGAGACTCCACAGACTTCTGCCCAGGGATATGGACAGCAGGGCGAGACCCACGGCAACGGCGGATACGATGATGGTTCTTCTGTGCTGCAGCCGGGATGAAACATACCCCGAGCCGGTAAGAGTCACAAAATATCCCGCCGCGGTGAGGAGGAAGAGCGCACCGGCTTCCCCGTGATTCAACCGGAGGTCACTTTCTATGGTGGGCATGAGCGGCGAAGGAATGATCCTCGAAATGAAGTTCAGGAAGAAGATCGCCGTGAGAAAGAGAATGGGGCCGAGCTGAGTGCGAAAAGGCGGCGGGTCGGCGTAGTCGTGGCCTCCCGCATTGCCTCCTGCGGCAGAATCCGTCAATTCAAAGCCTCCGCGCCCCAGGCGGCACGGGGCGTCAACGCCGAAAAAATCGTTCCGCGATGCCGCGGGTCTTCATGCATCGAGACCATCAGCCTGAACCTCTCCCATCCGGTACCTCTGCGCTGCACAGGACTTCTATCCCGCCCAAACAGCCAGGATCCATACAGCCGCGCGGCAACTGTTCTGCCTGTGCGGTCAGCCGCCAGTCTAGTCAACCGGGTGTGCCGCGTCAAAAGAAATTGAAGAAAAGATGGGGATGAATGGGTGATCGTGCCGAATCATTTACATGGAATCATTGCAATCACGGGTGATTGCAGGGGCGGTTCACGAACCGCCCCTATCGTTGTGGTCCTGGCTGGGATGACGATGTGATGCCCAATGACGTTGCGATGCCATCGATCCTTTGCCTGAAAAGCACCTGAGGGAATCGTTTGCCGGATGAACCTGAAAATGCTGTTGACGAAACCCATAAGAAATGGTTTTGTCTCAAATTGTCCGGTTTCGATCCGGACAGGGGGGCCAGCGTCGATAGATGACGGAAGACATGAACTCGGAAACCAAACCATCCCGCACACCCGAATCCACCCCTTCGGGGACCGACCACGCGCGCTGCATCGAGCGCATTGGAAACCTCAAGGAATGCTTCAGGATATCCGCCCTGATCAACTCCACGCTGCAGCTCGACGAGGTCCTTGAAAACATCATGACCACATCGAGGGCCATTCTGAAGGCGGATGCCTGCAGCCTCATGCTGGTGGATGAACAGACCTGTGAACTCGTGTTCGAGGTGGCCCAGGGGCCTGTGGCGGACAAGCTCAAGTGCGGCTTCCGCCTGCGGAAGGGTGAGGGCATTGCCGGGCACGTGTTTGAAACGGGCAGCCCTCAGCTCGTGGAAGACGCATACTGTGATCCGAGGTTTCACCAGGATTTCGACAGGAAGACCGGCTACCGGACCCACTCCATCCTCTGTGTTCCCCTGAAGGTCAAGGACCGGGTCATCGGGATTTCCCAGGTGATCAACAGGCTGGACGGCCTGCCTTTCGACCGGGAGGATGAAGAAACCCTGACCCTGCTTTGCGATCATGCAGCCATCGCCATTGAAAACGCCCGCATGCACCGCGACCTGCTGCGCAAGCAGCAGATGGAAAGCGACCTGGCTTTTGCCGTCACCGTGCAGCGGAGTTTTCTCCCGCGGGATGTTCCCCGCGTGGCCGGATGCGGTTTTCGAGCGCACTATCAGCCAGCCCTGCAGGTAAGCGGTGATTTTTATGATTTCATTCCCCTCGACGATAACCGCCTGGGGATACTCATAGGCGACGTTTCCGGCAAGGGGGTCGCATCCGCACTCGCCATGGCTCGGCTGACCTCGGACTTCAGGCTGCACGCCATCCGCGAAAGGGACGCCGGGATTCTCGTGGCGCGTATCAACAATCTGCTTTGTGAACAGAGCTGCAGGGGGATGTTTGCGACCCTGCTGTACATGGTACTGGATACGAAAGACAGGACGATCACCTTCGTCAACGCGGGCCATCTGCCCTTCCTGGTGTGGAATCCTGCCCGGCGGGATCTGAAAATGGCCGCTGACAGCAGCGGGCCGCCCCTCGGCATCCTTCCCGACCAGCCATACCCGGCCTTTCGTGAAAAGCTGAAAGCCGACGATGGCGTCGTGCTTCTTACCGACGGGCTTCTCGATGCAAAGAATTCGAAAGGCGACCGATTCGGGTGGAAGAGACTGGAAGAAACACTGTGCCGGGGAGGTTCTGCTGCGGACGACATCGCCCGAAGGCTGGCTGAAGCGGTCCGGGATTTTGCACAGGGATGCCCTCCCGCCGACGATACCACTTTTGTCGTGCTGAGTGTCGAAGGGCCCTGATGGAATCGATCGAACTTCGGGAACCCGTTATCCTCGATATTCCCGCCGACCCGGCTTCCCTCGGGCTGATGCGGGGGCTGGTCGAACGCATCGTTCACCGCATGGAATTCCCCCGCGAGGAAGCCGACCGCATGGTGCTTGCCGTGGATGAGGCCTGCTCGAATATCATCCGGCATGCCTACGGGAATCTCCAGGGTGGTCGAATCGTTGTCACGTTCGGCATTTACGACGACCGCCTCGAAGTGAGAATAAGGGATTTCGCTTCTCCTGCGGACCCGCAGACCTTCAGGGCCAGGGACCTCGAAAAAGTGAGGCCCGGCGGTCTGGGCATGCATTTCATGAGGAGCGCGGTGGACGAAATGGAATATGAACTCCCTCCGGACGGGGGCATGCTTTTGAAGATGGTCAAGTACAGGGTCAATAAGGAGGTTCCTGAAACATGAAGATTTCGGTCACGGAAAGAAAACCGGGGGTGCAGGTGGTGACTCCCTCTGGAGAAGTGGATATGAGCACTTCTCCGGACTTGAGAAAGATCCTGGTGCCTCTTTTCAGCAGTGGAGCGTCACACATCGTTGTGGATCTTTCGGCCGTGTCCTACATGGACAGTTCGGGAATTGCCACGCTCGTGGAAGGGCTCCAACTGTCGAGAAGAAAGGGCAACGTGCGATACTCGCTGGCGGGAGCCGTCCCGTCGGTGGAGGCGGTCTTTGAACTGGCCTGTTTGAAAAGCGTTTTTGAAATGGTACCGAGAATCGAGCAGCTCTTTGAAGGAGACGACAGGGCGTGAGCGATGCAGCAACAGGCCGTCGACCCGCGGGCAGGGTGGTCCTTTTTCTTCGTCACCTGACGAGCATGGCTTACTTCTTTCACGAGACGATGCGGTGGATCTTTGTCAAACCGTTCCAGGGCAAGCCTCTGCGCTTCAGGGCTGCCGTCGGGCAGATGGAGGAGGTGGGGGTCAGGTCCATTCCCATCGTGGTGCTCGTCGCTTTCGTCATCGGCATTATTCTCGTGCTCCAGACGGCCTACCAGCTGGATAAGTTCGGAGCGAAGGATCATGCGGCAAGCCTCGCCGGAGTGGCCCTGACCCGGGAAATGGCCCCGCTGCTCACCGCCATCGTGGTGGCGGGCAGAGTCAGCGCTGCCTTCACCGCCCAGATCGGAACCATGCTGGTTACCGAGGAGATCCTGGCCCTGCAGGTCATGGCCGTTTCTCCCATCGCCTACCTGGTGGTGCCCAGATTTATCGCCATGCTGATCATGCTTCCCTGCCTCACTATCCTGGCCGACGCCACGGGCATGCTGGGAGGCTACGTCGTCGGGACCACCGCCGTCGGCATACGATCATCCCTCTACATCAAGAGCACCCTCGATGCCCTGCTCCTGAAGGATATCCTTACGGGCCTCATCAAGAGCGTTGTCTTCGGCGGAATCATCGCCATGGTCGGCTGCTACATGGCATTCGTCGTACAGGGAGGCGCGGAAGGCGTCGGCAGGTCCACCATGATCTCCGTCGTAACCTCCCTCATATGTATCATACTCGCAGACTGCTTCTTTACGACGGTGTTCTACCTGTTCCTGTGAGTGTTCGCATTGCATGACATGAGGTCACTCAGCACTCACTCCATACCGGATCGTCGTATGATTCTTAACCATTAACACCTGACACTTTATTATCAACCGCCATGGACGAGCCTCTCATCGAAGTACGCAACCTGATCAGGAGTTTTGACGGCCGGGTGGTCCTGGACGGGATCAACCTCACCGTTGAGAAGGGGAAGGTGACGGCCATCATGGGGGGAAGCGGCTGCGGGAAGAGCACTCTCCTGAGGCACCTTATCGGGGTGATGCGGCCGGATTCCGGGGAAATCCTGTTCAAAGGGAAGGATATCACGCGGTTCGACGAATCGGAGATGGAGGACTACCGGAAGCGCTTCGGCATGCTCTTTCAGATGGGCGCTCTTCTTCATTCGCTGACGGTCCACGACAACATCGCTCTTCCCTTGCGCGAACACACGAAACTCGATGAAAAGATCATCGGCATGATGGTGAAGATGAAGCTGGAACTGGTGGGTCTTCGGGACTTCGAACGGCTCAAGCCGTCGCAGCTCAGTGGAGGCATGCAGAAGCGGGTGGCCCTGGCTCGCGCCCTGGCCCTCGATCCGGAAATCGTATTCTATGATGAACCCACGTCGGGACTCGACCCGGTGGTGAGTGGCGTCATCGATCAGCTCATCATGGACCTGAGCCTGCGGATGCATATCACTTCCGTCGTGGTGACTCACGATACTCGAAGTGCCTTCAAGATCGCGGACAGGATGGTGGTGCTTTTTCGGGGCAAGGTGGTGGCCGACGGGACTCCCGAGGAAATACGGAATTCGCCGGATCTGCTGGTGCAGCAGTTTATCGCCGGCAGTCCCGACGGGCCTATCCCCTTGCGCCAGTCGAGCCGGGATTATCTCGAGGATCTTCTGGACATGGAGTGATGGTCCGAATACTGCGCGGGGATTCAGCCCTGCCTTCCCGGCGGACGTGACGCTCCACTGCATGTGTTTTGACATGGCTCTTGTGTGCCTGATGAGGGGAGAACGGACGGAATGCAGGTTTTCAGATCGGAGATCAAGGTTGGCCTGCTGATCCTGGTTTCACTGGTGCTGCTCGTGGCCGGGATTTTCATGGTGAGCAACCTGCGCACCCTGTGGGAGGACAGGAAAAGCTACGTGCTCCTGTTTCCCACTGCCGACGGTGTCACGAAAGGGTCTCCCGTGTGGTACGCGGGGCTTGCGGTCGGGGAGGTGACCCGGGTGCGCATCGCCGGAGAAGCGAACGATCGGATCGCGGTCACGGTGCGAGTGCACCCGGACGCCAGGGTACGGTCGGACTCGCACGTTTCCATCCGGAGCCACGGCATGATGGGGGCCAAGTACATCGAGATATCGCCCGGGTCTCCGGATGCCCCGGAATTGAGATCGGGGGAGACGATCGAGGGCAGAAGCCAGGCTTCGCTGTCGGACGTGATCGAAACAGGCCGGAGGGTGGCGGATCACCTCGTGGAACTGGTCCAGGAAACCTACGCCCTGGTCCGTGAGATTCGCTCTGAATCCGCTCTCAAGGAAGCCGTCCAGAACGCCGGTGAATTCCTGGCGGACCTTCGCGATCAGGGCAAGCAGATGAGGCCGGTCCTGAAGAAGCTGGGGACCTTCGCCGACTCGCTCGATGAAACAGGAAGAAACCTCAAGCGCGTGTCCGGTGACGGCGGAAAGGAACTGACCGCGCTTCTCGGGGAGTTGAGGGAGACCAATCGCGGGCTGCAGCAGAAGCTGGAAAGCCTGGAAAAGCGGCTCGACGGAACACTGGCCACGGCGGGCAGCGGCCTTTCGGAAGCTGAAGGCTGCGTGAAGGATGTCCGATCCATGCTGATCGCTTCGGAAGACGATATCGCCGCGCTGTTGAGGCATCTGAAGGAAACGGCCCGGAACCTCGAGCACCTGAGCGAGGACTTGAGGGCTCATCCGTGGAAGATCATCCGGAAGGGGGAGAGGGTCTCCGTGGAAACCGGTTCGGCCGGAACCGATTTGTGGCGCGAGAAAGGAAGGATCGGTCCGTATGACAGGTAGGCAGGAGATCCTTCGATGCGGCGGGTCGGGGCCGGGGAACGGCAGGGAGACGGACCGGGGACCCTGGTGCCGGACCGTCGGGGGTGGTCTGGCCCTGGTGCTGACGGGCCTGCTTGTCCTTTGGGGATGCTCCGGTGGGTCGGGAGGCGGTGGGAGCCACTTCAATCGGGGCGTGGACTATTACGGCAAAGGCCGGGTGCGCGAATCCGTAAAGGAGTACCGGAAAGCCGTCAGGCAGAATCCGAACGATCCGCGCCCGCGCTTCAACCTGGCGGTGATCTGCCAGGACGAGGGCAGGTTCGAGGAGGCGGAAGAATTGTATCGGTCCATACTCGAACGTTACCCGGACCATGCTCCCGCGTGGGCGAACCTTGCGGCCATCCGCGAGAAAACGGGAGACACGGAAGGTGCCGAAAGGTACTACAGGCATGCGATGTCCCTGGACAGAGACGATGCAGCGGTCGTCAGCCAGTTCGGCTTCTTCCTGGTGCGTTCGGACAGAGGGGAGGAAGCGGAGGCGATATTCCGGGAGGCGATCCGCCGGGATCCTTCCGGTTCCAACGGCTACTACGGGCTGGGAACCGCCTCCTGGCAGAATGGAAATACGCGGGACGCTCTCAGGTATTACGAACTGGCCGCCCGGCACAATCCGAAGGACCTGCAGGCTCATGTGAAAGCGGCGGAGGCGGCCCTGGAACTCGGGGACAGAAGCCGGGCCGTCAGGCACCTGAAAAGGGCCGCCGCCATCGACCCGGCCAGGGGTGAAACCCACCTTCAGCTGGGCAGGCTGTTCATGGAAGATCAGATGTGGAAGGAAGCCCGGGATGCGGTGGAAAAGGCACGGTCGGCGGGGGCTTCCGAATACCAGTGCAATCTCTTGCTCAGCACCATCTACGGGAGGCTTGCCGAAGACTCGACCCGGGTATCCGGATCGGGTGCAGACGAAGGGAGGCCGGCGGAAGGAGAAGATCCCGGGAAGGCGGCTTCTCCCTGAAACCCGGTTCTTCAGGCAAACTTCCATGAGCCGTGGGCTCACAACCGACTGTGAGAACAGGGCGAGCCATGATTCAACTCCGGTTGAACGGACAAACCCAAACCAGGAGGATAACCATGGCCCGGAAAGACGATGCCATAGAGCTCGTGGCAAACATGACCGAGATCACGGGCACAACGAACTGTCGGCCAGACCACACACACAACTCTTGATCAGCCGATCTCTCAAGAATCGGGCCAAACGGCTCCGGTATTTTCTCATAAACGCGTATCCCGACAGTTGTCGCACAAAGGTGAAATACACCCGCAATAACGACATTGCCGCCTTTGCGGGAATGTCGTTGTGGCGCCGTCGATCCTCTGCTTGAGAAGCACCGGATGGTTGAAAAGCACGGCAGGTCTCGTTCGGCGGATGAACCTGGAACCTCCGGCCTGGCTTTTCTCCGATGCCTGGGTTCCCGGAGAACGGCTTGCTGCACCGGGTTTTTCCCTTGACAACGCAAAGTTTCAATGCGTATACATCCAAATTCACTATTCATTCGGGAGACATCCCGAAGGGGGATCTGCATCGGGTTTTGCCGAGTGCTCCCGGGGTCGGTTCCGGCTCCGGGCATGAGCATGGCGGCGGGTTTTGTCCACCTGGACGCACTGTAAGGAGTCAGGCATGACATTTCAGGAACTTATCCTTGCACTTGACAGGTTCTGGTCGGAACGGGGGTGCCTTGTCCAGCAGCCTTACGACCTGGAGGTGGGGGCGGGTACGTTCAATCCCGCGACGTTTCTTCGAGTTCTCGGTCCCGAACCTTACAGCGTGGCGTATGTGGAACCGTCCAGAAGACCCACGGACGGCCGATACGGAGAGAATCCCAACAGGCTTCAGCATTATTACCAGTACCAGGTGATCATCAAGCCTTCCCCGGAGGATTCGCAGGGAGTCTACCTCGAGAGTCTGAAGAGCTTCGGCATCGATCCGCTGGATCACGATATCCGGTTCGTCGAGGACGACTGGGAGTCTCCCACTCTCGGTGCTTCGGGTCTTGGTTGGGAAGTATGGCTGGACGGAATGGAAATCACCCAGTTCACCTACTTCCAGCAGGTGGGCGGCATTGCGCTGAGCCCTGTCAGCCTGGAACTCACCTACGGCCTCGAACGCATCGCCATGTACCTGCAGGGCGTGAACAGTGTATACGATCTTGTGTGGAGCGGAAACGTGACGTACGGGGACGTTCACCACCGGGGCGAAGTGGAATGGTCCCGGTACAATTTCGAGGAGGCGGACGTGAAGATGCTCCTCGAACTCTTCAATATGTACGAAGCGGAATCGCTGCGCCTGAACAAACTGGGGCTAGTGCTTCCGAGCTACGATTATACCCTCAAGTGCTCCCACGTGTTCAATCTTCTGGATGCCCGCGGCGCCATCAGTGTGACGGAACGGACCAATTACATCGCCCGCGTGCGGGGAATGGCCCGACTGGTCGCGCATGCCTATACGGCTCAGCGCGAAGAAATGGGATTCCCGCTTCTCAACAAATGGAACAAGGGATAACCGGGGGAGGAGACGATGGGGAAGACATTCTACCTGGAAATTGGAAGTGAAGAGATACCTGCGGGCTACATTGTGCCGGCCCTGGAAGCCATGTCCGCTCGTATGTCCCGCTTTTTCGACGAAAATCGAATCTCCCACGGAGAACCGTTCGTTACGGGGACTCCCCGGCGCCTTGTCCTGAATGTACCCGGCGTGGCCGTTGAACAGGAAGCGCGCACCACCGAGATCATCGGGCCGCCCAGGCAGGTGGCGTACGATGCCCAAGGCCGGCCCACAAAGGCTGCCGAAGGATTTGCCAGGGGGCAGGGGGTGAGTGTCGACGATATCCGGATCAAGTCGACCCCGAAGGGCGACTACCTGTGCATCGTCAGGGAAGAAGCCGGCCTGCCCGTGAAGAACCTTATCGAGAAGATGCTTCCCGATTTTGTGGCGCACATCCCCTTCCCCAAGTCCATGCGGTGGGGGAGTCTGAGCGTGACGTTCGCCCGGCCCATCCGCTGGATTACGGGTCTTTTCGGAGATGAAGTCGTCGACTTTGTCTACGGGGATATCCGGAGCGGGGGCCAGTCGTTCGGGCATCGTTTCATGAGTCCGCAGGTGCTGCCGGTGACGGATTTCGAAAGCCACGTCGAAAACCTGCGCAAGCATTATGTCCTGGTCGATCTTTACGAGCGCAGGGAGTTCATCCGGAAAGAGATCCGGAAAGCCGCCACCACGGTGGGAGGCACCATCCTCGAAGATGAAGAACTGCTCGACGAGGTCACGCAGCTGGTGGAATATCCTTTTCCGATCGTTGGGGAATTCGAGGAGAAATACCTCGAACTTCCACCCGAGCTCCTCATCACGGTGATCAAGAAGCACCAGCGGTACTTTGCCGTCACGGACGGCACGGACAGGCTCCTCCGGTACTTCGTTACAGTTTCCAACACGATCCCGAGGGACGTGCCCCTGGTTGCGGCGGGGAACGCGCGGGTGGTGCGCGCCCGTTTGGAGGACGCCCGGTTTTATTATGAAGAGGACCAGAAGGTCCGCCTCGAAGATCGCGCCGAACAGCTCAAAGGCGTGGTCTTCCATTCGAAGATGGGTACCAGCTGGGAGAAGGTGGAGCGGTTCACCGTCCTGGCGCGCATGCTCGGCGAGCGCCTGGCTCCCGAGTGTCTCGACACCCTGTCGAGGGCGGCCTGTCTGTGCAAGGCCGACCTGGTGTCGGGCATGGTGGGGGAGTTCCCCGAACTGCAGGGCATCATGGGACGGGCATATGCCAGGCTGCAGGGGGAACCCGAACCGGTTGCGGCGGCCATCCACGAACATTATCTTCCCACCCGCGCGGGAGGCCCGATCCCGCAGGGGATCGAGGGGGCCCTGTTGAGCATCGCCGACAAGATGGATACCATTGCGGCGTGCTTCGGAGTCGGATTGATCCCGACGGGGACGGCCGACCCGTTCGCGCTTCGAAGGCAGACCCTGGGGATCATCCGGATCATTCTCGAAAAGCCCTTCCGCCTCTCCCTGACGGAACTGATCGACCGCGCTTTGCCGCTCCTCGAATCGAAGCTTACGGAACCGGCCGAGGCCGTCAGGCGGAACATCCTGGACTTTTTTGAGGGAAGGCTGCACCATCAGATGGTCAGCCAGGAAGGATACAGCCCGGACGTGGTGGATGCGGCGCTGGCGGTGGGTATCGACGACCTGGTGGAAGCGGTGATGCGGACGAAGGCCCTGTCGGTCTTCAGGTCCAGGCCGGATTTCGACAGCCTGGCATCCGCTTTCAAGCGCGTGGTCAACATTATCAAGGAACCCGAATCCGCGCCCGTCGATCCCGCTCTCCTGGGGAGCCCGGCTGAACAGGCTCTTTTCGCCGCCGTTACGGATACGGAAGGCGTGGTGGAAGGGTGTCTGAGTCGATCCGATTACGACGCGGCCCTCGAATCCATGTCCCGGTTGAAGGCATTTATCGACGCCTTTTTCGATTCGGTATTGGTCATGGACAGGGACGATTCGGTTCGCCGCAACAGGCTGGCTCTTCTCACGCGCATTCACAACCTTTTTTCCAGGGTTGCGGATTTCAGAAAGATTCAAACGGGCTGATGGTGTAACAGATGCTATGCGGCGATTTCCAGCGCGGTACGATGCCGGCTTCGGCACCGGCCGGTCCGGCTGTCTTTGATCGAATTCTCGCGGTGTCTTCCGTGCCCGGCGGGACAGGTTCGGAATCGCCGCACAGGCTTTTGGGAACAGGATCGTGATCAGGATCGCGTCGGCGTTGCTCGGGCTGTCCATGGCCGTTCTCCTGGCGGCCTGCATTCCCCAGCCGTCTTCCTCCAAGCTTCATAACGGGCCGCGCAGGACGATAGAAAACAAGGGTTCCGATACGCTGGTGAACCTGGCTCTTGCCTGGGCCGAGATCTACATGGAAAGCCATCCCGATGTGCGGATTTCCGTCACGGGGGGTGGATCGGGTACGGGAATCGCGGCCATGATCAACGGGACCGTGAGCATAGCCAACGCATCGCGGGAGATGACGCCGGTGGAGATTGCGGCGGCCAGGGCGAATGGAGTCGAACCCGAGGAATACGTGGTTGCACGGGACGCCATCGCGGTTATCGTCAATTCCTCCAATCCCGTGGACGGACTTACCCTGCAGCAGATCTCCGATATCTACACGGGGAAGATCACCAACTGGCGGGAGCTTGGCGGCGAAGACCGGCCCATCGTTCTTCTCTCCCGTGAGTCCAATTCCGGCACCTATATCTACTTTCTCGAACACGTTATCCGGCAGGGAGAGAGCCGCAGAGACCTGCTGTTCTCGCCCGACACCCTGCTCATGCCCTCTTCTGAAGGCATCACGACGGAAGTGAGGCAGAATCCCAATGCCATCGGCTACGACGGACTCGGCTACGTGACCCCGGACCTCAAGGTGATCGCGGTGGCGAAAGATTCCCAAAGCCCCTGCGTTCTGCCCTCGGTCCTGACGGTCAACGACGGCAGCTATCCCGTGGCCCGGCCTCTTTACATGTACACGGCGGGAAAGCCCGTCGGCCACGTGGAGCATTTCCTCACCTGGGTGCTCGGTGACGGACAGAAACTGACTTCGCGGCTTGGCTTTGTACCCCTCTTGAATGCATCCGAACCGGGCGAGTCGGAATGATGTCCCAGGCTGAAACCTCGGAAAAGCCCCAGTTTATCTGGACGGAATTCGTCATCGAGGCCAGTATTCGAGTGCTCGGGTTTTCGACCATCGGTTTCGTCCTGCTCATCTTCCTTTTTCTGCTCCTCGAAGGTGTGCCGGTTTTCTGGGAAGTCCCCCTGAAGAACCTTTTCGGAACGCGCTGGTATCCCAATTTCGGTTATTTCGGCACGCTGCCGCTCATCTTCGGTTCCGCGTTCGTTACCCTCACCGCCATTATCATTGCTCTGCCCCTGGGAGTGCTCACCGCCGTCTTCATCCGCGAGGTGGCCCCCGAGTGGCTCCGCGAGATTCTGAAACCCATGGTCGAAGTCCTGGCTGGAATTCCCTCCGTTGTACTCGGCTTCTTCGGCATGATCGTCATCGCTCCCCTTGTCCGGGTGATCTTCAATGCCCCGACCGGCCTGACCGTCTTCTCGGGAGCCCTCGTCCTCGCGTACATGTCGCTTCCCACCATCATCAGCGTGGCTGAAGACGCCCTCGACGCCGTGCCCAAAAGCTACAGGGACGCCGCCCTGGCCATGGGCGCGACCCAGTGGCAGACGATCTGGCACGTGGTGGTGCCGGCAGCCCGTTCCGGGATTGCCATGGCGGTGATGCTGGGCATGGGCCGGGCCATCGGCGAAACCATGGCGGTCATGATGGTGACCGGCAATGCTGCCCGCATGCCTTTGGATCTTGGATCCCTCTTCATGCCCGCCCGCACCATGACGGCGACCATTGCCGCCGAAATGGGCGAAGTGGCCCGCGGCGGCATCCACTATCACGCCCTTTTCGGAATCGGCATCATCCTTTTCCTGCTTACCTTTATCATCAATCTCGCAGCGGCTCTGGCCATATTCAGAAAGCAGCGCCGGGGAGGACTCCGATGATAAACCGCATGGGAATGCAAAAGGCCGGCTTCGTTCTGCTGGGAGCCACCACGCTGGTGGTGGTGATCCCCATCCTGCTCGTCATCGGATACATCATTTACGAAGGGATGGAAGCGCTTTCGTGGCAGTTCATCCGGGCCGCGCCCTTTGACGGAATGAAACAGGGGGGAATCTTTCCGGCCATCGTCGGCACCCTGCTGCTCACACTCGGTACGGCCCTGGTGGCGATTCCCATTGGAGTGGGCGGCACCGTCTACCTGGCCGAATACGCCCGGGATACCTGGCTGACCCGGTGCATCCGCCTGGCCATCATCAACCTGGCGGGTATTCCCTCCATCGTCTATGGTCTTTTCGGGCTCGGCATGTTTGTGCTCTTCCTCAAAATGGGCACTTCCATCATGGCGGGCGCCCTCACACTGGCCATCATGACTCTGCCCGTCATCATCAGCACGGCGGAGGAGGCCCTTCGAGCGGTGCCGACGGAATTCCGCACGGTGAGCGCCAGTCTCGGAGGCACCCGCTGGCAGGGAATCCGCTATATCATCCTGCCCCAGGCGCTGCCCGGGATCATTACGGGCATCATCCTCGGACTGCTCCGGGCCGCCGGAGAAACGGCTCCCATCCTCTTCACCGTGGCGGCCTTCTTCCTCCCGCACCTGCCCCAGTCCCCCTTCGACCAGACCATGGCTCTGCCCTACCACCTCTACGTCATCAGCACCCAGGTGCCCGGCATGCCCGACAGCATCAAGTACGGCACGGCACTCGTCCTGCTCGCCCTGGTGCTGTCCATGAACATCGCGGCATCCATCATCAGGAGCTATTTCAGGCGGAGGCGGCAGTGGTAGACGGGAAGATCGTCATTGACGACGTGAGCTACGCCTATGGAGGCGACTGGATCCTCAGGAACGTGACCCTTCATGTCCCCCCGAACGCCGTGACGGTCTTTTTCGGACCGGCTGGAGGAGGAAAGACCACCCTGCTGCGACTCATCAACCGCCTGAACGATCTCGTGGAAGACACGGAAATGTCCGGCCGAATCCTGCTGGACGGCAAGGACATCTACGATCGACGCGTCAACGTTCCCAACCTTCGAAGGCGCGTAGGCATGGTTTTCGCCCTGCCTCTGCCCATTCCGGGTACCATACGCGAAAACGTCCTCTATGGCCCGAAGCTCGCCGGCATGAACAATCCGGACCAGCTCGGAGACATCCTCGAACGGAGCCTCATGCAGGCCGCCCTGTGGGACGAGGTGAAAGACCGGCTGGACAGCCCCGCCACGGCCCTGTCCGGAGGCCAGCAGCAGAGGCTTTGCATTGCCCGGAGCCTGGCTCTCGAACCCGAGGTGCTGCTGCTCGATGAACCCACGTCCGGGCTCGATCCCATATCCACGCGCAAGGTCGAGGAATCCCTCTACGAACTGAAGCAGAACTACACCATCATTCTTGTTCCCCACAGCGTGCAGCAGGCGGCGCGCGTGGCCGACTACGCGGCTTTCTTCCTTATGGGTGAACTGGTGGAATACCGCCCGGGAGTCGATATCTTCGTTGCACCCAGGGACAAACGCACGGAAGATTACGTCACCGGCAGATTCGGATGAGTGAGCCCATGGAAAAGATCAGGGTGGAAAACCTCAATTTCTACTACGGAGACAAGCCGGCTCTCGAAGGGATCTCGGTCCCCATCCAGGAGCGGCAGATCACCGCCCTCATCGGCCCGTCCGGCTGCGGCAAGTCCACTTTCCTGCGGTGCCTCAACCGTATGAACGACACCATCCGGGGCACCCGCGTCGAAGGGCACGTGCTCCTCGACGGCGTGGATATCTACGCGCGCGGAACCAACGTGGTGGATCTCAGAAAGCGGGTGGGCATGGTCTTCCAGCGGCCCAACCCCTTTCCCCAGACCATCCTGGACAACGTGTCCTTCGGACCGCGCATGCTGGGTCTGGCGAAGAACCGGAAGGAGGTCGCCGATATCGTGGAAGAAAGCCTTCGAGGGGCGGCCCTGTGGGATGAAGTGAAGGACATCCTGAAAAAAGACGCCCTGAGCCTTTCCCTCGGCCAGCAGCAGCGCCTGTGTATCGCCCGGGCCATCGCCGTGAAACCCGAAGTCATTCTCATGGATGAACCCTGCTCGGCCCTCGATCCCATCGCCACCCTGCAGATCGAGGAACTCATGCAGTCGCTCCGTAAAGACTACACCATCGTCATCGTCACTCACAACATGCAGCAGGCTGCCCGAGCATCCAACTATACCGGCTTCTTCTGGATGGGAAAGCTGGTCGAATTCGCCCCCACGGAAGCCATCTTCACCCGCCCCAGCCAGCGGCTGACGGAAGAATACATCACCGGCCGCGCAGGTTGATGACGCCTCCACATAAAAGTTTTTGGCTTATGCAGATTATTCTTGCATCCTGGCTGGTACAGATGCTAAGGATGCGGGAAAATGCCTGGGTGTTTCCTGGAAACCGGTGCAACGCCGGTCGAGAAACACCGGCGGGAGAACCATCCATTCCAGCCTTCTAACTTTTGCAGACAGAGACAGATGGAGCCGTAAAGCTGTTAGTGTCAACCTCCGGGTTGGAGACGGGTGAATATCTCTCCGGTCCGGGATGATGTATCGAGTTCATTAAGCTTTCTAAGCAGCACCCAGCAGCACGCAAGTTACTGGCGGGCACGAAAGGGCAAAACCGTCGAAAGGCGGTGACGCAAAGCCACTGGTCTAAAGCCGAAAGGCCATGACAGCAGGGTTGCCGAATGCAGCGCGATGGAGCGCCTTCGGGGGAGAGATGCCCGGAGGCGTTTTTTTACGCCTTCCGCAACATCCGACCGTTTCGTGCCGATATCCCCGTTTACAACCTCGGGAGGGGGAAAAAAGATGAGTTCGAAAAGACTCGCTGTCGTGTTTTCGGTATGGTGCCTTGTGATGTCCCTTGGTGGTGTGGCTGCCTTCGCCGAAGACCTGGGGGAGGTGCAGAAAAGAATCAGGGATAGGAACTTCAAATGGGTTGCGGAACGCCTGCCTAACCCTGAAAAGAGAAAACTCGGTCTGCTCAAGGACGGGTTCACCAGTCCTGTCCCCCTTGCAGCAACGGAAGGTGACACCCTCGCCGGCTTTCTGCCGGCGTCCCTGGACTGGCGGAATATCGGCGCCGACAACCTGCTCGGTGTTGCACCGGGCAATTACGTGTCCCGTGTGAAGAACCAGGGAAACTGCGGCAGCTGCTGGGCTTTTGCAACAACGGCCGTCGCCGAGTCCACGACACAGATCGCGATGAATGACCCGATCGAGGAACAGGATCCCGCAGGCGCCTACGATCTGTCCGAGCAGGTCATGCTCACGTGCAGCGGCGCGGGCAGCTGCAACGGCGGCTACATCTCCACTGCGTCGAAGTACATCTCCACCACCGGTCTGCTGCGTGAAAACCCCAGCGGGTGCTACGCCTACAATTACAGCAGCACCACGTGCCCCAACCCGAGTTCTTACCCCGTCTGCGATCAGACCAGGTATCGAATCGACAGCTGGACCGGCATATCGGCTGCCGTCGATGCAATAAGGAACGCTCTGAACACCTACGGCCCCCTGGTGACCACCTACGCGGTTTACAATGACTTTTACCGGTACTACAGCGGAGGAATCTACGAGGCGACCTCCTGCGACCAGGCGGTGAACCCGCTCGTGGGCTATCATGCGGTGGCCCTGGTCGGCTATCGCGATGCGGATGCCAACAACCCGGTGGGATATTTTATCGTAAAAAACAGCTGGGGCACGTCGTGGGGCGAGACGGCCGGCGGGGCGGAAAAAGGCTACTTCAGAATCGCCTACTCCCAGGTCGGCAACTGCGTTCGATTCGGCGGATCCACCCTCGCCTATTCCAGGAATGCCTGCAGCGGAGCCGTTTCCGTGTTTTCCCCCGCTGAAGCGGATGCCGTACAGGCGGGAACGCCTCAGGCAGTTACCTGGAGCGCGGCGGGAAGTATCGGCCAGTATGTCAAGATCGATCTTTACCAGGCGGGTAAGCTCCTGCGCACTATCCAGCCGAACGCCCCTGCGGCCGAGGGATCGTACCAGTGGCTGGTGGATTCGGATCTCCAGGGATCGGGCTTCTCGGTGGTGGTCACGAGCACGGCATGCAGTTCCGCCTCTGGATCGAGCGGCAACTTCTATATCAACCCCGCACCTAGGTTTTACGCAGCCGGCACGGTGAATTCCGGCCAGTCGGGGGCTCCAGGGGTAACCATCACCTTCAGCAGGGTCTCCGGAACGGGAACGGTTCCGGCTTCGGTATCCACCGATGCCGCCGGCGGTTGGACCCAGACCGGATTTCAGTTCGGGACCGGATACCGTGCGACGCCGTCCAAGCCGAACTGTTCTTTCAGCCCGGCATACCTGGATTTCACCGACACAAACTCCGGTTTGAATTTTGCCATGCTGGAAAGTGGAATCGATGCGGTCACCTCCCCCGGCAGCGGCGTCACCTGGAACATCGGGAAGACCTACACCATCAAATGGACCTATACCGGCGCTCCAGGCCCCTACGTGGCGATTGAACTGGTGAACGCCCTCACCGGTTCTTCTACGGTGATCAATTCCAGGGCCAAGATCGGCAGCGGGGGAGCAGGGTCGTACAACTGGAGGATCGGCAAGCAGCAGGCCACCGGCAGCTATCGGATAAGAGTCACCAGCACTGCCAATCGTTCGACGGCGACGAGCTCCGGGTTCAGCATCGGAAAATAGCCCGTCGCGTGCTTGCCTTGTATCCCGTCTTTGCAACTGGATGAAGCAGAGGCGGCGGGTGTGCCCGGGCGTATCCTGTGAGAAGTCGTCCAGGCCTTGACGTTCAAACAGGAAAGAGGAGCAGATCCGGGATCTGCTCCTCTCCGGGAGAGTCCAGGGGGCGATCGCTGAGCGATCCGCCCCTGCCTGGTTCTTGGGTTTATTCGCAACCGCCGTTGGAAACCACTGCGTGGGCAATCAGCCACACACCGCCTGTTCCGTCTGTGTCTGCAAGCGGAACTTCGGTGGAGTAGGTCGCCACGCCACCGACGTCATATCCGCCTTCCGGATAGCCGTACTGTCCCGGTGCGGTGGTGGTGGGTTTGGAGTCGGATGCATAGATATGGACTTCTTCCAGGTAGTAGCCGTCAAACAACTCGTAAGTTACAGTTGCCACTGAACCGTCCCACTCAACCGTGAGAGTCCCGACCAGGACACCCTTGCCGGTATTGTTCAGTCCAGCTCCCGCCCATATTCTATAATAGGAGGTACCAGGTACTGTAAGGTTGATAGCCCAGCCCCACTGGTTCTTGGTCAGACCGAGTGTCGGAAGTTTGTCGGGATTGCTCTTCTTATCGGTTGTCCATACATGGGTGCCCTTGGCGTAGGCGGTTTCGGAGAAACAGAAAGGCGGTGGGGGCCCGGTGGTACAGCAGATCGTGTATTCGCCATAGAACCACCAGCGCGGTCCGCTACCCGGTTTGTCCCCGCCGAAAGCGGTCTCATGTTCTCCACCTGTGCCATCCATGTCGACTTCGGCATGGGTCACAACATAAAGCTTTGGAAGCTCAGGGCACGTGACAGGATCGATGGTCACATTGATATCGGAGAATGGAATGGTGAAGGTGTAACTCTGGAGACCTTCGGAAGAGGGATATGGATCCTTGCCCGACTGATATGGAAATTGGCCGGGAACTGGAGTCCCTTGAGAATTGGCAGGCACGTCTGCCAGGTTGAATCCCACCCACGCGTGAAGAGTACCGAATACCGCGTCGGGATATGCGGACGTGTCAATGGAATAAGTGATATAAATATTCGTTTCATCGTTGGACACCGCTACTGTACCGACCGGGTAATGCTGCCCCGCAGTCAGGTCCCAGACCGTGGGTTCGCATACCTGGGCCGTTCCCTGCCCCGCTCCCGCCAGCAGTAAGAAGAACGCCGACGCGAATACCAGCCATGCCTTGTTCTTGAATGTTTTCATGATAAACTCCTCCTTGGGCTCGATCCTTCGAGCCTGGTCTTATGAGCATTTCCTGGCCCTGGATACGGCCTGCCGTCCTGATCCGCTGATTCCTGCCCTGGTGTACCGGCGATTTCCAGGCAACCGGTTCCGGCACTCACAGTCCATCTTGATCTTTTCCTCCCTGCACACATTCAATGAAGCTCCAACCCCCCTTTTCTCTCTTTCATTGCGAGGTCTATTTCAGAAATGCATGAAGCATCCGGCACTGAATTTCAGTGTGTGTTTTCTACCGCGGCGGCAAGTCTCAATGGCTTATTCGACAATCTGATAATGACACTCCTACAATAGCCATTCCATCTGGCGGGGAAATAGGGCCAGGTTCTCATTCTGTAAAGGCGGTTGTCCTAGGACAAATAAGTAGACGTGGCAGGCGAAAGGAGAAAATATGGGTCAGATCGATGCGGCTTTTCTCCCCGGGCGGGCGATCCGGGTGGTCGGGCAGACAAGGGCAGGTCGGGCGGGAGGGAATCAAACGGAATGCAGCGGTGGATCAGGGGGCCGGCCGGCTGGGTGCTTCCCTGTTGAGTCCCTGCTCGACGGCGAGCAGTGCCAGTTGGATGCGGTCGGAGAGGCCGAGTTTGGCGAAGATCTTTCCGACGTGGTTTCGCACGGTTTTTTCGCTGATGAAAAGAGATTCGGCGATCTTGCCGTTGCTCATTCCCCGGGAGATCATCCGCACGATTTCCAGTTCGCGCGGAGTCAGCATCGAAAAACCGGAGGGCTTCATCTGGCCGGGAGAGCTCAGCCTCTCCAGCAGGCGGACCGTCATGATCCGGTTGATCCATGCCTCACCCATGTAGACCTTGACGATGGCTTTAAGCAGCATTTCCGAAGGCTGGCTCTTCAGAACCAGGCCCCTGCAGCCGTGGGAGAAGATTTCCTCGTGAAACACGGAATCGCGGATGCCGGTGAGTGCGATGAGGCGGGAATTGGGGGATGCTGCGATCATTTCGGACAGGCAGCGGCAGTCGCGGTCTCCACAGAAATCCGGGTCGATGAGTACGATGTCCGGTTTCTGGGCTGTTGCCGCCGCGATGGCTTCACCCCTGTTGGATGCCTCGAAAATGACGGCGTTTTTCAAGCAGCTGCGCAGCAGCATAACCAGCGCTTCCCGCACCATCCCGTAGCCGTCCACCACCAGGATGCGCACAGGTTCGTGGAATTCATGAAAGTACCGCTTGTTTCTCAATCGGTGGCTCCTTCCTTTTCAGAACCCGCCGAATCGGCCCGGCCGCCGCCGTTCCCCCGCATCCGGCTGCTCGCGGCGCAGGAACAGGCATCCCCGCAACTCCGGTCCGGCCCGTGAATCAGCGATCGAAAACCCGTTTCCCATCTTGCCCCGGAAGGAATGGATCGAATGTCCGGCTTTCGAATTTCGCGCGGGGGCGTCTGAAGAAGCTGTCTCGATACCCGTTTAAGATATGTATCTAACAATAATGCATTATCGGCTCAGGTTCAAGGTTCTGAGAGACGATCGGGTTTGCCGTAATTCCAGGCGGCCCGGGAGCGGGCAGCCGGCCGGGCGGCATCGACTGGATGGAAAGCCCTGTACCCCGGAGCGTTACTTGAAACTGACGCGGTCCTGGATGATCCAGTCGTCCACGTCGATGTACCTGAACGAACCGTTTTCCCCGGGCAGGATCACTCGAGCGATGCCCGCATTGATGATTACCCGCTTGCACATCATGCAGGGTTCGGGCTGGATCACGGGTTCGCCGGTTTCGGCGTCCACGCCGGCAAGGTAGAGGTCGGATCCCACCATGTCCAGCCTGGATGCATGGATGACGGCGTTCATTTCCGCGTGCACCGAGCGGCACAGTTCATAATTCTGCCCGGCGGGGATGCTCATCTGCTTCCTCGGGCAGAAGCCCAGTTCCATGCAGTTGGGAGTCTTTCGCGGTGCGCCGTTGTAACCCGTGCTGATGATCTGGTCGTTCTTGACGATCACCGCGCCGAATTTACGCCGGAGGCACGTGCTTCTCCTGGATACGGAGAGGGCGATGTCGATGTAGTATTCGCTTTTTCCCGGTCTGGTCATCCTGTTTCTCCGTTTGTAAGCCCGCAGGCGGATGTCACGCCCGCGATACGTCATGTTCGGTGCCGGCTGTCATGGCCGCAGCCTGCAAAGCTCCTTCCCGGCACGAAGAAGGCAGCGTACCGCGAGGTTTGCCGAACCCGGCGCCGTTCCGGGGAAGGCAGCATCGAGGGGGACATGGAATCCCGCGCCGTCAGGCCGTCACCTCCGTATGCACAATACCGTCACTCGGAAGATATCTTCATCTTGAATTTTACTATCATATACCCGGCGGTGGGGAGGCCAAAAAAATGATCATTTTTGATCATGTCGCATCGAAAAAAGGCAGGAAGATAATTATCCTGTTTGAAGGTCAAGCTCTCTTGATTCGCTGCGGAGGGGTCCCGGTGCCTGAGCATAAGCGGCTGGAGCCCGACGGCGATGCGGCCTTTTGTGGAAAACCGCCCTCCTGGATGTCGAGCAGCGGCTCCCGATCGACCGGAAACCCCAGGTTCTGCTTGTCAGGATACGCGTACCCGGACAGTTGTCGCACAAAAATGGAATGCACCCGCGACAACGTCGTTCCTAAGAAGGCGGAACGCAACTGTTTATGGGAAGGGAGAAAGCCATGAGTGACCTGGTGGTGAGTCTTTTCGGAGATGAATACAGAGCCGAGGAAGTGCGCCTGGATCTCTTGAAGAAGGAGGCGGAGCACCTCGTTGACATCGAAGATGCCGTGGTTCTGGTGAGAACGCACAGGGGCAAAGTAAAACTGCACCACGTCTCCCACATGACCGTCGAAGGGGCGCTGGGAGGCGGTTTCGTGGGAACCCTCATGGGCGTCATACTCCTCAACCCCATATTCGCCCTGTTCGGCCTGGCCGCGGGCACCGTGGTAGGGGCGATCACCGGATCCCTTTCCCATGTCGGCATCGACGAAGACTTCATGAAGGAGCTTGCCGAACACCTCAGGCCCGGTACATCGGCCCTTTGCATCCTCGTAAGACAGGACCTGGAAAGGGTGCTCAACGACATCAATCTGTTCGGCGGAAAGGTGCTCCATGCCCCCATTCGGCACGAAGACGAATCGAAGCTGAGGGAAGTCCTGGAAGCCGTCCGGGCGGCCTCAGGCACCTGATTCCTCCTCACAGTGCCGGGCGGGGATCCGAACCGGCGTGACGGACCGACGGCTGCCTCCTTCTCCCCGCCTCAGATCGAGCAGAAAAGACCGTTTGGCCGAAGACCTGTTGCGAGGGCCGCACACATTGTTGACGGCGTGCGGGTTGATGCTTAACAGAAGTGATGAAACGCACAAGCTCGGAACAGCACATCACGCGGTCAGCCGCATATCTATCCTCGTCGTTCAACCTCGATTCAATTCAAAGAATCCCGTTCGTGCGGAAGAATTCCTCCGGAGCCCTTGCCCCCTCAGCCGGTATAGCCCACGCCGGCGGGAAGAGTCGATTCGCCGGCGCTGATTCATCCTTACAGTGGACGCTTTGGCTATGTGGCGTGGAGGTCATCTTCCTTTCGAGTCCGCGTGTTCGGGAAAAGATTGGATTGGATAGAGGCGGGAAAGGATGCCTGCAGCGAAAACCAGTTGAATTTCCCGGAATAAGTTCGAACAGGTGATTTCCTGGAAGACCGTGGAGGAGTCGTTCGGCCGGGTCCTTGGGTGGACCGGCGTTCATTTCAATCATCGGTGTCCGGAATGTTCTGACGTTCCCGGCGCCGGACCATTTCTGAAAGGAGGGTGTCATGTTCAAGAAGATCGTGGTTCCACTGGATGGTTCTGAAATGGCCATGAAGATCCTGCCGCAGGTCGAGGAACTGGCAAAGTGCCTGCAGTCTGAGCTGGTGCTTCTGCACGTCTGCTACATTCCTCCGGTGACCGAGGCGGCGGTAATGCCTTCCGAGGTCCAGAAGGAAGCGGAGTCCAAGGAACTGAGGGAATGTTCCGTCTTTCTGGGGGAGGTGGCCAAAGATCTGCAGGGCAAGGGATTGAGTGTAAAGACGGAATGCGTTCAGGGTGTTCCAGCCCGCGAGATCATCGCGTACGCCGAAACGCGCAAGATGGATCTTATCGCCATGGCCACCCACGGGAAGGGTGAAGTGGCCTGGATCCTGGGAAGCACGGCGGAAAAGGTGGTCACCCACGCCACCGTTCCCGTTCTGCTCTTCAGGGTCATGGAAATCAAACCGCCCCTCTTTAAGGACATCGGCATGCCTTAACGAAAATTCCACCCGGCCGGGGCCCGGCATACCCGTCCATATCGTGGTTCTGCCGGCCCCTGAATCGGTTCCCGTTCCTGTCATTCCTTCACGGCACCCGTGCCGAGCGGGACATCTTCCGCTCCGCCGTATCCTTGGACAACCCCCCGAGGTGTAAACAGCAACAGGAGGCAGCCATGCAGCAGGACGATTACAGGAAAGCGGCGGACTATATCTATGGAGAGCTTCGGATGAAAACCTTGCCCGTAGGGGTGAAATTTCTCACCGACCCGGCACGGATGCCCGAAAAAACACGGCGGCCCTCGGTGACCTTCGGCAAGAAGGTCACCATCTGCCAGGGGGTCACCATGGCCCGCAACTATGGCTGGACGGTGGGGCTCACCCGGGAAGACCTCATCTGCGTGCCGGCCATGATTGTCTTCGGGTTCAGCGACTCCCAGGATCCGCCTGCCTCCCTGGTGGAACTCTTCTGCAGAATCGATTTTTCCCGAACCGACGAACTCGCCCGCCTCGAAGTGGAATCCATGAACCGGTTCGACAACGGGGAGATTTCCGCCATCGTCATGGCCCCCCTGGGCAAGGGGCTGTTTGACCCGGACACCATCCTCTTTTTCGGGAATCCGGCCCAGATGATGCGTTTCGCTCAGGGCTGGTCGTACGTATCCGGGGAGCGCGTCCGGGGTTTTTACGGCGGCAAGGTGGAATGCGATGAATACCTTATTGCGCCTTTCCGCGAAGGCAAACCCCGCATGGCCATCCCGGGCAACGGTGACCGCATCTTCTCGATGACCCAGGACGACGAAATGGTGTTCGCACTCCCCGGCGGGCGCCTGGCCGACCTGGTGCAGGGTCTCGAATCCGCCGGCAGGGCCGTGGGGGCCCGCTACCCCGTGACTCCCTACCAGAACTTCCAGCCTGAATTTCCCAAAGCGCACAAGGAAATGGGGAAGCAGGTGGGAGTGATGTAGGCGGGGAGACCTTCCTTTTTTTCGAACCCCTGCAGCCTTCTTTCACAAAGCATCTCTTATTTGAGCTTTCTGTTCGAAGGTTATCCCGAAGAAATGATGCCATAGGGTTCTTGGCAAACAGGACCGAGATCATCGGGCACAACCGACTGTCGGCCGGAACACGAACACAAAACTTTACGAACCAGAAGTGTCGGCAGTCGATTTCACGCATTCAACCGGTTGGAAGGGGTCGTCATGGGAGGACACGTGTTTGTTGTGCGGGGAGATCTCACAAAGCTTTACTGTGATGCCTGGCTTATGCCCACCGACAACATGCTGAGTATCAAGACGCACTGGTATAAGGACATTCCGGGTGTGGGCAGGGAATGGAAGCCGGGCCCCGCCCGGGGCGACTGGAAGAGGTTCGAATCACGGGTCATGGAGGTGGCGGACTGGCCCGCGGGGGAGCCGAGACCCTGGCTGGTGGATGTGGGAGGAACATGGAGATCGGAAGTAGACTGGTACATGAAGGGGGTGAGGGAATTTTTTGAGAAGGCGGCACCCGCCGTGAGATCGGGGATGCGCCACACGGGAAGTCGTTTGAAGCCTCTTCTGGCGCTGCCCCTGGTGGGTACGGGAGGCGGGGGAGGAAAAAAGAAAGCGGGGTATATCCTCAATGATCTCCTTCGCGAGCTCTACGAAGCGGCTTGCAGGTTTGACGTGGATATCGCAGTTACGGTGAAGAAGGGGCAGGATTATGCCGCGGCCATTAACGCCCGGAACAGTCTCGGAGAAAAAGGGGTCGGCATATGGCCCGACGAGCTGACCCGGGAATTCCAGGCCAGGGCCGGCGAGCTCTCGGAACGGGCGAAGCGGGCAGAACTGGTGCTGTTCCTGGGAGCCGGTGTCAGTGCGGGAGCCGGCCTGCCTCGATGGAAAGGACTGCTCGATGTGCTGGCGAAGGAAGCGGCGGTGTTCCAGGACATGCGCATCGAGGAGGAACGGATCCTCAAGGGCTTCAACGCACTCAATCCCCTGGACCGGGCTCGTATCATCTCGGATCACCTGGCGGAAAAAGACAAGGACAGCAAGAAGTCCATCGGCCGCAAGGTCGCCGAACTCATCGGCAGGCACCGTTGCTACTGCCTGAGCCATGCGCTCCTGGCCGTGCTCCCCGTGGCGGAAGTGGTGACGACCAATTATGATGCTCTTTTCGAGCTGGCGTCGCAGTATGCCCGGGATACCGCCCCCCGGGTTCTCCCCTACCAGCCTTCGAAACCGGGTTCCGACCGCTGGATATTGAAGCTTCACGGGTGCGTCAAGGAGCCCCAGGATATCGTGCTCACCCGTGCGGACTACCTGCGCTACGACGAACGCCGGGCGGCCCTCAAGGGCATCGTCCAGGCCATGCTCATCACCCGTCACATGCTGTTCGTGGGATTTTCCCTCACGGACGACAATTTCCACAGGATCATCGAAGAGGTCCGGAAGGCCGTGAAAGGAGATATTTCGGGCCGGAGGCGAAAGCGCGGCCAGTCCAATCCTTTCGGTACCGCTCTCACGCCCGAAACCAACCCCTTCATCCAGAAGCTCTGGAAAGGGGATGTGAACTGGATCGACTTTCAGCAGCCTTCGAGTCGCGAGGCGTCATGGCGTGTACAGGAAATCTTCCTGGACTACCTTGCTTCCATCTCCACGTCTCTCACCGCCCACCTCTTCGACCGCGCCTACGATGGAGTCCTGACTCCAAGCGAATTCGCCCTGCGGTCGGCTCTCGAAAACATGGTTGCCTCTGTCGGCCATGACGTGAAAAAGCTGCCTGCCTGGGAAGACGTGGAAAGGCTGATTGCCAGGTTCGGAGGGCAGGAGCCCGCCCGCAGGAAAGAACCGTCCCGGCGCCGCGCAAACCATGTGCTCACGGAGAAATGAGGTCCTTCCGGCAAGCGAGTACCTCCTGTGTTTTACGAAGCGATGATCGGTTCGCCTATTCTTCATGATGGGGCTCCCGCAGCCTCAATTCCGGCCATTTCTCCCTGAATCCCAACGCCATGGCATGTGCCGCCATTTGAACCAGGTCCTTGTTGCCGAAAGTGTATCTTTCGGCTGCCAGAGCGTCCCGATAGGCCTGAATGCGCGTGAAATCCCCCGAAACGGCGGCAGCCAGCTGAGCTCCATAAGACACGTATATCTCGGGAACGCAGCTCGATGGCAGGATGCCCCAGGCGACCTTGTCACGCAGGTGGACCAGTGCGGCAGCGGCGGCGACTACCAGCGGGTCACGCTCGATCCCTTTGAAGTTCCTGGCCAGGAGCTCACCGTCGTCGCTGTCCAACCGTGCCTGCACGCTTTCGAGCAGGGTCTCGCGGGTGGCTCCGAAGCGCTGAAGGTGTATGACGGTCGAGCGCTGCCTTTCCGGAGTGAGCCCGTTCTGCAGTCCGAGGGTTTCGCGGACGGCGTCGTGCACCGTTTTCCCGATGAGTTCCCCGAGAACGCAATGCTTTCCGGCTCCGGTGAGGGGTATTCCGGTGCCGAGGCGCGAGGCGACTCCTATCTGATCGGTTCCGGTGCCCGTCGCCAGGCCGTCCGAATAGCGGGAGTTGACGGCGAGCTCCTGGAGTGCGGCCGTCTTGGCTTCCGTCGCGGTCATGACCGTGCGGACCATGGCGCCCGGGGTGAGCTCCCGGTTGATAAAAAGGAGCGTATTGATGGTTCCGTGCTCGATGGACTCGTGCACCGTGATACGCTCGAAGATCCCCTCCTCCTCGTACACGCAGGCCGGGTCTCCAGCTCGCCCCGCATTGGCTTCGACACCCCCGGTGCATACCGCTATCACTTCGAGGCCACGGTACGAAGCGTGCCGTATGTCGGCGTACCTCATGTTTGCCGCCGTCCCGAGCGTGGCGCATCTTTCGTGGGGCAGACCGTTCCGGCAGGCGACCAGTTCACGGTACGCATCGGGGCGGCGCGACAGCATGCGATGGTCGAGGCGGTTATGCCCCACCGGTTCACACGACTGGTGATTGTAGAGACAGGCCAGGTCGTCCGTGATTCCCCCCGCCGAACTGCAGGTTGAAATAACCCGGTGAGGCGCCAGGAATCTGGCATAGACGATCTTTTCCTCACGATGAATTTCCACGCCCTCATAGAACGAACCGAGCAGCATGACTCCCTCTCTTTCCGAAATAAACGCATTCTTCCACTTCCCCGGCAGGCGGAAACCCGTCCATCACCTGCCGATACGGGCACCCATCTCGAATCAGTAGTCCTCGGAATCCTTTAACTGAAAAAGGATCGGCAGATGCGCCCTGCAAAGCACCGGTCTTCCGTTTCGCCTGGCCGGGTGAAAGGTCGAATTCCTGACGGCCCGCAAGGCCTCTTCGTCGAATCCCGACCCGGCCCGCTTGATCACTTTCACGTCGACGAGGCGGCCGTGTTCGTCGATGGTCACCTGGAGCAGCACGGTTCCCTCCTTGCCGAATTCCCTGGCGAGCCGGGGGTACCTGGGCAGGACCTTGGAGGCAAACCGCGGGCCGTTGGCGGAACCGAAGGGTGCTTGATAGGGCCCGTGCCCTCCACTTCCTGAGCCGGCCGCCGATCCCGCTCCCTGGCCTTCTCCGGAATGGCTTTTCCCGGACCCGCCGGGGTCTTTTCTTTCGATCCCCGGGCTATCCGTGGAAAGAGTGTCGCCGGGGGTATCCGCGGTCTCTTTCTCGGGCTGTGGAGCCGCAGTTCGAGGCGGCTCGGCCCTGGCCATGGTCTGTCGTTTCCTCTGAGTTCCGGCTGGGGGCTTCGAATTTGGTTTCGTCTTCTCCACGGGCTTTTCGATCTTTCCCGAGACCGGAAGCGGGGGCTCGGATTCCCGCGTCTCCATGGTCAACCGTGGAGTGTCTGCGTCTTCCGTTTCTGCTTCCTCCTCTTCGGATCCAGGGGAATGCAGAGGCTCACCCGGTATCCCCGCGGCCACGGTTTTGCGGCTTCCCCTTCTCATGGCTCCGGCAGCCCCTTCCCCGCCGCCCGCTTCCTCCAGGGAGAGCAGGCTTACCGTGCACAGCGGCGGATCTGCCTGCACCGGATGCATCGGCCTTGTAAGTCCCAGTGCAGGCAGCAGAATCAGCAGGTGGATCAGAAAGGACAAGAGCAGGCCTTTCAGAATTCCGTCCTCAAACATCCCGCTCGACCTGTAATCGCGCGTTTCCATCGTTTCGATCCTCGAAACCCCGCATCGATTGTTCTCCTCCCCGAACCACCCGACAGGGGAAGGAAGACTTATCCCGTCCGAGCGGTATTTCCATCCATCCGTCCGCACATGTTTCGACCTTCCCTGGAGATGCCCGAAAGGCCGGATGCCGCCGCACCCTGCCTGGTTTGAAACGCCAGGTCGGTTTTGAGCCTGTTGAGGAAATCGGAGGAAAACTGGAGCATATCGTCTGCGATCACCTGGATCTTGTTGGAGAAATGGTTGTAGGCCATCACGGCGGGAATGGCGGCTGCAAGCCCCATGGCCGTAGCCACGAGGGCTTCCGAGATGCCGGGGGCCACCACTGCCAGGCTGGCGGAACCTTTCAGGCCGATGTCCTGGAAGCTGGTCATGATGCCCCAGACGGTCCCGAAAAGCCCGATAAAGGGAGCCATGCTGCCCGTGGTGGCCAGGAAGGGCAGCATCCGCTGCAGCCGCTTTCTTTTCGAGATGATGCCTCCCTGGATGGCGCGATCCACGTTCTCGAGAATCAGATCCCCGTGCTCCCCGGGATGCTTCATGCCCGCGGCCTCGATCAATCGGCCGGTACGGTCCAGTTCCGCCAGGCCGACTCGGAAGATATGCGCCAGGTGCCCTTCCCGGAGGCGTTCACCATCATGGCGGAGAGCCCCCAGGCTCGTGGAATTCATGAAAAGATCCGCGAAAATCTCCGATTCCCGGTTGACCTTTCGCAGCTGCCAGGTTTTGGAGAGCATGATCGCCCAGCAGATCAGGGACAGGACGAGCAGGCCCGCCATGATGCCCTGGACCACCGGTCCGGCATGGAGCACCATGTTCAGAACGCTCAATCCCTGTTCATGGGTATGAACCCCCGCCGCCTCTGCAGATTCCTCGGCCATTGCCGCAATTGTGGTCGCAGTCACCGCCTTGCCTCCTCCTAAAGAGATTTCTCACACCTTCCACGACCGGGACGGCTCTCGAAAAGACTTGATGTCCTCCACCACGTCCTGGAGCGGTTGACGACGTACCCTGTGAGCCAGCACCAGCTGCGCGGCTTCCTCAACATCTTCCGCGGAAGCTTCCCTGCGGCCGTGAAAGGCGGCGAGGGTTTTCGCCGTCTTCATCATGATGATATCGCCTCGATGTCCGTCGACCCCCACATCGACGCAATAACGCGCGATTTCGAGGAGCAGATCCCGCTGAATGGTGACTTCGGGATAGAGAGCCATCGCGTGTTCCATTCTCCGGGCAAGCCGTTCCGATTCCTCCAGCCATCGCAAGACAAAAGCATCGGGATTTTCGTCGAAGGCCACTCGGCGCTCCATGACTTCCACGCGTTCTTCCAGGTCTGCGGCCCCATGGATGTTCACGCAGAGCCCGAATCGATCCAGCAGTTGAGGGCGCAGCTCGCCCTCCTCGGGATTCATGGTGCCTACGAGGGTAAATCGAGCCGGGTGTGTGCACGAAACCCCCTCGCGTTCCACCGTGTTCACACCCATGGCTGCTGAATCCAGGAGCACGTCCACGACGTGGTCGTCGAGAAGGTTCACTTCATCCACGTAGAGAATGCCCCGGTGGGCTGCGGCCAGGAGGCCGGGTTCGAAGTGTTTTTCCCCTTCCCGGAGGGCATATTCCAGGTCGAGAGTTCCCACGACACGGTCTTCGGTGGCTCCGACGGGCAGTTCCACCACGGACACCCGGCGGCGGATGACTTCGGGAGCTTCACCCCGTTCCAGGCGCTCGCGGCAGGCATGCCGGGAACATCCATCACAGGCCTCCCCGGCTTCGTCGGGTGCAAGCTGAAAAGGACAATCCCGCACTACGTCGATGGACGGAAGGATTTCCGCCAGTCCGCGAACCGCAGTGGACTTTGCGGTGCCTTTCTCGCCGCGTATGAGAATACCCGACAGGGTCGGGTTGATAAGAGTGAGAACGAGTCCCGTTTTCAATTGTTCCTGGCCCACAATGGCCACGAAGGGATACTTCGCCTGATTTCTATTCATCTGGATTCCTTGTCGGTTCGAACGGGTCCATGCGAATCCGTTGGCGCGTTCATTCAAACATCACATAAAGGCCCTTCCCTCGCGGCGATGGAAAAACGCCGCCTCGAAGGCTGCTTACGCGTGCTGACGGTGGATGAAGCCGGACACCACCTTCACCAGGTCGGATGCCCGCAGTCCGTCGATGCGGAAATAATCGCCTCTCAGAGCGGAGGCCAGGCGATTGGCCAGTTCGAAGCGCACGATTCCGGGTTCTTCGGTGTCCACTACGATCCAGTGGATGCGCCGGTCTTCTCCAACGCGGGTTGCCAGCTGCAGGGTTTCTGTTGTGGGTGAACCCGCACCCAGGGAGACGTTGGACTTTCCGTCGGTGATGATAATCCCGAGGGGGCGCAGGTTGGGATCGCGAATGAGTCGGCGATGAAGGAGTCGGTACGCTTCGGTAAGGCCGGCCGAGAGAGGCGTGCGACCCCCCACGGGAAGGTCCGCGAGGAGCCGGGCCGCCAGTTCGATCGAGGCGGTGGGCGGAAGGATCGTTTCCGCCCCCCGGCGCCGGAAGGCGATCATGGCCACCCGGTCGCGCTTCTGATAAGCATCGAGAAGAAGGGAGAGGATAGCGCCCTTGGATGCAGCCATCCGGCCCCGGGCTCCCATCGACCCGCTGGCGTCCACCACAAAAAGAATGAAACAACCCACACGTTTTTCCCTCACCTTCTCGCGCCAGTCCTCGTGACGGATAACGACCGCGTTGGAACCCGGATCGCCCCGGCGCCGTTTCAGCTGGTGAGGAGCCGCGGCGCGCAGCGTCGCGTCCAGGGCCGGGTCTCGTCCGTCGCCTCCCATGCGGCTCCGCACATATCGACCCTGCCTCTGATTCGTGTGCGTGCGGGAACGTCGTCCCGAACCTCGCCGGACCAGGCGGTCGTCCGGCGGTTCGAGTTTCCTGACCGAAAAGGCCGCCCCCGTATCGAAACGCCGGTCGGGGGATTCGCCGGGCGAGGGAGCTTCCGGCGCACCGCTTCCTTCCTGCAGGTCTTCAACGGGTGGGGCAGCGGCCCGGTCGTCCTCGCGTGGAGGTTCCGCGGGCCGCTGTTCTGGATCGGATTCGCCTGTGCTGTTTTCCTTCGGTTCGGCGTTGTCCGCTCCGGGGGGTTGAGGGCGAGGCGGCGGAGGGGTGGGAACCGCATCCCGGCTTCGGTGGTTCAACGCCATTTCGGCAACTTCGAGAACGTCGTCGATCGAGGTTTCGGTCCGCCCGTTCCAGGCACTGAGCGCTCGAGCGGACCGTTCGATGACGAGATCGGCCCGATGTCCGGCCACGTTGCGGCTTCGGGCGAGTTCACCGATGTATCTGCGAACGGATGGAATCAAGCGCACGGACGGGAGAAGATTCCTGGCCTGAAGAAGACCGGCTGCCCGTTCGGCTTCCTCCCCGGCGAATCGGCGACGGAATTCCTCGGGATCGAGTTCGAATCTCTCCCGTCGTTCGATCAGTTCGACCCTCAGGGCCGCATCCCGTTCCGAAGTCACATCCACGCACAGACCGAAACGGTCGAGCAGCTGGGGGCGCAAGGAACCTTCCTCGGGGTTCATGGTACCCACCAGGGCAAACCGGCTGGCATGCCGGAACGTCATGCCTTCCCGCTCCACAAGGTTTTCTCCGGAGGCTGCCGCGTCCAGGATGACGTCCACCAGGTGGTCGTCCAGGAGGTTCACTTCATCTATGTACAGAATGCCGCGGTGAACCCGTGCAAGGAGGCCCGGCTGGAAAACGCAGCGCCCGCCGCGGATCGAGGCGCTGAAATCGAGCCCCCCCGACACCATGTCCTCGGTGGCATTGAGGGGCAGGGTCACCAACGGCACACGACGGGAACGGATTTTGACTCCGGTCTTTTTCCCTTTATCTTCCAGGCAGTCCGGGCACCATTCTTCCGGGTGCCCGGGATCGCAGGCAAACGCACAGCCTTCGCGGACGCAGTGGTGCGGCAGAAGTGCGGCAAGCCCTCGAACCGCGGTGGACTTGGCCGTTCCTTTTTCACCCCGGATCAGAACGCCCCCGATGCGAGGTTCGATGGAGTTGAGAACCAGGGCCAGCTTCATGCGTTCCTGTCCAACAATGGCCGAAAAGGGATATACGCTGCTGCCGTGCAACCTGCCTTCAGCCGGCTCCGCGCGAACTGCCGTGCTCATGCGGGCGCTCCTTCCACGGCCTCTTCGATGTCGCCTTCTATCTCGAGGTAGGCGTCACGCAGCCGTTCGCGCATGGCGTCGTCGGGGTTCCACATGCCCCGCCCGATGATCTCCAGGAGTTTGTCCAGGATATTCTGCAGGGCATAGGGGTTTACTTCCTTCAGCCATGTCTGCATTTCAGGGTCGAGGGCGTACCGGCTGGCCACCCGTTCATACATCCAGTCTTCCATAACGTCGGCGGTGGCGTCCCAGCCGATCACGATGTCCATGACCTTGGAGATGTCTCCGGCGCCCTTGTAGCCGTGCCGTTTCATCCCTTCGAGCCACTTGGGATTGAGCAGGCGCGAGCGCAGCACATGCCTGGTTTCCTCGTGAGTGGTGCGCACCAGCACGCGCCGGGGGTCTGAACTGTCTCCCACCAGGGCAAACGGCATACTGCCGCGAACCGCGGCCGCCGCCGCGATCAGGCCTCCGTAATAGTTGTAGAAGTCGGTGCACGACAGTATGTCGTACTCGCGCGAGTCCTCGTTTTTCACTGTAACGTCCATGCGGAAGAGAAGCCGGCGGAAGAGTTCCGGGTCCTGCGTGCCGTAATGCCCCTGCCCGTAGGCGTGGGACGAATAGTGGATATACGCTTCACCTAAATCCTGCCTCACTTTCCACTGCCTGGATTCGACCAGCTCCGCCACACCGGCTCCATATGTGCCCGGCGGACAGCCGAAAACACGCAGCGTGGCCAGCCGGAGGCCATCTTCTTCGCTTTCGCCCCTCTCCCGGTACTTTTGACGATCGGCCAGCACATGGCGCCGGACAAAGTTGGATTGGGAATCCTCTTCCAGTACGGCCACCATGCGGACGGCGCTGTCGATGAGTTCGACGAGGTTGGGGAAAGCGTCCCTGAAGAACCCCGAAATGCGTGGAACCACATCGATGCGCGGTCGGCCCAGTTCTTCGGCCGGGATGATTTCGAGACCCGTCACTATGCCGTTGGCCTGCCATACGGGGCGAACACCCAGCAGGTAAAGGATTTCGGCAATGTCGTCTCCCCGCGTGCGCATGGTCGGGCAGCCCCAGACGATGATACCGACGCTTTCGGGGTATTTGCCCTGCTCCTCGATGCATCGTTTCAAAAGGGTGTCTCCCAGCGCTCTGCCCACTTCCCATGCCGCCGGAGTGGGAATGGTGCGAGGGTCGAGGGAGTAGAAGTTTCGTCCCGTGGGAAGGATGTCGGCCCTGCCTCGGGTGGGAGTGCCCGACGGGCCTGGCGGTACAAAACCTCCCGATAAGGCCGAAAGGATGGAGAGCATCTCCTGCCCGGTGCGATGGATGTTGGGAACCAGGGTTTCGGCTGCATACCGGAGCACTGCTTCGATGCGGGGAAATGTACCGGCACAGTGGATTTCCACGAGCTCCGGAATGACTTCAGGGTCGAATCCCCTGGCAGCCAGAGCCTCCACCAGGGAGCGGGCCCATCGATGCGCACGCTCGATGATCTTCCCGCCGGTTTCTCCCCCCGATCCGGGGATGACTTGTCCGCGCCCGGCCAGCAAATCGTCATAGCGGTGTCCCATGGCCGCGATGATCTCTTCACGGAGAGAAGGAACATCACCGTTGGGGAGCCGCGTCAGCTGTACCACGAATTCCACCAGGCGATCTCCCTCGGGAGGCTGCCCCAGCAGGTGAAGCCCGTCGCTGATCATGGTGTCCGAAAGTTCACTCAGATAGCCGTGAAGACGCGCCAGGAAATCGTCCATGTTCGCCAGTGCCTCCTCACGGCCTGCGGAGAGGTCGTGATGGATATCGGCCCTTTCCACCGCCTCCCACAGCAGATCGGCCATCACGGGCAGCTTGCCCGGGTCCTGGCGTGTGGCCTCCGTATAGTCTGCCAGCGCCCGTTCGACTTCCGCCAGGTCTTCGTACAGATCGGCGTTTGTAAAAGCGGGAGTCAAATGATCGACGATGCAGCAGGAGGAACGCCGCTTGGCCTGGGTTCCTTCTCCAGGATCGTTGATGATGTAGGGGTAGATGTTGGGTAGATCCATGAGGGCAAGATCCGGGTAGCATTCGTTGCTTAAACCGAGGGCCTTGCCCGGGAGCCATTCGAGCGAGCCGTGTTTTCCCACGTGCAAAACGGCGTCGGCCTGGAAGATGTCCCGGATCCATCGATAATGGGCCAGGTAGTGATGAGGGGGTGAGAGATGCAGATCGTGCAGTATCGCCTCGGGATTCTCGAGTTTTCCTCGAGGCGGCTGAATGGTGAGGAAAACGTTGCCGTTCAGAAGACCCGCGAACAGGAGCCTGTCCTCGTGGACGAAAATCCGCCCCGGCATTTCGCCCCAGTTTTCGGTCATCTTGATGCGTACGGATTCAGGCAGCTCCAGGTGCCAGGGCATGAAGACCGTGCGGTCCGCCGATGCCTCGGCCCGGGCGGCCATTTGGTGGGAGGTGAGCCAGCGCCGGTCGCAGGTCATGCGCTGCAGCATTTCGTCGGCCAGTTCATCCCCGTCGGAGTACAGGCGATCGATTCGGTAGCCCTGCTCGGCCATGGCATCGAGCAGGAGTTTCACGGAGGCAAAGGTGTCGAGGCCCGCTGCGCAACCGATGCGGTCGTTTCGAGGCGGGTAATGATGAAACACGACGGCTATCCGCTTTTCACTGTTGGCCTTGCGCCGTAGCTTTGCCCACTTGACGGCCAGGGATGCGAGAGCGGCAACTCGGTCCGGGATGGGTCGAAGGCGCGAGAGGAGGGCTCCCGTGACCGGGTCCACGGAATCCTCCTCACGAGTGGCCACGAGCATTGTGATGAGGCTTCCGTCGAATTCGGGCTGTGCGGCCTGGAAGGTGACATCCATGACGGCCATGCCCTGGGCGCTTTCCTTCCAGGCGGCGAATGGATTCAAAGTGGTCATGGCCTGCAGTACGGGAACATTCAGACCGGGAAAAATCTCCGAGTAGTCAGGCCGAGTGAGTGTCATGGACATGGACATGGCACTGATGAGAACGTCGATGCGCGGTTTTTCGTGGTTCATGAAAAAGTCCTGCACGATGTCATCGGAACCCCGGTTGCCGAGAGCCCTGTCTTTGAAGCGCATGCTGAATACAGGCAGGACGTTGGCACCGAGTGATTCGACTTCCCGGATAAGGGCGTCGACGTGGTCGAGGTTTCCATTGAGCCAGTGGGTTTGAAAGAACCAGATGCCGACGGTGGGTTTTCGAGGATCGATGTATTCGGCGGTGTAGGCGGAAAGGCCGGGCACGCACCCAGCCTCCGGGTGGTAGATCCCTTCCTGGACCACGGGCTCGGCTCGCGGAACATCCAGGGTGAGCCCGTTGACCATTGAGTGAAGCAAGGTGATCGCACGTTCGAAATTCGCAGGTCCCCCGTACGCCAGGTAACGGCTCAAAGTCTCCCACGTTCCGTCTTCCATGCCGTCGGAATGTTCCTGTGCCGCCAGGATGGCGTCGTCATCGCCCCCCATGGGCTGGATGTGCAAATGAGGAGTGTCCTCCCCGCGGTCTCGGAGCTCCCGTATGGCTTTCACCAGCCGGTCGAAAGCCGGGCAGGATGCCCTGCCGCCGTGAAGAGTGACAATGACCACGTGGGCCCTTAAAGCGTCGGAAACGAAGGCCCTCGATCTGGCCTGATCGAAGAGCTGGCTCTGAGTGCGAGCGGAAATAACCGCCCGGCCTCCGCCGTCGCGAAAACGGTTCAAACCCTGGCTGAGCGACGGCAGCTCCGAGGCGGCAGCGCTGAAGTAACTGATGATCGTCTCTCTCATGACAGGCTTCCTCCTTCGATGCACTCGGCAATCGTTCGATAGATCCGGCATACGAGGTTTTCCGGAGCGCTCCGCCTGTTGTAGTGAATCCTGGACGGGCAATCGCCGGGGCAGCGTTCTTCAAGCAGGCATCCCGGGCAGTCGCCGCCGAGTCGAACATCCAGGAAAATGTCGTGCAGCCGCCGCCAGTCCACCCGGTCGAGGCTTCCAACCTGCATGGCGGGGTCTCCCACGGTCTGGCCGCAGGGATAGACGGTGCCGTCCGGATGCACGGCCAGGCTCTCTCCCCCACACGCATGGCAATAGTTTCTCTGCTTCCCGTTGCCTTTCAGGGCGTTTCGCACCGAATCGAGTTCCCGCCAGCGAATGGGATTCGAACGAAACCTGTTGACCACCTCCAGCATGTCGAACATGGTTCGCACTCCGTCGCACAGGGACTTGGTCGATGGAATGATGGCGTCCTGTTTCAGCGCATTTCCCTTGAGGACAACCGGGTCGAGTGCGATTCCCCGCACGTTGGCGAAGGAAGCCAGGGCGAGGATCAGCCGGCCCAGGTCCATGACGTTGAGAGCGCAGACCGTGGTTGTGACACGCACCTCCATGTTTGCCCGATCGAGCAGCATCAGGCCTCGGAAGGCAGCCCCGGCGTCTTTTCTAACGCGATCCTGCACATCGGGCGGACCGTCGACACTGATGCCGACGGAGATGGAAAAGCGCCGGCACAGGTCGATGAAACGCTTGTCGATCAGCGTGCCGTTGGTCTGCACCGCCATGGTTGCCGGCCACCTGGCCTGGCGGACCATCTGTCCGACGGCTTCCACGAGCTCCGGAACCAGGGAAGGTTCGCCCCCTGCCATCTGGACGTGAAACGGAAGCCCCGAGGCGGCGGCAAGTTCGACAGCCGCCCGGGCCACATCGAAGGACATGGTCCGGGCGGGCTGGTCTCCACAATAGCAGCAGGCACAGCGCAGGTTGCAGGCGCTGGTGAGCCAGAGCACCAGGTAGCGGACGGGTATGGGTGAGATCGCACTCATCGCAGGAGCAGGGTCTCCATGTCCACGCGGTCGTGAAACCGTTTGGATCGAAGAGCGGCGGTGTCGATGCCGGCCGAGCAGACGCCGGAGCCTGTCGTCAGTTCTTCTTTCCACGGCTCATGCCCCACGGGGGGTTCGCAGATCATTGCCCCCTTTGAACTTACAGCGGCCACGGCGGCGCGTTCCAGGCACTTCACTCCGAACAGAAGCCGGTCGTCGGGACCGAATTGTTCCGATGAAGTGACGAGTAGGTCGCACCCCTGCTTCGAAAGCGAAACCGCCACTTCGGGATGAACCAGGGATTCGGGGCGTACCAGGGCGATCCGTGCCGGACCGAAGTCCGCCATGACCGCGCTGCAGCCGGGAGCCAGGCTGATTTGCTGCGATGAGGAGACCAGGCCGTATGCAGAATTCCCGTTTTGGCCTTCGAGTTCGGCTACGACTGCCGCGGTGCGGTTACTTGTGAATCGAACGATTTGTTCCGCAGTGAACGGTCCCATGCTTCGAGGCAGGACCAGGAGCATCGGAACGGAATTGCATTCTGCGGCAGTGGATTCCAGCAGAGAGACGGCCTGCCCCGGAGATTCGGGAACCAGGCACCAGATGTCCAACGGTCCCTGGGGAGGAAGCCCCCACAGGCCTCCAAAGTCGTCCAGCCCGTTGACATCGAGATAGAGTTCGGAGAAGTCTTCCGGCTGCCGGAGGGCCATGATGGCTTGGCGACGTTCCGAGCACAGCCTGCCGTTCACCAGGGGGTATTCGACTATCCACGCAGTCGAAGTCGAACTGGATTCATCCAGGAGCACGGTTCCCTGCGGAGTGACCACGTACGACCTGCACTCGCGGCAGTCCATCATCCGGTCCAGGCCGGTCCGGTTGCAGCCGACGATGCCGAATCCGTTCTCCAGGGATCGAGCTCTCCAGATGAGCCTCGGATCCAGTCCCGATGGAGGCCAGTTGGAGGGAACGAGGACGAGATCGGCTCCGTTCAGGGCCTTAGACCGTGGAAGAAGGCCGGAATAGCTGTCTGCGCAGATGAGTATTCCCAGGCGCCCCCACGGCGTGTCGAAAACGCCCGGCCCGGACACCTGCCCGGGGCAGGCCCAGCGCCGCTCGGCCGCAACGATTTTGCGGTGGAAGGCTGCCGGTTCTCCGTCCGGCCCGACAACAAGTGCGGTGTTGTAGTAAATTCCCGTCGCCGGATCGCATTCGGCGATTCCTGTACAGATGTAAACCTTGTATTGCCGGGCCACGGGCCACAGGCATTCGAAGGTCTCTCCGGTGATCGCCTCGACGCAGGCCGCCACATGCCTGCGGCTGTCGAAGCTGTAGCCGGAAACGGCGAGCTCCGGCGCCACGATGATCGATGCCCCGCGGCCCGCCGCTTCCAAAGCCAGGGCCGCCAGTGCTTTCCGGTTTTCCTCCACGCACCCGTGCCTCACGTCCAGGTGGATCACTCCGATGCACAGTGTATCCGTCATGGCATCTCCTTTTCGTTTGTCTTTCCGTATCCGTATTCCCGGCCGGGGGGAAGAACCGGGATAAAGCTCCGCACTGGATCGCTCCCAGGATCACAGTCCCCCCGGTGCCTTTTTCAGTTTCGTGGAAACTCCGTTCAAGACGGCGTTTAAAGAAAGTCCGACGATGGGGGGAATATCCCCGTCCGCGATGAATTCCCTCCATTCCGAAACGGGTTCCCCTGCGATTTCGTCCGCAACGGTCCGCGCCCAATGCTCGAAGATGTCCGTATTTATGAATTGTCCTCTTTCCTGCGCATCACTCAGGGCAAGAGCCGATTCCAGGAAAGCAGCGTAGCGGGGGCTGAGCAAAACCTCCTCGATCATCCCCAGGGCGAGTCGGGATGTCTCTTCGCCTCCGTTTTCCATGCAGGGGCACAGGCGCAGAAGATCATGGGGGCCGATGCCTCTTTCCTGCAGGCGATGGAGCAAACCGCGCGGCGCAGCGATCCCGTTCTGACGGAAGACGGCTTCTCGTACTCCTTCGTAAACCGCCCGGGCGATGAGTTCACCCAGTTTGCAGTGGCCTCCGGTATGGTCTGCGCGGGCACCGGCGCCCTCCACGATGATCATCTCGTCGGTACCGGTGCCTGTCGCCTGCCATTTGAGTGGATTTCCACCGCTTCGAATATCCATATCCTGCAGGGCGGCGGTTTTTGCCTCCGTGGCGCTGATGACGGCCCTGGCCCGTGCCCGCGCTGTTAGCCGTGCATTGGCCAGGACGATAATGTTGATGGTCCCGGGCTCATGAAAAAGTCCTTCGTCCGACGACATTCGCACCGCGTTGCCGCGGACTCCGGCCGTCACCAGGGCATAAACGAATTGATCTTTCAACCCGGTCCTGCGGACGACGAGGTTGTCCATGTCGGCTCCGGTCATGAGAAAACTGCTGCGCTCGTGCGGTTTCCCCACGACCCTGCAGATGCGGGTTCTGTAATTCTCGAAGCCGAGCCTGTGGCTGATGCTCCAGCAGGGAGGCGGGGAGCCGTGGTTGCCGACGCACTCGATGTTGCTCCGCTCTCCCTCGAGGGTCGAAAGGACTTTCATGGGCTTCTTGAATTCGATGACAAGCGTTTTGTTGGGGAAATCGGAGAGGGTGGATTCCACAACCCGGGCGGATTTCACATAGTCGATGGCAAGATCGACGGGCTTCGAACCTGTGCGCCTGTCCTGCAATACCTGGCCTGCGGCAACGCTGAACGGTTCTTCGTAGATGGTCGACGCCAGCCAGGCAATAAAATCCCCGGCGTGCAGGGAAGCCTGGCAGGTCAGTTCACAGGGGAAGTAGTAGATCCTGCCTTCGCGCACCGCTTCCACATCCTTCCAGCCGGGACGGCTGAGAAGCCGGTCGGCTGTTTCCCTGTCGCCCCCGCATCCGTAAATCAGCTGTGGATCGAGGCGATTCCATTCCTCGAGGGAGACTTCGACCACTTCCCCTTTTCTGCCTGTTTCCGGAGGGATTCCTCCAGCGGCACGAATGAATTCGTTCTGAAAGGAATCGTCACCGGGAGTCATCACCCGGTCCCGGCCCATGAGGCGCAGAACCCTCATTCTTTTTCCCGGCGGCACCCTGTCCAGCTTGCGCGAAACGAGTTCGATCGTTTCCTTCATTCGGCGGATGAGGTCCGCGGCCTGTTCCTGCCTGTCGAAGATGTCACCCAGCAGTTCGATATTGCGGTAGATGTCCTCGATGGAACGGGACCGCAGTTCGATCAGGGAACAGGCTCCCCCTGCAAGGTGCTCGCGCACCTCCCGGTGCAGGGACGAAACGAAGACTGCATCGGGCCCGATTGCATCGATCCTCTCGATGCAAGGAGACCAAAAACCTCCGACGATATCCTTGTGAGCCGCCTCGGGCGAAGACGTGTCGTGCCATGTGAGGCCTTTTACGGCATCCCCCGCTCCGATCGCTAAGAGGATCCGGGTGATTTCCGGAACCAGGCAAACGACTCTTTGCGGCCGTTCCTGCAGCACAATGCACGAACCGCTCGAATCGGTGAAACGAACGGCGGCTGCGTCTGCGGCTTTGTCCGCTCCCGGAACGACCTGCAACAACAGCAGGGCTGAACAGACCAGCTTGAGCCATGATCTCTGGACGGTCTCCATCGTTTGGCGCATCTCCCTTTTCGTCAGTCCGTTTCGCCTGTTTTCTCCATTGCCAGGGCATCGAGCAGAGACTCGATGGACGCAAACCCTGCGTCTTTTCCACCGAAATATCGAACGCGCCAGCCTGTCGCCCCGCCGGCCTGCAGCACTTCGATGCAAAGAGGAGCCCGGCCCTCGGAGGTCACTCTATATCCTGCGCGTTCGAGTGCCCGGTAAGTCCACATACCGGCAATGCCGTCGCCCTTCAGGGCCACCGTTTTGCGTACGGCGCCGGGCAGAGTGAACGCTCCCGATCCCCGGTCGAAGGCTGCTCCTGAACTGGCGAAGGCTTCCGATAGGGCTCCGTTCAAAACCAGGTCCTCGGGCACTCCGTGAAGGAGCGGACCTCCCGTGGGGAGCAGCCACAGTCGGTCGGCGCAGCGCAAAGCCAGGTCCAGGTCGTGAGTGGAAAGCAGGACAGCCCGCTGCCCGGTACGGGCGAGATTGCGGAGCAGGTGCATGAGTTCCACCCGGCGGGGAAGGTCGAGGAAGGCCGTCGCTTCGTCCAGGACCATGATCCTGGGTTCCTGGGCCAACGCCCGGGCAATCATGGCCTTCTGCCGTTCTCCGTCGCTCAGTTCGTTCAGAGGCCTGTGGGCCAGGGATTCGATCCCGACGTCCGTCATGGCTCGCCACACCGCTTCCCTGTCCTGTCTTTTCAGACTCCCGCTCCACCGGGTGTACGGATGGCGCCCGAGGGCCACCAGGGTGGCCACGGGCATGAGTCCGACCGCAGGCCGATCGGTAAGAACCAGGCTCATGTGCTGCGCCACGGTCCGCGCTGACAGGGAGAAAAGGCTCTTTCCGCAGAGTCGTACTTCGCCTGCGAGGGGCTTTTGCATGCCGGTCAGAGTGCGGAGGAGCGTGGATTTGCCGGCTCCGTTCGGGCCAAGCAGGCAGACGAATTCTCCGGCGTTCAAACAGGTATCGATTCCATCGACGACGATTCGATGGGGATGTCCGGGCCTGGTATACCCGACGGTCAAATTTCGAGTTTCGAGAAGCGGCGGTTGGTTCATGCCGCAGCCTCCAGGGCCTGCCGCCGACGGAGGATCACTCCGATGACCACCGGGGCGCCGATGAGTGAGGTTACGGCGTTGAGCGGCAGCACGATCCGGGTTCCCGGCGCCTGGGCGAGAACGTCGGCAAGCAGGGCCAGGGCCGCTCCCATCAGGATTACGCCCGGGACCAGGGTGCGGTGGTCCGAGGTCTTCAGGACCATCCGGCACAGGTGCGGCACCGCTATTCCCAGGAACCCGACGGGGCCGCAGAAGGCCGTGACCGTTCCCGCCAGGAGCGATGCCCCGAGGATGATCCAGAAGCGTATGAGACGCACATTCACGCCCATGCTCCGGGCATACCCTTCGCCAAGCAGAAAGGCATTGAGAGGTTTGGCCAGCATCCAGGCCAGGGCGAGCCCCGCACAGACCGTCGGAGCGAAAAGGGCGAGCTGATTCCAGGTTACGCCGGCGAAAGAACCGAAGGTCCACGCTATGTAGCTCTGCATCTGCTGCTCCAGGGCGAATTGCAGGAGCACGTTCACGAGGGCGCTGTTGATATATCCGAACATGAGTCCCACGATGAGCAGGGTGAGGCTGCTCTCGATCTTCCGAGCGATGGCCAGCAGCAGGCTCAAAACCGCCATCGATCCGGCAATGGCCGCCACGACGAGCGAAGCGTTGCCGAACAGTCCTGTCTTTTCCATGACAGGTCGGAGGTTGAACCCCCATGCAGTCATCACGACCAGTGCCACCCCCAGGCTTGCTCCGGAGCTGATGCCGAGTACGAACGGGTCGGCCAGGGGATTTCTGAAGAGGGTTTGCATCTTGAGCCCCGCCATCCCGAGGGCGGCACCTCCGAACATGGCCGTCAGGGCGCGCGGGAGGCGGAAAACCAGGATGATCTCCCGCCAGCCGTCGGGAACACCGCGCTGGTTTGTCAGGACGGCCCAGACTTCCCGGGGAGGGATCATCACGGATCCCAGGCAAAGCTCGAGGGCAAAGGCGATAACAGGAACCGCCAGCAGGACGCCCCAGGCCGCTGGGGCCACTCGGGGCATGGGGTGGAGAGCGGCGTCTTCCCGGGCGGGATACGTTTGAGGCTTCATCGTTCTTCCTCGCTTCGAGCGGGCAGTTGCCGGTACCAGATGCGCCGGTGGTCCGGAAGCAGTTCAGGGTGGAAGATGCTGATCAGATCAGCCAGCACGAGATCCGGCCGGGCAAAGCCGGTTTCCCAGAAATCGTTTCCCCCTTCCGCATTGACCCTGGCGTCGTTGTTGAAGACCTTTCCCTCCCGAAAGGCGGAAAAGAGGCCATTGCGGTCATCGATTCCCCGAAGCTCCGCCAGGGAGCGGCACAGGCCGGTGTCGATCCAGAATTCCGCATCTCTTGCCCGGTCAATCACGGCCTCGATGGCAAGCGGGATGGCTCCCGGTCTCGAGTCCTGCCGCCAGAGGTAATCCGCACCGGCATCTTCCAGGAACCGCGCAGTGTAGCTTCCGCCTCCGGGCATGTACCATGTTCCGCGCCAGGCCGTGCTGCAGAAGACGGTCGGACGACGGGAGACGCCTCGAACTCTTTCAGCCAGGGCCTCGTAGCGCCGGGCGATGTCGTCGAAAACGCGTTCGGCCTCGGCTTCCTTGTTGAAGAACGCGGCGATGAACTTGATCCATTCAGTGCGTCCCAGCGGCGTGGATTCCATGTGGGAGAGGTTGATCAGCGGTTTGAAGCCGGCCTCGAGAAGCTTCGGATGCCGGTCGAACTGGGGAATTCCCGTACCGTAAACCATGACGGCGTCGGGCCTGAGAAGGGTCAACCGCTCCATGTCGATTTGGCGGTTCATTCCCTGTCCGCCGTCTCCGAATTCCGTGATGCGTCCCTGCCGGATCAGGGAGACGACTTCCGGCGTACTGACCCATTCGCAGCCCGCAAGGCCCACCAGGGTTTCCTCGATGTTCAGCATGGGGAAGAGGGCCGTCCACGTGATGGAAAAGACGGCGATTCGTTCGAGGGGGATCGGGACCACCACGGCTCCCCGCGGCAGATCCGACGGAGGGGCATGGCCTCGGGCGACGAGGACGAACACGAAAGGATCTTCGGAGTGGTGCTGCGGGTTGAACACCTTTATCCGTTTACAGGTGCCTTGGTATTCGATGCTGAAGCAGCCGGCATAACGAAGATGGGCCTTTTGGGGAAAGAGATCGACCGATTCGGCGGCGGATGCGGATTCCATCGTTACGGCGGATCCGGTACCGGCCGTGGTGATGGAGTGCGGGTTCAAACAGACCAGTCCCCCTGCGGCGAGCACGATGAATCTCCGGCAGCTTCCTGGTAACACGTCGATCCAGCTCAAGAATGACACCTCCCTCTCACAGCATTCCCGAAACAGCGTTTACGATCTTCTCTACGAGGAGTGCCGTCCCTTCTGCACCGAGAAGTGCCTTGGGGGTAAGATCCACGCAGCCGCTCATGGGAAGGACGAGTTCGATGCAGCAGTCGGCGGGGATACCGAAAATCGGCCCCTGCACAGCCCGGCAGCCGTCGGCCAGCAGGAAATCCGCACGGGCGTTCTGCCAGGGGGTCTGCCATGCGTCGGCGCAACCCATTCGAGTGAGTGCGAGCCCGAGGCGCGCCGCCCAGTGACTGTTTGCCTGTGCTTCGTCGGGGATTTCGACGGAAACGGGAAGAATTCCCAGGTATTCGTAAAGAAACCGGACCAGGGGGAGAGCGGTGGAGGCATCTGCCTGGATGCTGCAGGTGAGCCCTTTCGGCGCGCCAGTGAGAGTCGTAACCCGTGAAAGCACGCACGCCACGCGCCTGCGCACGGCCTTCACCGCAGCCAGCGCCGGGGCCGGGTCGGCTCCCGCCGCCTCCGCGACCTCCCTCAGCCATTCCTCCGTTGCCGTGAATCCGAACGGTGCGCCGCAGCGGGGGACTACGGCGGTTCCTCCGAACCGCTCGGCCAGCCGCCAGGCGAGTTGTTCTCCATATTCGGCGTGAACCGCCACATGGCAGGCCGCTTCCGGAATGCGCTTCCATGCGCCGACAGGGCTGCCTGCGCCGGGAGCGCACACTACCTCGATGCGGCTCAGCGCCAGGAGGCGCCGGATTTCCTCGATGCTTCCCGCCCAGTGATGGTGTGCGATGGAAAGACCGAGCAGGGTGACGGTCTTCGGGCGCCGCCTGCAGGCAGGATTGAGATCGAGAGTGTCCAGCACCGCCGCAATCGCCTGCTCGTATCCTTCCGCCATGGACCTGGATAAGGCAGGCATGTCGATGCCTGCCACAGGAACGGCGATGCCCGAATCAAAGGCGATGCGGCGCAGATCCTCCCCGATGAGTGCCGCTCCGGGTGTATTGACAACCGCAATAAAGGCCGGGCCGCGGGCTGCAACGGTTGCAAGAGCCTTTCTCAGCTTCTCAGCCCCGCCGAAGACGAAATCGTCCCCGTCAAGGCCGGTGGCGGGAATTCGAGGCTGCCCGAAGTAAAAGGGTTCGAAGAAATTCAGACGTTCGTCCGGAATGTCCCGAGGGAAAGCACGCTCGGAAAGACTGCAATGGTGGCCTCGGCACCCGGTGGGGCCATGGAGAATTACGGCGGCGTCCTCGATGCCTTCCAGGGCAAGGATCGCTCCCGTGAGACCGTCTGGTTGAACGGTATTGCACGAAACGGGCTGATGGTTACACATCACGGCGCCACCCTTCCCTGGCCGGAAGCTTCATGAGCCGCAGCCATCTTCCGGCCGATGCGATTCCCGCCAAGAACCCGACGTCCGGGCAGACGGGAATGTGGTCGAAACGGAACCCTTCAGGCATATTCCGCCACGGGTAGTTGATCAGGGTAAGATCGGGATCGAATGCGCGCATATCCTCGTCGCGCTGCTCTCTTGCGTAGGGAAAGACAAACGGTACCCGGCCTTCGTAGCGGCTGTGAAAGGTGTCGTCCCAGGCGGATTCGAGGATGCCCGCCTTGAGAATCACCATCCCGAGGTCCAGGGCGGTTTCAAGCACCCAGTCGATGCAATGGTTGCGGGCGGCGATAAGGATTCGCTTCCCTTCGAGAGCCGGGCGCAACGCGGCGACGGATGCTTCGTAGACTGCGTGATGCCGTTCGATGATCTCTTCGGTTTCGTTCGTCTTGTGAAAATGCCGGGCCAGTTCTTCGATCCATTCGCTGGTGGCCTGGAACCCGACAGGAAAAGGAGAGGAGGCGAAGGTCGCTCCATGACGGTCCTCGAGGAAATCCCGCACCACGCGGCCGAAGGCGTCGTCGACGGCAAGAAGATTGAGGCTCCCGCGGTTGAAGCCGGCGATTTCATTCGTGGTGCAACGCCGTATGAACCGGCAGTTGACGCGGAGCCCCATGGATTTCAGCAGACTTCGAACTGCTTCGAAGTTCTCTTCCGTGTTCGCCGCAAGGTTCTTTTCGGCAACGATATTCACTGCGTCTGCTTCGGGCTCGATACCCGGATCGATCCATTCTTCGGCTACCAGGCGCATGGCGTCCAGCACTCCCTGCATGTAGTCGCCCGTGATGTCGCCGTCCGCGGGGATGAGAACCATCGGGGGTGCTCCGTTTCCAGCCGAGGCGGTTTTCAGAACCAGGCGGGCGTCGTCTCCGATGATTCCGGACGCGCACGTGGTCACGACAAAAAGAGGATCATCGCGCCCGGACGCAACCCGGCGTACGGCTTCCTCCAGCCCGCTGTTGCCGCCGAAGATCACCGTGTGTTCATCCATGTGCGAGCAACGTACCTCGGGTATGCCGCCGGCGTCCCATCGATTGCCATACTGATCCCGCATGCGGCGAGCTGTCGAAAGGACTCCCTGGCTGGAAAGGTATGCGCAGCTGCGGGGTCCGTGGACAAGGGTGACTCCATTCCGGATCTGCATGACCGTGTGGGTTGCCCCGTTGAAGGCACAGCCGAAAAGAACGGACTGAGTTCGAACACCCTTGGAGCTGTATCGCCTGGGTGGAGGGATGGGCAGAGACACGCCGGCCGGATGAGGGGGAAGCGGGGAGCCGGGAATGCTTTCCCCGGTTGTAACCGGTTGATGTTCTCTTGAAGCGATGTCTCTTTGCGTTCCGGAGATTGTGCTTCCCGCACCTGCTTCAACCTCGGCATGCCTTTCCCGGCATATGCCATGCACCACCCGTTCGAGTTCACCGGCAGGGAGCGGGCATGCGGAAAACCGGGAAGGATCGTGAGCGACGAGCCAGGCCAGTCGACGAAACCTTTCGGCGAGATCACTTTCCGGAAAGGCTTCTACAACAGTCTTTCCCAGCCGTTCGGCTTCGCTGAAATACTCGCTTCTGGGAAACCGGCCCACGACGGGGAGCTTGACCGCTCCGGCGAATCGTTCGACGCGCCCGGCTTCGTTCTCCAGTCCGCGTTCGTTGAAAAGAATGCCTCCCACTCGAGGACCTTGCCCCTCGTAGTTTCGGATGCCTCGAAGGATATTGTTGGCTGCGTAAAGGGACATGAATTCTCCCGAAGTCACGATGAAAACCACTTGTGCGTATTCGTTGCGAAGGGGCACTGCAAATCCGCCGCACACCACGTCGCCCAGAACATCGTACAGGACGAAGTCGTGGTCGAGCTGTTCAATGCCCAATTGGTCCAGCAGTTCGAAGGTGCTGAGAATTCCTCGTCCCGCGCAGCCAACGCCGGGCTCCGGCCCTCCGGCCTCCACGCAGGACACTCCCGCAAATCCCGTGTGAAGGACGGCATCGAGGCGTCGCCCCACGGGGGGCGTGCGGCGCAGGTAATCGAGCGCCGTGGCCATGGTTCTTCCGCCGAGCAGAAGCCGGGTCGAGTCCTGCTTGGGATCACACCCCACCTGGAGCACCCGCTGCCCGACCAGGCCCAGCGCCGCAGAAATGTTTGCCGACAGGGTGGATTTCCCGATGCCTCCCTTGCCGTACACCGCAATCCGTTTCATGGTCTCACCCCTTGACAGCCGCTGAAGATTAGTGACGGGCGGTCCGGAAACGTTTCCGGGCTTCGTCAAAAAGACAGTTTCAGGCCGCCGGATACGGTTCTTCCGGGCATGACGTAGGCACTCTCCGTATAGTCTTCGTCCAAGAGGTTCTCGACTTTCAAGAATGCCTGGTACTTCTTCAGCACAGTGCAGGTAACCGCGGCATCGACAGTTACCACGGACGGTTCCACCCATCTCACGCTGTTCCACGAGGCGTCATACAGCGGAACGATCTTTTCGTCCTGCCAGATCGCTTTCACGGACGCTGTGAAGTTGTGGGGGAGCAGGACGGTGAGCGCACCGCTGATCTTGTTCCGGGGCAGGTATTCACGCCGCACCCATTGTGCCTGGTCATTCCTTTCGTATTCTGAATCCGTGTAAGTGTAGGCAAAATTCAGCTTCATCCATTCCCACGGCATGACCGTGGCGTATGTTTCGATGCCTTCCGACCTTGCTTTGTCGGCGTTTATGTATTTGTTGGCGAGGCCGTCGTAGGTGATGAGATCGTCAAAGTCCGTGTGAAACCATGTGATTCCCAGCTTGACTCTTTCTCCGAACACCGGTTGTTCCACGCCGAATTCGTAGCCCAGGCTCTTTTCAGGCTGAAGATCCGGGTTCCCGATGATGATGAGACTGCCCTGGTAGAGATAGCCGCCATAGATTTCATAGAGACCCGGAGTCCGGTATCCGGAGCCGACCTGGGCATGGATCTTGGTGCCGAGCCGTTTGAAGATGTAAGCGGCGGAGGCTTCCCCCACGAGTTTGGAATCGAACGCCTCATGGTCGTTGAAACGGGCTCCAAGATTCAGGAAGAGGGATTCGTCCAGCAGCTTGAAACCTGCCAGGCCGAACGCGTCCCAGGTGTACCAGTTTTTCTTGAAAAGCACGGGACTGAAGTCTCCTTTGTTCGGATCGCGTGGTTCGCGACCGTCGTAGTACGACTGTTCGTAGTCGAGCCCGGCGATCAGGCTGAACCAGTCGGTGATGCGGAAATTGTGCTGCGTCTCCAGGTACGCCGTCGACCCATCGTAGTTGGACTGGTCGCCGGCCGTCGGGGACCAGAAATAGTGACGCTGCGTCTCCGTGTAAGCGCCCTTGAGGGAGTAGTTCCAGCAGGACGAGACGGAATGGTTCATCGTGAGGCCGTGTTGAGCCAGGAGCCCTTCGCGATGCTTGTCAGGATCCGCCGTGTTTTTCACCAGGTTGCCGCCGGCGTCCAGGCTGGGGGTGGTCTTGCTCAGGGCCAGGTCGGTGTCGGAGTAGAGGGAGCTGAATTCGAGGGTGATATCTGGAGTAAAACGAAATCCGGCGCCTGCCGCGAACCCGAGATTCTCATAATAGTAGCCGTAGTCTCCTCCGTTCTTCCTCCCGTCCGTCGTGATGTAAACGGGGTTGAAGTCGAGATAGAACTGGTCCTGTCCGTGGAAGAATCGGCCGTTTTCGAGAAAGGTGCCGAATTCACTGAATTCGCTGCGGACTTCTGCCCCGGTGCCTCTTTTCCATTTGTCGGAAATGATGTTGATGACGCCGCCCATGGCCTGTGACCCGTAGAGGGTGCTCTGCGTGCCCCTGAGTATTTCGACCTGCTTCAGGTTGCTCGCCGAGTACAGGTCTTCGATGAAGTACTGGATGGTTGTCTGAGTGTCTGCGGCGTCCCTCAGGGGGAACCCGTTGTACTGGTACTGGATGTGCTGACTGCCCGCACCCCGGATACTGATGTTGGACCACTGCCCGGGGCCGCCCAGGCGCCTCAGGTAAACACCCGGCTCGTTGTCGATGAGTTCGGGCAGGAAGTATTCCTGCTGCTCATCACGGTTTTCGGGGGTCACAACGCTGACGCTTTTCGTCACTTGCGACAGTGGAGTCTCGACTCGCGTCGCCGTGACGACGACAGGTTCCATGCGCGCCGTTTCCCCCGGGCTGCCACTTTCCTGAGGGGCGGCGGATTCCCGGGTTTCTTCCTGTTCGGTTTGGTCCTGTTGGGTTTCACCGCGGGCCTGAGCGGGCAGAAAGTTCAATGCCACCAGAAGGCAAAGAACAGCGATGGGCAGGATGAGATTCGATTTTTCTGGAAATGGAAGACTCATTGCACAACCTCCTTTCCCCCCTCGGGGAAATTCGAAAGATCCACGCATCGGCCAGGTCTCCTGGCTCACGTTCGTCCTACTCGCCGCGCCTTCCCATCACTGCTTTGCCGTGACAGTGGCATCCGTGCGGCTTTCGTCCCGATCACAGTCGCGGGGCGGCGGAAGCTTTGCACTCCCTTCCCTCGGACCGATGCAAGTTTGTCCGGTTCCGGCTGTCCAGTTCCAGCCCGGTGGACTGTTTCCTAACGCATCTCGAGAATCCTCCTTTCTTTCTGAAACGGGTTGTCTGCCACAGGGACACTCCTCATCCGCAAAGCCTCAAGGGATCCCCCCGGGACTCGAACCTGTCCAGGACCGCGTCGTAGACAACCGTCATGAACAGGATCTGATGCATGCCTCTGGTAATCAGGGCGAACCAGCCGTGGATGACTTCTTCCTCCGACGTGGCCACAAAAACAGCCGAAATCCCCAGAGACCGCGAAGTCTCGATCAGTTCCTCCGCTCCCTGCAGAGGAACTTCTTCCTTCTCTTCCGTGACGTACAGGATCATACCCTTCTTCATGGACGACCTCCTTGAACGGCAGAGTGCCGGGAAAGGGGCGGCTTCCCGACAGCCCCATGGTTGACGGTTGCGACAAGGATGAAAGGCTGCCCGGCTGGAAGGGATGTCCCGGGAAACAGGTCTTCGGCAAAAAAAAACCTCAGAGCATTCATGCTCTGAGGTTTGCACCCTGGTTCTCTTAATCCCTCATGGGATCCACCGGTTTCGCCCGACCGGCGGGATCTCACTGCATCAGGCAGGTCTTCTGACTCACGGATCGTCCTACTCTCCGAACCTTCCCGTCCTGCTCGAACAGGACAGTGGCGTCACCGGATTTCGTCCCCGTTTACAGCGGCGGGACCGTCCCCGAATCACACGGGGTTCCCTATTAAGCCTCGGGCACCTGGCAGTTCCATCAAATTGTCGAGCTCATTCTATTGCTTCCGGAACGGGTTGTCAACAAGATTGCTATCCAAGATGGTTATCCATGATGGTTATGACAATCCGCAACAAATACAACGTCATTCCCGCAAATATCACAACGTTATTCCCGCGAAGGCGGGAATCCAGTGTAAACGCAGATCTCTCCGTACTTTCCACCCGGGATCGCCTTGCTCTATCCACCTTGTCTTCCAGGCTCTTTCCCGTTTCCTGGGTTACACCGACGTACAGCGTATAGACAACTGTCCGAGTACGCGTTTACCGGTAACACGGGTGTAAACGGATTCCGCGTGCAACCCTCTTCCTCGTCCGCCTCTCCTTTGAAGATCTTCCCGCCGGTTTGACGGACGGCCGCTCCGGTTTTCGCAGCCCGGACGGTTCTATTTTTCGGTCATGAACCGGGATACGGCCTCGATCAGCGTATCGTTTTCGCACAGGAAAGCCAGGTGTCCGCAGTTGCCGGTCAGTTCGAGGGTGCGGGCTCCCAGAGTCTTTGCAAAGTCATTGGCGGAGGCCGGGTTTACCATATGGTCCTGCCTGGAGGTCACTACCAGGACGCGCGACTTGACGGATGCAGCCGCGTTTTCAGGCGATCCGCCAAAGGAATGGAACACGTCGTGCCTGGCAATGGCCTTGAGCTGCCATGTCCAGTCGTGAATATTGGACCGGGTAACAGCCTCTTGGGTGGAAGCGATGTATGCGGCTAGTTGTCCGACGGGGATGTTTTCCACGAAAAAGCTCGGAGTCCGCTGAGCGATGATATGGATCGGGGTAAGGGTCCGCATGGTGGTGAGTCCGCCGTCTTTGCCTTCACCCATGGTTTCGAGCAGGTTCAGTTCCGCATGGATAATGAGATGGTCGAAGGAGGTCGGGAGCGGGGATCCCACGATGGACACGGTTTTTTCCATGAAGTCCGGATAAGAAAGCATCCACTGGAAGGCCTGCATGCCTCCCATGGAGATGCCCATTACGGCCTCGAGGTGCGTGATTCCCAGGTGGCGGGTGAGCAGTTCGTACTGGCAATTCACCATGTCGCGGATCGAGAACCGCGGGAATTTCCTTCCCGGCTGCATTCTGCTGTTGGATGGCGAAGAGGAGACTCCGTTCCCCAGGGCGTCCACCGCGATCACAAAGAAGCGGGAAGTATCGGCGAGTCGGCCCGGACCAATCAAGTCAAGACTCACGAGATCCTGGCTTGTGCCCGCGAACCAGGACGGAAAGAGAACGGCGTTCGAGCGCTCTTTGTTGAGAGTCCCGAAGGTCCGGTAGGCGATTCGACAGTTCCGGAGGGTCTCGCCGTCTTCCAGGCGGAAGTCGCCAAGGCGTGCGAATTCAAGTGTTCCCTGGGCCGCGGCGACCCCCGACCAGAGAATCACGAGAAGGGCGACGGACAAAATGCGGAAGGCTCGTTTCATGTGCTGGACTCCCGTTCAAATGTGTTGTAAGGCGCATGAGAGGAACAAGGACGAACAGTCGGGCATGCTGCTCAAAGTATTCGGACGTGGAGGCGCGTATAGCGCTTCCGAGTATGAATGAAATGCCGATGCCCTCGTGTCTGATTTTTATTGCCGAATGGATGTGATGTCCAGTGTGTTGTGCATATGCGGATCAGGGCGGTCTTCTTGAATCAGGAGTGGATATGGGGTTTCGGTTCTGGAGGCGGGTGAGTATTCTTCCGGGTGTGACCCTCAATCTCAGCAAATCGGGAGGGTCTCTTTCTTTTGGGCCTCGAGGGGCCAAGTTCACCGTCGGACCTCGGGGCAAACGCGTGACAGTGGGTCTGCCGGGTACGGGGCTTTTCTATACCACGACCCTTGGAGGCGGCGATTCCCCGGTGCACAAGTCCGGTGGTTCTCGAAGCCGCGCAGCGGGCGTTCCAGGAGCACGGCTGCCCGGAGGGAAACTGGAACCTCCACCCCTGGTACGCAGCAAAGACCGCCTGACCATGGGGTTCTTCAAACGGCTCATCACGCCCGATGACGAAGAAGCCCTGGTAGACGGCTGCCGTGCACTGGTGGAAGGGAGCGAAGATGCGGCCCTCGAACACCTGCGTCGAGCGGTGCACCTGGCGGATGGAGCCTATCTTGCCGGGTTCCTGGCCCTCGGGAAAAACCGGCTGGATGAAGCTGCAGCGTGCCTCGAAGCCGCGTGCCGGAATTACGGGGAACTCGGACGGCATTTTGAAAGGTACGGCATTTCGGCGGTCATCAGCCTGTCCATCACCGATGAGATATCGGCTCACGTGAGCCCGGTTCTGCGGGGTGTGCTGCTCGGTCTTGCGGAGGTCTGCCAGCTTCAGGGCCGGTTTGACGATGCCGAAAGGCGGCTCCGGCAGCTGCTTGCCCTCGATCCCGAAGACCGTGTGGTTAAGCTTTCCCTCGTGGAAATTCTGCTCGATGATCCCGCACGGGGACAGGACGCCTGGCGGGAAGTCGTGAAACTGGCCGAAGGCGTGGAAAATGAATCGGCAGTCCATGCGGGTCTCATGCTCATGAGAGGGAGAGCCCTTCTGAGGCTGGGTATGCCGGAAGCGGCCAGGCAGGTGCTGGCGGCGGCGCTGCGCCGCACCAAGGACCGCCCGGTTGAGCTCCTTCGAGCCCTGCGATACGAACTCGCCCTGGCCTGCGAGGCCGCCGGCCAGCCCGCAAGGGCTCGCCGGGAATGGGAAAAGATCTTTTCGGAAGACCCGGATTACGAGGATGTGGCGGTTCGGATTCAGGGATGAACTGAACAGGCAGGGCGCGATCGAAACGGTGGGATCTGCATTGATCCGTTCCGGAAGAAAAAGGGGGGAGATCATGAAGCTGGTGTTCAAGGATCCACAGTTTGCATTTCAACTTCTCAGGACCCTGGGAAGAGCGTCGTGGGGCGGATCGGACATTGGGGAATGCCTGTCGACGGCTTCTCGGATCAGGGAGGGAGACTTTGAAAGCTGGTATGCGGAGTGGCTGAAGACGGCGGAACGGATACAGAAGTTCGCCGACGGACGTATGGAGGCAGGTCATCGTGTGAGTGCGCGCGAGTCCTTCCTTCGGGCCGCGGGCTATTACAGCGTGGCGGAATTCTACCTTCACGGAGACCCGGAAGATCCCAGGATCGGTGTATTGTCGAAGAGAAGCCGGGATTGTTTCCTTCAAGCGGTTCAATGGAGTGACCTGGCGGTGGAGGCGGTGGAGATTCCTTATGAAGGAACCGTTCTGCCCGGATACTTCTATCCTGCTCGAAATGGTGCAGTTCCCGGTCCGACGCTTCTCCTCCAGACCGGCTTTGACGGAACCATCGAGGAACTCCATGGAGCCGCCGTTGCCGCATCGATGCGCGGGATCCACTGCCTGACCTTCGAAGGACCCGGCCAGGGGCGTGTGATCCGCGAACAGGGGCTGCCATTCCGGCCGGACTGGGAAGTGGTGGTGTCCGCCGTCATGGATTACGTCCTCGCCCGGACGGACGTGGATTCGAACCGCGTGGCGCTGATGGGGCTGAGTTTCGGCGGCTACCTGGCTCCCCGCGCCGCCGCGTTCGAACACCGCCTTGCCGCATGCATCGCCGACGGAGGCGTCTTCAACTACCTGGAAAGCATGGTGCCTCCGGCAATGACCGCAAGGGAACTGCTGGACGTCATACGCGATGATCCGGAAGGGTTCGACAGGGGAGCCCGGGAGGCTGCCGCGGCGGATACGACACTCAAGTGGGGCCTCGAAAACGGCTTGTTTACCTTCAAGGCATCCTCCCCGAGCGATTACTTCCTCAAGTGTTCCGAGTACACCCTTGAAAACGTGGCGGATCGGATTTCCTGTCCGACGCTGGTGGTGGAAAGCGAAAACGAGGCGTTTTTCAGAGGCCAGGCCATGAGACTGTTCGAGGCATTGAAGTGCCCGAAAGACTTCATGATGTTCACCGAAGAGGAAGGCGCCGGAGAGCACTGCCAGGTGGGGGCGGGAATCTACGCCGGTGCGCGCATCTTCGACTGGCTGGCGAAAACCCTGGGGAACTCCGATTAGATCGATACGGCCGCACGGACGATCCTGGTGTGGGCGGAGACAATCGGCGCCCTGCTTTCGGGGATCGGGCAGGATGTGTCTGTCCGTGAAGCGGCGGGCGCCGAGAGCACTGCTCCTTCACAGAAAAGACGACAGCCGGGACATTCCCTGGCCGCGTGATTACCGGAACCTCCCTTTCCTCCCCTGTTCTTACGATACAGTAATCCCGCACGCAGAAAACAGACATGTGTGGACTGGGTCGCGTCTGCACTGAAACACAAAGAGATTATTACACATCGATTAGATTGGGGCTCTTGGCGCTCGGTATTTCTGACGATTCATAGGATGGTTCGAGTGTGGTGGAAACGAGAGGGCCATGGAAAGGACAGAGAATGCTTTCGGTCTGGCACATTTGGATTCTTGTCGGCATAGCGCTTTTTATCGGTGAAATCTTCACGCCGGGATTTCTGCTTGCCTGCCTGGGCCTGGCATGTCTTGCTTCGGCCGCGGTTGCATGGCTGGGATTCGGGCTGAAGGTACAGTTGACGGCATTCATTGCGGGGACACTTGCCGCGTTTTTTGGAGTCAGGCCGTTTTTCCTCCGGCACTGCTACAGGGAATCATCGGCGGTCAGAACGAACGTGGATGCACTCATCGGCAAGACGGGACGGGTGATCGAACCCATCGACAACCGGGTGGGTTCCGGGCGGGTTCTCGTTGGAGGCGACGACTGGAAGGCGGTTTCCGTCGACGGGGTTTTCATCGACGAAGGTACGGCAATAGAGGTGGTCAAGCTGGAAGGAACCAGGCTTTACGTCAGATCCATCTGAGAAGGGGGAAAGGAGAATCCGGTCATGGGAGTACTCATCATTCTGACAGCTTTGGCGGTCTTTGTCGTCATTTTTGCATGGATGGGGTTCATGATCGTCCAGCAGAGCGAAACGATGGTCATCGAACGACTGGGGCGGTATCACAGAACGTTGTCTTCGGGCATCAACATTCTCTGGCCGCTTTTTGACAAGCCTCGCCAGATCGAGTGGCGTTATGTGCGCACGGACTCCGACGGACACACGATTATTCGGAAGGAGACTGTGCGCAGGATTGATCTGCGGGAGACCGTCTATGATTTTCCGAGGCAGAACGTCATCACGCGGGACAATGTCGTAACCGAGATCAATGCACTCCTCTATTTCCAGATCATCGACCCGGTGAAGGCCGTCTATGAAATCGCCAACCTGCCCGACGCCATCGAAAAGCTCACTCAAACGACCCTCAGAAACGTCATCGGGGAACTCGACCTCGACGAAACACTGACTTCGAGAGACACGATCAACAGCAGGCTGAGAGCTATCCTGGATGAGGCTTCCGACAAGTGGGGGGTGAAGGTCAATCGAGTGGAACTGCAGGATATCAGCCCGCCGCCCGAGATCCGGGATGCCATGGAAAAGCAGATGCGTGCGGAACGGGACCGGAGGGCGGCCATTCTCGAAGCGGAGGGGTTGAAACAGGCGAACATCCTCGAGGCGGAAGGGCTCAAAGCGGCGGAAATCAACAAGGCGGAAGGAATCCGGCAGGCGCGGATCCTGGTGGCGGAAGGCGAGGCTCAGGCAAGGATCACGGTGGCCGAGGCCGAGGCGACAGCCATCGAGAAGGTCACCGCAGCCATCAGGGATGGAAAGGGAGACCCGGCGAGCTACCTCATTGCAGTGAAGTACATCGAGACGCTCAAGGAGATGGTGTCGGGTCAGAACAACAAGGTGGTTTACCTGCCCTATGAAGCCACGGCAGTTCTGAGTTCTCTCGGGGGAATCAGGGATCTGCTCGAAGCAGCAAAACCGGTGAAAGTCCTCCCCGAGACGCTCCGAGCGGAAAGCAGCAGGTCTTGAGCGGGGGTGAAACGGGATGAGGAAACCGGGCGCGGCCGGCGACGGTGAGCGGCCGGTTTCGAGCCGGGTGAAGGCGACGAAACCGGTTGACGAGTCGGCGCAGGGCCGTGAATTCCATGGACTGGATGCTGGATGCTGGATGCTGCCGCAGCGGTTTCAGAGGCCGCGGTTTCGCATCGCATGGGCGATGGAAAACCGCGGCCGGGGAATAGACTTATTTCCCTTTTGTCAGGTAACGAAAGAATTCGTCGTTGGTGTCGAGCACCAGGACGTCGTCTTTGCCCAGCAGCTTTCGATAGGCTTCGAGCCTTCGGGTGAAGGAGTAGAATTCCGGGTCCTGCTTGAGGGCTTCGGCATAGATGGCGATCGCCTGCGCGTCGCCTTCACCTCGAGTGCGTTGAGCCTGTTCCCGGGCGTCGGCCAGGGTGACTGCCCTCTCTCGGTCGGCTTCGGCCCTGATGCGCTGCCCCCGCTCCTCTCCTTCAGCGCGGTAACGGGAGGATTCTCTCTGTCGTTCAGCCACCATGCGCTTGAACACACTTTCCTGCACCGCCGGCGGCAGGTCGGCCCGCTTGATCCGCACATCCACGATGTGTATTCCGAAGCTGTCCGCCTGGGCTCGGGCGGACTTGGCCACCTTGTCCATGATCTTTTCCCGTTCGTCGGCAATGATCGCTTCAAGATTGTGCACGGCCAGTTCGCGCCTGAGTTCGGAAAAGACGATATCGTCCAGGCGGGCGCGGGCTCCCATTTCCGTACGCACGGTGACGAAAAAGCGCAGCGGATCCGTGATCTTCCAGCGTGTCACGTGGTCCACGACGGCGCGTTTCTTGTCCAGTGTGAGGTATTCCTGGGACATGGCGTCCGTCGAGAGCACTCGGCGCTCCAGGTAGCTCACGTTCTGTATAAGGGGCATCTTGAAATGAAGGCCTGCTTCACTGATCGTGCGGCGGTATTCTCCAAACTGCGTAATGATGGCCTGGTTGGTTTCGTCAACGATGACGATGCTGTGGCTCAGCACCACCACCACAATGGCCAGCACCGCAATGGCCGCTCCGATGGGTTTCGGCATGTGGTCCATGATTAGGTCCTCTCTTTCTATCTGTTGAGCCGCAGGCTCTACTGGCGAGCCCGAAGGGGAACGTTCAAGCCTGTGTCCGCTGCCGGGCCGCGGGCCGGCGAGGAAAGGCGTTCAGCCGGTTTCGGACTTGCGGTTTCGCTCCTCGGGGAGGAAGACTGCATATCCTTCAGCGGCAGAAAGGGAAGCACCCTGCTGTCCGCGCCCTGGCTCATGAGTACCTTGTTGGGATTGGCCAGGATGACTTCGAGTGCTTCGATGTGCATCCGTTCCCTTGTTACACCGGGTGCCCTGCGGTATTCTTCCAGCACCTGGGTGAACCGGTTGGCATCGCCGCGAGCCCGCCGAACGCGTTCTTCCCTGTAGGCAATCGATTCCTCGAGGATCTGGCGGGCTTCACCGCGTGCTCGAGGCAGAACATCTTCCATGTACGCCTGGGCTTCATTGACCAGGCGTTCCCGGTCTTCCCGGGCTCGAACCACTTCGTGGAACGCATCGCGGACCTGCTGCGGAGCGTCGGCTACCTGCAGGCGTACGTCGGTGACCAGGATGCCCGTATTGTATTCGTCCAGCAGGCGTTCGAGGAAGGATTGAGTCTCCGCCTGCACTTCGGCCCGTCGTTCGGTGATCACGTCGTCAATGCGCATGCGCCCAACTGTTCCTCGAAGTGCCACTTCGGCTGCGCTTGCCAGGACACCTTCCGGGTTCTGAACCCTGAACAGAAAAGCAGCGGGATCCTTGACCCGGTACTGGATCAGAACCTGGACTTCGACGATGTTCTCGTCCTTGGTCAGCATGAGGGCTTCTTCGAGCACTCCCTGCATGCGTCCTGCCGCCGTGGTCCGGAACCCGACCTCGACTCTCCGTATGCTGTCGACATTCACCACGTCCACCGTCTGGATAGGCCAGGGGAGCCGGTAGTTCAAGCCCGGGTCAGTGGTTGCCATATGGCGGCCGAAGCGGCGTTCAACTCCCTGTTCTCCAGGGCTGACCACGTAGAACCCCGTTGCCAGCCAGAGCAGCAGCAGCACACCGGCGGCCCCGATGTACATGTAGGGGCCGGTTCGGTTGAGCAGAGCTCGAGCCTTTTCAATCCATATGAACTCATCGCCGCCTCGAGGCGGCCACCTGTACTGAGCCATGTTTTCTCCTTGTTTGCGTATTCAGAGTGTTTCCAGGGTGACAGGTGCCCGAATATTCCGTGACGCGCTTCGGTCAGCATCACTTCCGGGCTGTTGCAGGCGGTATCCGCATGATTCACTGCAATCCTGATAAAAGTATGCTTGCACCAGGGCGAACAGGTAACCGATATGGGAAGGTTCCCTTGATATGTCTGACTTTACCAGTATTCAAATAAAACAGGTTCACCCGGTAATGTCAATCTTTTGTGGAACCCAGCCTGTCCGATTTCGGGATACGCAAAGGATTTCGTCTTGATAGAATGGGATTGGCCCGGTCGCGAGAACGGCGGAAAATATCCTGGGAGAGTCCGGGTGTGGGAAAGGGGTCGAACACCCGGCGGGACGTTCTTGAAGGCCTGAGCGATGAATCTTATTTCCAATGTTCTTTCAAGATGTTGAATCTTCTGTGAGGCTGAAGAGTCTTCGGAAAAAAGAGGGAGGGCAGCTCGGTCTCTTGAGTGTGCCGACTCGATTTCAAAGGCATCGAAGAGTTGGAGGACAGCCCTGCCTGATGACCCGGCGGGGCCGTTCCACGGATCTCAGACCTGAATGATCCTGGCCACTTCGAAATGCATGCCGTCCATCCTGCTGAAGTGTCCGCCCCAGTAGAAACCGTGTTCGTTCGCTATCTGCACCAGTTCCCTTACGCATCCCCTGCTTCCCACCAGGGCTGGTTGAGTTCCCAGGCGGTTCCATTCGTAGTTGATGTCGAACGCACTGCCGAAGGCGTGGTTGCTGAGGGTCGTCCTGCTGCCGCGAATGAACCTGGGGGTGAACGATCCTTCCCACGTGAGCACCCGGTCCAGCAGTCCGGCGTCTTCCCATTCTTTCCAGAGCGTTCGGAACTGGTCGGAGGCCAGCCTGTGGAATCGTACTTTCCCCGTGCGGGGAGCTCCTTTTACTCCCGCCAGCTGGGGAGTCTCCACCGTTACGATGTTCTCTCTTTCCCAGTTGTCCAGGAGAGTGATTCGATCGGGGTTGTCCGGGCCCGGGTCGTGTTGATAGGAATACTTTCCAAAGACTTCCTGCCTGGCGGAATTGCTGAGCAGTGGAGGGAACCCCGGTTTCGGCGGCCAGTTGGGGCCTGTCTTTGCATCGTCGGCGGAATCGGAGACCAGTTCGAAGCCGAGCAGCATCGCCTGTCCATATGTCTGGTTGCCGACGACGCCGTCGGGGTCGAGGCGGTGCTTTCGCTGGAATTCGATGGTGGCCTTTTCCGTCCCGGGGCCGAATACGCCGTCCGCCTTTCCGGGATCGAACCCCTGGCCGATGAGAAACAATTGCCAGCGCTTGACAGCCGAGCCTTTCTTCCCGTTTTTAAGAACGACCATGGTCTTCCTCCTGTGAGGGGTGAGGGGTCAGCCGTGCCCGCAGCCCTCGGGGGAGAAGGGAAAGCAGGCGGGAGACGACGAGCGGCGCCCGGACTTCCCCTGGCTTCCCGCAGACCCGGACGGGCATTTTGTGGAAAACACATTGCCCGGGGAATAAGGGGAACGAGCAGTCCTGGGTGATGCACTCGTTCAGTAAACCGGCCTGGATGGGGAAAATTCGAATTCCCTGTCATCCACCTGAAAAACGACCCTGTTCTCTTCGTTTTCCTTGATTTTCCCTTCGAGCATGCGTCTGCAGCCAAAGCTGAAGTAGGTGATGAGGTGAGTCGGCTTCTGGCTTTCGCCCGGGTCGGATTCCCCCTGCCCCTGCGAGGACAGTCTGCTGAATGTCAGCTTCTGGCAGGTTTCCTTCTTCTCCACATCCCCGGACCGCATGGTCACCTGGTAGCTTCCGTGGAAGGTAACGGGCATCTTGATGTCCATGTCCCTGATACTCCTCGACCTTTGTTTTCGAACCTCGAACCCCTGTTTCTTTCCATTTCTCCCGGCAGGCTATGCCTCGACAGGCATTGCGCGCCCCTCCCTGGAGAATCATTTCCTGCGGGAGGGCCGCAAGGGACGCCACAACTGTTCAGTCGCCGCAGGATTGGGCGGTTCTTTGCAGCCGGGTGACGTCGTACCCTTTGGCCCGCGCAGTCTGAACGAGTATATCATAAATTTCTTCATCCATGGCAGGAGTCCTGGAGAGAAACCACAGGTACTTTCTTTTCGGGTGGCCTACTACGGCATACTGATAATCATCGTCGAGGGCGATGACCAGGTAGTCTCCTTTGAAGGGGTAAAAGAACTGCACCTTGAGCTGGGAATTTCGGGTCCCCGGGACGGGGTAGGCTTTGCCGGTGACGGATTTGGGTTCGGCCTCCGGCGTTCCTTTGCGGCAGGTGTTTTTCACCTCCACATAGTTGCCCGCCAGGGTGTATTCGGCCGTTGAGCAAACACATCCCTTCTGGAACCATGACGGAAAGGAAGCGACCTCGTACCATTTCCCCATGTAGCGTTCCAGGTCTACCTGCTGAACCGCCTGGTCCGCATGCCGGGCGGGTGCGGAAGGCTGACAGCCTGCGATCAGGGCAAGGGCCAGAAACAAGATAGCCGGCAACGCCGGAATGGAACCTGCTTTCATGACGGGTGACTCCTGTAAGAAGATAAGATGGATAGAGCAAGGCCATCCCGGGTGGAGAGATCTTCATGGTGCGATCTGCGCCTGGACTGCAGGGACAGGCAAAAGGAGAGGCGTGCGGGATCGAAACGGCATCGGGACGGGAGAAACGCGCATGGGTTTTCAGGAACGCAGGGTGGCGGTGAGGCGCAACGGGTGGAGGAGCAGGTCGAGGGCGTCGACGATGTTCAGTACCACGACATCCGCGGCAAAGACGGCTTCCACGGAGGCGCCTTCTTCCTGGACCACTGCGATTCCCAGAGCGGCTTCCTTGAGCATGAGCCTGTCGTTGCGTCCGTTTCCTATGCAGGCGGTGTTCCTGAATCCCAGCCTCGCGGTGTAATCGAGTTTGGCTTCCGCCTGGTTTTCCCCGGCAATGACGGCAAGGCGGCATGGAATGTTCCCGACCCGGTCTCGAACGTCCCCGAATGTGTCAGCGGTAAGGACATGAATCTCGATGATGCGTGAAAGGGCATCCAGGCGCTGTCTTGCTCCAGGGATCATTTCTCCGTCACATGCCAGGGTTCCATTGTAGTCGAGTACCAGGCTCGAGAGGTGCAGGGGTGGGTATCCGGGGACGAGTATTTCCAGCATGACGGGCTTTCCTCCACTTCAGAATATTTCTTCGATGAGTTTCTGGAAAACATCGCGGTCTTGAAGGTGAAAACGGTCCAGTTCGTGGACGATTCGACCATCGTTGAGTACAAACACCCGGTCGGCCAGCCGCCTGGTCTGGCTCAAGCTGTGAGAAACCGCCAATATAGTATATTGTTTTTTCAGTTCCAGGAGAAGTTCCTCGATGTTGCGGGTTGCTCTGAAATCGAGGGAAGCCGTCGGTTCGTCCAGGAGAATGATGCCGGGTTCCAGGGCCAGGACCCGTGCGATGCACAGGCGCTGCTGCTGGCCTCCCGAAAGGGTCTGGGCATTGTCGTGCATTCGATTCCTGACTTCTTCCCAGAGCGAGACGTCACGCAGCACCGATTCGACACGCGCCTTCAGTTCGCCTCCCTTCATGCCCAGAGTCGCCCGCAAGGGCATGGTGAGATTCTTTTCTATGGAAAAAGGAAAGACGCCAGGTGTCTGGAACACCATTCCCACCTTTCTTCTGAGCTCCGGCAGCGGCAGCGAGTCTTTGTAGACGTCCGTATATTGGCCGTCCAGCCTGATGCGGACGGACCCGGCGGTCCGGCAGGCGGGGAAGAATTCGTTCAGCCGGTTGATGCTTCGAAGAAGCGTGGATTTTCCGGAGCCCGATGGCCCGACGATGATCGTCAATTCTCCGCGCCGAAGCTGCATACTGATTTCGTTGAGAACGGTCTTTCCTGAGAATCCCACGGTCAGGTTCTCGATGACCATCGCATCTTCTTCAAATGACGTCACTTCGTGCTCCACCGCCTTTCGAGCCTTCTGCGGATGAAAGACGCCGTCATGAACAGAGTTCCCGTCAGGCAGAGAAGCACGAGGGATGTTCCGAATGCCTGATCGAGTTCCAATGAAGTACGGTGTTCGGCCGCCAGATAATAGATGTGGAACGGCAGCGCCTCGAACTTGTCCCAAAGACTGCCGGGAAGGCCCGCCCGAGCGACCGCTCCGGTCAGCAGGATGACGGCCGTATCCTCCGCCGCCCGCCCGATGGCGAGAATCGATCCACTCAGTATTCCCCTGCTCGCGGAAGGAACCAGGATATGCCGCACATTCTGCCACCTGGTGAATCCAAGAGAAGGACCGATCATTCGCACGGAATGAGGGATGGCCTGCAGAGCCGCCTGGGTGGTTCGGATCACGTAGGGGAGAATGAGCAGGGCGATGCACAGTGCCGCGACGGAAAGGCCGGTCCGGGCGTCCGGGAAAAGAGTCCGGCGGAGAAAAAGGACCAGGGTGAATCCAAAAAGGCCCATCACGATAGAAGGGGTCCCGGCGAGGACATCCACCGCAAATCCCAACAGGGATCGGGTGCGTCGAGATGCATATTCGGACAGGTAGATGCCGCTTGCCGTTCCGATGGGAATGGAAACGGCGGCGGATAGAAGGACGAGCAGAACGGTTCCGCAAAGCGCCGGCCAGATGCCTTCGAAGATGGGCTGCCGGCCGGTGACGGCCTGAACCCATGGCGTCTCCCCGAAGAAAAGCCGGGTGTGGAGGGTTCCGATGCCGCGCACGATCAGAAAGCCCACCAGGAGAAGCGTGGCCGCAGCCGTTGCCCCGGTGCACAGCCGGCAGAACATGCCGATGATCCAGTCGGAGGGTCTGTTCACGATGCTGCTCCACCCTGTCGTCTGCCGATTCTTCTGATGAGTAGATTGATTGTACTCAACAGGAAGAAAAGAACGAGCCCCGATGCAAAGACCGACTGGTAAGCCATGCTCTGGCTGTCCGTGGATATGACAAGGGCGATGTGTGCGGTGAGGGTGCGGACGGAGTCGAAGGGTGAGCCGGGCAGTTGTGGAGCGTTTCCGGCCAGCATGAGGGAGACCATGGTGTCTCCGACGGCTCTGCCGAAGCCGAGGACGGCAGCGATCACAAGTCCCCGGGAAGCGGTGGGGATCAAGAGGTGCCTCACCTGCTGGACCGGGTTCATCCCGGCGGCTTCAGCCGCCAGCCGGAGAATGGGGTCGGCCTGCTGCAGGTGCGCGTTGAATACGAGAACCATGGTCGGCAGAATGAGCAGACTCAACGTCAGCATGGCGGTAAAGAACGAAAAACCCGTTCCGCACTGAAGATGGTCTCTCACCATTGGAACCAGGAGGAAGATGGATACAAAGGCGTAAATCACGGTGGGTATGCCGGCCATGAAATGCATGAGAGCCAGCACGAGGCGCCCGGCGCCGGCGGGGACAAGGAAATTGGCGTAACAGCAGATGCCCACGGCGACGGGAAAGGCAAGGGATGTCGCCGAGACGGAGAGAAGCAAAGATACTGCGCACATGGGCAGAATGCCGAAATGACCGTGGAAGGGCTGCCAGGTCCAGGAAAAGATTCGAAGGATTTCTCCTGAAACGAGCAAAGGCATGCAGAAGAATCCGAGCAGAAGAAGGATGCAGACGATCGCCGCGGCGGAAAGACCGGCGGCGATCGAAAGGCTCCATTCCATCCATCTGTCCGGATGGCCGGGCGGGGGATGCAGGGTATTGCGGGCTTTCCCGGATCGATCAAGGTTGTCCAAGCGGAATGTACCCGTATTTCTTTATGATTTCGGCTCCTTCCGGGCTCAGGACGTAGTCCAGGAAGGTCTTCACGAGCGGCGTCGGTTCTCCTTTGGTGTTCATATACAGTTTTCGAACGACGGAGTAGGTTCCGTTCATGGCACTTTCCTGGGTGGGCTTCACGCCATCCAGGGTCACGGCCTTGACTGTCTGGTCCACGTGCCCTATACCCACATACCCGATGGCGTTGCGGTCCTGCGAAATGGCGGCTTTCATGGCTCCATTGGACGGAACGATATTGGCGTTGGCCGCAACGGGACCCTTGTTCAAGAGTTTCTCCCAGAAAACCTCGCGAGTTCCGCTCGCTTCGTCCCGGCTGAAAAGGTGAATCGGGGCGTCCGCCCCGCCCACGTCCTTCCAGTTGGTGACCTGGCCGGCAAAGATGTTCCTGATCTGCTGCGAAGAAAGCGCAGCGACGGGGTTTTCAGGGTGAACCGCCACCGCTATGCCGTCGATGGCGAAAGGGAAACTGGTCAGACCGTAGCGGGTTATTTCGTCCTGAGACAGGGCGCGGCCCGTGTTGCCGATGTCGACGAGTCCTTCCCCCACTTTCTGAACCCCGATCCCCGATCCACCCCCTTCCACGGTGATGCGAATGCGGGGATTGAAGGTTATGATGTTCCTGGCGGCATCGTTCATGACCGGGATGTGTGCCGTACCGCCTGCAATACTGATCGTCCCTTCCTTGTCCTTGAATCCGGAAAGAAGTTCTGCGGATGCATTGCCCTGGGAAGACAGGAAAGCTCCAGGTACCAGCAATAGAAAGACCGTGAAAATTCGTTTGACCATAATGCTCATCTTGTTCTCCTCTGATGTGGACACCGGCCGGAACCTGAATGCCGCCTCTTCTCACCGGCGCCGAGACTCCAGTACACAGCGGGATTTGCCTGGAACCGCTTCCATTCCTTTGATAGAACCAATACGCCGATCAATCCAATAGATAATTTTAATTGAAATCGAGTTTCAAATAGAGCCGCACGATAGATTTCCATAGAGGCGGCGGCCGGGTTTCTCTTGCACCGTAGGTACTCGTTGCCGCATGAACCACAAATGCACAGGGCGGGGAGAGGGGTTGACCCTGCACGCCCGGATGTGGCATCTATGAACAGAAGGGATAACGGATACTCCCCACCGCGGATGGTGATTGTGCGGAAGCGTTCAGGGATTCGGGCGGGAACCGCAAATGGGCGAGCTTCCCCGCAGTGTCCGGGTGGGTGGGAGTTTATTTGACCCCATGGCTGTTTGACAATCTGGATCAGGGAGCTGCCTGCCGGAGTGGATGGGCTCCGGGGTGTCACGGCCATACAACTTACCGAACAGGAGGGTTTGATGCGCTATGCCGTTGACGCGAGCCGGTACTCGGCCAAGGCCCTTCGGGAGGAGGCAGCCACCGTTCTGGGGCTGATTTCCCATTGCGGCAACCTCCACGATGTGCGCAGGGAGCTTTATTCCGCGGTATCGCGGTTTCAGTATTTTTCGACCGGCAGCGAAGAGGGTGATTCGAGGCACATCATCGTTCGTGATTGTGCGAGGGCTCTTCGCGGGATGATTTCGGAGCGTTCCGAAAGCATGGCCGGGTTCAGTGTGGCGGAGGCGCTCTTTGATGTTGCCCGCGGCCGTAATCGTCCTGATCTTACCCCTGCATTTTTTGCCGAGCTGATCCACCTGTTTCGCGGTCTGAAAGGAAGGACCGAGGTGCAGTGGTTCGATACCGAACTGCCCGGGGACGAGCTGTCTGCGGCGGATTCCGTTGCGCAACGGTCCATCGAACTGGACCGGTTGTGGGAGGAAGTCGAATCCAGGATGAGCCGCTGCCCCGACGGACTCGACAGCCAATCCGTCGCGGGACGCAGCGAGCGAAAAAGGCGTGTTCTTTCGGTTCTGGGAGGTGAAGAATCCGACTGGGAAGACTGGCAGTGGCAGGTGCGCAAGATAATCAGGGAGCCGGAAACCCTCTCGCGGCTGATTGATCTTCCCAGCGCGGACTACGAGTCCATAGTGCGTGCCCGGGAAATCCGCCTTCCTTTCGGTATCACTCCCTATTACGTTTCTCTTATGGACGAATCACCGGATTCCGGCCATGACCGGGCCATACGTGCTCAAGTCCTTCCGCCTCCGGATTATGTCTCCGAGATGGAAGCCCATCGGCACGACAAGAGCTATTCCTTCGATTTCATGAGGGAATGCGATACGTCTCCCATCGGGCTCGTGACGCGCCGCTACCCGGCCATCGTCATCCTGAAGCCGTTCAACACGTGTCCGCAGATTTGCGTATATTGCCAGAGGAATTGGGAGATTGAAGATGCCATGTCCCCCGGCGCACTGGCTTCACGGGACGATATCGAAGCTGCGTGCAGATGGATTGAATCCCACAGGGCGATTCGTGAAGTGCTGATTACGGGGGGAGATCCTCTTGCCCTGGGCGATTCGAAGCTCGAATGGGTAGTCGGACGGGTAGCCCGCATCAAGAGCGTAGATTTGATCCGTATCGGGAGCCGCATCCCGGTCACCATGCCCATGCGGATCACCCGCCGCCTGGCCTCCATGCTGGGCAGTTTCCGGAAGCCGGGCTGCCGGGAAGTTTGCGTCGTGACACACGTTCAACATCCTTACGAGGTGACGCCTGATCTCGTCGAAGCCGTAGACCGGCTGCGGCGCCAGGGCATCGCGGTTTACAACCAGCTGGTGTACACTTTTCACGTTTCGCGCCGCTTCGAGGCGGCTCATCTGCGCCTGGTGCTGCGCAGGGCGGGCATTGATCCGTACTACACTTTCGTGCCCAAGGGAAAGGAGGAAACACGGGCGTATCGAGTTCCCATTGCCCGGGTCATGCAGGAGCAGAAGGAGGAAACCCGGCTGCTGCCCGGCATGAGGCGGACGGACGAAGTTGTCTACAATCTCCCCGGCCTGGGGAAGAACTACATGAGAGCCGTGCAGCATCGTGACGTGATTTCTGTGTCGGCGAACGGTGCAAGAGTTTACGAGTTTCACCCGTGGGAAAAGAACCTGGTGCGGCGTGATTCCTACGTGGGCGAGGACATCCCGATCCTGGATTATCTCAGCCGGCTTTCGGAGATAGGCGAAGACCCATCCGACTATGAAAGCATCTGGTACTATTTCTGACGGATTGCTTTGAAATCTCGGCAGCCGCAGTCGTTCTCTTGCCGGTGGATAGGGTAAACAGGAAAGGAAGCCAGGGGCGGGGGGCCTGGCTTTCCTGCTGCGGGGGTAAGGAAGGATTTAATGGGGGATTTTGGATAGGTTGTCTAGTGCGGAGAATAGAGCAGTTGCAGGAGCGAATGGAATCGGGTGCATCATGTATTTTGGAATGCGAGAGGATGTATTTCCCTGTCGGGTGCCGGTAGTTGGAATGTAGTCCAGGCACGGGTTCGAACCGGGGTCTGCGTATTCGGCGTCATCGGCCGAAAAGCCAGAGGAGACCGTGCGGAACGGTTCGTACTGACCTGGATCTGTCTGCGCCCGGTGGTTCTTCTTTTGATGCGGATCGCCGCAACGGGCGTGCACAAAGGGAAGCCTACGAATAGCGTGGGGCGAACCGGAACGGATACCAGGATCCGGGTATTCCGAGAGCTGCAGTTGTCGAGCGGGGTGGTGGATGATTAACATAGGAATATGCCTAAGTACCAGGTGTATATGGGTGTATGGAGGATGATTCTTGAAACAGTGGAATCGCAAACCTGTTCTTCCGGATGATAGGCTGCTCCCACAAGCGGGGGAGACCGAAAGAGAGCAGAAATGGGTTGGGGAACTGCTGATTAAGAAATCTCCCGCGGCAGTTCCGCCCGGCTTTTCGTTGGGTAACAGGTTGATGCGATAGGTGGGAGTATAAGATGAAAGGGTTTGGAAAAGGAAGTTGCACGTACGAGGGTGAGTTCTTCTCGAACGGAGAGAAACTCTGCGTGAGCGACAGGTGCATGGTTTGTCGTGACGGTGAGTGGGAAGAAAAGACGGACCTGTTTGTCCTGTAAAACAAACCGCATACCCGGGAGTGACGGAGTTTCGGCTCCGGAAGCCCTGATTGAAGCAAACGAGAGTGGGGGAGGGATCGGCGGCACGAGGCGGATCTCTCCCCCTGTTTTTGGGTTCATCCGGCAAACGAGAACCTCCAGTGTCTGCACGCATCTATCGCTTTTCACGTATCCGTTGCTTTCCACGCAAAGGATCTATGGCATCACAACGTCATTCCCGTAAAGATCAAAACGTCATTCCCGCGAACGGGCGGGAATCCAGGAGCGGATTGCGCCATAAAGGTCTCTCATGCGGACAGGGGACAGGTCCGAACCTGCCGCGGTTCTACCCTGGCAGATGGGGCAAGCGGAGCCGAAAGGGGTCTTGCACGAGATCTTCTGCAGGCCTTGTCGGGAACAGGAGGCTGCCGCGGGGATGAAGGGGTCTATCTGCCGTCCATGACAGCGCGCAGGCTCTGCAGGAAAACCTCGGGCGGAGAAAAGCCGAGACGCTGAGCACTTGTAACATCCACCTGTGCGTTGTTGTAGGCTTTCACATTATACCAGATGGTCGCACGCGTGTAATAGGCTTCGGGATTCTGAGGGTCGAGTTCAACGGCCCGGTTGGCGTCCAGCAGGGCGAGGTCAAACTGCCCCTTGGCCGCATAGGCGGCTGCCCGGTTGTTGAATGCCTTTGAGTGGTATGGATTGGACTGGATGACGACATTGAAATCGGCAATGGCCAGGTCGTACTGGCCTCTCACGGCGAGTATGGCTCCACGGTTATTCCGGGCCTCGAGGTTGTACGGATTGTATTCCAGGGCCTTGTTGAGTGTATTGATGGCTGCCTCGTAGTCTCCCTGTTGGAACTGGGTAACCGCCGCAGTATTGAAGGCCCCGGCGTGCACCTCCGGGGCGAAGGGGCTGATGAGGAAAATGCCTGCAAGGAATACCGCCAACCAAAGTCGCTTCATCGGATACCTCTGAACGCTCACGATACACGCGCGCCACGGGTTGCGCGCGTCCTGATCGGAAGGTTGAAAACATCCATCATCCGCTCTCACGGCACCGTCCGTTCCGTGGAGTCGGAACCAACATCGATTGAACCACGCAGGGCGCGTTACCCGACTGTGTTCATAATCACCGCGTCTCTTCCCGGCCGACTGCCCAACAACATTATTCTACAGCCATCCCGCATCTCAAGCCAAGAATAATCTTCTTGAGAATATCTTGTCGTCCTCGGCAAGGGAGTGATAATATGTGCTCCATCGTTGCCGGCGTCCACAACAGGCATGGTCATGCTCGACACGATGGACACCCTGACCGGTGGTAAGAGGGGAATTTCGAGGCTCTTGTCCAGCCTGCTGTAATCGGAAATCGCGGAGCACAGGGGAGAATGCTGAAGGTCTTGATATTTCTTGTTTTCTTGTCGCCCATCTTCTGGATGGCGGGATGTGCGCATGTGGATCGTGTGGTACAGGTTCCCGTAAACGTCTATCACCAGATTCTTGTTTTCCTGCACATCGAAAAGTCAGATTCCGAGGAAGCGTCGAGCAAAGCCGTCTGCCTTCTTGATCCTACTCAGAGCCTTCCTGCAGAACCTTCCGCAGACAAGCCGCTTTCGGGCAAAGTCCCTGCCGTTGTCATCACGGACACCACGCATGATTTCGGACTCATCGGCGAAGACCGTGAATTGGTGCATCATTTCTATTTCCGAAATGCCGGGGAGGCGGAACTCCGTATCAAGAAGATTCTACCCGGCTGAGGACTCACCGTGGCCTATGCGGACAAGGCCATTCCTCCCGGTGGCGAGGGCAAGATCACGTTGAAGCTGAATCCGAGAAGCTGTTCCGGTGAAACCAAGAAATCTGCGGTGGTCACTTCGAACGATCCCATGAAGCCCTATTTTATCCTGGTTGTTCAGGGAACCTTCAGTAGTTAGAATGGGGCAGCGAATTGTTGTACTTCCAGAAGCCTTCCTGTTCTGAAAGAATAGCTCTTTCCCGGCTTTTTTTTGTGGCGTAATTCCCCAAAGAGTCTATAATGCCCCTCCATGTACGCGGATTCACATTATGTGCGCGGTTTTTTTACATTGTCGGTCTGTTTTGCACAAAACCATGGAGTGGCAAATGGTCATCACAAAAGCAACCAACATCACCTGGCACTGCAGCCAGGTGGAGCGCGGTGAGCGCGAGATGATACTGCGGCAGCGGGGCTGCACGATCTGGCTCACGGGGCTCCCTTCTTCTGGGAAGAGCACGACCGCTTTCGCTCTTGAACATGAACTGGTCAGAAGAGGTTACACAGCCTACGTTCTGGACGGTGATAATATCCGCCACGGCTTGAACAAGGACTTGGGGTTCTCGGCGAAAGACCGGGAAGAAAACATCAGGCGCATTGCGGAGGTTGCCAAGCTTTTTGCCGATGTGGGGATAATCACCATCGCCAGCTTTATCTCTCCTTACAAAAAGGAACGGGAATTTGCCCGGAGGATACACCAGGAATCGAGGCTCGGTTTTGTGGAGATTTTCGTGAATACGCCCATCGAGGTCTGTGAGATGCGCGATCCCAAGAATCTCTACAGGAGAGCCCGTCAGGGGGAGATAAAGGGTTTTACCGGGGTGGACGATCCGTATGAACCGCCCGTCGATCCGGAACTGGTTATCAGTGCCGAAAGCTCGGGGCCCGAAGAACTCGTTGGATACATCCTCGATTTCCTGTCTGAGAGAGGATTTTTCATTTCAGAGGCGGACGTGAACCTGGCCTTTCCCGCCTCAGCTGGCCGCAAGTCATCAAAAGGGCTATGATCCCGCGGATGCGATGGGAAGGTCCCGGGGGTGTGCAGGAGTCGACGCTCCCCGGGTGGCCTTCCCTGAAGACCTGCCGGGAGAGTGTCCGTTCCTGCCTAAGCTCCGAACGCCTCCTGCTGCCTTTCACCATCGACAGTCCTCGATTGCCCGTCATTCGGCATCACAACATCACTCGGTATCACAGCGTCATTTAACACAACAACGTTATTCCCGCAAAAGGCGGGAATCCAGTCTTAACGCAGTTCGTGCCATAAAGATCTCTCCACCCACCGACCGCCTTGCTCCATCCATTTTGTCCTCCAGACTCTTTCCCATTTCCCGAGCGGCTTTCCCCCGGGATGGCAGATTTGGCGGTTCCATGGGGTTCGAAAACTGCGAGCATTGTGATTCCCTCCTGCCCTTCCTGGATTCCCGCCTTCGCGTGAATGATGGCGCTGTGTGAATGATGGAGTTATGGGATTTGCGATATGGTACTTTTCGAAGGTGTTCTGTCACGCCTCCGATGTCCCTGGGACCTGGAAGTCATTCAGGGCGGGGATCATCCCTTCGGAGGGCGGGGGGATACTTAGGCTGGAGGTGAAGGCGTCGATGAACACATGGGCTCGAAAACCGCCGACTGGCTGAAGAAGCTTTGATCGGTTCCTGGTGCCTCCGCATTCCCTTCTGAGGAAGAAGCTGGAATGCGAAGGCATCCACCTGCTTTCTTGAAGCCCATTCGTGATCTTGCGGAATCGGCTGCAACTCCTATGAATGGCAACCCGGGGAGACCGGGCTGCGCGGGAGTGTTTTTCCGATCGGGTGCTGTCTAGCAGTTCAACTGCTGGAAGAAGTCGTTGCCCTTGTCGTCTACCAGGATAAAGGCGGGGAAATCTTCCACTTCGATCTTCCAGATCGCTTCCATTCCGAGTTCGGGGTATTCGAGCACTTCTACCTTCTTGATATTCTCCTGGGCAAGAAGTGCGGCAGGTCCCCCAATGGATCCCAGGTAGAAGCCGCCATGCTTCTTGCAGGCGTCGGTGACCTGCTGGCTGCGGTTACCCTTGGCGATCATGATCAGGGATCCGCCGTGGCTCTGGAAAAGATCCACGTAGGAATCCATGCGGCCCGCGGTGGTCGGCCCGAAAGACCCTGACGGCATTTCCTTGGGAGTCTTGGCCGGTCCGGCATAGTAGATCGGGTGATCCTTGATGTACTGAGGCAGGCCTTCACCCTTGTCGATGCGCTCCTTGAGTTTCGCGTGAGCGATATCGCGCCCGACGACGATGGTGCCCGTCAGGGACAGTTGGGTTGTTACGGGGTACTTGGTGAGTTCGGCAAGGATCTCCTTCATCGGGCGATTCAGGTCGATTTTCACCACGCCGTGCTCATGCTTGCCCCTGTACTTGTCCGGGATGAATCGACCGGGGTTGCTTTCCAGTTCTTCCACCCAGATGCCGTCCTTGTTGATTTTCGCTTTGATGTTCCTGTCCGCCGAACAGGAAACACCCATGGCCACCGGGCAGGATGCTCCATGGCGGGGCATGCGTATGATTCGAACGTCGAGGGCGAAATGCTTGCCGCCGAACTGAGCGCCATATCCACACTTGTAGGCGGCCTGAAGAATCTTCTCCTCCATTTCGATATCCCTGAACGCCTGTCCACCTTCGTTGCCCTTTGTCGGTAGACCGTCCAGGTAGCCGGCTGAGGCGAGCTTCACGGTTTTCAGGCAGCCTTCGGCGGATGTGCCGCCGACGGCAAACGCCAGGTGGTAAGGGGGGCATGCCGCGGTACCGAGCGATTTCATCTTTTCAACGAGGAACTTCTCAAGGCTGGCGGGATTGAGCAGCGCCTTGGTCTCCTGGTACAGGTACGCCTTGTTCGCGGATCCTCCACCCTTGGCAACGAAAAGGAACTTGTATTCCATGCCTTCCGTGGCATAGATGTCGATCTGTGCGGGCAGATTGCAGCCCGAATTGACTTCTTCGTACATGGTCAGGGGAACGGTCTGCGAGTAGCGCAGGTTCTCCTCGGTGTAGGTTTTGAAAACCCCCTGGGAGAGGTACTCCTCGTCCTTGGCGCCGGTCCAGACCTGCTGGCCCTTCTTGGCGACGATCGTTGCCGTTCCAGTATCCTGGCACAGAGGCAGAACGCCTTTGGCCGCCACTTCCGCGTTTCTGAGCATGGCGATGGCCACACCGCGGTCGTTAGGCGACGATTCGGGGTCGCTGAGGATAGCAGCAACCTTTTCCAGGTGTGCCGGCCGAAGCATGAAGGAAACGTCCCGCATTGCGGTATTGGCGAGAAGAGCCAGTGCTTCAGGGGCAATCTTGAGGATTTCTTTGCCTTCAAAGTTCGTTATGGAAACATAGTCTTTCGTCAGCAGCCGATACTTGGTTTCGTCCTTTCCAAGGGGAAATGGATCCTGGTACTTGAATTCAGCCATCTTTCACTCCTTTGCGTACAACGTTTCCAATTCAGTCAGCAGGCAGCGAAACAGAAGTCAATATCCTATATTATTACAAATAATCCATTTGTCGAGCGTGGAGTTTGCCTGTTCCGGGTTTTGGCCGGCGCCGATTTGCACGTGCGAAAAACGAAAAACCACCTCGATAATCGAGGAATGCTTCAGCTTTCTACCAGCAACCTGCTGAAAACCCAACGTTATGCTGATTGAACATCCAATGCCTGCAAATCTGATATTGAGTTGGAAGAGCCCGTACAGGAGTGAATTTCCTTTAGAAGTGCCATTCCTGGGTTTCTTGCAACAACATGAATTGAATTGACAAACAATTTTTAAAATTTAACTTGTCCATATGGCATTCCGCAAGAGGGCAGCGGGATGTTTTATGGAACTGGGTACTGCGAAAGGATGCAGGTTTGCCGGAAAGGGAAGCCGGTCCTTTGAGAGAAAGGAGTTCAGCATGAAAGCTGTGAAGCATATTCTTGGAGCGTTCGCAATCGTACTGACGATGGTGCTTGCGGCGAATGCAGGGACGACGGATCGTTCCGTCAGTGCCGGCCGCGGTGAAGTGGTGTCGAAGGAATCGGGCCGGTACGACAGGGACGGGGTGAGGAAAGCTCCCTGGTTCAGTTCACCGCAGGTCTATCTGGCGCCGAATGGAGACAGGGTGAGCCGTTATCCTCCCTATTACCATCCGGACAAGTAGACTCTTCGAAGCCGCCTTCGGGCGGCTTTTTCATTGGTCCGCCGCAGAGAAATGAACGGCTTCGATACATATGCCGGGCTGCCGGGGGCTCAGGAAGACATTGCGATTTCGACGAGCTTGAGGAATCTGGTCGCCATGAAGTAGCGTTCTATGCTGACGCAGACCAGCGCGCAGTCCGGGGAAGCGGCAAACTCTCTCAAGTGTGGATGCCTGTCAAGATAAAGATCCAGAAGCCGGCTGCGTTCGATTCCCCGTGTTTCGAAGGCCTTACCCTGGGCGGTGGCTGCGACGGCTTCCTGAAAATCGGCATCTGAATCCGATCTGCTGTCGATGAGCATGGCGACCCGAGGATCGGCTGTCAGGTTGGCATGCTTACGAGTGTTCCTTTGTGTTGCAAAGACAAGGTGCTTCAAGTCGTCTGTGACCGCGAAAGCGACCAGGCTGGCGTAAGGCCCTGCCTGATCGTGGGTGGCCAGGACCGCCAGTTTTTGGCCGGTGAGCAGGCCACGAAGAACACCTTCGAACTGTTGCCTGTCTTCCACGGGTGCCCTCGCTTTCGACGGGGAACCGAACAGACGCTGCTTCCAGGCTGCGGACAATCCCCCGCCTCAGGACTCCCGGGAGGCGATCAGGGAGGGCGGGCTCAGTATGAAGGAATAGGCGACATTGTCCAGCAGCGACGGACTGCTCCCCGTGCCACTCAAAAACCATCCTTTTTCCAGTGTGCCGCATCTCAAACCCCTGCCTCGAAGTCTGAGGGACGGCCGTTCGGGAACGATCCAATGCTGTGATGAGATGAAAGGTCAGGACACCTTCTTCCTGCGGCCTCTCTTCTTCAGTACTTTCGCCTCCATGCCGAGCTCTGGGACCGTTTCTTCAGAAGATGTCGCTTCGGCCATGGCGGCCCTGCTCCTGCTCCTCTTCTCTTCGAGGAACTTCACCAGGTTTTCGGGCAGGCCACGCTTCTTGGCCGCCTTGCTCCTGGCCTTGGTCAGCGACTTGGCTGCAAGAGGCTGTTTAAGCGAGAATCCGTATTTCTTCTTATATTCCCGGGGATTCAGGTTATGAGAAGAGAGATGTTTGGTGGTCAGTTGGCGCATTTCGGCCCCGCATTCCAGGCAAATGATCTTGTCGTTTTGAATGGAATCCCTGGGGTCCATGCTTTCCTTGGCTTTTTCTTCGAGGGGGAGGTCTTCCGACATCTTTGACAGGTCCAGAACAAAGCCCCCCTCTTCAGCCATTTTCATTTTCTGAAGAGTAACGAAGGTTCTTGACAGCGCAAGTTCCATCGCGTCAGGGGTCATCGGCCCTACGGATGCCTGTGCCTGCACAATCTCGGCGGCAATTTCCAACAAGCTTTTGACCATAGATATTCTCCATAAGACGTGAGTGATTAATTAGATTTTAGAGATAAGGATTAGCTTTCAATATAGCTATTATACCATCCTGTTGAGGGAGCAAGTCAATAGTTAGAATTTGGGAAGCATGTTTTTTCTCGCGTGTCATTTTGGTTTTCAGAACGTTTTAGCTTCACAGAGGAAACAAAATCCGTAACCAGTATCTCATTTCTGGATCGAGTCTTGGCAACGAAGGGCAAGAAGTAAATGAACGGTGATCTGGATGCGTTGTTGTTCTGTGGATCGAATCCTAAAAGGAATTTCTGCTTTTCATGTATGCCGTCCGAACCGCTTGATAGACCCCCTGTCAACCATTTCCGGAATTGCCGGTTGATTTGTGAATCAAAACTCTTTGAGTCATTGTAGGTCTGTTCGTATGCAGAAAGGTGCGTTGAAGGTATGATGAAAAGCCTTATCACAAGAAGATCTTTCGAATAGGGAGATACATGAAAACAGGTATGACTATATGAAAACATGGTTGGCGGGGATATTGCGTCGTTCTTCTTCTGGACGGAACTTGATGGATTCCAGAGTCCCGTCCGCGCTTCTTATGAGTCTTCAGCCGGGGAGCACATTTCCTGGAGGGTCTTGTCAGGTTGGGCATGCCGAATCGAGGAATACCTTGAAATCCTTCAGGGCTTCCTCGTCCACCACTCCGAGCTTGAGGGCCGCTTTGGGAGTGAACAATGCGAAGGTGCCGGTTGCCCTGGCGCAAAGTTCTCCCGCCGAGTTGGTGAGGGAACCCTGCATCACGGCTTCCCTTTCACTTTTTACTTCGAAAACCCTTCCTTCTGCCTTCAAGTCCGTTTGTATGTGCACCGGCTTGAGGAAATCGACTTTGATGGACTTGGTCAAAACCAGGGTCTTCAGAAGATAGATAGCGGACCAACCCATGATCTCGTCCAATATGGTGGATATGACGCCTCCATGAACCAGCCTGTCCCATCCCGACAGGTGTTCCGGAACATTGACGAAGGAACAGAGCGAATGTTCGTCGGTGAAGAAGGTCATGTGCAGCCCGGCCGGATTGACCGGGCTGCAGCCGAAACACCGGTGGTTGCTCCTCATGGGCAGCATCTTGAAAGTGTTATTCTTTTCCGCGCTTATCATGATTTCGACCTGTCATTTCTTCAGAAGATTGAACGATCCACCGTCCTGCACCTCGGAACCCTGTGTAACGTAATAACCCCCGCCGATGAAGGTGTTTTGGTATAGAGTCCCTTCGGAATGGAGTGTGAAAGCGAACCCGAAGCAGTTGAAGGGGACCTGCACCTTGACGAAGTTCTTGGAGATGCTGCCGGTGAGCCTGAGGTTCTTCTGGTCTCCGCAGGAGAGGCCGAGGATGTTCATCCTGCCGGAAAGCTTGGTGCCCGACTGGGTAATGGTAGCCTTGAGCGCCCCTTTTTGCTGTCCGGTGAAGCTCCTCCATTTCCCATTCCACGTCGCGGTGCCGTCCGCCTGTACCGCAGGGTCGATCTGTTCGTCGAATTGAAACGCCGGTGCCGTTGCAGCAATTCCAAGGCACATGACTGCCGCGATGATGATCCCCGCCACTGTTACGCGTGTCTTCATGGTTTGTCCTCCTCAAGGAATTTTCTGTTCCGACGATTATATCCCTCTTGATTTTCCTTACAATCTATTTGACAGGTTTTCAAACTTCGTTCATTGCTGATCATGTTGGACAGGTGTGACTCTTCAATATATTGCATCAGCATCCTGGAGGTCGAGCATGGAATTCAAGGAGATTCAGTTCCAGAGTGAAAAGGGTGTGGCGACGATGACTTTGAATCGTCCGGACATTCGCAACGCCATCACGCATCCGGAGATGATCCATGAAATCAAGGAAGTGTGCAGAAGGGTGAACGAGGACATCCGGACCCAGGTGCTCATCATAACCGCTGCAGACCCTGCCTTTTCGTCCGGGGGCAATGTCAAGGACATGAAGGATCGCAAGGGCATGTTTCATGGGACTCCGGCTCAGATCGTCGAGAACTATCGGCGCAACATCCAGGATGTTCTCCTGACGGTACACGGGGTTGAAATACCGACCATTGCGGCAGTCAACGGATCGGCGGTGGGAGCGGGCTGCGGGCTGGCTCTCATGTGTGACTTGAGAGTGGCATCCAGAAAGGCCACATTCGGGGAAACCTTCCTCAACGTGGGTCTCATCCCCGGCGACGGCAGCGCCTTCACTCTGCCCAGGGCCATCGGCATGGCCAGGGCATCCGAACTCATCTTCGCCGCGGATACCATCGATGCCGAAACCGCCCTGGCAATGGGACTCATCAACTACGTGGTGGATCATGAACAGTTGCTCGACAAGGCCGGGGAACTCGCGGCCAAAATCGCCTCCAAACCACCTCAGGCGTTGAGGCTGACAAAGAGGCTGCTGCGCGCCGGGCAGCATTCCACACTTGCTGAAATTATGGAAAGATCGGCTGCCTACCAGTCTTTGTGCCATTTCACCGAAGACCACGACGAGGCTCTGGCCGCAATGTTCGAGAAACGAAAACCCGTTTTTAAAGGCAAATAGAAACAGTGGCTCATTCTGCCAGGGATGTCTGAAAATGTCGAAACCCGTGCCCGCAGCCAGGCTCATCGTTCTTGACAGCTCTGGAAGAGTACTCATTCTCCGGAGAGCGGAAACGGTTTATGCTCCGGGATGGTGGTGCCTGCCCGGGGGGAAGGTGCGATATGGGGAAACCGTCGAGCAGGCGGCTGCTCGGGAATTGAGTGAAGAAACGTCCCTTGACTGCAATTCTTTGAAGTTTCTCTTTTACCAGGACAGTCTTCCTCTCGAGCCTGGAGGCATGCACTGTATTGATTTCTACTTCGAATGCGCCGCCTCGGGCAGGGTCGCCATCGGGCGCGAATCCATGGACTGGGCGTGGGTCGATCTTTCCGATGCCGACCGGTACCCCCTCACCTTCGGAAACGATATCGCACTGGCTCGATGCCGGCAGTCGAGGAAGTAAACGCCGGAAGGCGAACAGTCCGTTTCCCTCCCGGCAGGAACATAGCAGGATTGCGTCGGACCTGTTGCCCGGCTTTTCAAGGGAATTGCGGAAGCTGTGTCAGGCGTTATCCAAATCCGGGTCACGGCCCGAAATCCTTTGCCAGACCTGGACTTGCGTTACAACGGCAACGTTTAAACCCGCCGGCCCGGCGGGTTTCCTTCTCATCAGCCCTGGTAGACATCGTCGACGACATCCGAAAGTTCCCATTCTATCCCGTATTCCGTCAGGACCTGCACGATATCCTGAAGAAGCCCTGGATGTGCCAGGGATACCTCGGCTCCACAGGGTTCCCGGGATAGGGTATACCCTTTTCCTTCAAGGACCGACGCCGTATCGCCGACCCTGTCCACGAGAAGCCCCAGTTCCGTGTAGTCATTCATGTAGAATACGGGCAAGGGCCTGGCCGAAAGACACGAATCATGCGCCGCAAATCCATGTGCGGCGGGAAGATCGGGTGCTTTACGCAGGATGGGTATTTTCCACATTCTGTAGATCCTTTCAATAGTTAAGGAAAATAAACGATCGGTTATTGTACAGTATTCTCAGCCCTTATAAATACGAAGTCTCAATTTGTCCAGTTGACATCGGAGAAGAAAGATGTTTTCGGATTCTGAATCGGGGAAACGTGGAGAGGATGCGGAACCGGCTGTGCCTCAATGAACAGGTTCTTCCGGCAAAGGCGGGAATGACGTTGTTATTCCATCGATCTCTGGAGTGGAAAGCACCGGAGGCACTCGTATGCCGGACGACCGTAATTGTTCTGATTAACGGGCTGCAGCGGGGGCATTCTTGCCCTTGCAGGCGGGGTGTGCCAATCATTCACCGTGGTCTTTGAGCATGACGGCAGTCAGCCGTCTCGAATGTCCGGCGGCCCGCGGGCCGGGAGGCAGGGGAATCATGAGAAAAGAAGAGGCAAGGGAATCTGAAATAGAGGAAGCGGGAAAGGTACTCTTTGATTTTGCCGTTGACCGCGAAGACGTGAAAACACTGATATCCTGGCTGCCCGGGGAGGCAAGGATCGAGCGGGAAAGGGTCGAATACGAACTGCAGGTGCTCAAGATCATCAGTGTGGGCTGGAGCGTTTCCTATTTCCTGGAACACTCCCGCTGGAACACTCTGTTGTCGGAATCTTACTGGAAGGCCGTTTTCGAGTTTTCCCGAACGTTGTCTTCGGCCGCCGGCCTGATGGTGGGGCAGGATATCGATTATTTCCAGGTCTTGAGGGATCGCCTGGATACCTACGTGGAGGCATTGAACAGCAGGCCCGACGCACCCGAACCCGGGGTCGTCATCGGCCCTGAATTTGCCAGGGCGTGTGGCAAGGTGGATGACGTGTATACGATCATGACCGGGTCCAGGATGTTTATCAACACGGTGGGGAGCGTCAGGGAATATCTCGACGCTTTGCGCCTGGCCTGACGTCCGGTTCTTTTTGAAGAGAGGATGCTATTCGACGGAACGTTCCGGTTTGAATGTCTTCCAGGCCCTTCGCGACGATTCCAGTGTCAGGCCATAAGGGCCGGCGAACGGGTTGCTCCTGGTCAGCAGGTTGTGGATGACCGCCCTGTATTTTCCGGTGTACGGCAAAGCCAGTTCCATGTGCAGAGGGAGGCTCCCTCTGACCCGCTTCTGGAATAGCGGAAAGCTGAGGGGGCCGATCAGGGTCATGACAGCGTCCTCGGATTCATAGGATTCCGATTCGGTTCCGGGTGTCGAGACCGGTTCGAGTCCAAGGGTGACCTTCTCGCCCTTTCTGCCGGAAAACTTGAACACGTCGGTGTCCAGGACCCCGAAGAGTCTGCTGTTTCCGAGGTGGGAATAGCTGCGTGCCGCGGGATCGGGACAGAATTCCACAACATATTGAGTGGATTCCCGGCAATTGACATACCCGCCCTGGTTCAACCCGTCGGGGTAATCGTCATAAGAGAAGGCAAAAATGGAACCCGTGACGGCGTGAACAAAAGCTGCATAGTCATTAAAGGTTCCGTCGTCGGGATAAAAATCCTTGGTTTTCTGATTTTCGGCTTTTTCAAGTATGCCTCTGTTGATCGCGGCGCAGTATTTTTTCCCCTCCGGATCATACCGGGAAGGACTGCTGAAGAAGCTGCCGCTGCATCCATAGACATCCACCGTTGTGGCACCCCCGGCCGCGGCGCAATCCGCGTAGGAATCGGCACACGTGCGGATAATCCGGTCGAGTTTACCGCACATGGGGTCGGAAGGATTTCCGTGCGCAGCGTCCGTGCAATACTTGTTGGCACTCAGGCATGCCCTGAATTCTCCATTTTCTACTATGCCCGTCGGACACTTGCGCTTCTTCTTGTCATTTCCGATCCAGAAAAAGTCGTTCCCTTCCTTCAACGTCGTGAAATAGGCAATGGCATGACCGGAATTGCTGCAGTCCCTGCCGCCGGGGGCTTCGATCCGAACGGTCATATTGGACAGGGTATCCACAAAACTGATGTTGGAAAAAAGGTTGCCTTTTCCTGCAGTGTTGTCTTCCACACCCAGTTCCACAAGGCCGCAGTGATGCTGCATGAGGAATCCGTTTTGCTTGTTCCGTATTTCGAGATCCTTGATGGTGCTGTCCACGCAGCCATAGATCCTGCCGGATTTCCAGGGCAGTGTGAGTTGAACCACCTTCGAGCCTTTCTCGTCCACCCAGGTGCCGTCTCCAGGCATAAAGGCGGTTTCAGATGCCCCCCGGACAAAGAGCTTCTGATCGCAATTGTTCTTGATCGTAACCGGGTATGTCCCGGCGTGGACGAAAGACGCGCCGGTCAACACCGCCGGAACGGCGGCGAGCAGGATCCACGCCGTCAGGGCTATCGACCTCTTCTCCATTATATTCTCCTTATTCTGAACAGCATTCTTCAGAGGTGCTCTCCGAGGCAGTATCCTGGGTGAAATATGAAGCCCTCAGGCGGAAAGGGCGGCCGGGAAGCACGGCGTGAGCTTCAAAACACAGGCCCCCGGCCAACATAGGCTCCTTCGGCCACCCCCGGTCCTTTCTGCCGAACCCGGCGGTACTCATCGTTCTTGCGCCGCAGGAACCGGGTGTTTCCCGTGTTTGCAGAAAGCCTGGGCGATCAATGTGTATAGGCAGATCTATCTGCACGTACTTACAGTACAAACAAGGCCTTGATACCAGGGGTATCTGCAAAGGGAAAGAATTATTTAACTAGCGGTTATTGCAAAATATTGTCTCAATACCAGGCCGTGTCCGGCGAGCTTTGAATCCGGCGGGTGACCGTCTTTGACCGCGCACTAGGTCTTTCGTGGTTTGTGTTCGTTTTTTCGGTTCTTCTCATGAAACGCGTACTCGGACAGGTGTCGTACATAGTTGGAATACACCCGCAACAGCGTCATACGGCATCAGAGCGTCATTTGGCATCAGGGCGTCATTTCCGCGTCCATCAACATCGTCGTTCCCGCAAAAGGCGGGAATCCAGTCCAAGCACAGATCGCGCCATAAGGATCTCTCCACGGAGATTGCATAGCTCCACCCATCTTATCTTGCAGATTCTTTCCCATGTCGAGAAACTGTTTCGCCATGCACGGTTACCCTTCCTGGATTCCCGCCTTCGCGGGAACGACGTTGTTGATGGGAATGATGTTGTGTTGCCCATTGACGTTGTGATGCCATCGATCCTTTGCGTGAAAGGCACCCGGAGGTGCTCGTTTGCCGGATGAACCTAATTCGTGCCGTTCCGGCAGGCCGATGTGCATGTGTCCGTGTCCCGAATCCCGCCCGCCGGTAGTCTGTTCTTCATCTGAAACTTTTGGATACCTGATTTGGATGATTTGTCAGGTAGGTGCAAAATACCCCGTGTTCCGGCCGGAAATAAGGTGCTTCCCCACTGAAAAAGAAACGTTCGGATGGATAAATGGAACGATGAGGCCCGAACGGAGCCGCACGACAAACAGGCCGGATCGGTGCTTACCCATGGCTTGGTTCATGCTGAGACCGGGTGCCATTGCGTGAAGTCTGCGGCACTTTCGATAGGTTTGTGTGACTCCGGTTCGTCCGAGTAAAGCGGGGTTGGATCGAAGCTGCCGCAGTCGATTGCTTATTCGCCGAGCAGGAGAAGGAACTCACTACGATGCGCCGGGTGAGCGCAGGAGAGGAAGGGCAGGTCCATGCAGTTACATGATTATGCCACATGTATTGAAGTTTCGAAGCGGGTTCGGTGGGATATCGACAGGGATGTCATCAGGGGGCGGGATTTCGACTTTTCGGGGAAGTTCCTGCCCGACGGCATCTCGAAGATCGGCCGGCTCGATCTTCTGAACGACGAAGAAAAAAGATTCCTCAGCCGGATCCAGGGCAGGACGTATGCGAATATGTTCGGTTTCGTAGAACGGTTCATTACGGCAAAGGTGCTTGAGCTCACCCGCCACCACTGGCTCGGTGACCAGGTGGCCCTCGAGGCACTCGTGAGGTTCAGTGACGAGGAAATCAAGCACCAGGTACTCTTCCGTCGGATCGAGGAGATGATCGCCGCGGGCATGCCCGCAGGGTACCGGTTTATTCCCGACCCCAATGAGGTGGCGGCCGCTGTGCTGGAAAAGTCCACCTGGGCCGTGCTGGCGCTGATTCTGGAGATAGAGCTTTTTACGCAGGAGCATTACAAGCAGAGCATCGGGCCGGATGAGAGTCTTTCTCAACTGTATAAAGACATCTTCCTGTTCCACTGGAAGGAGGAAACCACCCACGCCATCATGGACGAACTGGAATGGCCCGCCGAGGATAAGAGGCTCACTTCGGCGCAGCGCGACCGGGCAGTCGATGAACTCATCGAACTGGTCGGTGCAGTGGATGGAATCCTGCAGGTTCAATCAACCGCTGATGTGGACTACTTTCTCATGCACAAGAGCTCACCACTGAATGTCACCGAAACGGCTGAGGTCAAAGACTGCGTGTTGAAAGCCTACCGCTGGCAGTACATCTTCTCGGGGGTGGAGCATCCGCGCTACAGGGCGGCGATGGAGAGCCTTGTGACCGATGCCCAGGCCCGGCGCATCCACAAGGCCCTTGAACTGCTGATGTGATCGGTTCCCCTCCTTTTCTCGACCGGGCCGGTTCACGATGCGACTGAATGAATGACGTACGGTCTTCAGCTTCCGGCTTTGCTGAGTCGATAGGTGATGCCGAATCGTCCTCCGCTGCCTTTCCCCACGAGTTTACCTTTCTCTGTTCTGAACATGATCTTGGTGCCCGAGGTGGTTACGAAGAAGAAACCGGAGCCACCGGCGTCCTTTACGAACGTCACCGGATAGGTCTTGGACACGGGGCCCTTCGTTGCCTTGGAATGCCTGCCCATGCCAGCCCCGGAAGGACCGAGAACGTACGTAACCTGGTCCCTGGTGATGGTCATGTCCACGTTCCTGGTCTCGCATTCAGTGGCACTTCTGCATTCGTCGTGAGTTCCTTTCCATTTCCCCAGGAACGGCTCCATGTCGGAATCGGCAACCTCCGCAGCCGCGCCCTGCGAGAAAACCATGCACGGGAGGATCAGCGCCATGGCCAAAAGCAGAAAAAATCTTCTCCCTTTCATCTTTCACTCCTTAAGTGCTTGGAAGTACGTATGAATATTCCTGGAACGCAGAAGCGACCGGCCCCGGTCTCCTGTATTTCCCATGTCGGCGATAAAAGAATCGTATAGGGTGTGATGCATTTCTGGATCGAATAGATGCGTCTCCGTATCACGCCTGAACCGTTGCCTGGTGGCATTCTGCAAGAAAACGATCCATAATTGGATCGTCGAAGCAAAACCGGTTCATGAAGACTCTTTCCGGAAAGCCTGCAATCATTGGCTTTTTTTGATTATGAAGACCTTGCACGCATCTTGCAACCTATTTCACAGCAAAGCTTTCAGCCGTCCACAATTTTAATATCTTTACCACGGAAACTCCCCCCTGGCCGAGCCGGGGGGGAGGCCGAAACACGGTACTCGAAGGAGTACGCGGAAGTTCTCCTGCGCGGTCTGCCGGAGATTTGTGGATGGGGACGCTTTTCGCAGACATGGAGAGATCTTAAGGCAAACGGAGTCAGGCTGCAAGTGCCGAATGCGGCGGGAAAAGAAGCCAGGAACGGCCGTTGGCCCAGGGCGGCGATGATTACAGCTGCTTGAAACGGTCTGCATTTTAGGTCTCCGACCCTGCTCGGGGATATCTGAAAACGAAAAGGAGGTGGTCTAGGCTGCAACAATTCCTGGAATGTGCTGGCGCAAACAATCAATTAATCGAAAAGTGAGGAATGATCATGGGTTTTAAACAAATCGACGCTGATGTAGTAGTCGTGGGCGGTGGGAGTGCCGGAACGTTTGCGGCCATCAAGGCTAAGAATACCAATCCCCAAGCCAGGGTAGTCGTCCTGGACAAGGGGCCGATCGAGACATCGGGTGCCATCGGCCGCGGGATGGACGCCTTGAACGTCGTCTCCGTACCGGGTTATGGGACTCCGGAGGACGTTGTCGAGGCCTTGACGAAGGTATCGGAAGGCATTCTCGATCAGGAATGCGCCTACACTCTGGGGGCAGACATATACGACAGGATCAAGGACCTGGAAGAGTACACCGGACGTGAACCGGGGGACCTCTTTCCGGTGGACGATAACGGCAACTACAAATGCAACTTCCTGCATCCGACCAACAAGGCCCTCTACCTGGCCATGGACGGCGAGGAAATCAAGCGCGCCCTGGCCCGGGAAGTCCGAAAGCTGGGCTGCATCGTCCTCGACCGTACGCCGGCCGTACGGCTGTTCACCACCGATGGCAAGGTTTCCGGCGTGTTCGGGTTCAATATCAGAACGGGAGATCAGTACCTGATCAACACTCCCGCAGTCATCCTTACTTCCGGATGTGTCGGCAAGTTCGGGATGCCTCGGGACGGCTACCTGAGCGGTATCTACGAGTTCCCGGGCAATACCGGTGAAGGCTATGCCCTGGCTTACCATGCCGGAGCAGAACTGATCAATCTCGAATGCTTCCAGACGAACCTGCTGATGAAGGACTTCAACGGCCCCTCGTGCGGGTATGTCGTCATTCCGCGCGGCGGATGCGGCGTAAACGCTCTGGGCGAGAGGTACTGGAGCCACGGCTACTGGTCGGGTGACATGTTCCTGGCCGTGTGGCGCGAATTCGCCGAAGGGCGCGGGCCGATCTATCTCAAACTGGACCACCTGCCCGAAGAGACGATCAAGGGCCTCGAAAAGATCCTGTGGGGCACGGAACGTACCGTTCGTGGCCAGTTCCACAAGCAGCGCGACGAAAATTATCGCCGTTGGGATTCTGTGGAGCAGGGTCTGGAAGAAATCACCCTGTGCAGTGGCCACAGCATGTCCGGTATCCTGGTCAATAAGGATACGGAAACGACCGTGCCGGGTCTGTTCGCAGCCGGCGACTGCGCGTCCGTGCCTCACCAGTACCTGCCGGGAGCCTTTGTTTTCGGCGCCATCGCGGGCAGAGTGGCTGCTGAATACGCAGCCAAGAACAAGGCTCCGGGACTCGACGTGGATGCCTACAATCTGTGGAAGGAAGTGAGGGCTCCGCTGGATCTTCCCGAGCCGGGAACTCCCGTGGAACTGGCAGAGGTCAAGATTCGCACCAGGATCAGCCAGTACCTGACTCCTCCCAAGAGCGATCCTCTCATGCAGAAGATGCTCTGGTGGGTCGACCGTATGCGCAAGGAAGACTTGCCCCAGATCAAGGTCTGCGATTTCCATGACCTGATCAAGGCGACCGAGGTACAGAGCATCATCGATTGCGCCGAAATGGCCGCAAGGGCCTCTTTGTTCCGCACTGAAAGCCGCTGGGGACTGTCCCATTATCGCCTGGCCTATCCCAAACGCGATCCGAACTGGGACGGCAAGTACGTCGTTGTCAAGAAGAATATGAGCACCGGCGAGATGGAAGTTTCGGCCAAACCGGTTCCTGAATACAAATGGGATTATCCCGCCAGACTCGAATACGAATATCCCGAAATGAAGTTGGATATCGGAAAAGGCTTTGTCCATCCGCCCAACGACAGCCACGATCCATGGATCTCGGGGAAAGTCGCAGAGGAAGGTTTGGATATACCCAAGAGAATGTCAGCCAGGCAGGAGGGCTAGTGATGGAACGTTACAGCTGCAAGAAGTACGAGTGGGTCAAGGTAGACAAATCCAAGTGTGACGGCTGCGGAGCCTGCGTGGAATACTGCCCGCGCGATGTCCTGCGCCTCGATGGACAGGGTTATCCCTACATGGCCTATCGGGATGACTGCTGGTATTGCGATGTCTGCACTTTCATGTGCCAGCTGGATGCCATTCGGCTGGAATCGGTTCCTTACCTCATCAAATAGCTTAGCTCGCTAGATGGTTCGGCGGCGCTTTCCGCCCTGGCGGGAAGCGCCGACCGGCAATCGACAGGATCGAAGGAGACAGGAATCATGTCCACGACCGTCGTAATCGAACCTCTTTCCGCCACCTGCGCAGGCTGCGAGGTGGCCATTCTTGATCTGGGAGTGGGACTGCTCGATCTTCTCGAAAAGATTTCCATCGTCCACGCTTCCATTCTCATGGACCATAAGTATCGCACTCCCGCCGGAAATGCCGCCGATTTCGACATGCCCGAGGCCGATGTGGGAATTCTTTCCGGAGGCATTCGCCTGGAAGAAAACATTGCCGTGGTCAAGGCCATGCGGGAAAAGTGCAAGACCCTTGTCGCGTTTGGTACGTGCGCGTGCACGGGTGGAATACCGGCGCTGGCCAACCTTGTCCCCATAAATACGCTCAAGGACGGCATCGCCGCCACGGAAGAACACCCGGAACAGGACGAATTCGAACTGCCGGGCATGACCAGCAGGCTGATAGCTGTCAACGAGGTCGTGGAGGTGGATGTTGTTCTTCCCGGCTGTCCGCCGCCTGTGAATTTGGTCGCGTCGGCCCTGACGGCCATTGTGGAAGGCAAACCTTTTCAGCTGCCTGAGGACACCGTGTGCAACGAGTGTCCGAGAACCAAGGAAAAACGGACGGTTGCCGCTGACAACGGTCTGGCATTTCCGGAAATGCTTCGCCCCCTCGAGGTCCCGCCGCTGGAAAAGCGGTGCCTGATCGAGCAGGGGTATTTTTGTATGGGTGCCGCCACGCGGAGCGGGTGCGGCGCCAAGTGTCTGCAGGCCGGCGTGCCTTGCCGGGGTTGCATGGGTCCGAAGCGGATCGGGGAAAACCCAAGGGCGGAAATGCTCGGTGCGCTGTCTGCCTATAACTACGCATTGAGGGACGTTTTTGACCGGCGGGCGACTTTCAACTGGTTCACCGGGGGACACAACAACCTGCGACCGGGCCGCTAAGGAGAATATCAACATGGGAAAGAAACTTGTCATCGAACCACTCACGAGGGTTGAAGGTAACGCACGGGTTACCATCATGCTGGATGACGACGGGAAGGTGCGGGATTCCTGGGTGCAGGTGATCGAGCTGAGAGGGTTTGAGAAGTTCTGTATCGGCCGCCCCGTCGAGGAGATGCCGCGCGTGGTGACGCGGATCTGCGGCGTCTGTCCCTGGGCGCACCACCTGGCTTCAGCCAAGGCTGCCGATGCCCTTTTCGAGGTCGAGATACCCGATGCGGCGCGCAAGATAAGGGAAGCGGCCTATGCCGCTCATGTGATTCACAGCCATTTGCTGCACTTCTTCTTCCTGGCTGCGGCCGATTTTCTCACGGAACCGGGTGAGGGTTACCAGGTTCGGAACATTATCGGCCTTGCATCGAAAAACCCGGATCTGGTTCGAAAAGCTGTGCGGGTGAGGCATATGGCCCAGCAGATGACGGAAATCATAGCCGCCAGCGCCATGCACCCCGACGCAGTGGTACCGGGTGGATTCAGCAGGCCTCTGAAGGAGGAACAGCGGCAGGAGCTTCTTCCCATGGCGAGGGAGTGCCTCGATTTTGCCCTGTTCGCCATTGACTTCTCCAAGGAGAAAGTGTTCAAACCGAGGATGGAATTGCTCAAACAGGAAATCCCCCTGGTGACCGGCTACCTGGGAATGGTGGATCCCAAGGGCGGGCTCAGCTTTTACGACGGGAAACTCAGGCTGAAGCTGCCGGGTGATAACGGAAGTCACCAGGAATTCGATCCTGTGGATTACAGGGATTATATCGACGAACAGCGCATGGATTGGAGCTATGCGAAGTTCCCCTATGCCAGATCCGCGGGTCGTCTTTCCCTGGATCCCGAGGATCCGGCTGGGGTCTACCGGGCCAATTCCCTGGCACGCCTCAATGTCTGCGATTTTATCCCCACACCGCTGGCACAGCAGGAACTGCTCGAATACCGCGCGGCAGCCGGCCGAGTTGTTCATCACTCGTTTTTCCATCACTGGGCAAGGCTGATAGAGGTCATATACAACGCCGAGCGGGCCATCGAACTGCTCGAGGACACTGGCATCACCGATGCGAGGGTGCGCGAAAAGGTGTCGCCTCGGGCCGGTCGTGGAGTAGGCGTTGTGGAGGCTCCGCGGGGGACCCTGATCCACGACTACGAGGCTGACAGCAAGGGATATATCACCAAGGTGAACCTGATCGTAGGCACCACCCACAGCAGTGCGGCCATGCACATAGATGTCCTCAAAACCGCACGGCAGGTCCTGGATGGAGGCCGATCGGACGAAGAGGCTCTGAACAAGATCGAGATGGCCATCCGTGCGTATGACCCGTGTTTCAGCTGCGCCACGCACAAGATGGACGGCAGTGTGCCGGTAAAAATGGAGATACTGGATGCGCGCGGGCGGGTGATTCGAACACTTTCCAACTGAGGATAAGGGGATGACTTGTCAGGTCTGGGGTGCGAAGGTCGCAGTCATCGGCTGCGGCAACCTGCTGTTCGGTGACGACGGCTTCGGCCCGGCTGTGGTGGAACGGCTGCAGACCCGCTACCGGCTGCCTCGAGGGGTTGTGGTGGTCGATGCGGGAACCGGCGCGGGAGAGCTCCTTCTGGATACTGTCCTGAGCGAGGAAACGCCCAAGACCCTGATCATCATCGATGCCATGAATTTCGGCCTGGAGGCTGGAACTGTCGAGGAAATACCCCTGGAGGCAATCCCGGTCCAGAAGAGGGCGGATTTTAGCGTACACCAGTTTCCCGCCCTCGATATCCTGAAGGAGCTGAAGGAACACAGAGGTGTGGACCTTCGGCTCCTGGGTTGCCAGGTGGAATCGTTGCCGGAGGAGATCCGCCCCGGCCTGTCGGCGTCTGTTGCCCGCGCCGTGGATAGAACGGCGGATAAAGTCTTCAACATCATTTGCAGGGAGGTGCAAAACTAAGAAATTTCCATAGGATTCTAGAATACCTCCAGGTCGCATCCGAAAGAGGGGTTTTCCCATTGTCGAACGGAACTGTGCGGATTTCGAATTTTCATTCTGTTGTTAATCGAGACGGTTGAAGGAGGTTGGGAGATGAGTGAGGAAAAAAGGATCCAGGAAACGATCAACGAGAGTCGGAGGGCATTCTTCAAGCAGGCTGGAATGGGATTGATGTTTTCCACTGTGATGAGCCTTGTGCCGGGCAATCCCATATCGGGCATGTTGGGTTGGAAAGCCTATGCCCAGTCCGAAAAGAAGATATCCGATGAATTGCTTCAGATAGCAACCAAGTACGGAAAGCCTACCGGCAAGTACGGGAAGATCGGTGACCCTGTTACGCTGACTGTGGGCTACCAGCCTTATTGTACCCCCTATTGGACTTCGTCCATCAACAAGCAGGCCCAGATCTGGAAAAAATACCTTCCCCAGGGCAGCAACGTAGTGTGGTTCCGATCCCTGTCCGGTCCCCTTATCAATAACAACATGTATGCCGGCAAGAACCAGCTGGGATATATGGCCGAAACGCCCGCCATGAGAAGCGGCGACACGGTACAGTGCGACATGATATCCGTAACGGGCTACGACGTGGGCGAATCGGGAGCCATCTGCATCGACCAGAAGCTGCTGGACGAGGGAAAGATCAAGGGGCCCAAAGACCTGGAAGGGCAGAAGGTGGGCACGCCCGTCGGATCGTACTCGCACAGGCAGATCCTTGCCTGGTGCGAGCAGAATGGTGTGAAAACCAACATCCTGGACCAGTCCACCGAGCTTCAGATCACCAACCTCAGGGCTCAAAACATCACCGCGGCGGTCACGTGGGAACCTTATCCGAGCTGGCTGGAACAGCGCGGTATCGCCAAGCGCTGGGTGACCGGCCAGGATATGGCCTGCACATGCAAGAAGTACTACCCTGACGCCGTGGACCATACCTACCGGGTCGTGGGAGCCCTGCTGGCCATCCATGAGTGGCTCAGGGATCGTCCCGACGTCATGGTCGCCTTTCTGAAGGCCGAGGAAGAATCTCGAGACCTTCTCATGAACGATCGAGACCTGGCCGCCTTCTACATCTGGAGCGACGTGTCCGAGGTTCATCCCGCGGTGGTCCGGGTGGTTCTCGATATGATGGTGTGGGACGGCAGGATCACTCCTGAATGCAGGAAGCACCTCAAGGCCGTGGCTCGGATGTGGAGGGAGATCGATATCATTCGGAGCGAGCGGACAAAGGATCCCGACAAGTTTGTCGACGAATGGGCCGATGACAGGTACCTGCGCTATGCCATCAATGACTTGAAGGCCCAGGGACAATGGACATCCGACCAGCTGCCCGGTTTTCCGAAGGAGGCGCGGCCCGATCAGGTCAAGCTTCACACTTGGAAAACCTATGAAAACGTGGATTTGAAAGAGAAGCCGTGGAATCCCACTAAGGCCTAGCGTTTTGTGGAAACTCGGAACTAGGGACGTGCCGGAATAGGAAGCGCTTATGCCGAACCCGTCAGGGTTCGGCATAAGCCTCCCGGCTGCCGTTCTTCAAACCCTGGTCGTCGGGACGACGTGCAAAGGGAGGGCGGCAGCCGACACATAGCATGATGACCGGACGACGAATACGTCCGATAGCGGACAGGGAAGGAATCCCCGGCTGCAATGTTGAACTGCACCCTGGGGAGGCACCAGCCGCCCGCTGTCCGGACGTTGCACCTCAGGTCGTTTTCGAAAAGACGAGGAGTAGCACAAATGGCTGGCTTGCCGCAGGATAAGGAATCAAAACAAAACTTCATTATAGACCATATGCGCCAATCCGTCAAGGAAGAATATGAAAAGGTATATTGGAGGCGGACCCAGGAACAGAAGAAGCTGAAGAAGAAGCAGGCGGTTACGGGCATCCTGGGCGGCATAACCTTTGTTGTCGTATGGCATGTCCTTTCCCAGACGATCATCGACAAGCTGCCCAGTCCGTGGGAGACGGTAACTCAGTCCGTGAAGACGGTCCTCGATCCCTGGTACTACAAGAGCGTGTACCACAGCCTGTATCGAGTCATCGTGGGCTTCTGTACGGCTTCCGCCTTGGGCATCCCGCTCGGACTCATGATGGGCTGGAACCGCATCGTGAGGGACATGACCATGCCCGGATTCGAACTGTTCCGGTCCGTCCCGCCAGTGGCCTGGGTTCCGCTTTCCATCATTATATTCGCCCACATGGAATACAGCATGATCTTCATCACGTTTACGGGGGCCTTTTTCGTTGTGACTCTGAATGCCAAGCTGGGCGCGGAGTCCATCGATCAGTCGCTGTTCAGGGCTGCATGGTGTCTGGGAGGAAGTCCTCGCCAGGTTTTTCGCCATGTGCTTCTGCCCGGATCGCTCCCCTCCATCTTCATGGGGCTGGCCCTGGGCATGGGTATTTCCTGGCAGACAGTGGTGGCCGCGGAAATGATCGCGGGGCAGTACGGGCTGGGTTACCTGGCGTGGGAAAGCTACAGTCTGATCCGGTTTCCGGAAGTGATCCTGGCCATGGCCAGTATCGGAGTCCTCGGATACATATGCAGCGCCATTCTTCGTTCGATAGCCGGCAAGTATCTTGCATGGCGGAAGGTATACACTGCTTGAGTATCGCCGGCGCGGAAAGGACTTTGTGGGCTTTGCCAGATATGAATCATTCACGTTGGGATACCAACCATTTCCACTACGCTATCAGAGGTGACCAATGGCAAAGGCAAAAGAAGGCAACGTCATAGCCAAGCACGTGAGCCTGGTGTATGACCCGCTGGGGGTCAATGTTCTCGCTGTGGCCGACTGCAGCTTCGAAATCGAGGCTGGAGCATTCATGGCCATCGTAGGACCCTCGGGATGCGGCAAGACCACTTTATTGAATATGATCGCTGGATTCGACACCCCCACGGAAGGTGAGATCTGGGTGGACGGAACGTGTATCGCCTCCCCCACCATCCGCCTCACTCCAGGCCCCGACAGGGTCGTGGTCTTTCAGCATGGAGCGCTCTTCCCATGGAGGACGGTTCTTGAAAACGTCTGCTGGGGGCCGATCATGCAGGGGACCATGACTCGGGAGGAAGCGGTCGAGAAGGCGCGAGAAGTTTTGAAAATCTCCGGCCTCGAAGGATGTGAGAACGAATATCCCATGAATATTTCATCGGGCATGCAGAGGCGCGTCGAAATCGTCCGGGCTCTGGTCAACGAGCCGAAAATACTGCTGCTGGATGAACCGTTCAGGGCACTCGATGCCATGACGAAATCGGTCATGCATCAATACCTTCTCGATCTATTCGATGCAACCGGGAAAACCGTCATGTTCATCACTCACGATCTCGATGAAGCCATCTACCTGGCCGACAGGGTTTTCGTGATGACCACCCGGCCGGGGCGGCTGAAGCAAATGATCGAGGTAGATCTTCCCAGGCCGCGAAATCTGAAGACCAAGGTGACCGACAGGTACATAGAACTGCGCAACGAGGCACTCAACGCCGTGCACGAGGAGGCTCGAAAGGCCTTCGAGCGAGGCGAGCGGGAGATGGCCAAGTAGATCGTCGGGTCCTTGACAGTTTTTATCGGGAAATTCAGGAGGCCGAAGCGCCATGGAAGCCATACAGATGAACAAAGTCGAAAAGAACACGGATCAAGTAGACTGGGCGTCCAGGATCGACGGATACACGGAGCACACGCCCTTCCAGAAATTCTGGCGGCGCAGTATGCGCGGTATCTTCAACCTTTCGAACCTGAGACGGATTCTTTCTCTCGTTATCATTGTTGTCCTGTGGCATGTGGTGACGACTTTAAAAATCCCTCCTTTTACACGAGTGCCGACTCCATATGAAGTGTGGGTCGACGCGCTTTCTTTCATTCCTACCATGCACTGCTTCATGTGCGTGATCTTCAGCATGGGCAGAATCTATCTCGGATTCACCATTGCATGCCTGATCGGCATCCCGCTGGGCCTCATGATGGGCTGGAACCGGGTGGTCAAGAATTTCGTTTTTCCCACTTTCGAGAGCCTGAGGCCTATTCCTGTTATCTCGTGGATCCCGCTGTCCGTGATCATGTTTCCGCTGACCGAGCACAGTATCGTGTTTCTTGTCTTCCTGGGAGCGTTTTATCCCATCGTGCTGAACACGCTTCTGGGAGTGGAAAGCGTTCGCGCCGACTACATTCAGGGTGCGCTGTCCCTGGGTTCCAAGCCGCGCCACATCTTCTTCGATCTTATCCTGCCGGGAGCATTGCCGTCGATCTTCACCGGAATGACCGTGGGGATGGGTCTGGCCTGGGTGATGGTGGTGGCCGCGGAAATGGTTGCCGGCGGCTACGGACTCGGTTACATGACCTGGGAATCCTACATTCTTATCGCGTATCCCCGGATCATCCTGGGAATGTTCACAATCGGAGCCTGCGGGTATTTTTCGAGCTCGGTCATACGGTATCTCGGGAATAAGGCTATGCCCTGGCGAAGCCTTTTCTAAGGAGGATCAATGAATTCGTCTGCCAAGAACAATGTAACCGGGGTCGAACCGGGTGAGATGGAGATGAGGGGATGCTACTACTCGTTCGGCGAAGGGAAGGAAGTCCTGGACAATGTATCGTTCAAGGTTGAAAAGGGCTCCTTTACGTGCCTGTGCGGTCCTTCCGGATGTGGTAAAACCACCATCATCAACCTTCTGGCGGGCTACACGACACCCGATATGGGGGAATGCCTCATCGACGGCGTACCCGTGCAGGGACCGGGAGCGGACAGGCTGGTCGTGTTCCAGGAAACCGCCCTGCTGCCCTGGATGACCCTCTGGGAGAATACCATCTACGGCCCGAGGGTCCAGGGGAAGGATCTGACGGGTGAAGTCGCCGACAGGGCCGAGGAACTGATCAACATGGTGGGCCTCACCGGGTTCGAGGAGAAGTACCCCAGCCAGCTGTCGGGTGGGATGCAGAGACGTGCAGAACTGGTTCGAGCGCTGATCAACCAGCCCAAGGTGCTCCTGATGGATGAACCCTTTCGGGGTCTCGATGCCATGACCCGCCAGATTATGCAGGAATATATCATCCAGCTTTTTGAACAGACAGGCACGACCATTCTGTTTGTTACGGCCGAACTGGAGGAGGCGATTTTCGTCGGAGACGTGGCCTACTTCCTGACCGCTCGACCCGCCATGGTGAAGAAGGAATTGGTGATCAACCTTCCTCGTCCCCGCAAGTTCGAACATTTTTCGAGCAGGGAGTTTGTCGAACTGCAGCGTGAGGCCATAGAGACGGTGGACGAAGAAGCTCAAAAGGCTTTTTCGGCTTTCCTGAAGGCCAAGGAAAGCAAGGCGAAACAGAGTGCGTAGAGGGAGATGGAAATGGGATATGCCGATGTTTATAGAAAAAGCCGCAACCCATGGCGAAGGGTTATCCGGTACACGGTATACGGCGCAGTTTTCTGCGTCCTTCTGTATGGTTCTCTGCGGCTGCTGGGTGCCCAGTCGGGCCTGATGGTGGGTGGAGCCATGCCGGGCAGAGACGCCGGTTCCGCGCAGCAGACGAAGTGACTCTTATGAAGGTTCGAAGGACCAGGATCAAGCGGGTACTTATCGCCTGGGGAATCCTTTTTCTCCTGACGGTCCTTCTCGTGGCCAGACCTACGGAGTTCCGCTGGGGATATTGGGTTTACGGTTTGATCTGGGGAAGCGCGACAACCTTTGTGCATTACGTGTTTCGCTGGTTCTTCGAGGAAGAGATCGAAGTATAATGAAAGTCTGGATGTGCCCGCCGTTTGGTTCCTGTGCGGATGGCGGGATTTGAGAACCGGGAGGAGTCCGGCTGCAGGCAAGGGCCTGCAGCCGGGAAAGGGAGGTGCACCCGGGCGGACGTGCACCTCCCCGCCATCAAAAGCCTCATGTGGTGCCGTGAAATGAGTAAAAAAACCGGACAAGATACGCCTATGGAACTAGGAAAAGGGATACTCGACAGCGTTCTGGCTTCGGTTCAGGCGGGCATCGTCATCATAGACTGCAGGGCCAGGATCGTCCAGGTCAACGCCTTTGCCTCGAGGCTTTTCAACATCAACGGGACGAAGGCCGTTGGATCGCCGTTGTCCGTTGTTCTGCCCTCCTCCACCCTGCCGGACGTGCTGGAGACAGGAGAGGAGGCGGGGCCGGTTTCCGAGCGGTACAATGGCAGGCACGTGCTGGCCAAGCACCACCCGTTGTTCGACGAACAGGGCAGGGTGAAAGGGGGGCTGAGCGTCTACACGGATATCACCCGGCATGGATTTGTGAAGCAGCAGCTCATGGAAGCCCTTCAGAAGGAGAAGGAGCTCGAAGCGATCCTCGAACACTCCCACGACGGCATCTGGATCATGGACGGAGAGGGGGTGACCCTTCGTGTCAGCAAGTCGTGGGAACGTTTTGCCGGGATCAATCGGGAGGAGGTCGTCGGCCGCACGGTTCATGAAATCGTTGCCGCGGGCATCTATACCGATTCCGCCGCCATGCATGTCATTGAAGAAAGAAAACCGGTAACCATCCTTTATACGACACGAACCGGCAAGACGGCCCTGGTCACGGCCAGGCCGGTTTTCGGGGGCGACGGGAGCATCTGGCGAATCATATCCAACGTTCGTGACATCACGGAACTGGATCTTTACCGGAAAGAACTGGAAAAAAGCCAGGCGAAAAGCCGCCGGTTCAAGGAGGAACTGAAGCTCCTGCGCCTGCAGGAGTTTGAAGGCAAAGGGATCATCGCCCGCAGTCACGCTATGAAGGAAGTGCTGGAAAGGGCAAGTCAAACGGCCGGCTCGGAGGCGACTATCCTGATATCGGGTGAAACCGGTGTCGGAAAGGACGTCGTTGCCCGTTTCATTCACAGTCTCGGCGCAGGGAATGAACCGTTCATCCGGGTTAACTGCGGAGCCATACCTGAAACACTTGTGGAATCCGAACTCTTCGGATACGAGGAAGGGTCGTTTACGGGGGCTCGACGCAAGGGAAAGCCGGGTATGTTCGAACTGGCGCAGGGGGGGACCCTCTTCCTGGATGAGATCGGGGAACTGCCCATCCAGATGCAGTCAAAACTCCTGCATGCCCTCCAGGAACGCAAGATCATGAGGGTCGGTGGAGTGCTGCCGATCGAGCTCAACGTGAGAGTCATCGCGGCCTCGAACCGCGATTTGCAGACGATGGTCGAAGAGGGAAAGTTCCGAAACGATCTTTACTATCGACTCAATGTCATTCCTCTCCATATTCCCCCGCTGCGTGAACGGCCTGACGATATCTACCCGCTCCTGGTGCATTTTCTGGAAAAACACAACAAAAATCATAACATGAGAAAGAGTATCGGCTCAAAGGCCCTGCAGTTGCTGGGCGAATATGAATGGCCGGGCAACGTGCGGGAGCTGGAGAATATTGTCGAGCGCCTGGTACTGATCAGCCCCGGAAATGAAATCGATGTTCAGGACTTGCCTCCTTCCATCAGGGAAAGGGGTGATTCGTCACTCGGAAAGTTCTGCCTTTCCGGCAATGGTTCTCTGAGGGAAGCCAGGGAGGAACTGGACAGGTCCATGGTGGCCTATGCTCTAAAACAGTTCGGAAGCACTCGAAAGGCTGCGGCTGCTCTGGGCATCACGCAGCCCACTGTGGTGAGGCTGGCCCACAAATATGGTCTCAACAAAGGCGAACTTTAGCACGGGAGCCTTGTGGCCGGCATCGCGGGAAGGTTCAGCGGAACAATCACGGCCATGGACACTCTGAGGGTCCTGCAAAGGAGGAAAACATCATGTCACAATCGGAGCTCGCAAAGAAACTTCTACCGGCCAATGAGGATATAGCAGCGGAGAACAGGCGCCTTCTGGAAGAAAACGGCGTGGTGATGGTGAACCTGATTGGAGATGCGGGAAGCGGCAAGACAACCATCCTGAGAAAGATTCTGCCCCTTCTGAAAACCAGGTTGAACGTGGCAGTGATTGAGGGAGGGACGTCCGAGGACACCGAAAGAGTCGAAACCGAGGGTGTCGAGACGGTCCGGATCGGAAGCCGGGGAGTCTGTCATCTGGATGCCGCGATGATTCGTGAAGCCCTGCGGCAGCTGCCTCTCGAGAATATCGATATCGTGTTTGTGGAGAACAACGGTCATCTGGCGTGCGCGGCGGAGTCGGACCTCGGGAATGACATGAAGATCGTGGTTGTCAGCGTAACCGATGGCATGGATAAGCCCGCGACCTGCCCTGCGGCCTTCCAGAACGCATCGGCGGTGCTGGTTACCCGGATAGACCTGCTGCCTCACGGGGATTTCAGCCTGGGAGCCTATATCGAGCAGCTGGTTGCCATCAACGATGTCCTCAAGATTTTCCCTCTTGCGGCCTTGAAGGAGGAGGGGATAGCGGAGTTCAGCAGCTTCCTCGGCAGGATGGTTTGGAAGAAAAGGCGCAATTTGTCCTTTTTCTAGCACTTCCTGAATGGCCGAGGAAGCTTTTGCGGGTTGCGGTCCTGTTCGAACGAAACGAGCGGGGCGGCAACGCACGAGATCGTGCCGGGATCGGGGCGAAGGCAGGCCCGTGAGCGCCTGCTCGACCCCTGTTGCGGCCCAAAATGGCCGGCAAATTCTTCACCATGCGTCGGCGGTTACGGAGAATAGCTGGGATCATCGTCGAGCCCGGGCACCATCCATCGAGTCAATCCTTCCGTTGATCGGCATCCCCGGCCGGCAGCCGGGCGTCCTGCAAACGCCCGTCAAGCATCATTCGTTACAGGATCCGCACGGTCACAGGCGCATGTGGATGCCGATCTCATGGGGTCATTTCATGCCGCTTTCGAAGATCATGGTCTGAAAGCTACAACGCTCTCATGAAGGCCACCAGGTCCTTCTTCTCCTGTTCGGTAAGATT
>Ga0334888_1000059_pt1 | contig 166731 bp, 125 predicted proteins | sample GraSluR1_MG_FD_207227 | JGI IMG/M metagenome (GOLD analysis project Ga0334888, IMG submission 207227) | Sludge microbial communities from methane-producing bioreactor in Wageningen University, Netherlands - Granular Sludge_3_08-R1 | ecosystem: Engineered > Bioreactor > Anaerobic > Unclassified... | reverse complement strand
TGACAGATGCTACATTGACATTGATGCACGACTTGTGTGATTTCTGGTTTCATAGCGCCATTTCTTGATTCGAGATGGCTGCATTATATCACCCTGCGCGGAATTATTCTTTTACGAACCCTTAGCTCAAAACGGGGAACTGCCGTTCCCCTCGAAGCAAGTGTAATAGGCCCCTGACTTTTATGCATCCCCCGGTATTTTCGCGAAACTCATGCTATAATCTTCAGGGATGATTGATGACATCGACACTTTGACCGCGCTGGTTCTCCCGCACATCGAAACCGATCCGGCTTCGGTACGTCTCACGCCGATCACCACCGGTAAACATAATCGCTCGTATTGGGTAGCGTGTGATGCTGCGGATTTTGTGCTGCGCGTTGCGCCGCCCGATGATGCAGGTTTTCTTTTCTATGAGAGCCTGATGATGCGCCAGGAACCGGGCTTGCACGCCCTCATCCACGCCGAAACCGCGATCCCGGTCGCCGCTGTGATCGCCCACGATTTCAGCCGCGCGCGCATCGACCGCGATTATCTGCTGATGACGGCGCTCCCCGGTACGTCACTCAGCGATGCGTACGCGCTTGGCGCGGCGCAGAGACGGCAGGCGCTCCGCCAGGTGGGGACGCACTTGCGCGCGCTTCACACGCTCACCGCCGATGCACACCTGGGCCGGCGGATGTACGGCTACCTGGGCGCGCATCGCCCGATGCCGCCGCAACCCACGTGGACGGAAGCTTTCCACGTGATGTGGAACATGCTCCTGGATGACGTGGTGGCCTGCGGGACGTACACCGAGACGGATGCGCAGGCCTTCCGCGATTTGTTGGACGCTTACCGTGAAGTCTTCGCGCGCGAGGTCGAGCCGTGTTTGCTGCACATGGACGTGTGGGAACAAAACATCCTGGTCGATGCGGAGGGCAACGTCACCGGACTGGTGGACTTCGACCGGGCGCTATGGGGTGACGTGGAGATCGAGTTCGCCGTGCTCGACTATTGCGGCATCAGCGAGCCGGCCTTCTGGGAGGGGTACGGTTTGCCGCGCGATACCTCACCCGCGGCTCAAATTCGCCGCCAGTTCTATCTGCTCTACGAAGTGCAGAAATACATGCCTATTCGCGTGTGGCGGCGCAACAATCCGGCGGATGCGCTGCGCTATAAGGCGTATAGCTTCTCGCTGGCGGACGATTTGCGCAATGCATTAGGGTGAGGAAAATCACCATCGTGGAATCAATACCGGAGTCCTTTTCTTATACGACTCGTAATCTTCCTGCCCGCCCCATTTCTCATCCGCTTTTTTCTCCAGGAGCGGTATACCACTGACGCGCGTCAGCAACAGGGTGACGAAAACAGGAGAAATCAGGGCGATCCACTGCCAACCCCGCAGCACAGGCAAGGCGATTACCGCGACCCCGACCCAGAGCACAATTTCGCCAAAGTAGTTGGGATGGCGGGAGCGAGACCATAATCCCGTTTGGATAAACTTGCCTTTGTTGTCTGGATTGGCTCTGAACCGGCTTTTTTGGAGATCGGCGACGACTTCAAAGGCAAAGCCAAACCCCCATATCAGAAGACCGGCAATGGCAAATCCATCCAATGGTTTGCGGGTGGTTGTGGTGATCGCGACCAGCGCCGCCGCACTCGTGAACGTCACCCACAAGGCTTGCACCGTCCAAACGTTGAGGAAACGGATAAAGGAAGGTTTTAGGTCATCGAAACGATCGTCCTTCCCCGCCTTTTTGACGCGCGTGAACAAGAAACTGCCTAGACGTAGCGCCCAGATGACGACCAGCGCCGCGAGCAGGATGGCTCTCGCATCCGCGCCGTCGCTAAGGGAAACGGCCAGGGTGACGACCGAAATATACGTGAGGCTGCCTGTCAGATCGAAGAACTTTTCCGTTTGCCGCACGTAGGCCGGGATGAAGGCCAACCACTGGATCAGAAAGATCAACCCCACCAACAGGGCAAACAAGGGGACGCCCAAGACCGCCGTCCCTCCATGACTGCCGGCCCAGGCGACCAGAACGCCAATGAGGACTAGGACGGGAAACGTGATAAGCGCATTACGATCATTGGTTTTCATGTATTTTGTCCTTTGTGCTATCGGGTTAAAATCCGCGCCGCTGCCCCTGCCAGGGCGCCGGCGCGTTGTTGCGAAACTCCTCTACACTGGGACCGCGCAGCATCGCAAGTCGCCAGGTGCCATACAAGTAACTGACGATGAGCAGAACGATGGTCGCGGGCCAGCCGGTCAGCGCGTTGACGAGCGCCAGATTGCCGGTGTCTTGCCTCTGGAAGAGGTTCACCTGCCAGAAGAGGCGCAACGCAAAGAAGAGAACCCAGGCCAGTGTGACTTCGGTGTATGCGGGTCTGACGCGGGCGTGCCAGTACCATTCCAGCGGCCAGCGGCGGGCGAGATAACTCGTCCAGGCGACCATCGGCTTGCGGATAATCAGGCTGACCAACGCCAACGCAACCGTGATGCCACTGTTGACGATGCCGGGTATGAAATAACCCTCCGTGCGTCCAAGCAGCAGCGCCAGTGCGATAGCCAGTGCGACGCTTCCCATACCCCCTAACGAGTACAGCAGCGATTGCCCTCGGCGTAGGCGAAGCACGACAATGATCATGGACAGGCCCAGCGCGCCGCTCGTAGCTGCCGTGAACCCGGCCAGGCTGTTTAGCACAAGGAATAGGATCGGCGGCAGGATCGTGTCCAGGAGACCGACTTTGCCCGTCACACTGCGGAATTCTTCCAGCAGTTCGCGAGCTTTATCCCGCATGCTTTCCTAACCAGAATTTGCGCCAATCGTTGCCACTGGTTTGCAGCGCGATGAAAGCGTACAGGCTGCCCGTGAAGAATCCCAAAATCATCATCGCGATGGTCCACAGTATGGCGACGGGCAGGGATTTTTCACGGTAGATGATCCAGCCCGAGAAGAGGATGAAGCCCACGTACAAGTCGACAAGCGAGACGATGCCCCACGGCATAGCAAGCAGTTGACTGCCTTCGCCGGAGAAATCGCCGCGCGTGAAACCATTGACCAGTGCGGCCGTCATCGCCAGCACACCGAGAATGGAGATTACTTTTGCTAATTTCATACATTTACTCCTTCGAGACGCAGGCAAATCCGAGCGCCCCGATGCCCAGATGCGCGCCGAGGACGGGTGTGATTTGCGTGATAAGCACTTCATTTTGTGGGAAATAGGCGTTCGTTTGCCGGCTCAAGGCTTCAGCTTCTTCCTGCACGCCGGCGTGCACGATGGCGAGTTTTTCGTAAGGCGCGTACTCAGCCAACCATTCCAGCAGGCGGGCTGTGGCGCGTTTTTGCGTGCGCGTGCGATGTGCATCAGCTTTGCCCATATGCATGTGCAGCAAAGGTTTGAGTTGCAATAGTTCGCCAAACCGCGCCAGGGCAAAACTCATCCGCCCACTGCGGCGCAGATATTCTAACGTCTTCAGCGCGGCGAACACGTAAGTGCGTTTCATCAGATGACCCACGGCCGCCACAATTTCCGGCAGGTCTTTCCCCGACTCTGCCAACTGTGCGGCGCGCTCGACGATGAAGCCCAGTCCGAGGCTGAGTTGCCCGGAATCCAGCACAGTGACGGGAATGCGCTCGAACTGTTCCGCCGCGACGCGCGCCGTGTTGACGGTGGCGCTCAACGTCTCAGAAATGTGAATGGACAGGATGGCCTGTGCACCTTTGTCCGCTAGCCGCTCGAAGGCCTGTGTGAAAACGTCTGGGCCGGGCATAGCGGTTGTGGGATGCGGATCGAACGTGGGCAATTGCGCGTAGAATTCACTGCGCGTCAGGTCGACGCCATCCAGGAAAGATTGGGCACCCACATTGATGATCAGTGGAATGACGGTGATGGCATAACGGCGGACAATCTCTTCCGGCAAATCGCACGTGCTATCTGTGACAACACGAATGTTCATCTTTTCTTTTTCCTTGATATTTCCAGTAGACTGTGATTGACCAAACTCTTGAACGAGTAGAAATCGTTTCAGCAGTGTTGCTATCTTTTGATTGCTCACACCTGCCGCATGGTAGCATCTCAAGTATAGGCATCCTTTCGGCGCTGTCAATAATTCATCTTGCGCCCGAACAGCGTTCAGAATCTGCGAAGGGGAGGGGAGCAGAGGGGCGTTTCTCGTGGGACCTCAGATTCATCCAGTTGATGCCTACCCGGAAAACTCGTTCTATACCTGCATTGAGATAGCAGTGCCCGCGAACTGGTATCAGTTCGCGGGCATTTGTAGGATCGGTTTTGCTGTGGAAGGCGTCGGCGTTTGATAAACGTTCACACACCGGAAGACGGCTATTCACCCGTAAATTCCAAAGTGGTGACCACGTGCGCGATCACATCCATATACTCTGGGTTGGCAGCGGCGCGCTCCGTGAAGCCGCTGATGACGTCGATCAGCACCACGCGCACGTTCGGGTCGGTGGGATGGGTGTAGACGTAGCGCACGGTGTTGAAGTTTGTATGGGTTTCGCGTTCCACCACCATACTTGCGCCGTTGATCACCATGTCCTCTGTGATTTGTCCTGGTTCCGTGTAGGCGCGACGGAATTCTTCCATCGGGCCGACGAACACTTCCACGTTGAACGGCGGAATCGCGGGCGGCGCGTTGGGATCGGGCGGGCCTTGATGGTTCATCACATCGGCCAACTCCGCCGGGAAGAAGCTCACGATGGCCTTGACCGGCCAATCGTCGGGCATTCCCGGCCCGCCCATCTCCAGGGCCTTGTACTGCCAATCGGCGGGGTATGCCAGGCTGAAGCCGTAGACGTTGTCGGAGAAGGTTTGCCAATCGGCGGGTGTTCCTGCATCGGCTGGGGCACCTGGTTCGGCAGGCGCACCTGGTTCGACGACGGGTGGAGCTTGCGTGGCGGCCGGTGGAGGCGCGGTGGCTGCGTCTCCCGGTGCGGTCTCACAGCCGCTCAAGAGCAACGCCAGGAACATTACCACACTCAATACGTAAAAAATGGATCGGGTTTTCATCGTATCAACTCCTTTCTGTGAATGGTTAATCAAGTTACGCCTCTAGCATACCCCCGTGCGTGGTGTAGCGCATCGGGCGAAAGACGGATTCTATCTAGGACTAAAGTTGGAAATCGCCTCATTCATACTTGAGCGCGCGCAGTGGCTCCAGGTTCGCCGCGCGGTTGGCGGGATATGCGCCTGACGCGATCCCGACCAGCACGGCAAACACCACGGCGAAGCACGGCAGCCACAACGGCGTGTAGGCGATGCCCATCTCCGGACCGGGCATGGCGCCCGCGGCCACCTGTTCGGCCTTCACCAGGCCCGCGATGAGATTGATGACAGCGCTCACCAGCAAGCCGAGCGCCACGCCCCCCACGCCGCCGAGCAGGCCGATGCCGCCGGCCTCCGCCAGAAAGACCGCCATCACGGTGCGGTGCGTCGCGCCGATGGCCTTCATCAGGCCGATCTCGCGGGTGCGCTCGTAGATCGCCATCAGCATCGTGTTGGCGATGCCGAACGCCGCCACCAGCAGCGCCACGCCGCCGATGCCGCCCAGGACGGCCTGTACCGTGGCGAAATACGCATTGGCCGATTCCGCCTCCTGGCGTTGCGAGAACGGCTCGAAGCCCATCTCGCGCAGCGTCCCTTCCAGGGCGATGGTCTGCTGGATGTCCTCCGCCTTGACGACGACTTTGCTATACCCCTGCCGCCCCGGATCGCGGCGTTTGCCGTTGATCCAGGTGTTGTATTCGAGAACGTCACGCAGCGGCATGTAGAAGGTAGTATCGTGCTGCCATCCCGCCGGTTCCAGCACGCCGACGATGTGCACGCGCATGGTTTTCTCGATAGGCGTTCCATCGTCGCTGTAGCGGATCATCCGCAGGCGCACCACCGCGTCCTGCAAATCGGGCGGCGGGCCGGTCTGGGTGCGGGTGACCCCGCGCCGGGCGTCGCGCGTCGCCGGGTCGAAGAGCGCCATCTCCGCAAAGCGCGCGCCGACGACGGCCTGCCCGCGCCGCAATTCGAGATTGCCGGAAGCCGCGCGCAGGCCCAAGGTGGCCAGTGCATCCGGCTCGACGCCCCAGATCGAGGGGTAGCCGCGTAGTTCCTCATAGACGAGCTGCACCTGTCCCATCAGGGATTCGTAAACGACGAGCGACCCCACGCCGGGCAGCGCGCGGATGTCGTTGAGCGCGCGCTCGTCCAGCACCTCGAACTTCGGACCCTCTTCACCGGGGAAGCCCTGACTGCGGTAGCGCATATCGTCCGGGCTGATCGCCTCTTGGTACTGGATCGGCGCGATGATCTGCAACTCGGTCAGATCGCCGCCCATCAGGTACGCGCGCGACTGGCGCTCCAACCCCGCGCCGAGCGAAACGAGCACCATCACCGCCGCCGTGCCGATCACGACGCCCAGCGCGGTCATGATGACGCGGGTACGCATCCGCTTCAGGTTGTGCAGGACAAGTGAAATCAGATCTTTCGTTTTCATACTGGTTGCTCGTCGCTGGTTACTGGTTACTCGTTACCGGTTACTAACTGCCGAAGCCCAGGAAACCTTTCAGGATTTGGACGGCGCGCTGCCAGAAGGTAAGTTTTCCCCCCTCAATCCCCTCCAAAGGGGGGAAGGCGTGATTCCCGCTCCCTTCCTCCCCCCCACCGGGGGGGACCGAGGGGGGGCCGCCCGGGCCGCCGGCGACGTTGACGGTTAGGGTCGTCGTCAACGTTTGGGGCTGGTTGAAGTCGTCGCGGTAGGTGACGTGGATGACGATCTCGGCCGGGCCGGATGTGCGCGGGGTGATCGTCACATCCAGCGGGGCTGCGCCGCCGGACTCCACCGGTCCCATAAAGGGTGTGCCTTCCGCCTGGATGTCCAGCCGGTCGCCGGTTGCTTCCAGCCGGGTGATGTTGACGGCGCGGCTGCCCACGTTGAGCACTTCCAGCGAGACCGCCGTGGGCGCGCCCGCGGTCAGCTCGCCCGGCTCGCGGTAGAAGATCGCCTGCACTTCCGGGCGGCGGCGCACGAGCAGGCTGAGCCGTTGCGTATCGCTGTGTCGCCCGCCTTGCGCGTCGTCGTAGGCCAGCGCCAGGGGCAGGTTGTAGGCTTTAGCCTGCGCCGCGCCATCGGCCAATAACTGCCACTGCACGGTCGCGGTCGCGCCGCCGGATAGCCGTTCCACAAAGATGACGTTGCCCGTTTGCAACGGGCTGAACGGTTCCAGCGCCGCCCCGTTCTCGCCGCCGAGCGCCAGGATCAGGCGCTCCGCGTCTCCGCCGCCGACGTTGGCGATCTCGACGGTGAGCGTGAACGGATCGCCGGGCTGCACGAAATCCGGCGCGGTGTGGTACCCGCCGATGAGCACCTGCGGCTGGAAGGTCAGGCTCGCGTTCACGTTCACGCCAATCGTCTCCTGGTTGGTGTAGATGCCGCCGCCGGGGTCTTCGTAGGCGAGGAAGAGGTCGAGGCGTTGGCGACCGCCGGACGCAGCGGCGTCCAACAGTAGGGGCAGCGTCACCGTGACCGCGTCCTCAATCGCAATTTGTGGGGTAGAGACGGCATCGCTGCCGAGCGCCGGAATCGCCGTCTCGCTGGTGCAGCGGGCGAAGACGTTGCGCGCGGTGCGGCTGCCGCGATTTGCCAGGCGCAGCGTCAGTGTGAAGGGCGCGCCGGGCAACAACACCGGCGGCTCGGTCGTCGTGCTTTCGATAGTGACTTTCGGCTGTCCGGTCACGGGCGCCACGCCGGTCACTTCCACCGGGACGGTCTGTGCATAGTCGTAGTGGTTGCCTTCCCAGTCGTTGGCGCTCAGGTTGACGTGTATCTGCTGCACGCCGGAACTCAGGGAAGCCGGGGCGCGCAGCTTTTGGGTGACGACGACGGTGTGGTTGATGTGCACCTGGCCCAGCTTATGGCCTGGCTCGCCCACCGGCAGGAACGTCGTGCCGGGAAAGACAATCATCGTATTTTCCCCGGCGCGACTGCCGTTGTTGTAGATGGCGATGTTGACGACGAATTCCTGCCCGGCGCGCACGCTGGCCGGTTCCACGCTGTAGTTGCTGATCGTGAGGATCGGACGACCGGGTGGCGGCGGTTGCGGCGCGGCAGTCGGCGCGGGGGTAGGGGCGGGCGCGGTGACGGTGAGGGCGTTGTCGAGGCGGAAGAGGGTCGCGCCGTCGCTCACCTCCAGGGCATAGACGCCGGACGGAACGCCGGCCGGGACTTGCGCCGTCAGCGCCGTCGCGTTGACGACGGTGGTGGGGAGCATCCCATAGCCCACCAGCCGTGCGACACATTGCGCGGTGAACCCACTGCCGTAAATGCTCAGCATCGCGCCAGACGTGTTGAGCATGGTGCGTGGTTCGACATGTGTGACCACAATCGCGGCCGGCGCGGCTGGCGTCTCCAACGGCGAAACCCCGGTCTGCACAAGCGGCTGCGCCCCCACCGCAGTCACCACCAACACTTGGAGTAATAGTCCCACTAACAAACCGTATCCGTGTCTGAAAACCTTGCCTTTCATAGCCCCTCCCTTACTTCTTACTTCTTATTCCATCGATCCGCCCATCGCGCAGATGCAACGCGCGTGTGGCGTAATCCATCACCGTTGGATCGTGTGAGACGATGATGATCATGCGGCCTTCCTCGCGGTGCAGGTGGGTGAGCAGCCCCATAATCTCCGCGCCGCTGTGCGAGTCGAGATTGCCCGTCGGTTCGTCGGCCAGGATCAGGGGCGGGTCGTTCGCCAGCGCGCGGGCGATGGCGACGCGCTGTTGTTGCCCGCCGGAAAGCTCGGTAGGTTTGTGATCCAATCGCTCGCCCAGTCCCACGCGTTCCAGCAAGTCCGTCGCACGCGCCTTGCGCCGTTCCGCCGGAACCTGCGCGAAGAGCATGGGGAACATCACGTTTTCCAGCGCCGTCATCGTCGGAATCAAGTGGAATGCCTGGAAGATGAAGCCGATGTCGCGCATCCGGTAGGCCGCCAGCGCGTTCTCGTCCAGCGCGGCGATGTCGCGGCCTTCGATCCAGATTCGCCCGTCCGTGGGGCGATCCAGGCCGCCGAGCAAGTACAACAGCGTGGACTTGCCGGAACCGGATGGCCCCATCACTGCCAAAAACTCGCCAGACTCGATGGCGATATCCACCCCATCCAGCGCGCGCACCGTCTGGTCGCCCATCTGGAAATGGCGGGAAAGGGATTCTATGTTTATGAGAGCAAGGTTTTGCATTGTTACGCCTCGAATTACGAGTTAAGAGTTACGAATCACGCATCACATATCACTCAGTATTTGTACTGCCAGAAATCCAGGGTTACTCTGAGCGCCAGCCACATAAGGGCGATGCCGCCGGCCACGAACCATGCTTGTTTGCGCGAAAGTTTGGTAAAGATAGGTACACCGGTCAACACGAGAGCCACGTGCCAGAACAGGTAAACGTCAACATAGGAGAGCGCCGTGCCTAACAAGCGGGTCTGGCGGGGAACCATCACATACTCGTATTGGCCCATTGGGGGTGGGGCGTTATCCAGAACCAGGCCAGAGAGGCCCGGATTGAAGATCGGATCGTGGGTGAGGAACATATAAGCGCTTTGCAGCAGACCGCGGACGATGTAGGGTGTCCAGCTCCACAGCGTCAGCTTGACCATCGTGCCGAAGGTGGCATCGCGTTGCCCGGTGAAGATGCAGATCAGATACAGCGCGACGGCCCACAACGCCCACGAGCCGAACAGCACGGCCAATCGCTCACCCATACGGATCAGGATCGTCATCAGCGGTGCGAACGTCGGTTGGGTAGGCGCGAAGCGGGCATTTTCGGGATTCTGGGCATAAAACTCCAGTTGCTCCTGGTAAAAGTAGTAGCTGTCGGCGTGGCTTCCCGCGTAGACGGTGAGCATCACGACGACGATCATCAGCACGGCGGGCAGCCAGGCTGCGGCGCGGCGGGCGCGGCTCATGCGCTCCAGTGTCGCGCGCGGCTTGAAAAGCATCCCGGCCCACGCGCGCAGCGGTCCGAGTTTGGGCGCAACGGTTGCAGCGGACTGTATGGGGTGACTTTTCGTTTCCATCATCTTATCCTTTCTACAGATTTCGTCATAAGAGCCCATGAGACCAATAGCGCGCAATCGCCAGCGTCAGGAAAAGACTGGTGAACAGGTAGGGTGTGGCCGTGCGATTGCGCAGCGTGATCGCCGGGCCGCGCCCGAATTGTAACAAGGTCGCGTAGACGCCGGTGAAAAGCGCCAGGTAGGGCAAAAAACCGCCAAAGGCGCACGGCGTGAGGCCGTAGACAAACCCCTGAAACGCCCGCAACAGGCCGCCAGGTTCTTTAGCCCCGCCCAGGTAACGAAAAGCCAGAAACACAATCGGCGTCCAGATCACGGTGATGATGAGCATCTCCAGCACAATAAACCCCATCGCCAGCGGATAGGACCACACGCCATACTGAGGGAGCAGCGTATCCCGCCAATAAGGGTAGACATCCATTTGCGCGCCGAGCGATGAATTGACCGGCGTGTCACCGGGTATGTCGAGATGCCATACAACGACAGAACCGAGGGATAGCCACAGCGCCAGAACAATCAGGTGTAGCAACGGTTTGCGCCAGCCTTTTTCTTCCCGGACGCGCTCGAAAAACACATCGGGACGCATCACAATCTCTACAAAACGACCAAGAAATGCGTACATTACAACCTCCTGGATCAAGCCTCAGTCTAATCCGTTGATATACGTGCCACTTGATGAATAGCGTCGAGCAAGATTTCATCAGGTTCTTGCTTCTCCACAAACGCATCCACCCCGGCCTCTAGCGCCCGCGCGCGTGTGTCGGCGTCGCCGTGGATGCTGAGCATCACCACGCCGGTCTGCGGCGTCACGACGCGGAGCAGTTTTGTGGCGGAAATACCGTCCATCTGTGGCATTTCTACGTCCATCACCACCACGTCGGGCGCGAGCGTCTGTACCGCTTGCAAGGCTTCCACGCCGTTGCCGGCCTCGCCGACCACACGGAAATCGGATTCCAGTGCCAGGCGCATTTTCAATCCCTCACGCACCCAACTCTGGTCATCGACTAACAGCAACTTTATCGTCATCTCGTCTTATACTCCAGGATATGCTATAATCTTTAGCATCACTATAGTACGACCGCCGGTTTGACACATCGGAATAAGGATTGATTTGTCCTGAGACTTTCGCCTAAATTGGATCTACGACTAAAGTCGGAGAGGCGACCTTCATATACAGGAGGTTGTGGAGGCAATGCCTGACGATAACACCATAACCACGCAGTTAGAACAGACGCTCGCCGCGCTCAGAGAACGCGAGCAAGACTTCAACTCGCTACTGGAAAACGCGCAGGATTTTGTTATTTATCGTGTGGCGATAGACCCTGAGCATCCCTACGGCGGGCGTGTTGTGTTGGTTAGCCCTTCCATTAAAGGTATCCTGGGTATCGCCGATCCTTATCACTTTGAAACCTGGTTCGAACGGCTACACCCCGATGACGCGCCCTCGGTCATTGCTGCCAATCGTCGTTCATGGCAAGAAGGTGTGCCTTATAATCAAGTCACGCGCATTTACCATCCGGCCAAACAGGCCTGGCTTTGGGTGCACACGATGTCCAGGCCGGTTTTCGATGCGCGCGGACGGGTAACGCATTTCAATGGACTCATTCTGGATATCACGGACCAGAAGCAAGCCGAGGTAGCCCTGCAGGAGGCGCGGCGCACGTTGGAGGAGCGCGTCGTAGAGCGCACGCGCGAGGTTGAGCGGCGGCGCGAGGTGGCTGAAAGCCTGCGCGGCATCTTGAAGTTGCTCAACTCGAACAGTTCCACTGAGGAAGTCTTGCGTTACATCGTGGCGGAGGCCAGCCGGCTGCTAGGCTCTGCCGCAAGCGCTATTCATCAGGTGGATTATGAACAGGCGTTTGTGGTCATCGGCGCCGCCTATGGCCTGCCGCCAGAACTGGCCGGCATTGACGGCTTTCCGCTGCTCACTTCGCAAGTGGACCAGATTATTCTGGAGCGGCGGCCTTTTTGGGATACCGTACCGGACGAGGCCGTCACGCGCCACGCGGAGCGATTAGCGCGGGACATTACACTCGACCCGCGTGTGCGCCGTTGGCGGCTGTTCACCATACAGCGTTACCGCACGTTTTTGGCCGTGCCGTTGGTGATCCGCGATCAGGTTTACGGCAGCCTTACCTTCTACTATACCGCTCCCCAGGTAATGGACGAGGAGCAAGTCAGTCTGGCGCAGACTTTTGCCGATCAGGTCGCCCTGGCGATCGAGAATGCCCGCCTGCGCGCCCAGGTCGAACAGGCAGCAGTCGCCGCCGAGCGCAACCGTATCGCCCGCGAACTGCACGACTCCGTTTCGCAGGCACTTTACGGCATTGCGTTGGGCACACGGACGGCGCGCGCGCTGGTAGACCGCCAACCAGTGGATGGCAAGGTCAAAACCGCGCTGGCTAACCCGCTGGATTACGTGCTGTCTCTCGCCGAGGTAGGATTAGCCGAGATGCGTGCGCTTATCTTCGAGCTACGTCCCGACGCACTGGAAAAAGAGGGGTTAGTCGCGGCGCTGACCAAACAAGCCGAAGTCATCCGCACGCGGCACAAGCTGGACGTGCGGACGAACTTCTGCGCCGAACCGCCGGAGATACCGCTGGCTGTCAAGGAGGCGCTCTATCGCGTGGCGCAAGAGGCGTTGAATAATTTGATCAAGCACGCGCAAGCCAGCCGGGTGGATGTGCGCTTGCACTGCACGTTGGACGCACTGGTGCTCGAGGTGCAGGATAATGGCGTAGGGTTCGACCCACAGGCCGACTACCTCGGCCATTTGGGATTACACACGATGCGTGAGCGTATCGAACGATTGGGCGGCGTGCTGGAAATCGAAAGCGCGCCGGGCCAGGGTTGTCTGGTCCGCGCGCGCTTGTTTGAACAATGCGTGAGGCTACATAGTTGCTAATTCAAACATGCAGGGAAACCCGCACTGTTGTCCCCGCGCCTGACGTACTCTCGATATGCAGCGTCCCACCTAACCGTGTGACGCGCTCGCGCATCGTGTGCAGGCCCAGGTGTCCGGGATAGGCTTGTTGGGGATCGAAGCCCACGCCGTCGTCTTGCACTTCTAGCGTCAGCGCGTCTCCCGCGCAACGTAAGCGCAGGCTAACCTCTTTGGCATGGGCGTGTTTGATGAGGTTGTTGAGCGCCTCCTGCGACACGCGATAGAGCGCCTCTTTGGTGGTCAGTGATAGCATAGGCGGTTCGTCGCACAACTCGATGTGCACGTCCAGCTTGTGCCGGGCGCGCACGGCTTCGGCTTGCTTGGTCAAGGCAACGACCAGGCCCTCTTTCTCCAGCGCGTCGGGCCGCAGTTCGAAGATGAGGGCGCGCATCTCCGCCAATCCGGCGTCGGCCAGCGAAAGGACGTAGTCCAGGGGATTGGCCAACGTGGTTTTGATCTTATCCTCCACCGGTTGGCGGTCCACCAGCGTGCGGACCGTGCGCGTGCCCAACGCGATACCATAGAGCGCCTGCGAGACCGAGTCGTGCAGTTCGCGGGCGATGCGGTTGCGTTCGGCGGAGACGGCGGCCTGTTCTGCTTGCTGGTACAGACGGGCATTCTCGATGGCGATAGCCGCCTGGTTAGCAAAGGCCATAGCCAGTTCGGCCTGCTGTTCGCTATAGGCGTTCGGTTCGCGGTGATCGAGCGTCAGCATACCGATGATGCGCCCCTGCACGATCAACGGCAGTCCAATCCAAGCGCGAATGTAGCCGTAAGTCGTGTCTAGCTCGTCGCCGGCCGAGCGGCGAAAGAGCTGCGCCATTTCTGAATCATCCCGTGTATCGGGGATGATGACCGGTTTTTGTTGGGCGATCACACGGGAGTTGAGCGTCGTCTCATCCAGGCGAAAATGGATTTGCATCGCCCGGGACGTTTCCAGCGGACCGCGATAGGCGGTCATCGACAGCATGTCGCCATCCAAACTGAAAATCGACGCGCCGTCGTAGTGGAGGACGGCGTTAAGTTGGTCGAGGATGACGCCGAGCAACTGGTCCAGTTCCAGGGTCGAGACCACATTTTGGCCGACCTGCAGCAAAGTGGTCAGCTCGCGCGTGCGCGCTTGCACGCGCTGTTCGAGTGAACGGTAGGCTTGCTCGATCTCTTGTCTGGCTCGCTGATGCTTGACGGCGATGCCGACCAGGTGCGCGGCGGTCTCTATGGTGTGCAACTCGGCCTCGGTTGGCGCGCGCGGCTGGCGATAGTACATAGCGAACGTGCCGAGTACCTGCCCATTCGCGTCCAGCACCGGCTCCGACCAGCACGCGCCCAGGCCGTATTTGACCGCCAGATCGCGCAATCCGTCCCAGCGCGGGTCGGTGTGGATGTTCTCGACGATGACCCGTTCGCGCGTGTAACACGCTGTACCGCACGAACCGACCAACGGCCCGATCTCCAGTCCTTCGATCGAGGCGGTATACTCCTCCGGCAGGCTGACGGCTGCACCAATGTGGAGGTGCGGCGGGTGGTTTTTACCCGCGCTGTCCTCATCCAGCAACAAGATCAGCCCTTGCATCCCCGGCCATTGCTCCTCGATAAGGCGCACCAGTGTGTGGAGCGTCTCCGAGAAACCGCCGCCGGTCGCCAGTAGTTCCAGGAACTGGCGCTGCCCATTCTGAATCGCCTGGGCGCGCCGGTGTTCGAGCGCATTGACCACGATCTCGCCTACAATCTTGAGCAACGCCAGGTCGCGTTCCGACCACATCTTGGGCGCGCGCACGGCGTCGAAACCGAGAAAACCGACCGGCGTTCCACGGTAGGCCATGGGGATGGCTACCAGTGAGCGGTTGCCCTGCTGTGTGAACTCGGCGCGTTCGGCGGCGGCCTCAGGCGGCAAATCATCCAGGTTAGGGATGTACAAGGTTTCCAGGTTGAGCAAGCGGCTACTTGACCACGACAGCGCGTCCACCGGCACGTCCTGCATCCGCTCGATTTGCGGCGCGATGCCCTCGGCGCACCACTCGTGAGTGCAGCTCATGGTAACGCGGTCGCCGGAGAAGAGAAAGACGTAGCTGCGATCCACGCCGGCAAAGTCACCGAGCGTTTGGAGCGCGTCGCGGATGCCCTGATCGACCTCTTCAGGCTCCAGGTTGATGAACTTGGTCGAAATCCCGGTGACGATGTTCTCAAACGCGACCTGGCGTTGCAGCGAGGCTTCGGCCAGCTTGCGCTCGGTGATGTCGGTATGCGAGCCGACCATGCGCATTGACCGCTCATCCTCATCCCGTACCGCCGCGCCGCGCGCCAGAATCCAGCGATACGAGCCGTCTTTATGCCGTAAGCGGTGTTCGAGCCAGAACTGAGGCGACTCGCCGGCCAGGTAAGCCTCGACGGTCCCCACAGCCCGCTCGGCGTCGTCTGGATGAATTAGCGCGCGCCAGGCGTCGAAACTGTTGGTGATCTCATCATCGGTGTAGCCGAGCATGTCCTTCCAGCGCGGCGAGTAATAGACTTGCCCGGTGGCGACATTCCAGTCCCAAATGCCGTCGTTCGTCCCACGCATGACGAGCGCCAACCGTTCTTCGCGCTCGCGCAGCACGTCAACCGTGCGCGCCAGTTCGTCAAGGGCCAGGACACGCGCCGTGGCATCGGTGGTGGCGTTCAGAATTCCGGTGACTTTGGTCCCTTCGACAATCGGCGCCAGCACAGCGTCCCAATAACTCACAATCCCACCTGTCTCGAAGCGTAGCGCCTCCTGGTAGACAGATTCGCCGGCCAGCACGCGTTCGAACAAAGGCTGTGCAATCGGTTCTGAACCGGGCAAGAGGTCGAAATAATGGACGCCGAGTTTGAGCGGCGCGCCCGAGGGCGGCGCATACAGCCTGGTGAAGTCGGCCCAGGTGGGGTTGTAGCGGCGGATGTTGTAGTTTTCATCCAGAATGGCGATCCCCATTGGGATCCGATCGAAGAGGATTTCCAACAGGCTGAGTTGCTGCTGTAGGGCCGGATCGGGGGATAGCGTGACGGCAGGCGCGTCACCGGCCGCCGCGGCGGGCAGCATCTCGAACACGCAGGCATCGCTCCCATGTGCCTGGCAGGCGCGTTCCATACAGACCACGTCGCTGCGGCCGGCGACTACATTGACGAAGCCAACGAGCACGCCGGCGGTGTAGGCGCAGGACAATTGTTCCGTGCCGTGGCGGGTGGCCGCCCAGGCTTCGAAGGCGTTCGTTGCGCGGATCACTGCGCGGCCAATCGGCCAGTCGAGCGTCTCCACCTCGAACTCCCCAAATCCGGCGGCCTGGTAGGCGGCGATACAGTCGCGCAACGCTCGTGCGCCGTCCTCCGGCTGTACTCCGACGAAGGCGCGGGCAAAGGATGCGCCGCCCACGGCCCCGGCCTGCTGTAGCACAGTATCGGCCAGTTGCCGCCCGACTAACGCCTCCAGATGGTGCCGCAGTGCCCAAAAACCGGCTTCGATGTCGAGCAGCGCCATACGCGCGCCGCCGAAGCGGAGCACACCAGGGCGCTGCTCGTCTTGTTGCAATAGATCTCGGTATGAATCGTTCATCATCAGCCTCCGAGTCCTATTCTACTTTAGAAGGGATGTAAGGACAAGACCGCTGAAGATTCAGTACAGACTCAGTTGCCGGGCTGAATTTTGAGGCTGACGAGTACTCGGTGTAGCCAACGGATGGCTTCCAGCAAGTTTTCCCCGGAGCCATCCTTTTGAACGAAGGTCGCTGCGCCGGCCTCTTGCGCCCACGTGCGGGTTTCGACGTCGTCGTGGATACTGAACATCACCAGGCCGATGTGCGGCAGTGTTGCCTGCAACTGCCGGGCTGCAGTAATGCCGTCCATCACCGGCATCTCGACGTCCATCACGATCACGTCGGGGGCCAGGCTGCGGGCGGCCTCCAGCGCCTCAAGCCCATTTCCGGCTTCGCCTATCACCCGCAAATCCGGCTCCAATGCAAAACGCATCTTCAAGCCTTCGCGCACCGTCGCTTGGTCATCGACTAGAAGTATTTTTATCATTTCATCACCTTTGCTTTCCTTCAGTATTTTCAACAAATTCGGCTACCACCTTGATCTACACTCTACTATAGCGCACAGCGCCGGTGCGCACATCGAGACAAAGATTGAAGTGTAGACCGACTTTTGGTGCGTTTTGGAGTACGACTAAAGTTGTAGAGTAACGTGTGGGGCACACCTGGCTATTCGCGTGAATGTCACCTGTGGATGCACTGATGAGGCATACTCAAACTTGACAGGACCAAGATTCCATGCTACAATCTAATTATTCATTCGGATATGAATAATTATTCAAACAGAGCGGAGTAGATATGACCATGCTCAACAATTCCCAATCGCTACATAACAAAGCCTACGAAATTCGACAACGCAATCTGATCATGATCCATGAAGCGGGGGGCGGCCACACCGGAGGCGACCTCTCGTCAGCCGATATTCTGGCGGCCCTTTATCTCAACGGCGTGTTGCACGTCGATCCCCAAAATCCGCGCGACCCTGAGCGCGACCGGTTCTTTATGAGCAAGGGGCATGGGTCGGGCTTGCTCTATACGACCCTCGCCTTTGCCGGTTTTTTTCCTGAGGAAGAGCTTGCCACGTTTATGAAACCCCTTTCGCGCCTGAACGGGCATCCCAACGTGCACGTCCCCGGGGTGGAGGCGAATACCGGGGCGTTGGGGCATGGGCTGCCGATGGCGGTTGGGGCGGCGCTGGCCGCCAAGATGGACGGCGCGGCGTGGCGGACGTTTGTGCTCACAGGAGATGGTGAGCTTCAGGAAGGCAGCAACTGGGAGGCGGCGATGGCCGCTGCGCAGCACCAACTGGATAATCTGACGCTCATCATCGATCGCAACCGCTTCCAGATGGTCGACCGGACCGAGCGCATTATCGGCCTCGAACCTTTGGCCGACAAGTGGCGCGCCTTCGGCTGGGCGGTGCAGGAGATCAATGGCCACGATCACGACGAAATTATGCAGACTTTCTCCGCCATCCCCTTCGAGGATGGAAAACCCAACTGTGTCATCGCCTATACCCACAAAGGGGAAGGCGTTTCTTTCATCAAGGACCGCGCCGCTTGGCATCACCGGGTGCCGACTGAGGAAGAGCTGAACACGGCGCTGGAAGAATTGCGAGGTGCTGTGCAATGAGCGAGTTACACGATTGTCGAAAAGCATTTGCCAACACTGTGGAAGAGCTTGCGCGCAGGGACCCGCGGATTGTCGTGCTCTCTAACGACTCGGTCAGTTCGGCGAGCCTGTCTCACTTTGCCGAAGCGTTCCCCGGCCGGTTGTTCAACGTGGGCATTGCCGAACAGAACATGGTGGGTATGGCTTCCGGTATGGCTAATGGAGGCAAGATGCCGTTCGTCGCTGCCGCCGCCTGTTTTCTGACCGGGCGGGCGCTCGAACAAATCAAGGCGGATGTTGCTTACACAGGCACCAACGTGAAGTTGTGCGGGGTAAGTCCCGGGCTGGCCTACGGCCCGCTGGGTGGGACGCATCACTCCATAGAGGATATCGCGTGGCTGCGGGCGATTGCCAACATGACGATCATCGTGCCCGCCGACCCGTTGGAGACAGAGCAGGCCGTGCGCGCCGCCGCCGACTTTGTCGGGCCGGTGTACCTGCGTATCAGCCGCATGGGGGTACCCGTCGTTCACACTGCGGATTATCGCTTCGAGATTGGCAAGGCCGTGCGTCTGCGGGATGGGAATGACGTCACGCTGGCTGCTTGTGGGACGCTCGTCCCGCGCGCGTTGGATGCCGCCGCGATGTTGGCGGCGGAAGGCATACAAGCGCGTGTTCTCAACATAGCCACGGTCAAGCCCATTGACCGTGAAGCCATCATCGCGGCGGCCGTCGAGACGGGCGGTATCGTCACGGCGGAAGAGCACACGATCTACGGTGGGTTCGGCAGCGCCGTGGCCGAGGTCGTGGCGACGACGCATCCTGTGCCGATGCGCATCCTGGGCGTTCCCGGCGTTTTTGCGCCTACGGGTTCCCCGGAGTTCTTGTTTGAGCACTTCGGCCTCACGCCGCAGGGCATCCACGATGCCGCGCTTGAACTGCTGGGATAAGGAGGCTCTCGATGCGTGGAAACATTCTGGCCATTGATCAAGGGACGACGAACACCAAAGCGTTGGTCGTTAGTCCGGCGGGAACGATTCTGGCGCGTGGCTCGCAGCCGACGGGCATCAGCTACCCGCATCCCGGCTGGGTGGAGCAGGACGCGTTGGAGGTGTGGCGCTGCACCCGCGCAGCGATTGCCGAGTGCCTGAGCGCGCTTGAGGAGCCTGACCTGGCGGCAGTCGCCATTACCAACCAGCGTGAAACGGCGCTGGTGTGGGAGCGGGCGACGGGGCAGCCGGTCGGCCCGTGTGTGGTGTGGCAGTGCCGGCGCAGTGCGCCCTTTTGCAATCAACTCAAGCGGGAGGGGGCCGAACCGCTTCTGCGAGAGCGTACCGGCCTGCAAGTCGATCCGATGTTCTCGGCGGGTAAGCTTCGCTGGATCCTCGAACATACGGAGGATGGGTTCCGGCGCGCCGAACAGGGTGAATTGTGTGCCGGCAACATCGACGCCTGGGTGCTGTGGAACCTGACGGGCGGCGCGGTTCACGCCACCGACCTGACGAACGCATCGCGAACCCAATTGCTCAACCTGCGCACGCTGACGTGGGATGAAGACGCGCTAAGCCTGTTTGGCATCCCGGCGGCGGTGTTGCCGGAGATCAAGCCGTCGAGCGCGCTCTACGGCGAGACGGTGCCGTTGGACGATTTGCCGGGCGGCATTCCCATCGCCGCGATGATCGGCGACTCGCACGCGGCGCTCTACGGTCAGGCGGGTTTTAAGCCGGGCAGTATCAAGGCCACTTACGGGACCGGCTCCTCGTTGATGACACCCATCGGCCAACCGACCCTTTCGGAAAATGGCCTTTCGACGACCATCGCCTGGGCGACCCTTGCAGGGGCACGCCAGCACACAACTTACGCCCTTGAAGGCAATATCTATGCTACAGGCGCTGCCGTACAATGGCTGGGTGAGCTGTTGGGGCTTGCCGATCCGGGGCCGGATGTCGAGAAGTTGGCGCGCACGGTTGCGGATGCGGGCGGCGTATACTTTGTTCCCGCGCTGGTAGGGCTAGGTGCGCCACACTGGCAAGAATCGGCGCGGGGCTTGATTACAGGACTGACGCGCGGCGCCGGGGCGGGACAACTGGCCCGCGCCACGTTGGAGGCCATCGCCTATCAGGTGCGCGACGTGTTCGACGTGATGCAGGCTGAATCCGGCGCGCCGCTCCAAACGCTGTTGGCCGACGGCGGCGCCAGCCGCAACGACCTGCTGATGCAGTTCCAGGCCGATATCCTCAACTGCCCGGTGCTGCGCAGCACGTCTACGGATATTTCGCCACTTGGTGCGGCCTTCCTGGCCGGTCTGGTCGTGGGGCTGTGGGCCGGCGAGGCGGAAATCGAGGGCCTTGTGCCGCCGCGCGACCGTTTCGAGCCGCAGATGTCTGCCGAACAACGGGAAGCGCTGTACGCGGGCTGGCGAGAGGCTGTCGCTCGTACGACGTTCAATCCCTGTCTGTGATTTTGGTTGGAAGGTGTCTCCAGGTGGGGTACTATACCAGCGAGGACCAAAATTTGGGCCACAGAGAACGCGGACGTTCCGTCCGCCGAGTACTCAGAGTTTTTTCTCTGTGATCTCTGTGTACTCTGTGGCTATTTTGAGGAGGAGTCATGGCGCGTATTGACGAACTACGGTTGATGACAAAGGTAGCCCGGCTGTATTACGAACAGGGCCTGCGGCAGTCGAAGATTGCGGAAAGCTTGCATCTTTCCCAATCTACGGTTTCTCGACTGCTCAAACGCGCGGAGCGAGAGCAGATCGTGCGCGTTATAGTGAGTGTGCCATCTGGGGTGTATACCGATCTGGAAGAGGCGCTCGTTGCAACCTTTGGGCTGCACGATGCGGTGGTGGCCGACTGTGTCCGGGATGACGATGATGAAAGCGTCGAGCGTGACATTGGCAGAGCGGCCGCTTATTATTTGGAAACGACGCTCAATCAAGGGGAATGTATCGGTATCTCGTCGTGGAGTAGCACGATTCTGGCCATGGTAAACGCCATGCAACAGATCCCCCGTCCCATCGACGCTAGAGTGGTCCAGATCTTGGGAGGCGCCGGCGAACCGCAGGCCAAAGTTCACGCCGCTTACCTGGCGAGCCGGTTGGCGGAACTGGTGCGGGGGAAGGTGACGTTTCTGCCTGCTCCCGGGCTGGTCGATTCAGCGGATGTGCGGCAGGTTCTATTGAGTGAAACGTCGATCAACGAGGTGATCAAGTTGTTCGACGAGATTACGCTGGCGCTCGTGGGTATTGGCACGGTTGAGCCTTCTCCTTTGCTGGCCAGCAGTGGCAACATCTTTTCGGACGAGGAGCTGAATAAGCTCCGTGAGAAGGGCGCGGTGGGTGACATCCTCTACCGGTTCTATGACGCCGAGGGAAGTCCCGTACAGACGCCACTCGCCGAGCGTGTGACGGGAATGGATCACGATCAATTACGGCGCGTCAAACGTGTCGTGGGGATTGCTGGTGGGGCGCGCAAGTTTGACGCGATCCGCGGTGCGTTGAACGGTAAACTGATCAATGTGCTGATCACCGATCGCTTCACCGCCGAGCGATTAGTTCAGAGATAGGCGTGTAGCAGGTTTTGTATTAACCCAAACAAGGATAATTCCATGAAATTAAAAACGTCCTCAATTGTGATTGGAGTGGCAACAGTTTTGTTTTTTGTTCTCGCGGGACGCTATGGTTTTACCGTGGTCAGTATCGCAGACGCCGAAAGCACGGTGCAAAGCGAAGCGTTCGATCCCGTTGTGTATGTGGATGGAATATGGGAATCCAGTCTGTTGCCGACCTTCAATGAGAAAGCGGTGGAACTTTCCAATATTCTCTCTGAAATGGAGCCGGATGCCAGTGGGACAGCTTCCAAGGATGACTTGACGGCGATTGCCGAACACTATGGGCTGATCACGGTCGGCGAGGCGCACGTCTATATGGTGAAAGGCAGCGGTACGATTGTCAGCGTTAATGCTGAAACCAGCCTGGGGACGGCAGAGGTGGCGCTCGATGGCTATGATGGCCCCATAAAGGTGCTGCTTTACATCGGCAGCCGCATCCCCAGTGATGATACCTCGGTGCGCGACGCGGTCGGCTTCATCACATTTGGCGACTTCAGGGAACAGACCGAGTACGGGAAAGCGGCAACCGAAATCAACAAACGTGTGCTTGCCACCGTGCTCGGCGGCATCGACAAGGACAGCCTGGTCGGCAGGACCATTTCGTTTAAGGGCGCTTTCACCATCCGCACGTTCAACCTGATTCAGATCGATGTCAGCAAAATTAACATTGTGCCGGTTGAAATCGAACTGGGAGAATAAAGATGCCCGAACTATCCCCTATTCTCGATGCTGCGGTTGTTGATTCAGACAATGTCATCCTGTCTGCCGAAAACATCACCCAGGTTTATCCAGGGACGGTGGCGTTGGATGACGTTTCGTTCCATGTCCGTAAAGGTAAGGTCAACGTCCTGATTGGCGAAAACGGCGCAGGAAAATCCACATTGATGAAGATTCTGGCCGGGGTGCAACGACCCACCAGTGGAAAAATTCTGCTCGATGGCGCTGAAATTCATCCGCGTTCCCCGCTCGAAGCCACCCGTTTGGGCATTGGGATGATTTTCCAGGAATTGAATTTGTGCGACAACCTGAGCGTGGTGGATAACATTTTCCTGGCGCGCGAAACGACCCGGCGGAATGGTCTGATCGCGCGTCGATTGCAGAAACAGCGTGCCCGTGAACTGTTGCGCAAGCTCGAGCAGAAGATCGACCCGGATGAGCTTTTGGGCAATCTGCGTATCGGGGAGCAACAGATCGTGGAAATTGCCAAGGCGCTGGCCCAAGACGTGCGTATCCTGATCATGGATGAGCCGACCTCGGCGCTCAGCGCGGCTGAAGTGGAAGTCCTGTTTCGGGTCATTCGGGAACTCAAATCACACGGGGTGGCCATTATCTACATCTCGCACAAATTGGAGGAACTCATGCAAATCGGCGACTACGTGACCATCTTGCGGGATGGGCGCAAGGTCGCTGAAGAGGAAGTCAAAAATGTGAGCCTCAGTTGGATGATCGAGAACATGGTAGGACGTAATCCCGCCACATTGTTCACCCGCGAGGAACGACCGCTAGGTGGCGTGCTTCTCAAGGCGGAAAACCTGACTTTACCGCGCGCTGGCGGCGGGTATCTGCTCGACCACGTCTCATTCGAACTGCGTGAGGGAGAGGTGCTGGGCTTTTACGGGCTTATGGGCGCCGGACGCTCCGATTTGGTGGAGTGCCTGGCGGGAGCGCGTCCGCAGGCCACCGGGAGCATCTGGTTGGATGGTCAACCGGTGACAGCGACCACTGTTTTGGAGCGTATCCAATCCGGATTCGTTCTTATTCCCGAAGACCGGCAACACGACAGCCTGGTGCCAACGCTTTCGGTGATGGACAACATGCTGCTTGCCAGCTTGCGAAAATATCTCAGGGGACTCTTTCTTGCCCCCGCACAAGAAAAATCAGCCACCGATGCTCAGATCAAGGACTTATCTATCCGCGTGGCGAATGCACAGCAACCGATCACCGCGCTCAGCGGCGGCAACCAGCAAAAAGTCGTGGTCGCCAAGGGCTTGCTGACCCATCCCAGAGTCCTGCTGCTCGACGAACCGACGCGCGGCATCGACGTCGGGGCGAAGTCGGAGATTTTCGCCATTGTCAATCGCTTGGCCGCGCAGAAATACGGGGTGATTTTCGTATCATCGGAATTGAAAGAGGTACTGGCAATGTCCGACCGTATTCTGGTCATGTCGAAAGGGAAAATTACGGGAGAATTTACGCATCAAGAGGCCACTGAAGAGAAACTGGTCGCAGCTTCAGCGATTGGTCACGGCCCATCAAACGGAGGCAATCATCATGAATCAGGCAACTAATGCGAAACCGGCGCAAATGAAAAAAAGACGCACTATAACCAAAACTGATGTCCAGCAATTCCTGTTACATGGCAGGGCTTTCATTGCCTTGATTCTTGTCACGGTTGTTTTCTCATATTTGGTGCCGAACTTCCTGACCCCGGCCAACCTCGTGATCTTGTCCAAGCACGTCGCCATCAATGCGCTGTTGGCGATTGGCATGACCTTTGTCATCCTGACGGCGGGTATTGACCTGTCGGTGGGGTCGATTGCGGGCATGGTCGCGATGATCGCGGGCGGGATGATCAGAGAGGGCGTCATTTTGCCGCAACTTGGCATCATCATCTATCCCCATACCTGGATGATTGTTGTGCTCGCGCTCATTTTGGGCACCCTGGCTGGCGCTCTCAGCGGTTACGTCATCACCCGTTTCAACGTCGCTCCCTTTATTGCTACCCTGGGCATGTATTACGTGGCGCGCGGTATTGCGGGCTTGCGGAATAATGGCTACACCTTCCCCAACCTGGTCGGACGTCCCGAATACGGCAACACCGGATTCGAGATTCTGGGAGCGGGCAACTTTTTGGGCGTCAACTACTCCATCTGGCTCATGGTGATCTTGGCCGTAGTGGCTTACATTGTGACCAGGCGCACGCCGTTTGGCCGCCACGTGTATGCCATTGGCGGAAATGAACGTGCTGCTGAACTTTCGGGCGTGCGCGTCTCCCGCACTAAGGTCATTGTCTACAGCATAAGCGGATTCTGTTCGGCATTGGTGGGCTTGATTATCGCTTCGCAGTTGGTGGCTTCACATCCACTGATTGGGGATGCCTTTGAGTTGAACGCCATTGCCGCCGTAGTGCTGGGCGGCACTTCCCTGGCCGGCGGACGCGGCAGTATGGGTGGAACCATTATTGGCGCTTTTACCATCGGTGTGATGCAGGATGGCATGGTGATGTTGGGCGTTTCGTCATTCTGGCAGAAGGTGATCAAAGGCGCGGTCATTGTATTGGCCGTGATTATTGACCAGGTTCAAGCGCGCATGCAGGAACGGATCGCGCTTCAGAAACAGCAAGAAATGGCTGCTGTCGAAGGGTCTTGAGAGCAATGGTTTATGAAAGGAGGTCTTATCGTCTAAAAATCCAAAAAACCGGTGTAATATCAGTTTATTCAGATTTTCACTCACATTTACGAAGGAGAAGACTATGGTTACCAAGAAGTTTACGTTTTTTCTGAGTCTGCTTGTGCTCCTGGCTATGGTACTCAGTGCCTGCGGCGGGTCAAGCAGCACACCGGAGCCTGCCGCAACGGAGAAACCTGCGGAACCCGCAGCACCGGCGGCTGGGGGCGGTCTGGTTTGCGTGATCGTGCCTGGGGTGGAGAACCCCTTCTTTGGCACAATGCAAGAGATCGCGGCAGCCAAGGCCGAAGAACTGGGCTACGAGACGTTGAAGCTCGTCCACGACGACGACGCCAACAAGCAATTGGAGCTGTTCGAGAGCTGTATCGCCAAGGGCGCGGTGGCGATCATTCTGGACAACGCCGGTGCCGACGCCAGTATTGCGGCGGTGCAGAAGGCCAAAGACGCGGGGATTCCTTCCTTCCTCGTGGACCGTGAGATCAACGCTGAAGGCGTCGCGGTTTCGCAGATCGTCTCCAACAACTACCAGGGCGCGACCATCCTGGCCGAGGAATTCGCGCGGCTGATGGGCGAAAAAGGCATGTACATCGAACTGACCGGACGCGACACCGACACGAATGCGCACGTGCGCTCGCAAGGCTACCACGACGTGCTCGACGCGCTCGCGGGAATGGAAATGGTGGCGCAACAGACGGCCAACTGGAGCCAGACCGAGGCCTTCGACGTGATGGAAAGCCTGTTGCAGGCGCATCCTGATGTGAAGGGCGTGATCTGCGGCAACGACACGATGGCGTTGGGCGCGCAGGCGGCGTTGGACGCTGCGGGGATGGGTGATGTGATCGTGGTGGGCTTCGACGGCTCGGACGATGTGAACGAGTCTATCCTGGCCGGCAAGATCGACGCGGGATCGTTGCAGCCTGTCGCCGAAATGGCGATCCAGGCTGCGGTCCAGGCCGACGCCTACCTTAAGACCGGCAAAACCGGCAAGCCTGAGAAGCAGTCCATTGATATGGTCCTGCTCACGCCCAAAAATGCCTGCCAGTACAGCCTGTTTGCCCCCAACGGCAAGACCAGTTGTCCGTAGTTGGGAGTGCATCTTGAAGCCTGACGTTATTACCATAAAAGTGTAATAACGGGGGGAGGTGGCGGGCGGTCTGCACAACCGTCCGACCACCTCCCGGGGGGACACCGGCCCTATGGAACCAGTTTCGCAGCCAGTACCATACCAAGGACGGTGTTCCCGCCATTATACAGCTATAGCCAGACTACAAAAGTCTCAGCAAGCGCCTGCGCTTTGTTGGCACCTTGTTAGGCAAATGAGTCTATTTAACAAAACTCGTCGTGAGACTTTTGTAGTCTTGGTCGTGTGTTTTGATCTATACTGAACTATTCCAGGAGGATACAATGAAAGCAACCAAACTGGCCGTTATCGTCGGCAACCGTGACTTTTTTCCCGATAAATTGGTGACCGAAGCCCGGCAAGATATACAAGCCGTTTTCGCCGAAATGGGGATCGAAGCCGTCATGCTGGCAGAGGAAGGCACCAAGCTGGGCGGTGTCGAGACTTGGGAAGACGCCAAAAAGTGCGCCGCTTTGTTCAAGGCCCACGCGGATGAAATCGACGGCATTCTGGTGCTCTTGCCTAACTTTGGCGACGAAAAAGGGGTGGCGGACACGGTCAAGCTTTCGGGCTTGCAGGTGCCCATTCTAATTCAGGCCTATCCCGACGACCTCAGCCAGTTCAATATCGAGCGCCGGCGCGATTCTTTCTGCGGCAAGGTCTCGGTGTGCAACAACCTGCGCCAGTACGGCTATCCCTACTCGTTGACCGAACTGCACACCGTGTCCCCGACCAGCGACAGCTTCAAAGCTGACCTGAAGAAATTCGTTGGTGTCTGCCGGGTGGTGAACGGGCTGAAGAATGCGCGCCTGGGCGCTATCGGCACGCGGCCCAATGCCTTTATCACCGTCCGCTACAGTGAAAAACTGTTACAGGCGTCTGGCATCCACGTGTGTACGGTGGACCTTTCCGAAATCTTGGGTGCGGCAAACAAGCTGGCCGATGACGACCCCAAGGTCAAGGCCAAATTGTCTGAGATCAATGCCTACGTTCCGACCGGCGGCGTGCCATCTCCGGCGGTGCTCAAGATGGCGAAGTTGGGCATCGTTCTGGACGATTGGACGGCGGCCAACGAGGTCGATGCGACGGCCTTCCAATGTTGGGATTCGATTCAGCAGCATTATGGGATCAATGCCTGCGCCTTGATGAGCATGATGGGCAACAAGCTGATGCCCAGCGCCTGCGAAGTCGATGTTGCCGGCGCGGCGGCAATGTACGCCCTGCAACTGGCTTCGGGCACGCCGAGCGCGTTGGTGGATTGGAACAACAACTATGCCGACGACCCGGACAAGTGTGTGCTCTTCCACTGCGGCAACTGGCCCAAGAGCTTCTACGCCGAGGATGTCCAGATGGCTTACGCGGACGTCCTGGCGACGACGTTGGGGCAGAAAAACACGTATGGGGCATTGGCCGGGCGCGCGCCGTCCGGGCCGGTGAGCTTTGCCCGCATCTCGACCGACGACGTCAGCGGCACAATTCGCACTTATGTCGCCGACGGCATGATGACGGATGATCCCTTGAAGACCTTCGGCAGCCGGGCGGTGGTGGAGGTGCCGGGGCTACAGGCGTTGTTGCGACACGTCTGCAAGAACGGCTTCGAGCACCACGTGGCGATGAACGCTTCGCACTCGGCGGCGGTTCTCGCCGAGGCCTTCGAGACGTATCTGGGATGGGATGTGTATTGGCATCGCGGATAATACGAACATTCTAACTCAAGAGTGAGTGTGTATAATAGCGTGCGTCCTACGATTGGCTACTTTACGACCTCGATAGGTGAAAGTGTCAGCCAGGCTATATGGTCCGGCGTGGTCGGCGCGGCGCGCGACCTGGATGTCAATCTGGTCTGCTTTGCCGGAGAAGGGGCGCGCACCACCAGTACATTCCCGGATCCAGCTAACGTCGCCTACGATCTGGCGTCGCCAAAATCCCTGGATGGTCTGGTGAGCTGGGCCTCTGCGCTCGGGAGGTCTCTGCCCCATGAGCAAATCCTTGACTTTCATCGTCGTTACCGGCCGCTGCCCATGGTCAGTCTCACCCTGCCGTTAGCCGGAATTCCAACGGTGGTGATTGACAGTTACCAGGGTATGCGCGACCTCATCACCCACTTGATTGAAACCCACGGATATCACCGTCTCGTTTTCATCCAGGGACCTGAAGGCCACTACTATGCAGAGGAACGTTACCGCGCTTACACGGACGCATTGGTGGCTTACGACATTCCCCTTGATCCCCGTCTAGTCACCCCGCCTGGTGGTTTTGTTGTTTCTGCCGGTGTAAACGGAATCCGGCATCTGCTGGATGAGCGCAAGCTGCGCCCTGGGGTAGATTTCGACGCTATCGTCACGCCGAGTGATCTCATTGCGCTGGGTGTGCTGGATGAACTGCAAGAGCGCGGCATCCATGTACCGGAGGAAGCGCCCCTGGTGGGATTCAACGACAGAATGGAAAGCAGGTTCACCACCCCGCCGCTGACTTCGGTGCGTTTGCCGTTTTACGAACAAGGATACCGCGCCGTCGAGTTGTTGCTGGCGTTGCTCGCCGGTGAGCCGGCGCCTGACCGGGTAACGCTTTCGGCCAGGCTGAGGGTGCGCCAGTCATGTGGATGTCTGCCCCCGGCGGTGGTACAAGCTGCGGCGGGCGTGTCTTACGTATCTTTACCCTGCGAGGAAAACGATACATTCGAAAAGGTTTTCATTGCGCAGCAGGACGCCATTATCGCTGAAATGCTCCAGGCGGCAGCAGCTTCCACTGAAGGATTCTCTCCTGACTGGGCCGGGCGTTTACTGGATGTCTTTGCCGGGGAAGTTACCGCCATTGAAACGGCGGGCGCGTTTTTGCGTGAATTGGATCGTCTGCTGCGCCAGAGCATCGTGGCCAGCAATCGGATAGGCGACTGGCAGGATGTGATGTCGGCATTGCGCCGGTACATCCTGCCTTGTTTTGGCGCTGCTGATACAGAGAGGCTTTTCCGCGCTCAAGACCTCTGTGAACAGGCGCGGGTGCTCATCGGTGAAGCTGCGCAGCGGGTCAGAGGACAGCAGGTGGTACAGAGCGCCAACCGCGTTCTGGCCTTGCGGCGGGTTACCCGATCGCTGGTCAGCGCCTTCGATGTGGACAGGCTTGCCGGTGTATTGGCGCAGGAGTTGCCGGGCTTGGGCATCAAAAGTTGTTATCTCGCGCTGTACGAAGATCCACAGGCGCCAACCGCCCTTTCGCGTTTGCTGCTCGCCTTTGACGCCTCAGGCCGGGCTGATGTTGAAATGGAGGGCTGTGTTTTCCCTTCCGAATCCTTGATCCCGTTTGAATTGTTGGTCCGGCGGCGTCTCGAGCAGTCTTACCAATTGATGCTTGAACCCCTCTGTTTCCAGGAAGAACAACTCGGCTATGTGTTGTTCGAGATAGGTCCTGAAGACGGGACGGTTTATGAGACGCTGCGCGACCAGATCAGCAGTTCCTTGAAGGGCGCCTTGCTCTTTGATGAGATCCGCAAAGCGCAAGCCGTCGCCGAAAAAGCCGACCGGCTCAAAACGCGCCTGCTGGCGAATGTAAGCCACGAGTTGCGCGCGCCACTCAATGTGATTATCAGTTGTGCGCGCGAGTCTTTGAACGTGGTGACGACCGGTGGTACGGCCTTGCCAGAGACGCTATTCAGTGATCTGCGGCATATCCGTCTTAGCGCCGAACACCAACTGCGCGTGGTCAACGATTTGTTGGACCTTTCGCGGGCCGAGATTGATGAGCTTGACTTGTATCCAGAGTTGGTAGACCCTCACCCACTGTTGCAAGAAGTTTTTCACAGTATGAAGACGGCCGGTTCTCACAATGATATTGTCTGGCGCTTGCAACTGCCCGACCGGCTGCCGACGATACAGGCCGATCCGGTGCGAGTGCGCCAAATTCTGCTCAATCTGTTGAGCAATGCCGGCAAGTTTACCGAGCGCGGCGAGGTCTTGATGGGGGCTGAGGTATCTCCCCCGCACTTGCACATCTGGGTCCAGGATACGGGGCCGGGTATTCCCGACGATATGAAAGAGCGTATTTTCCAGCCTTTCACGACCGTCGGTTATGTACCCCGCTATCGAGAAGGGGTAGGCTTGGGATTATCGATCACCCGGCGTCTAGTCCTCCTGCATCACGGCAGAATGGAAGTGGAAAGCCAATTCGGCAAGGGGAGCACGTTTCACGTTTACTTGCCACTCCCCACCTTGAGTGCGTCTCCGGCCGTTTTGCCAACGATGACGCAGCCGGTTTTGCTTTTGATTTCCGCTTGCGAAGAACCGGCATCCGAGATCGTTGAATTCAGCCAGACCCGTGGTTTGCAGATACGGCGGTTACGGGGGAGCACCGATCTGGATGCGCTGATGCAAACGGTTCAACCCGCCGCCGTGGCCTGGGACCTGGTTGGGGCCAGTCCCGGCGACTGGATACTCGTGCGGCGACTGAGAAATCATCCCCAATTGTCTCAGATTCCCTTTATCCTGTATGGGCAAAATCCTGACGCAGAGGCGCGTTTGAATGTTGGCATGACAAACTTCGTGGTTAAGCCCGTGGCTGAAGATGCCTTGATGGAAATCATCAATGCGTTTTGCCCGGCAGAAAACACCGGACCACTGCTGCTCGTCGATGATGATCCCGAAGTACTCAACCTTTACCAGGAGATGGTTGCCAAAGCGTATCCCAGCCATCCTCTGCGCACCGCACCCAATGGCAAAGTTGCTGTAGAAGTCATGCTTGAAGAAGTCCCCAGCCTGGTGATTTTGGACCTGATGATGCCGGAGATGAACGGCTTCGACGTGTTGGACTGGATGCGCGCCAACGAACGCACACGGCAGGTGCCGGTCCTGATTCTGAGCAGCCGTATGCTCAATCTTGAGGATGTCAAGCGGATTGAACGGCACGCGCTCGTGACTGTACAGAGCAAGGGTGTTTTGACCGAGGATGAAACCCTGGCGGCGCTGCACCGTCTACTTTTCGACTCGGATCAACTCCCGCAACCTACCAGTGCCTTGGTGAAGCAAACTATCGCTTACTTCCACCAACACTATATGCGGCCGTTCTCACGCTGGGAGCTGGCCGATGCTTTGAGTGTCAGTGAGGATTATCTCAGTCGCGTTTTCCGTCAGGAAATGGGACTTTCGCCGTGGCAATACCTGAATCGTTACCGTATTTTACGGGCCAAGGCGTTATTGTCGCACTCGGCCGCCGATATCAAAATCGTGGCACGGCAGGTCGGGTTTACCGATCCGGCTTATTTTAGCCGGGTCTTCCATAAGATTACAGGGCGCTCTCCCACCGAATACCGGGAAAATCCCGCATAGTCTCATAACTTTCTCTCGGCCCCAGCACAACCTCTTGGCTGGGGCTTTCTTTTTACCGCGCCGGGTCTTCCTTCTGTGCTTTTCTTTACAGCACGACGCTTTTGTCCAAAGGTTGTTCGTCAATATCCAAGCGATCGATGTTACATTATGAATAAGTATTCACCCTATGTTAATAATCCGTATTTTAAAACCCTAAGGAGGAATGATCCAATGGCACAGAGTAAAAAACTAGACCGTCGTGAATTTCTGCGGATAGCAGCCCTAGGCGCCGCCGGCACGGTGTTAAGTGCGTGCGCGACCCCAACCCCCCAAGTCATCGAGAAAATCGTTGAAGTCGAAAAGCCGGTTGAGGTGGAAAAGATTGTCGAAAAAACCGTCCAAGTGGAAAAGGTCGTCGAGAAGCTCGTTGAGAAGACCGTCGAAGTCCAGGCTGCGGGCGCCGCGGTAGTTAACTTCACGAGTGAGGCCTGGTGTTGGGAAAAGCTCAACATGGCCACCGCCACCGACCGCTATAACCGGGCTTTGCGCGATGCCGATGCGGGGTACCAGATTGTGGTTGACATGTCCCCTCAGGAGTATGACACCAAGGTCGTCCAGATGATCGCGGACAACGAGCTGATTTGGGATGGCCACATGCGCGGCACCAACCTGGGCTCGGTCGTCCAGCAACACCAATTGGGCATTCTCCAGCCCTGGGATGAGTATATCAATGCTTCCACTCTCCCCATTGGCGCCAAATACTGGGATGAGGTGTTGCCCAACGTGCGCGAGAGTCTCACGATCGACGGCAAGCTCTATGGTCTCCCCTGGGACGGTGAAGTTTACGCCCGTGTGTACAACAAAATGATCTGGGACATCATCGGTGAAACACCGGCCGAGACGATCGATGAGTTCGAGAAGCAGCTCGAAGAACTCCTGGTCGCGGCGCCCGACAAGACGCCCATGTGTGGTCGCCACAACGCCGGCACACCAGACGCGCATGTGTACATGCAGATGTGGCAAGACAATCCATTTATTACTAATGAGAAAGGCCACTCTTACCTGGACATCCATTCAGAGGCCTATGCCAACTTCCTGACCATGATGAAGCGCTGGATGGATAAGGGGATCATCACTCCCGATAGCTGGGGCAATGCCTATGCCGATAGCTGGAACAGAGGTAACACAGCCACCGGCTTGACCGGCGCCGCCTGGCTTCAGGCGACTGCCCAGAAAGTGTGGGGCGCAAATAACATCATTGCGGTGAAAAATCCCGTTCTGAAAGCCGGCGATCAGGCCAAGACGCTGTGGTTTGTGAACTGCGCGCTCCTATGGACGGGCGCCAAACAACCGCAGAGAGTGACCGACTGGCTGTTGTGGATGGTCGATCCGACCGTTGAGAAGCTGGAAAACTACAGCTTTATCCGGGGCCACCTCAACTACTATCACGTGCCCGTCTATCAGAGCATCTACGATAACCTCATCTCCACTAGCTCTGACTGGGCGTGGTTCGACATAGTTCTGCCTCAGATTAAGGCCTCCGCAATGATCCCACCAAGCCCCACGAATAACATCACGTTCCCGATTATCACCGCCTGGGAAGACAAGTACGTCCAGGGCAGTGTGAGCTACGACGAGTGTATCAAAGGCATGGAAGACGAGTATATGGCCGCTGTTGCTGCCGCCGGCCTCTAGGGTATGGAAGAGAAGTCTGTCTAGCCTAGACATCCCAACAAGGGGGAGCAGAACTGTGCAAAGCTCTGCTCCCCCTCATTGTAATTGAGGTTAAGTGATATGGCAACGACTACCGGAACAACAGAAAAGAGCGGTAAAACGCAAACCATCAAGCAGTGGTGGTGGCTGTTACGGAATGTGCGCAAAGAGCGCTGGGGCGATCCTATGGGCTATCTTTTCATTGCGCCTGGCATTCTTCTTTTTGTCATCTTTCAGGTTTGGCCGCTGATCAACGGCTTCATCATGGCTTTCACCGATTTCGCGTTCGTCCACCAGTTGAAAAAGCCGACCCATTTTGTCGGGCTGGCTAACTTCGTCGAGTTTCTCACTACCGATAAATTCTTCTGGCCGGCTTTTGGTCGATCATTGAAGTTTACCGCATTGTATCTGCCCCTTATGCTCGGGCTGGGCCTTTTCATGGCTACGGTCATTGCGCGCATCCGCAACGACCGCGTGGGTGGCTTTTACCGCATGAGCATGTACCTGCCGGTGATCCTGCCCATCGCCGTCGCGGTGTTGCTGTGGAGAACCTTGCTGAGCAACGATTTTGGCTACGTCAACGCTATCCTTAGAAGTATAGGCCTGGAGCAATACGCGCTGAGCTGGCTCAATAATAAAGACACGGTGATCCCTGTGGTGGCCCTGATACGCATCTGGCGCGATGCGGGCAGCGCGGCCATGCTGTTCCTCGTTGGCATGTATGGCATCAACGAGGAACTGTACGAATCGGCCGCTCTCGACGGCGCCAACGGATTTCAACAGTGGCGGTATGTCACGATGCCGCTGCTCAAGCCCACCCTGGTCTTGGTGCTGGTGCTCAACGTTGCCATTTTGAGCGCCGCGCACGAGTTCATGATCCTCTACGAGGTCCCCAATCTGGGACCAGAAGGCGAAGCCCTTACGCTAGGCTATTACATCTGGCTGGTTTCCTTCTGGTGGATGCCGATGCGCTTTGGCTTTGGCGCGGCGATGAGCCTCTTTACCGGGACCATCTCCGCGGTCATGACATTTATTGTCTTCAAGTTACTCAAGACTGAACGGGCATGAGCGAGGAAACTATGAACCAAGAGAAACACATCCGGCAAGAAGCACACTCACCCAAATCACGCTCGTTTCTCCGCAACAGAGCGGTGGTCTGGGTACGCCGTCACTGGCTCATGACATTGATCTTGGTGGCCATATTTATCTGGACCTTTATACCCTTGTTGTGGACGATCTCCATGTCTTTCAAGGGTGTCATCGAACTCTATACGGCTAAAAGGATGACGTTCTTCCCCCGGCAACCTTCATTTTCCAACTATATATGGATGTTCGATTACCTGCCGGCTTTGCCGGTCTATTTCAAGAACAGCATCTTTCTAACCCTGGGAACCGTCGTGTTGCAGACCTTTTGCGCCTCTCTGATGGGCTATGCTTTCGCCCGCCTGGAGTTCAAAGGGCGCGACCTGATCTTTTACACGCTGATCGTGGCTATGTTCATCCCCCATGCCGGCTGGTTGATGGCGCAGTACCGGTTGATGCACACGCTGCACTTGCGTAACTCGCTGCCGGGGCTGATCCTGCTCTTTTCCGCGAACCTGGCTGTGCCTACGTTTATCATGCGGCAGACCTTTTTGAGTATGCCCCGTGAGATAGAAGACGCGGCCAGAATCGATGGGGCCAGCCGCTGGCGGCTCTTTCTGGATATCGCCATTCCCTTCGGCGCCAGCGGGATGATGGTCGTCGCCATTCTCACCTTTGTCGGCGTTTGGGGAGAATACCTGACCACCTTCACGATGATCGATGAACCGGCCAAGTACACGCTGGGCGTCGGCATGGCGATGTTCTCAACCGGCGGCGCCGAGGTTATGCAAGCCGATGGGACTGTTTCTGCCCAGGGCATCCAATCGGCCGCGTACCTGATGGCGGCTTTGCCGGCGATCATCCTATATATCGCCATGCAGAAATACTTCGTTAAGGGAATGACCGAAGGGGCGCTGAAATTCTGACGATTCGGCGTGGTGTGAGTTGTGGAGGGCTAGATGAAGGCCAATATTCTCTTACTGAGCTGCCATGATTTGGGCGACCATCTAGCAAGCTATCCTGGAAATTCGGCGCGGACACCGAGTCTGGCTCGTCTGGCTGCCGAAGGGATGACCTTTGAGCAACACTTCAGTGCTGCTCCTACGTGTAGTCCCAGCCGGGGTGCAATGCTGACGGGACTGATGCCTCACCGTAACGGTCTTATGGCGCTGGCCAGTGGGGGGTATTGGGAAGTGAATCCAAACGTTCCCACGCTCCCCCAACTTCTTCAGGGCGCCGGATATACGACGGCTTGTTTTGGCACTTGGCATATCAGCGCCGAGTTTTGGAATCGTGGTATTGAGGTCGGTGATCAGGATGCCGATTGTGAGCGGGTTGCGCTGAATACGAGCCGTTATCTGCAACGCTATCTGCGGGAGGATGCGTCAAAGGATAAGCCCTTCTTTCTGATGGTTGGTTTCAATAAACCGCACCGTCCTTTCACGGATACCTGGCCCGATCTGCAAAAACCGGAAAATGTATGTGTGCCCGCTTATCTTGCGGATACACCGGAAGTGCGTGGAGAACTGGCATGTTTTTACGGTGAAGTCAGCCGTATGGACGCTGCCGTTGGTCAAATTCTGGACACTCTGTGGGAATGTGGCCTCAACGAAAATACGCTGGTGATTTTTACGTCTGATCACGGCATCGCCATGCCTTTAGCCAAGGGCACGTTGTACGATCCCGGCATCAAGATTCCGCTGATCGTAGCCTGGAATGGGCGTGTGCGGGGAAGTCAACGCAGTACTGTGCTGACGAGCAATGTGGACCTTTTGCCGACAATCCTTGATGCTATCGGGGAAAGTGAGCGGATACCTCAAGGATTGGACGGCCACAGTTTATGGCCTTGTGTTGAACATGGCATGGATGTTGCGCACCAGTACATTTTTGCCGAACAAACATGGCACGACTTTTACGAGCCTATGCGGGCCATTCGCAGTAAGCAATACAAACTTATCCGTAATTTTCAACCAGGTACCGGCTTGCAAATCGCCGCGGACATTCTTCATTCGCCGACTGTCAACGTGATGCGCGAGACATTGCGCGACTGGCCACGTCCAGAAATTGAATTCTACGATTTGATACAAGATCCCGATGAGCGTCATAACCTGGCTGGAGGTTCAGATACTCTGGAAATTGAAAGGGTGCTTACACGTGAACTTGATGATTGGTTGGTACGTACCGCCGACCCGATTTTGCATGGGGGCATACCTGCTCCCAGTGGGTACTGGGAACACTTTTGGGCCAAGCCGGTTGGTCCAGGTGGCTTGCCTCCCGAACAAGGCCGCGAGGTCTGGTCGGTGGTGCGTCGTCCTGCTGCCGCCACGCCGTACCGGGGTAAATTCTGAAGTAGCGGCAGAACTTGTTTGGTGTATCCAGAGCGGTTGGCAAGGGGGGCCAATAACCGCTCTTGATACAAAGCTGTGCGTAGTGTCACAGCGAGCTTCTTTCTTCTCTCCGGGGTCAGGGAGCGTGACAATAGGGTCACGCTCCCGCAGTTGTAATCACGGGATGATCATTTGATAGGACTCATTCTTCGTATATGGGCCACGTTTAGCGTAGCGATGAAACGCCTGTTGGCGCAACGGTGGTTGGCGTTGGCGACGTTGTTAGGGTTGTTGATGTCTATTGGATTGGCGCTCAGCATCCCTTTGTATGCAGATGCGGTCTATTATCGCGTCTTGCGCCAGCGGTTGTGGGGAAAACCAGACGTGGCGGACCCCTCAGATTTGCCGCTCACTTTTCTTTTTCGTTTCAATGGAAGTGGAGATAGCGCAAAAGAATGGGAGGATCTCCAGACTGCGGATGCCTATCTACGCGGGCCGGCTCTGGAAACGCTGCGACTCCCTCCCGTTTACGTGGTGCGGCATTTCCGCACCGATACGATGAAGCTTTCCCCGGCGGAAGGGGCTGCTATTTATGAGAGGGGCTACACGCCTTTATCGTGGGTCAGTTTCGCCTTTACCGGCGGATTGGAGGATCACATCACGCTGCTGGAGGGAAGGTTGCCCACCGTTACCCCCGCCGGTGAGGAAAAAACCGTCGAGGTGCTGCTCAACGTCGCCCTGGCAGACGAGATTGGTGTGCAGGTGGGTGAAAACTACATCGTACACACGAATATCCAAACGGGTGAATATGTTAAGACCTTGGTGATCCCCGTGCGCGTCGCCGGTATTTGGGAAGTTACCGATAGGGATGACCTTTATTGGTTCTACAACCCGGAGATGATGAAAAATATGCTGTTTGTGCCGGAGGAGACGTTTGCCGGGCGCATCAGTGCGTATCTCGAAAACGAAATCTACGTTGCCGTGTGGTACCTGATGCTGGATGGCGCGACCGTTCACGCGCGCGACGTTGGCTATCTGGCGCGGCGCATCCTGACCGTGCAACAACGTGTGGCGGGACTGCTGGCCGGGACGCGGTTGGATGCCTCCCCGATGGACGCGCTGTGGGGCTATGGACAGGCCGCGCGTCAGTTGACGGTGCTGCTCTATGCCTTCAGCATTCCGATTCTGGGATTGGTGCTCGCGTTCGTGAGCATGACGGTGGGACTGGTTGTCAACTACCGGCGCAATGAGATTGCGGTGCTGCGCAGCCGCGGAGCGACGCTGGCGCAGGTGCTCGGCATCGCGGCGTTGGAGGCTGCGGTCCTGGCGGGCATCTCGTTGGTCGCCGGTTTTCCCGTAGGAGAGCGTATCGCGCACTTGATCGGCCAAACCCGCAGTTTCCTGGATTTCTCCCTGCCCGCAAGTTTGCGTGTTGCGCCCACGCCGGCCACGCTTTACCTCGGTCTGGCTGTGGCCGGACTGACGCTGATGGCGCAACTCCTGCCGACCTTCGGCGCAGCCCGGCACACCATGATCACGTACAAACAGGAACAGGCGCGCTTGTTGCGTCCACCCTGGTGGCAGCGCATCTGGTTGGATGTTCTCCTGCTCATTCCCACACTCTATGGGGCCTATATCCTGCGCGCGCAAGGGCGCTTGGCCATGCCGGGGGCGAATGGGGACCTGGCTACCGATCCTTTCCAGAACCCACTCCTGTTCCTGATCCCGGCGCTGGGTGTTTGCGCCGCGACGCTCGTTATCCTGCGGATTGTGCCCTTCGTGATGCGGGGCGTCGCCTGGATCGCCGCGCGTTTCAAGACCGTGGGGCTGTTGATGGCGGCCCGCCACCTGGAGCGCACCCCGAGTTTCTATGCCGCGCCGCTGGTGCTTCTGGTGATGACGCTCAGTCTCTCCACCTTTGTGGCGTCGTTGGCGCAAACACTGGACCGGCATCTCTACGATCAAAGCTACTATCGCTTTGGCACGGATATGAGTGTGGCGGAAACCGGCGACGAGACCGTGCAGGAGATAGGCGCGCTAGGTGGCAATACGGATGCGGGAGCGCGCTGGTATTTCCTGCCGGTTGCTGAACATCTGACGGTTCCCGGTGTGGAGCGTGCCGCGCGCGTAGGCCGCTACGAAGCCCACATCGCTGTGGGCAATGCAAAACAACAGGCCGAAGTACTGGGGATCGACCGTTACGACTTCCAGCACGTCGCCTTCTGGCGCGATGATTTTTCCGCCGTGAGTTTGGGCGAGATGATGAATGAACTGGCGTCGTCGCCGGATGCTGTGTTAGTCAATAACGCGTTTATGCGCCAACACATTCTTGAACCCGGCGATACCCTGCGCATCGACGTGGATACCTCTGGGCAGCGCGCGTCCATTGACTTCAAAATTGCCGGCGGCTTCGAGCTTTTCCCTACGTGGTATCCTGCCGACGAGCGAGACGGCCCGCTTTTTGTCGCAAACCTGGACTACATTTTCCAGGAAGCCGGCGGAAATTTCCCCTACGACGTCTGGTTGAGGACCGATCCTTCGGTGCCATACGAGGAGATTGCCGAGGGCATATCGGACAAAGAGATAGCTATCCGCTATTGGGATGCCCCGCAGCTCGTCATCAACGCCGAACAGCAGCGTCCGCAGCGTCAAGGACTGTTTGGCGTGCTCTCGGTAGGCTTTGCCGGCGCGGCGCTGCTGGCCGTCATTGGGTTTGCGCTTTACGCTTTCTTCTCCTTCCGGTGGCGTTTCATCGAACTGGGTATCCTGCGCGCCGTCGGGCTTTCGGCGCGCCAGATGATCGCTTTCCTGGGCTGGGAGTTGGTCTTCTTGATGGGCATAGGGCTGGGTGCGGGGACCGGTTTAGGCGTGTGGATGAGCAACTTCTTTATCCCCTACCTCCAGGTAGGCAGCGGCGCAGAAGCGCAGACACCGCCCTTCGTCGTACAGATACATTGGCCCTCCGTCTTCCAGATTTATCTGCTGTTCGGGGCGTTGTTTATCTTCGCGCTGGCGGTGCTCGTCGTTCTGCTGATGCGTATGAAGATTTTCCAGGCGATTAAGATGGGGGAGACGGCGTAGATTGGGACGCAGATAAACGCAAATGACGGTTTTGTGCAAGGATTGTACGGTAATGTTCAAAACCCTGGTGCTACAATCGTTGCACCGCTGATGGCGGATCTTTCCTTATGAGGAGAAGAACATGGCAATTGCAGATCCGGCAATTTATCTAAAAGAAAACGTAGCGGAAATGATGAGACCCGGTGGGCCGTGGTATCGGATTGCGTGTCACGGGCACAGTGTTCCCGGAGGCCACACGGTGGACCCGTTAATGGAAATCGATATCGCCTATCCCATGGTATGGCGGCGAAAACTCATACAGCGGTTTCCATTTCGCGGCATCAACGTCATTGTCACGGCCGTTGGCGGTGAGAATTCACCGTCCGGGGCCGCACGTTTTGAACGGGATGTGCTGGCGCTTAATCCTGCCATCATCACCATCGACTACGGTGTGAACGACCGGGGCTGCGGCCTCGAAAATGCTGAAGTCGCCTGGCGGCAGATGATCGAGCAAAGCCTGGAGCGCCGGATCAAGGTACTGCTGCTGACTCCCACTTTTGATGTTCGCCCCGATAAGGTTGGGACACTGGACGAGCATGCGCGTCAGATACGTGATTTGGCCGCTGAATATGAAGTAGGTCTTGTAGACAGCTACCAGGCCTTCACCAACCATGTGCAACGTGGCGGCTATGCCGGCGAACTGATGTCGGTGGCGCATCATCCCGGTGCGTTGGGACATGAATTGGTCGCCCGCGAGTTGATGCGCTGGATTCCGGTTTTTGATGTATTAGCAGCAAAAAACAAAGGACAGATACTCACACCACAAGCGTGATTTTTTATTGCTGAAAGACTTTCCTGGAAGGCGACCAGGATAAAGAAAGGAGGTGCTTGATAGGTGATTGAAAATCCATAGGTTGAATCTCAAGTAGCAAGAAGCCAAATCAAATTTAATCAGTAGAATAATCAGGAGGAACGGAAATGAATCGCACGAGAAATGTGATGTCGCTTTTGGTCGCCATCATGATGCTGTTCTCGCTGGTTGCCTGCGGGCCATCTGCAGAAGATACAGCCGCTCTCGATGCCGCCAATGCCAAAGTTGTCGAAACCGAGGCCAAACTGGCGGAAGCTGAAGCCGCTGCCAAAGCTGCCGCCGATAACGCCGCGGCCAGTGCAGAAGAAAAAGCTGCCGCTCAGGCCGCGGCTGATGCCGCCAAGGCTGAAGCTGACGCCGCCAAAGCTGCGGCTGATGCTGCCCAGGCTGAGGCCGATGCTGCCAAGGCCGAGGCTGAAGCCGCCGCGGCCAAAGATGTGGTCATGACCGATGTCGGCACGCCACGCCACGAAACGTTGATCTTCCAAACCTTCGACCGGCAAACCGCTGACCCCGGAAATATGAACCCCATGTTGGCCTATGCGCGCTGGCGTGGGTTTAGAGAGCTAGGGTGGGCATGGCTCTGGGAGACCGATACCGGGACCGGCGAGTCTTATGGGGAACTGGCTGCCGGGCCGGTGGAAGTGCTCAACGACGAACACACCAAGTTCAGATTTACGCTCAAAAAGGGCATCTACTGGAGCGACGGCGTCGAATTCACGGCTGATGATGTGATCTATACCCTGGACACCAATTTCGCCTGCAAAGACATTGCTACTCGCGTGTCGGGGGTCATCAATTACATCAAAGAAGCCAGTTGGGTGAAGATCGACGACTACACGGTTGAAGTCGAGACCAACAAACCGGCCTACGACTTCCAGCAAAATATGGGTGTTCGTACCTGGGGATCGAACTTTGTACCGCTGCCCAAGCACGTTTTCGAGAAAGAGAAAGCCTGCGAATTCAAGAACACTTACCCGGTTACCTTGGGGCCGTACACCGTTAAGGAATTTGATTCCAACGGGTTCTGGCACTTGTGGGAACTGCGTGACGACTGGAAGCGCTCGGCCTGGGCCGACCTGGATCAAGACGGCTTTATGCCGAAATACGTGCTCTACAAGGACTATGGCCCGGAGGAAGTGCGCTCCCTATCCTTTGTCCAGAACATGTATGATGTCGATACCTTCATGAGTCCCGGCACCATCAAAGCCGTGCAGGACCTCAACGAGTCCGTCACCACCTTCGCGCCGACGCTGCCCTACCACAACATGGATGACGCCTGTGTCTACGGTATGTTGATCAACCTGCAAAAGCCTCCCTACGACCTGAAGGAAGTGCGCTGGGCGCTGGCCCTGGCCATGGATCTGAAGACCATCGGCATGAACGCTCTGGACGGTGAGATGATCGTCAACCCGTTGCCGATTGCCGATACCCAGATTCTGCGGCCCCTCTACGTCGAACCTCTGGTCCCGTTCCTGGAAGAGTTGACCCTGGACGACGGTTACAAACCGTTTGATCCCGATTTTGGGGCGGATCTGGCGGCAATGCTCAAGGAAGCCGGTGTGGACTCGGCGGAACTCCCCGCGGACACCACGGACTTTGGCGTTGGCTGGTGGAAGTACGATGTCGCGCAAGCTGGTAAGCTGCTGGAATCGGTCGGCTTTACCAAAAATGCCGACGGCAACTGGCTGCTGCCCGGCGGTGATGCGTGGATCGTGCAGTTGACCATCCCCGGCGACTGGAACAAAGTCATGCAGCGGACCGGCTTTGCCGTGGCCGATAGCTGGCGCGCGGCGGGCATCCAGGTGAACGTCCGGCAGGTCGATGAAGCCGAGTACAGCGCGGTTCAATCAACGAATAATCTGAAAGAGGTTCAGTACCAGTGGATCCACTGCATCTTCACGCCAAGCTGGTTAGGTGCATGGCGGGAGATTCGCCCTGGCTTTATCAACCCACCTGATCACGCCGAACGGAATGCCGGCAACCGGTTCCAGTGGGATAGCCCCACCGTCTACACTCTGGTTGAGGAATCTCTATCACTGGATCAGACTTCAGAGAAGTTTTATGAAAATGGTCGCCTGATCTTGAAGGAGTTCATCAACGATATGTCCTACATCAACGTGATGAACATCCCGACCACCATCCCCACCAACGAATACTACTGGACGGGCTTCCCGAAGGCGGATAACTACTACGCAGTGCCATACTCGTGGTGGAGTTCAGCCAAGGAAATGGTCGCCAACATCACACCCACAGGGAACAAGTAATCTCACCGCAGAAGGGAGCAGCCCCATCTGGGCTGCTCCCACTTTTACTTACAAACGGAGCAGGATATGGGATTATTACAATATTTAGCGAGCAGGATTGGGTCGTATCTGGTGGTGCTCTTTGTCGGTCTGACCATCACCTTTTTCTTGCCCAGGCTACTGCCCAGCGACCCTATCGAGAACTACATTTTCCAACTCGAGTCGCAAGCTGGACAGACCATGTCGCCTGAAGAGGTGGCGTCCATTCGCGCGACGCTGCAGCAGTTGTATGGCCTGGAGGGCAATCTCTTTTCCCAGTATGCGGGTTACCTTGAGCGCGTGGTCCTGCGTTTCGATTTTGGGCCTTCGCTCGCCAATTTCCCCACGCCGGTCAATCAACTCATTCGCACCGCGATGCCATGGACAGTGGGACTCATAGGGATATCGGTCATCATTTCCTGGGTTATCGGCAATCTGGTGGGCTTGTTGGCGGGCTTCTTTCATGATCAGCCTGTCGCCACTTCGTTGGAAGTTCTCGGCGTCATCCTGTATCCGATACCCGCTTACATCGTGGCGCTTGTGGTGATTATGCTGCTTGCCTATATCTGGCCCATCTTTCCCTTAACCACAACCATCCGTCCGGGGCCGTTGACGCTCGACAAGATGCGTATCATTCTCTACAATTCGTTTTTGCCCGCGCTGACCATGGTCGTAACCCGACTGGGCTGGAACATCCTCAGCATGAAAGCCGTTTCCTTCGCCAATAAGGAAGAACCCTATGTGACTTATGCCCGGTTGAAAGGAACGCCTCCCCTGAAGATTATGACCGGATACGTGGCTAAAAACTCGATTCTGCCGCAGATTACCCGGCTTTCGCTGTCTCTTGGGGCGATTTTTGGCGGCGCTCTGCTCATTGAAATTCTCTTCTCTTACCCGGGCTTGGGCTTGCTCATGCGCACTGCCGCCGGCAGCGGCGATTACAACCTGCTTTATGGCACGATCACCATTACCATTGTTGCTGTGGCTACGGCTGCGCTGGCGATCGATTTGCTCTATCCACTGTTTGATCCCCGAATACGGCTGAGGTAAAAACTATGAAAATGAATATTCGCCTCAAGATTGGCCTCGTTATCCTCGCCATTTTTACTTTGGGAAGTCTCATCCTACCGTTCTTTATGAAGGTCGACCCCAGCCGGCAAGGCTCATATCCCAAGAATCTACCGCCCAGCCTGGAGCATCCGTTGGGGACCAACAGCCTGGGCCAGAGTATCTTCTGGTTTCTGGTGATCGCCATCCGCAATTCGCTGCTGCTGGGGGTCTCGGTGAGCTGTGTCACGACGCTGGCGGCCGGGATTACGGGGTTGGTGGCCGGTTATGTCGGGGGCTGGCTCGACCGGGTGCTCACGGCGCTCATGGATACATTCATCGCCATACCTGCCTTCCCGATCCTGATCGTATTGAGCACGCTCGTGCGCGGACAAACATCTTTCTGGCTGGTGGGTGTGATCCTCGTGTTTTTTGGCTGGCCCTGGAGCGCCCGGACGGTTCGCTCTATGGCGCTGACCATACGCGAACGGGAATTCATCAGCATGGCGCGATTCTCGGGGGCTTCGACGCTGCAAGTCGTTTTCCAGGAAGTGTTTCCCTATGTCTACACGCTGCTGGTCGTGGCCTTCATCGACGCCATCCTGTGGGTGACTACGACAGAAGCGGCCCTGGCGGTGATTGGCCTGTCGAAGGTTGAAGTGCCCACGCTCGGTTCGATCATCTTTTGGGCGCTGAGCTACAATGCGCTGTTCACCAAACAATACACCTGGGTCTTGGCGCCGGTTGTGGCGACGGTCATCCTGTTTCTGGGGATATTCCTTACATCGACGGGCTACAATCATATGTACGCAACCAGGAGGGGACACTCATGATCCGGTTGAACAACGTCGTTGCGACATACACTACGGTTCGCGGGCAAGTTAACGCCGTCGATGGCGTCACCCTGACCATACCGGACGGGAAGATCGTTGGCGTGGCGGGGGAATCCGGCTGCGGCAAAACGACTTTGATGAAAGTTATCTACGGCGATCTGATTTATCCCCTTGCGCTCCGGCAGGGCAGTGTGGATTACGAAATCGATTCCATGAGTGGAAAACCGATCACGACCCGCAACATCAAGGATTACTGGTTCAAGCACATTTCGTACATTCCGCAAAGTTCAATGAGTTCCCTGAATCCGGTCGTCCGCATCCGCACCCAGTTTGTCGACTTTTTGCCCGCCGGGCAACGCACGAACAATACCCTTGAAGAAATCCGGAATTATGTCCAGAGCCTCGACCTGCCGCCGGAGGCCATCGACGCCTACCCGCACCAGTTGTCGGGCGGGATGCGACAGCGCATCATGGTGGCCATGGGGACTTTCTTCAGGCCCGAGATCATTCTGGCGGATGAACCCACGACCGCGCTGGATGTAGTCGTGCAAAAGGGCATTCTGCTGCTGTTGATGGACATCCAGGCGAAGATGAACAATACGATCATCCTTGTCTCTCACGATATGGGCGTGCATTACCAGATCACCCACAAGATGCTCATCATGTACGCCGCGAAAGTGGTGGAGTTTGGCGATTCGGAAGATGTTTTCGCGTCGCCGTGGCATCCCTATACCCGGATGTTGATCGAATCCTTGCCCACCATTGGCGATGACCGGATGCACACAGGGATCGCCGGCAGACCTCCCAGTCTGTGGGAGGACCTGCATGGCTGCCGCTTTGCGCCGCGTTGTCCCCTGGCAACGGAACTGTGCCGGGCGGAGGAACCCACATTCCTCGAACTCAAGCCGGAACACTTTGTCGCCTGCCATTATGCCGAAAAAGCATTTCAAAACAGATGAGATAGCGATACAATGACTACTATTCTGAAAACCAATAAGCTGAACAAAGTCTATAGGCTCGGCGGCCTGTTCAATCGCATCAGGATTGACGCGCTGGACGACGTTAATCTGACCATCGAGAGCGACGAGCCGGTGATTATTAGCATTGTGGGGGAGTCGGGGAGCGGTAAAACGACGCTGGCTAAGGTGCTGCTGCGCCTGGTTAAGCCAACGTCCGGCAGCGCCCACGTTTATGATCGGTTGATCGTTGGAGAAGGCGAAAAGCCCTCGAACCGGGAATTCTTCAACTCGATACAGCCTATCTTTCAAAACCCGTTTGAGGCGTTTAGCAGTTATCGCACCGTAGACGCTTATCTTTTCGAGACGGCGGTGCGTGTCGCCAAGTTGAGCAAAACGGATGCGGTCGATGCTATGGCGGAAGCGCTGCGGTTGGTGGGGCTTGACTATCGGGATGTTCGCGGCAAGTATCCGAACCAGTTCTCCGGCGGTGAGTTGCAGCGCGTTTCCGTTGCGCGCGCGCTCATCCCGCATCCCGACATCATTATTGCCGATGAACCGGTCAGCATGATCGACGCTTCGTTGCGTATGAACGTCATCAACCTTTTCTTGTCGCTGAAAGAGGAGTTCCGGCGGAGTTTCCTGTACATCACCCACGACCTGGCTACGGCCTATTACATCAGCGATTATATCGCGGTGATGTACCGGGGCTGCATCGTTGAATTTGGCGACGCCCGGACGATCCTGGCCGATCCCAAACACCCGTACACGCAATTGCTGCTCGACTCGATTCCTGAAATCGGCCGCAAGTGGGATGCGGAAAGAACGGCGTTGTCCGACATCGAGGCCAAAGAGTATCAGTACACAGGCTGTCGCTTCTGCAACCGGTGTCCTATGAGCGAAGATAAGTGTAAGGCCGAAAGGCCGCCGGCTACCAGAACGACCGATGGCCGTGATATTTATTGTCACTTTGCCTGAACGGCTTATACTGTCTCATATTGTGCGTCCCAGGAGTTAAAAAAATGTATCCCAAAACAAACGCAACCACTATCGAACGCTGGGGGATTATCGAGCTAACGCTTGAAGGTCCCAGTGCTGGCAACCCGTTTCTCGACGTGACCGTGAGCGCCCAATTCCGCTATCAAAACCGTGTTTTAGAGCCGGATGGCTTCTATGATGGTAATGGGACCTATCGCATTCGCTTTATGCCGGATGCACCCGGGGAATGGCGTTATGTCACCAGGAGCAACGTGCCCGAACTGGATGGGCGCGCGGGGCGCTTCACCTGTGTTGAGCCATCCGCGGGAAACCACGGGCCGGTGCGCGTTAATCATACCTTTCACTTTGCCTACGCTGACGGCGTCCCGTTTTACTCCTTTGGAACGACGTGCTACGCCTGGACACATCAGGGGGACGAACTGGAAGAACAAACCCTGAAGACCTTGAAGACGACGCCCTTCAACAAAGTCCGCTTTTGCGTTTTCCCCAAAGACTACATCTATAACGAAAACGAGCCGATCTACTACCCCTTCGAACGGGATGAAGAGGGGCACAGCGATCCTGCGCGCTTCAATCCCGAATTCTTCCGTCACTTCGAACAGCGGGTGGGGCAGCTCTGTGACATGGGCATCGAGGCCGACATCATCATCTTTCATCCCTACGACCGCTGGGGGTACTGCGATATGGATGCCGAAAGCGACTATCGTTATCTGCGTTATCTGGTGGCCCGTCTGGCCGCCTACCGCAATGTCTGGTGGTCCATGGCCAACGAATACGACTTCTTGCTGGATGTTAAGCTCATGAGCCAGTGGGATCGGTATTTCCACATCCTGGAAGAAAAGGACCCCTATCAACATCTGCGTTCGATCCACAACGGCAATGTGACCATGAACTACGACCATACCAGGCCCTGGATCACCCACGTGTGCATCCAGAATTGGGATGTCAAGCGTGTCAAAGAATGGCGTGATGCCTACCGTAAGCCGGTCATCAACGATGAATGTGAATACGAAGGCGATATTCCGCGCCCCTGGGGCAACCTCAGCGCTCAGGAACTGGTGCACCGTTTTTGGATCATGGTGGTCAACGGTGGCTATGCCGGTCACGGCGAAACCTACATGCACCCAGACAATATTCTGTGGTGGTCCAAAGGCGGTGTGCTCCACGGCGAAAGTTGGCCGCGGATTGCCTTTCTGCGCGAGATCATCGAAGACATGCCGCCCGGCGGATTAAGCCCCATGGTCGGGCGTTGGGAATGGACGCGCGTGTCGGGCGGCATCAATGGCGATGCTCGCTTGCTCTATTTTGGGGAACACCAACCGGTCGAATGGGCGGTCGGTTTGCCGGTGGAGGACGGTGACTACGAGATTGATCTCATTGACACCTGGAACATGACCATTACGCCCATTGAGAAAGGCCCCCTACCGGTATCTCCTCCTACCCGCAGGAAAAAAACAGATATGCAAGTGGTCAAGCCCAACCCGGAGGCAGCATTCGGCGTGAAACTTCCGGGCAAACCTTATATGGCGTTGCGGGTGCGGCCTAAGAAATAGTCCATTGTAAAAAGGAGTCAGAACATGCAATTACCCCGATTTAAAAACAAACTGGGCAAACTGCGGGTTGCGGCCAATCGCCGTTATCTGGAATTCGATGACGGCGCGCCATTTTTCTACCTGGGCGATACGGCCTGGGAATTGTTTCATCGCCTGAACCGCGAGGAAGCGCAGGTTTATCTGAGCAATCGCGCCACCAAGGGGTTTACGGTGATCCAGGCCGTCGCCCTGGCCGAATTAGGCGGGATAGATGTTCCCAATCCCTACGGCGACCTCCCGTTGATCGACCGCGATCCCACCCGGCCCAATGAAGCCTATTTCCGTCACGTGGATCAAATCGTGCGCTACGCGGAGGAGGTGGGGCTGTTCACCGGCATGTTGCCTACCTGGGGATCATCCTGGAAACTGGATGATAGCGATGTAGCCATCTTCACCGTCGAGAACGCCCGCGTCTATGGCCGTTTTATCGGCGAGCGTTATCGAGATAACGCCATCATCTGGATTTTAGGAGGCGACCAGAATATCGAATGTGCGGAAGAATACGCCATTATCGAGGCAATGGCCCTGGGATTAAGGGAAGGCGATGGGGGAGCACACTTGATCACCTTTCATCCGCGCGGGCCGGGGCGTTCCAGCGAGTTTATCCATCAGGCAGAATGGCTGGATTTCAACATGTGCCAGTCGTCGCATGGGGCGCGCGACCACGATAACGGCTTGTTCATCGAGCACGACTACGCGCTTGAGCCGCCCAAGCCAACCCTAGATGGCGAACCACGTTACGAAACCATACCGGTCGGCTTCTATTATCAGGATGTTTCGCGCCATGACCGTTTTGACGATTACGATGTGCGCCAGGCTGCCTATTGGGCGCTCATGGCGGGGGCGTGCGGCCACACCTACGGCCATAACTGCATCTGGCAAATGTGGACACCCGAGCGCAAGTCGGCCATCTGGGCAAACATCCCCTGGTACGATTCGCTGGATACTCCTGGCGCGTTTCAGATGGGCTACGTGCGGCATCTGTTCGAAGCGTATCCGTTCCAGGAGTTGATCCCCGCTCAGGATATGATCGTGGACGGGCCGACCAGTGGCGGGGCAAAAATCAGGGCGCTGCGGTCGAGAAATGGTACATTTGCCTTCATCTACTCACCCAGAGGTGAGCCGTTCACCATCGACCGGCGCGTGCTAGAGCCAAGCCGGATCAAGGAATTCTGGTACGATCCACGCTATGGCTGCACCTATTATACCCATACGGCTATGAATGTGGCCTTTCAAACCTATATTCCGCCGACCTCGGGCCGGGGCAATGATTGGATTCTGATTTTGGAGGATGATCATGACCTCAATCACGAATAAGGTGTCGGCTGTAACCTGGAAGGAGCAAGCACTTGCACTGACGTTATTCGATCACCACCACAACGCCGACTTCAACCCAATTGTAGAGCGTCTCCGCTTCTGGAATCCCCAGGATGATGCAGCCGAACGACGCCGGACGCCCCAACGAGCCGGCCCACAGTCGCTGCCCGTTGGCGAGGATCGGGAGTTCGTGGAAGCCGTTTTCCACGCCGCCGCCCGCCGGGTAGACGGCCAGAAAGTATGGCATCCAGTGATCCTGGACACAATCACGGCATCGGTTTGCCCTTCCTGCACCGGGTTGTGTTGCCGAAACCGACTCGGCGTAAGAGTTCGCCTTTGGACTAGAGATTGCTTTGTAACAGCGCCTGCGCCTCCTGCCAGTCATGGGTGTCCCATCCTTCGGTGAACCAGGCGCAGGTCTCTGCGAGCAAACACCGTGCCGCTTCGGGCTTTTCAGCGTGCCACAGCTTTGCCAGGCTGAGGGCGGCGCGCAGTTCTAGTGTGTGCGCTTCCTGTTGCCGGGCGATCTCTGTCGCCTGATGAAAGAACGCTTCGGCGGCGCTGCGGTCGGGGATTTCCTGCCGGAGCAGCAGTTCACCGTGCAAGCGATAAATTTGCGCCAGGCCGATCGTGATCCCCGGTTGGTCCGGCGTTGCCAGAATCGCGGACGTAATCGCCAATCCGGCGGTAATATCTTCGGCCTGCAAACACGCCGCCGCCAGGCGCACAATCCACATACCGCGTCCCGTGTAGGTGGCGGTGGATTCCCACATCCGCATCCCACGTCGAATCAGTTCCAGGTTAGCCGCGGCCTGTGGCGTTCCGGGCGGCGTCTGGGCAGCCTGCGCATAACCTTCGGCGGCCCAGCCATACGCCAGGAAAAACTGCAAACCCTCGGTTTCTCCCACGCGCAGCAATTCACCGGCCAGCGCGCGGAGGGCGTCCATATCCCCGCGCAAGACGGCCACTTCGCAGGCGAAAATGAGCGTGCTGCCCAACGCAGACATATGCTTGATGCGGCGCGCGCGCGCAAGCGCCTGGGAGATCTGCACCCAGGCCTGGTCAAGATAGCCAGATACTGCCAGCGTAAATCCGAGTACAGACCGGCACATCAATTCCAGGTCGCCGCCGATCCACGGCAGCGTGTCTGGCCGCCCAATGGTATGGTATGCCGCCAGTGCATTTTCCAGATGTTGGCGCGCGCCGGGGAAATTCCCCTGAAACAGAAAACTGTAACCCAGGATACGGTGAGCCAGGACGTGCGCCACACTGACCTGCTCACCCGCTAACGCCAACAGGTGTTCGCCAAGCTGCGCCGCCGGCAAGAATTCCCCCTGGCTGAGTAGCCAATCGGCCTGTTCGTAGAACGCCAGCAGCAGGTCGTCCCATTCGCCAGGCTCAGGGCGAACCTGGCCGGAGTATGTTTGTCCTGTTTCTTCCAATAACGCCAGCGCCTGTTGAATCGCGGCCTGGCGTTCTGCCCCGCCCCAACCACTGGTCGAAAGGAAGGGCGCGCCTAAGGCCAGATGGAGATGAATTTCCAGCCGGTCGCGCGCGGGGGAGCGTGGGACATCCGCCAGCAGCGCCAAACCGCGCCGGTAATGGGTGACTGCCGCCGGCGGTGCGGCCAGGTAAACGGCCTGCCGCCCCGCTTCCAGGTGGTAGGCCGCCGCCTTTTCCGGCAGTCCGCCGATCTCGAAGTGGCGCGCCAGGTCGGCGGCGCGGCGGGCGCGCTCTTCCGGCAGCCCTTCATACAGTGCCTCCAGCGCCGCCCCCACCGCTGCATGCCGCCTCGCGCGTTCCACCGGATCCAACTGCTGGTACAGGTAGGCTTGAAACAGGATATGCCGGAAACGGTAACGCGAGAGTCGCCGGGCCTGGTCGCCACCTGCCGCGCGCGCGCCCTCGCCCTGCACCAATCGTCGCGCGCCGCGCCCCATGCCCAGGGGGCCACTCAAGTCGCGCAACAGGGCGGCGGTGTCGATGCCCTGTACGCGCGCCACAGCCTCAGCGGTGAAGCTCTCGCCTTCGACGCTGGCGGTGGCGAGCCAATCACGCCATGCAGCGGGCAAATGCGCGATGCGCCCGGCGATGGCAGCCTCTACCCGTTCAGGCACGTGCTCCCATTCCAGCGTGGGGTTGCTCACCCAACTCCCGTCGGCGGCGCGGCGAATCTCGTTGCGGGCTTGCAGGCTGCGGAGCAGTTCGATGGTGAACAGGGGATTGCCGCCCGTGCGCCGCGCCAACGCCGCGCCAAACGTCGCATCGAGGCGGTTGGGATACAGCAGCGGGTCTTGCGCCAGGAAGGCTGTCACAAAAGCTTGCTCATCCACCTGATCCAAATCCACCCGGATGTCCCCACCATAGCGTTGCATTTCGGTCACGATGCCCAGAAGAGGATGCTGGCCCGTTTCTCCCCGGTGACCGATCTCGCCGGGCCGGTACGCCGCCAGGAGCAGAAGCCGGCTGTGGGCCAGGCGGCGCGTCAGATGAAACAGCAGCGCCGCGCTGCCGGTATCGATCCATTGCAGATCATCCAACAGCAATACCAGCGGGCGATGGCGGGCCAGGGTGACAAAAAAGCGCGTGACTTCTTCGAACAACCGGCCGGTGTTCAGGCTCTCCGGGAGTGCGCCGTCGGCGGCGGGATGCGCCAACATCTTCTGCCAGGCTGCCGCCGGGCCGGGCATCTCGTCTTGTGCTTGCACCCGTTGAGCCAACGCGGTGCGATTGACGACGCGGCCCAGTAAAGTGGGCGCCGCTTCCACCAACGTCTGGGCGATGGGGATAAGCGTTTGGCGCAGCCGTGCTTGGGCTTCTGGCAGGAGCAGTCCTGCGCAAGAGAGCATCTCACACTCGCCGGCCAGTGCCTGCACGCTCTCGATGAACGGCTGGTAGGGTTGGCCGACGCCGGTGTAGGCGTCGCACTGCCCACCTGTGACCAGGAGATCGGGGCGGCGGGCCAGCGCCTGGCGGGCGAAGGCGTTCAGCAGCGCGGTTTTGCCGCTGCCGGCTTCGCCGGTGAGCAAAACCACCTGTCCCCGCCCGGCCAGCATCCGTTCCAGGGCGTGCGTCAACTGCGCCAACTCGCGCTCGCGGGCGACGAAGGGCACGCCGGCCGGTTCGTATCCTACATCTGCTACACCCGACGTCTGCTTGATGTGTTGGTACAGCGCGGTAGCGGCGCGGCCTGGTTCGATGCCCAGCTCGCGCAGCGCCTGGCGGCAGGCGGCGTACTGGGCCAGGGCCGCGCCGGGTTCCCCGCTGGCCGTCAACGCGCGCATCACGCAGCAATGGATTTCCTCATCCCAGGGCTGAACGGCGAGGATGGCGCGATATGTTTCTACGGCCGGGGCGTAATCACCGGCGGCTTCCTGGGCGGCCCCTAGCAGGCGCAGCAGGCGCAGGTGGTGGCGCTCAAGTTGTTCACGCGTGCGCAACGCCCAACTCTCGAAGTCGAGGCTGTCGCCCAGGTTGTAGCCGTGCAGAAAAGGCCCCCGGTAGAGCGCCAGGGCGGCGCGCAACGCTTCCAACGAGGGGGCGGCATCCTGATTGCTCACGGCTTCGCACGCGGCGGCTTGTTTTTGAAAAGCCGCCGCGTCCACCCAGATTTCTGCCAGTGGATTCAATTGTACGTGGGAACGGTCAACCAGGAGGAAGGGCGTCGTCGTCTGCCGGTCGCGCAGTACAGCGCGCAGGTTCGAGAGGACAAAGCGCAGCGCGCCGAGCGCGTCGGCGTCCGCGCGCTCCGGCCAGAGCAGCTCGGCGAGGGTCTGGCGGGCGTGCGGGCGACCGGCTTCCACGGCGAGGTACGCCAGCAGCGCGCTCGCCTTCCCCGCTTCCAGGGGCAACGGCGGGGCATCATTTAGGCGGAATTGCGCATCGCCTAAGAGGTAGATCGTCAATTTGTCCGGCATCCCACCCTCAGAAAACAGCCCCACTTCAGCACTTGAGGCGGATTACAATCCTCTCCCCGCAGCGCCGGGTTGTGATCCGGCGCGGTCATTTCCGTCGCTAACTTTATTATAGATCAGGTGTGGCAGATACCCAAACGCACGTTTGACGCACGTTTGTTTTTTATCATGAACAGTATGGAACGAGCATCCGATTATAAATCCTACATTTTGCGCGTCTGGCAAGTGAAGCGGGACGCGCACCCGGCGCTGGCGGCGATCCTGGAAGACTGCGAGACCAGCGCGCGGCAGGCGTTCCCTAACCTGGCGGCGCTGGTGGAGTTCTTAGAAACCGGCAAAACCCCTGCACCACTGCCCTGTGACTTGGAAACTGAGGAATGGGTGTATTGATTCGGACTTTTGACTTTGCATTATTGTTAGGGAGGTAACTTATGAAACGCTCTCGTATTTCATTCAGCCGTATTTTTATCGTTGTGGGTCTCTTGCTCACGGTGGCGGCAGGGGGACTGTCCGCCGTCCGGGCTGCCGATGGCCCCGATCCTATGCAGGCTGTGCAAAAGGCATGGGCGCGCGCTGCACAAACGGGGGCCTATCAGTTCAGCACAGAAATTGTGCAGACGACCTACCCCGCGCCCACGCTCGCCAATGTGGGACGGAGCAGCCGCGTGGAGAGCGTCTACATCGAAGGGCAGACGGATACGGCCCAGCGCCAGTTCCTGATGACTTTGTGGAACGAGGGCGGCAACGCGCTGAACGGCCAGGATAGCGTCGAAATCCGCCTGGATGGCGACAAGACGTATGGCCGCGCGCGCGGCGGTGAGTGGCAGGAGATGTCCGACTTCGCCGGCGCGTTTGCGCCCGGCAACGATTTGATGGCGTACCTGTCCGGCGTCAAGGATGTGGTCGAGGTGGGATCATCGGTCAGTCTGCCGGACTCAGCCTACGCCGTCTATGCCACCCAATACGCCTTCGCGCTCGATGGGCCGAGTCTGGCACGTTACGTCCGCGACCAACTGGAAGCGGAACTGTCGCGCAAGGGCAAGCTGCCGGCCGGGATCACGCTCGATGTTTCCGACGTCTACCACAACGCGACGGGCGAGGGGGCGATGTGGATTGGGGCGGATGGCTTGCCGCTGCGCTTGTCGCTCCACATCCTGTACCCACGTCAGGTCAACGGCGAACAGATTGAAGCTGAGCTGAAGACCGATTTCACCAATTACGCCGTGGCCCAGGCGCCCGGGCCGGCGAAGGCGCTCGCCTCTTCTCTCGGATTGCCGCAGACGGCGAGTGACTGGCAGACCGCCGGGATGCAAAGCGGCCTGTTGCTAGGGATGGTCGGCTTGATGCTTACGCTCATCACGCAAAGCCACTCGCGGGTCGTGTATGCGGCCGTCGTCTTGGTCGTCATCCTTTCGATGCTCGTCACCCCGCTGCTCAACAGCCTTCAGGCGGCGGCGTTTATGGATGAGCAGGCGGCCAAACAGGCGGACTTCGACCAAGAACAAGACGAACAGGCCCGGTATGCCGAAGCGCAGGCCAAACAGGCCGATCCGAACTGGGACCCCAACCAGGACCCATTACAAGCTGTTGCCCCTGGGAACGCCAGCATCCTGCTGGCCACGGATTCGCCGCAAGCTGGCGCCGCGCCCCCCACGCCGTCCCCCTTGAACGTCACGTTGGCCCAAGCCAGCGCGGAAGACGATCCGTACAGCCAGTGTACGGAAGAGGAAAAGGCGACTGACTCGGACAATGACCTGTTGACCGATTGCCAGGAACGCCTGCTCGGTACCACCCCCACGAACCGCGATAGCGACGGCGATGGGCTGTGGGACGGGTGGGAAGTCTTGCGCCTGGGCACCTCCCCCATCGACCCCGATACCGACGGCGATGGCATCAGCGACAACCTGGAAGTCGTGGGCTTTGTCTATCAGGGCAAGCGCTGGTACAGCAATCCCCTCAAGGCGGATACGGATAAGGATGGCCTGGCCGACAACATCGAATGTCCCGAACGCCGCACGGTCAACGGCGTGACGCCGCACGTGGACACGGCCTGCCGCGATACCGATGGCGACGGCGTCCCCAACATCTTCGACGCCGACAGCGACGGCGACGGGGTGCCGGATAAAATCGACCTTTCGCCGTTCACCGTGGTGGGGCAGGTTGCGCCGTTCAACCGCGACAACCCTTTCCAGTGGAAAGCGAGCAATTTCGCGCTCAAATCTGGGACGACGAGCTACTACCCCGTGGTGGCGGATTTCCAGTTGCGCCCGGTTGACCCCAAACACCTGACGTATGTGATGAACGTCCTCGATTGGCCGGCTGGCGACGAGCAGGGGCAGATTCAACGGCGGACGGGCAACGACGCGACGTTTGCCGACGCGATGTCGCCGGCCGAGCGCGCCGCCGACCCACGCGCGCAAAATGGCGACGTGCGCCTCGTCCCCATGCTCGAAGTCGAGTTGAGCGGCAGCAATCTGCCGCTCCCGTTCACGACGGCGATGCAGACCGTCGTACAGCTTCAGGGTGTGAACACGTCCTGGCCGGTCAGCACGACGCCGCCGGTTTTTACGACCTGGCTTTCAGCCACACTGAATTTCAAGAAGGGTAGCACCGCTTCCGCAACGGCGGTCGAGGTGCGGCTCGCGCCCGGTAGTTCCTTCGCGTGGATGGGCGTGTACGCCGGTACGTGCGGCAGTCCGGGGGATAAGGTCGGCGAGGTGACGGTCACGAGTCCACCGAATCCTTACGTGTGGACTATCAACAATGTCCGCCTGACGACGGTGGCCGACGGCGACCACTTTGTCATCATGTCCGGGGCCGGGCACATGCCGGCCTGCGCGCAAATCCCCGACCTGACGACCGCCGGGTACACCGACCGCATGGTGGACCCCGCGCCGCTGGAGGCGTATGGCGTCACCGCGCGCGATAAGGGTACATCCGGCGCGGTGTCCTTGTATGTGCCGGTCAACGTGGTGCCCGACGCTTCGGGCGGCGGGCGGGTAGCCTTCGCCGCGCGCATGCCCTACTTCCCCAACAACGGCAGCCTGGGCAGCGCGACGCAAAAGGTACGCCTGGTGTGGATGGTGCAGGTGCTCTCCGACATGTGCAGGTCTATGCCGGCCGACATCAGCACTGAAGATGCCGAACTCTGGTGCGACTACCGCGAAAGTTGGGAATTGAACGTTTCCCAGGTTGTGCATACGTACAGCGACGAATGGTATCTCACCGGCCTGGCAGTGCGCGAGGATCGTGGTTTCAACATGGCGATTGTGTGGGAAGACCCCGCCGGTAAAGCGACGACCGAAGAGCGCCAGATGGATAACTGGCTGTGGCCGCTGTCGCTGGGCCTGGAAGAGGTCTTCCTGACGGGCCGCGACGCGAATGATAACGACATCCGCGATCTGGGTGTGGCAACGACCTACGACGGCGTCACGGTCGCCGACGACACGATCAGCCGCCGTTTCGACGCCCCGCTGCCCTCGACCGTCACAGAAACGCTGCGGTGGGGGATTCCGCCCACGGCCACGTTCCAGGTGGAGACGGTGACGTATCCCACGCAAGATCACGTCGCCTTCGTGATGATGACCGACACGCTGCGCATCCTCAACACCAGCTTCGCCGCCTACACCGACGCTACGCCGAGCCTGTTGTTCGCCCGCGAGGAATACTACCGCGAGGCCAACCTGGATACGCAGGAGACGCGCGCGATTGTCAACAACGTGGTCACATTCAACTTGAGCGGGCAGCAGCTTAACACCATCGCCGCGATCAACTGGGCGCCGTATCGCTATCGCAATGGTGCGTGGAATTCCTTCCCGCTGGCCGAATATTGGGACTTGCTCGGCGTGCGGCTGAAGGCGGCCCTGCCGCTCGTGGCGGATACCCCTTCTGATATTGCGGCAGACATCCGCGACGGGCAGATTACGGTCGCCCGCTCGTACTACCTGGCGCTCAATCGGGGGCGCACAAGCCTGGCGGCGGTGGGCAACACCCCGCTCTATCCGTATAACCCGCTCCAGGGCGACGGCTCATTGGGGATGACCATTTCCTACCTGATGAGCCATTCCGTCTATGGCGGGACGGTGGGCGGGGCGAAGGGCATCGTGGCCGTCGCCGAACTCATCGCGGATGCCGCGTATCGCGCGTTCAAGATTCAGATGAATTATGTGGGTCTGGGGGGTAGATTCACCGCCGCCGGTGTCACGGGGCCGAAGGACGTTTTTTGGCTCATCGGGCACGGCATCAAGAACATGCTGACGGAGAAGCTGAACAGCCTGTTCGACGCCCTGGCCGCCAAGTTCAACAGCGGCAAATCGTTCGCGGCGGTGGTCGGGCTGGCGATTGTCGGCGTTTCGCTGCTGATTATTGCGGTTGCCGTGGGCTTTATCTTTATCAAAGTCGAGCTGATGCTTAACCTGGTGATCGGGATTACCCTGGCGGTCGTGCAGGTTGTCCTGGCGATCAAGACCATCTATGAGGCGGTAACGAAGACGATGGCCGCCATCTCCAAGGCCACCGTGGTCGGCGCCATCATCGGGCTGGTCATCGGCGTGGTCGTGGCTTTTGCCGGGGCCATCGTCACGATTGTCGTCGGCCACCTCAAGATGAGCAGCGTCGCCGCGCACGCCGTGATTGCCGATTTCATCGCTTACGCTATCGTCGCGGCCATCATGTTGGTCATTTCTTTGATCCCGGTGGTGGGGCAGATTATTGCGGCCATCATCGGCGCATTCGACGCGCTGGTGATGGCGATCTGCGCCCTCGCGTCGGTGATTGTCGGAGAAGATGTGAAGAAGAATGCTGTGGGCCAGTGGCTCTGCAAGGGCCTCACCGGTTGGGCCACCGAGGCGATCAAGTGGTTCATCTTCAGCGCCCGCGCGTTGACCGATCTGCAAGACCCCGACCGGCTCCAGTTTGGCAGCTTTGGCTATGATCTGGAAGAGCCGGACGAGGGGATGGCGGTGGGCAACAACCTCTACCTCACGCTCGATCTCACCACCACCATCAAGCTGGTGCCCGTCATTCCGCCTACCGATGAAATGGTCGAGAACTGGAAAAGCGGCACGAATCTAATTCCGGTGGATTGGAAATCCCTCTCGTACTGGTGGCAGTTCTCCGATAGCAACGTGAAGCGCTCGACGTTCAAGTACGAAATCCAGAACGAGGAAGCCGATCTCACCGGCGTTGACCTGGATCAGATGAAGAGCGAATGGCAGGCGGCGGGGGCGGCCCACACGTTCTATGCCAATCCCACGCCCGCGAGCGAGGCGATTCCCCTGGACACGGCCGGCATCAACCGCCCCATCCAGGCGACCTTGACCGAAGGGGTAGACGTGGCGACGCAGGAATGTTGGACCATCCCCAACCCGCTCATGCCGTTCTGCGCCATTCCCTACGTTTGCCTGATCCCCGTCTGCGTCATTCGCGGCAGCGACAACTCGACCCACATTGACCTGGGTGGGCGTTTCGTGCTCGACGTTTTGCCGGCCACGCTCGACGAGTTCTACGCGGCGGTGGAGCGCGACGGCGGTTATAGCCTCGCGTGGGGGCAATCCTCCCCCCCATCGGGGGGGACTGAGGGGGGGCTGACCTTCCAGCGGCAAGCCGATTTCGACGGCGACGGCCTGTTAGGACCGGCCGACGGCGGCCCGGATCCCGACGACAGCCGCTGGGATACCGACGGCGACGGGCTTTCCGATGATTGGGAATTATCGCGCGGCAGCGATCCCCTGCGCCAGGACAGCGACGGCGACGGCCTGACGGACGCCGAAGAAGGCGTGCTGGGCACCGATCCCCTGCGCCAAGACACCGATGGCGACGGCCTGACGGATAAAGAGGAACTGACCGGTTGGGAAATGGTCTATGCCATCAATGCGAGCGGCAGCCAGCTTTCCACCTGGGTCACGTCCGATCCATTGAACCCCGATGCGGACTACGACGGACTGAACGACTTCAAGGAAAAGACCTTCGGCTACAATCCATACGTGCCCTCCGACCCCAACGTGCTCAACATGTCGGCGGGCGTGCAAGAAACAAATGCGCCCATCCTGTTGCTGCGCCTGGACGAAACCGCCGGCGCGCAGACTTTCCGTGATTATGCCAATGTCGCCGCTGCGGCGATGTGCGCGCCGGCCACATGCCCCGACGCCGGGCAGGATGGCCGCTTTGCCTACGCCGCCCAGTTCGGCAGCAGCGATGCCTTGCGCCTGCCCAACGGCCCGGCGAATCGCGTGCGCAACACCTTCACCGTGGCGGCCTGGATACGCCCCACCACCGTGTCTGGCGATCAAAACATCCTGGCGACGGACACCGCGAGTAGCAACACCAATGGCTTTGCGTTCGGCCTGGTGAATGCCAGTCTATCCTTCAGAACGTATGGCGTGACCACCTATAACGCCGCCGTCGGCCTGCAAGCCAACCAGTGGACGCACGTGGCGGCGGTGATGGACAGCGCCAATGCGATCTCGTTCTACGTCAACGGCGTGTTCCGGCAGAAGGTCACCGGCGCTGCATCGGTCAGACCCGATACGGACGATGCGTTGGTGGTCGGCGCTACTTCCACCTTAAACACCATCATCGGCCGGCTCAATGACGTGGTTGTCTTTGACCGCGCGCTCAGCACGGCGGAGGTGCAAGCTGTGATGGGTGGCCGTTTTAATCTCAACGACATGGTCGTGCAGCCGGAGCAAACGCTGGCCTATACGGCCACGTTGACCAACAAATTGCTAGGCCGTTATGCCCAGGGGCTGCTGTCGTTCAGCAGCACGCCTGCGTTGGCCGTGAGGACGCCGGACCCGCAGACCTTCGTGCTCCAACCCCTCGCGGAGACGAACATAGCCGGTACTCTCACCGTGGCCCCCCAGAGCACACGCCCCATCAGCGTCACCCAGACCGCCGAAGCGCTCATCACCGATTGGCGCGAGCAATCCAACTACGCGCAGCTCTGGCTGCCGCTGGATGAGGATGCAACGCAAACCATCTTCCTTGACCATTCCGGCGCGCTGCCGGCGGCCAATGGGACGTGCAGCGGGACGACATGCCCCACACGCGCGGAGCCGGGGTACTTCGATTACGCACTCAGGTTTAACGGCAGCCAATCCGTCAACCTGCCTGATGCGGCCCGCCTGGGCCTCACCGATTCCAGCTTTGCCGTCTCGGTCTGGGTCAACACCACCGACCTGACCAGCGACCGGAACATTCTGAGCACGAGCGGCAGTCCTCAGTTACGACTGATGTTGCGTAATGGCAAACCGGCGATGGACTTCGGCGGCAATGTCTTATCCAGCCCCACCGCTCTGGCGGCGAATCGTTGGTATCACCTGGTTTTCCGCTACGACAAGGAGAAATCCGAGCAAGCGATTTACGTCAACACCGAATTGAAAGCCAGCCGCACCGGCATCGCGGCTTTGAGCGGGACGGGCGTTGTGACCCTGGGCAGCGCGTGGAGGGGCTGGCTGGACGATGTGCGCACCTACAACCGCCCGCTCACCGTCGGCGAAATCCGCGAGCTGTACGAGCGCCCGGTGCTGCGCATCCAGTTCGAGCAAACGACAGGCCCGACGCCCTTAGACCCGAAAACCTACTTTGCCGATGACTCCGGCTTGAGCAACGGCGGCACATGCAGCGGAAACACGTGCCCCTCCCGCGTCTTCGGCGTGACCGGTCCGTGGAGCGGCAGTTTTGATGGCAATGACTATCTCAGCATCACCAGCCGCCCCAGCCTGGATTTGAGCGACGGCCAATTCACGCTCGCCGCCTGGGTCAAGCCCAATCCGCAGCCCGAACCGGTGGACCCGGCATGTCATTTCGAGGCCGGCTACTACCTTTCCTCGACGCCGCAGAAAACTGGATGTGTGAGCTGGGACGGGTGGCGGGATCCCGCCAGCGGCCTGATGTTGGATGTTGCGACGCCGGCCGGCGGTTACACCCGTTACTACAAGGGGGCCTTCGACTTCCCGGCGGGCTACTATGACTTTACGGTGCGGAGCAGCCTCCAGGGCAAGGCCAGGGTATACGTGGATGGCGTCCAAATCGCCTCCGCCGATCCCTGGGAAGATAGCGCGTCTTATGTCGAGTATTGGGACAGAACAGCATCCAACTTGCACTACTATCTCAGCGCGGGTGTGCATACCATCGAAGTCCGTTCCGATTCGGTTTACGGCAATCAAGTCCAGTTCGCTTTCAGCCCGCCTTACGCCCAGGGTATCATAGGCGAGCAGGGCGGCGCACGCACGGCGTATCCCTCGCTGCAAATGGTGGGCGGGCGCGTCCGGGTGGGCTTTGGCGACGGCGCGCAGTGGGTTTCGCGTACCACGACCGACACCGTCTTGACCGCCAACGCCTGGAACCACGTCATCGCCACATACAACGCCAGCGAGTTGAACCTCTACGTCAACAACACGCGCGTGGCAAGCTGGTATCTGAATGGCGCGAAACCGTTTAATGCCACTGCCCTGCGGGTGGGGTCCTCAGGCCAGCTCGGCAGTGTCTGGATTGACCAATTGCACGTTTACGATACGTGGCCCAACACCAGCGGCGACGTGCTAAAGGGTGATTTCAGCCTGAAATGGAACGGCAGCGTATGCAGCGGGTGCTCGTGGACCAACCTCGCCGACGGCGCCAACATCGATGTGGACCTCTTGAAAAGTGTGAATGGCTCCGCTACGCTGGGCGTCGTGCATCGCCATGATTTGAAAAATCACGATCTGTGCCTGAAAAGCACGGATGGGGCGGAGACGTGCGACAGCACCTTCGACTTCGACACCACCAACCCCGGCCTGCGCTTTATAGCCTTGAACGATAAGGATCGCTACGCCGGTCTGTATCTGGGCGACGACACCCGCTGGGCCTTCTACAACAACGCGATGCCCTTCCGTGGTTCGCTGGACGACGTTGCTATCTACCGGCATCCCCTCTCCACCGAAGAAATTGACGAGCTGTACCGCGCCGCCGGCTTGGCGCTGCACCTCAAGCTGGACGAAGCGCCGGGTGTGGCGTCCTTTGAAAACGCCGTAGACCTGAGCCGTCAGAGCAACGCCTTCTGCGCCGGCAGCGCTTGTCCGACGACGGGTGTGGCCGGGCGTATGAACCAGACCGTGCTGTTCGACGGTTCGAGCGACTGGCTAAATACAACCCTGACGCTCGATACAGCGCAGGGCGGCGCACTGATGGCCTGGGTGCGCCCCACGACCCTGGGTGAGACAACCCGCGCGGTGCTGAGTACAGGCGGGTGGGCCATCGTGCGCGAGGGCTTGCGCTGGAAAGTGTTGAACGGCAGCACGCTCGTGGATACCGGCGCGGCGGTCACACCTAACGCGTGGCAGCACGTCGCTGCTACCCTGGTCGGGAACCAGATCAAATTTTACCTGGACGGCGCGTTGATCACGACCATGACGGCCAACCCGCTGAGCGCGCAGCCCGTGGCCGTGGGCCGGCATCCGACCGGCGGTTCGTACTGGGCCGGCGCGATTGATGACGTCCGCGTCTTCACCCTCCCGCCCTCGGACGCCGGCGTTCAAACAATTTACCGTGAAGCGCCCTTGGTCCATCTGCACCTGGACGAGCCGGGCGGCGCGACGCAGTTCGTCAATATTAGCGGTTCGTTCTCCGGGACATGCACGGCCTGCCCGACGGCCGGCGCGGCAGGACAAGCCGGGCAGGCCGTCGAGTTCAATATGGCCCCCGGCCACACGACAGACCGCATTACGATTGCGGCCAATACGAGCCTCAACCTGTCGCGCTTTAGCGTGGGGGCCTGGGTGCAACCCTCGGCCATCAAGAACAGCGAGCAAGTACTCATCGGCAGGGGCGGTGCGGACACCGGCTACAATTACAAGCTCTCTATCCCGGCCAATGGCCTCACCGCCACGCTCACCCTCGCGCCCGCATCAGGCAATGCATGCGGCGCGGCGGTTGCGGTCGCCAGCCAGGCGCAACTGTTGCCCAACCAGTGGAACTACGTTATGGGCACCTACGACGGCAGCACGGCCCGCATCTACGTGAACGGCTACGAACAGGGCAGCGTCGCCATGAGCGGTACGGCGTGCGCCGTCGCGGACGACGTCTCGATTGGCGGGTTAAGCGCGGGCAGCCCGTTCTATGGGCGGCTGGATGAGGTCGCGCTATACGATCACGCCCTTAACGCCTACGCCGTGCGAGACATCTTTCGTTACCAGGGCAAGCTGGTCCACGAGCGCCGCAGCGATGCACTATTCGTTGATAACACCGCGCCCACGTCCGCGCTGCGCTCCTACAACGCGGACCTGCCCTACCTGGCGAACCGTGACGTGCTGATGTACGTCGCCGCGCAGGATGAATACGCCGGCGTAAGCCAGGTGGAACTGCTGGTCACCAAAGCTGGTCAGACTCAGACCGCCGTGGCGGCGCCGGCGTGTACAGATTCGGTCGGAGATACCGCCTGGTGCCCGTTCTTCAAGACTGGCGGCGAGGGCCAGTATACCTTCGCCACCCGCGCCACGGACTGGGCCGGTAATCAGGCAACCTCGGCCAACACCACCTTGTACGTGGACGCGACGCCGCCTACAGCAAACCTGGGCGTTCCCGCCGATACGTTGCTCCTGGCGCGGTTGCACCCCACGCTTTCCAATAATTGGTTGGTAGACTTGAGCGGCAGCGTCTCTGACCCTAACCTCGCCGGCACGTCCACACCCGGCAGCGGCCTCCAACCGGATAGCGTCCACGTGGCGCTGCTGGACGCGAACGGCGCGATTGTCGGCGGGCAGGCGCAACCCGTCACCCTAACGGGAAATACCTGGGCTGTTACCTATCGCATCGCGGAGGCGCGCCCGACGGGCCGCTACACCGTCCGCCTGGAAGCCGCCGACCGCATAGGCAACCAGGCGAGCCTGACGCTCGGTACAATCCTGGTGGATGCTACTGCCCCCGGCGGCGACGTCCAACTGCCGACGACGGCGGTTACCTCTACGCAAACCGTGCAAGGCACGTTGAGCGAAGCCCCGACCCCGCGCGATACGGCGCTCTTGTTGCACTTCGAAGAGAGCGCGGGGGCTACCCTTTTCTACGACAACGGCGGCGCGCTGCTCCACGCGACGTGCTTTGGTGCGTGTCCTGTGGCCGGCGCGACCGGGATGTACGGCAAAGCGGCGCGCTTCGGCGGGACGCAGGCGCTCCAAGTCGCGCACAGCGCGATCAACGAGCGCACAGCCGGTTTCTCGGCCGCGGCCTGGATTAAGCCGCAAACGCTATCCGGCGTCCAGCACCTACTGGCGACCGCCCAGACGCAAAGCGCCAACGGCTTTAGTCTCGGGTTACAGAACGACAAATTGCTGTTTACGGCTTTGGGCACCAGCCCGCGCAATTACGCTGCAGGAACGTTAGCCGTTGGTCAATGGGTGCATGTGACGGTCGTGGTTGGGGACGATAACTCGGTGAGCCTGTATCAGAACGGCGGACTGCAAGCCGTGTTCACCTCGACCATCGCGTTGCAAGCCGACCTCGACGATCTCCTGCTGATCGGCGCGAGGACCAACGTGGGTAGCACAACGCTCGTTGAACCTTATGCCGGCGACCTCGACGAGTTGGTGATCGTCGCGCGGGCGCTGTTGCCCGAAGAAGTGCGCATCCTGGCCCAGTCCAAAGTCGCCGGGCTGAGCAGCGCGCAAGTGGCCTGGCGGCCCACGCTGCCCGGCTCCCCGCTCTACAACGAAACGCCGTTGCCCGGCGAAGTCCTGCACCTGGCGCTCGATGATATGCCTGATCAGAGTGGGGCGCTTTCTTGGAAAGACATCTCCGGCCAGGCGCGCCACGGTACATGCTCAGGCGCGGGTTGCCCCGGCTACGGGGTAGTGGGACACTCCGGCAGTGCGGCGGCCTTCGACGGCAAACAAACCACCATCGCGTTGCCCAACTTCGGGACGTTTACGAACGCCACCGTCTCCGCCTGGGTCAAACGCACAGGCCAAACCGGCGCGCGCGAAACCATCATCTCCTACAAAGAGGCCAAGGGCTGCGGTTTGCTGCTGTCGCTCAACGAAGATAAAGTTAACCATTACCCGCGCTTCTGGGTTAGGATAGGCAGCACATGGCGCTATACCGAGCAAGCCGTCTCCATCCCGCTTAACACCTGGGTTCACTTGGCCGCCACGTATGACGGCGCCACGATTCGCCTCTACCGCGACGGGCAACTGGTCGCCAGCACGGCGGCGGCGGGCAGTATGACGCAATGCAGCGCGGTATCCAACGTGGGCAGCCGCTCGGACGGCGTGAGTCACCGCTTCCCCGGCGTCATCGACGATGTGCGGATGTTCGACCGCGCCTTGTCCGCCGACACGCTCCGTGAGCAGCTATACCTCAGCGCCGAGCCAACGCTCCGACTCACGCTGGATGAAGCGTGGGCTGCGAACGGTACGACGCTGTCCGATGCATCCGGCTGGGAGCACGACGGCGTGCTGTATACCGGGGCGGATAGCGCGAACAAAGCCACGTCCGGTGCGGTGGGCGGTTCTGGCTTGCTCCTCGACGGCGTAGATGATTACGCCGCCGTGGAGCCACAACCCGGCCTGGCTCCCGGCTCGCGCTTCAGCGTGGCCGCCTGGGTGTACCCATCTCCTGAGGACGTGAATCCCTATCCGATCCTGAGCAGCGACGCTTACACGGACACGCGGTACAGCTATCCCACCCTCCAGGTGATCAACCGGAACGTCCTGGTTGGCGGTTTCGGCAATGGGACGCAGGCGCTCGTTGCGTACACGCCCGCCGCGCTGACGGAAAACGCATGGAACCACGTGGCCGCCACGTTCGACGGCGTAACCTACAATCTGTACGTGAACGGCGTGCAGCGCGCGAGCACTACGGCGTTTGCGGGCCAGCTTCCGGCGAACACGTCAGGGTTCGACATCGGGCGCGGCTCGCCCTCCGTGGCCGGCTGCGTCAAATTCCAGAATCTCACGTTCACCCCTATCAGCATGGGCTACTACGACGTGACGCTCGACGGCAAGTCTCTTTACCATGGGACCAGCCCGGCCACGCCATACGTTCCGATCACGCTCAATGTGCCAGACCTGCTGTGCGCACAATCCACCCTACAAATCTCGTACAAGTGGGCGGTAAGCTGGCAGCGCAGTATCACCTTCAATCCGCAACCGGGGACAGGCAGCCAACGGCTTTCCTCCGGCGGCTATGCAGTGGATGTGGCGTGGACGCTGGCGGCGCAGCCTGCCAGCCTGCGCTACTGGCGCGGCAAATTGGATGATGTCCACATCTATCCGCGCGCGCTCTTGCCGTTGGAAGTGGACACGCTGTACAAGACCGGTTGGCAGGCGGCGACTCTGGCCCAGTCCGGCAGCGGTGTGAACCTGAGCAGTTGGAGCGCGAGCGTGCCGGCCGGCCTGGAAGGCTCGTATGCGCTCGTCCTGCGCGGCGTGGATATGGCCGGGCAGACCGGCGTCGCTGACCTCAACGCGCAGGTGTGGAGCGGACAGGTAGACACGCTCGCGCCACGCGTGGCCATCACGCGGACGCTGAGCGGCGCGCAGTACCGCTACACGACCGTCGCCGAGGACTTCAACCTGGTGCTCAACGGGTTCTCTTCGCCGTGCGGCGCGGGCGTGGTTAGCGCGACGGGTTACTATCAATCGCCGTGGTATCAGGCGGTCGTAGGGCAATCGGCGTTGGCGAACAAGATCGTGCGCTTGACGGCGGACTGCACGGTCAATATGTATGGCCTGTTCGAGGCCGGGGCCTGGACGAAACGGCCCTCCGTCGCCGGGCGCTTCGCTATCGTGGGCAACCAGGTGTACGCGCCGTCCGGGGCGCTGTGGCGCGTGAGCCTCGCCAACCCAAGCCTCCCCAACGATACCGCATCCTACAACTCGGCGGGCGACGGGCGCAGCGTCGTGGTATCCGGCAACTATGCCTACATCGCCGACGGCAGCCGGGGATTGGCAATCGTCAACCTTGCCAATCCGAGCGCCGCGCCGGTTCTGCTGGATACGCCCGGCCTCGCCTCCGATGTGGTGGTGCAGGGCAACTACGCTTATGTGGCCGACGGTGCGGGTGGCCTGCGCGTCATCAACATCGCCAATCCGGCCAGCCCGCAGCAGGTAGGGACTTACGCCACGCCGGGCGATGCACTGGCGATTGTGCTCGGCCCGCTCCCGGCAGTTCAGGGGAGTGTGGGGAAGGTGCTGCCCGCCCCGGCGCCTGATGTCGTGCCCGCGCCGGCGGAACACCCTACTTACTCCCTACTCCCTACTCCCTACTCCCTCCTGGCGCAGCCCAAACCACTGGCGGCTTCTGCGGCCCTTTCCATCACCCTACAACCCGGCGGCATCCTCGCGCCCACCGCCGATGAGCCAGACGAGCAGTTTGGCGCGGCGCTTTCGGTGTACAACAACTATCTCCTCATCGGCGCGCCCAGCGAAACGGTCACGTACACGATAGATGAAATGCCCTATACTGATTCGGGACGGGCCTACCTCTGGCGATACAATGACGTATCCGACGACTGGGGGATATCCACTACGTTCACCAACAGCGGCGGCGGCTTTGGTTCGGCGGTTGCCATCGGCTACTTGTCCGGCAACGTCGTCCCCGATATCGTGGTCGGCGCGCCGTCTGCCGGTAATGGCGGTGAGGCGTACCGGTTCCGCTCCGAACAACCCTCGAACCCGGACTATGGGCAGTGGAGCCTCGCCCAGACCTGGTTCTTAGGCACAGTAGAAGAGCGTGGCGGCTACGCCGTTGAGCAGCTTGGCCCGGATGCGTTTATCATCGGCGCGCCTTCGAGTCCCGGTTTTATGGGCGGAACCGTCTATGCCGGCGCCGGCGGGGATGATGGTTATTCTTATCTCTATGACTTGAGCGGCAGCTTTGGGGCGGCTCTGGCGCTCAGCGGCAACACGCTCGTCGTCGGCGCGCCGGACTGGGCAGAAGGAGGCGATGTCGTCACTCCCATGGGCGCGGCCAAAATCTATACCTATACCTACGATGCGTTGACGTGGCCGTACTATCTGTGGACGGCGCTGCCCCTCACGTTGACCAGCCCGACGGCCACTCCGTACGCGCGATTCGGCGCGAGCGTGGACATCGACGGCGATACCATCGTCATCGGCAGCAAGACGGAAGACATCTTCGGCCAGGTGGAAGAAGTCTACATTTACCTCCAGAACGAAGGCGGCGATAACGCCTGGGGGCAGGTCGCCACGCTGACGCCTGCCGGCGTTCTGAACGGCGGGTTCGGCGCCTCCGTCGTCGTCGCGGGTGACCGGATCGCCGTCGGCGCGCCGCTCACCGAGGTTGACGGCAACGCCGAACAAGGCGCGGTCTACCTCTTCCTGCGCGACTACGATCCCGCCAATCCCAGCGTGCCTTTGTCAAATAACTGGGGCCTGGTGGAGGTGATCACGCGCACCGACGGCAGCGCGGGCGATCACTTCGGCGCGGCGCTCGCTATGTATGGCGATACCCTCGTCATCGGCGCGCCGTGGGCTACCTCGTCGGGCCGCGCCTACATCTACTACTTCGATCTCCTGGTGGTGGACGATAGCTACACGACCGATGAGGACGTTGTCCTGGACGTACCGGCGCCGGGCGTGTTCCGCAACGACATCGTCGGCACGCGCACGACGCTGACGGTCACGGTCGAGTCTGCTCCCAGCCATGGGACGCTGCTCCTGCGGACCGACGGTTCCTTTGTCTACACACCGACGGCCAACTATCACGGGTCAGACGGCTTCACCTATCGCGTCACTAACGACTTTGCCAGCTCGAACGTCGCTGCTGTGACGCTGACCGTGCAATCGGTTGAGGACGTGCCCTATGCCAACGATGTGGTGACGAGCACCGCCGCCAGCTTCCCGCTGCGGATCACACCGTATCCACTGTATATTGGCGACGGTGACGGCGATCCGTTGACCGTGATCGGTGTGGGGACGCCGGACAACGGCACGGCCACAACCGACGGGCAGGTGATCACCTACACATCTGTGGCCGCTTTCATCGGCACCAATGCTTTCACCTATACCGTGAGCGATCCGGGCGGCTTGCAGGCCACGGCTCGCATCACCGTCACCGTGACCGGAGACAACGACCCGCCCATCGCCGTTGACGACGAGGTCACGACGGACGAGGACACGCCGCTCACGATCGATGTGTTGAGCAACGACAGCGATCCTAACGGCCAGCCGCTCACCCTGATCGCCTGGGGTACACCGCTCCTGGGCCAGGTCTCCACACTGGGGACTGCGCTGCGCTACACACCCACGACCGACCTGAACGGCGCGGATACCTTCACTTATACGATCAGCGACGGTATGGTGGAGGCGACGGCGACCGTCACGGTGACAATCAACCCGGTGAACGACGCGCCGACGCTGGACGCCATTGGCGACCTCACCCTGGACGAGGACGCAGAGCCGCAAACCGTCAATCTGACCGGCATCGGAACCGGCGCGGCCAATGAACTGCAAACACTGATCATTACGGCGCAATCCTCGGACGTGGCGCTAATCCCGACGCCGGCCGTCACCTACATCAGCCCGCAGACAAGCGGCACACTGCACTTCACGTCGCTCGCCGATCAATGGGGGCTGGCGACGATCACGGTCACGGTGAGCGACGGTATCTCGACGACCGCGCAGATATTCCAGGTGACAGTCAACGCGGTCAATGACGCGCCCACGCTGGATGCGTTCAACGATTTCGGCCTCGACGAGGACGCGGGTGAGCAGACCATCCCCCTCAGCGGCATCACCAGCGGGGCGGATGACGAAGTGCAAACGCTCGTCGTTACGGCGCACTCCTCGAATGTGCTGCTGATCCCGCACCCGACCGTCGCCTACACCAGCCCGGAGACAACCGGAACGCTGTTCTTTGCATCGCTTGCCGATCAATGGGGGCTGGCGACGATCAGCGTCACCGTGAGCGACGGCCTTTCGACGACCGTGCGCGCCTTCCAAGTGACGGTGAACCCGGTCAACGACGCGCCGACAACCGCTGACATCTCGGTGGCGACGGATGAAAATGTGCCGGTGAACATCACGCCTTTCCCTGCCTACGCCAACGACGTGGACGGCGACAGCCTGACGGTGACGAACCTGGGCGTCCCGGCGCACGGCGCGGCAACGACCAACGGCGCGACCATCACCTACACGCCCACGCTTAGCTTCTTCGGGACAGATGCCTTCACCTATACCCTGCGCGATCCCGGCGGCCTGCAAGCCACCGCCCGCATCACGGTGACGGTCAGCAATCTGAACGACCCGCCGGTGGCGGTGGATGACGCCTTTGCGACGAATGAGGACACACCGATCACCCTGACCGTGCTGGACAACGACAGCGATCCCGACGGGCAAATCCCGACTCTGACAGCAGTGGGGACGCCGGCGCTCGGGCAGGTTGCCATCGTGGGGGCCGCGCTGCGCTACACGCCCACGCTCGACCTGCACGGGACGGATCATTTCACCTACACCATCGGCGATGGCCTGCTGTACGCCACGGCCACGGTGACGGTGGTGATCGCCTCGGTCAATGACGCGCCGACGCTGAATTCTATCGGCAATCTCGCCATCGCCGAGGACGCGAGCGAGCAAACCGTCACCCTGGGCGGCATCACCAGCGGGGCGGCTAACGAAGCGCAAATCCTGGCGGTCACGGCGGTTTCCTCCAACCCCGCGCTGATCCCGCCCCCAACCGTCACTTACGTCAGCCCGCAGACGACCGGCGCGTTGCGCTTCACGCCGCTGGCCGACCAGTGGGGCGCGGCAACCATCAGCGTCACCGTGAGCGACGGCCTCTCGACGACTGTGCGCGCGTTCCAGGTGACGGTGAACCCGGTCAACGACGCGCCCACGCTGGACGCTGTCCCCAACCAGACCATCAACGAGGACGCGGGCGAGCAGACCGTGAACCTGAGCGGCATCACCAGTGGGGCGTCTAACGAGGCGCAGACCCTGGCGGTCACGGCGGTCTCCTCCAACCCCGCGCTGATCCCGCATCCCACTGTCACCTACGTCAGCCCGCAGATGAGCGGCACGCTGCGCTTCACACCCGTCGCCGACCAGTGGGGTGTGGTGACGGTCAACGTCACCGTGAGCGACGGCCTCTCGACAACCGTGCGCGCGTTCCAGGTGACGATCAACTCGGTCAACGACGCGCCGACGCTGAACCCCATCAGCAATCTCACGATCAACGAAGACGCGGGGCAGCAGACCGTGAACCTGACCGGCATCACCAGCGGGGCAGCCAACGAGGCGCAAACTCTGGCAGTCACGGCGGCTTCCTCCAATCCTTCGCTGATCCCGCACCCCACCATCACCTACGTCAGCCCGCAAACGAGCGGGACGTTGCGCTTCACATCACTGGTCGACCAATGGGGCGCGGCAACCATCACCGTCACCGTGAGCGACGGCCTCTCGACGACCGTGCGCGCGTTCCAGGTGACGGTGAATCCGGTCAACGACGCGCCCACGCTGAACGCGCTGCCCAACGTCGAGACCGGTGTGAACGCCAGCACGCAAGTCATCGCCCTGAGCGGCATCACCTCCGGCGCGCCGAACGAGACGCAAACCCTGGCCGTCACGGCGCAATCGTCCAACCCGGCGCTGATCCCGCACCCCACCGTCACTTACGCCAGCCCGCAAACGATCGGCCAACTCAGCTTCACGCCGACGGCGGGGCAAACCGGCGTCGCTACGCTCAGCGTGACCGTCTCCGACGGCATCTCACAGACCACGCGCGCGTTCCAGGTGACGGTGTGGGCGCTCACCGGGCCATTGGGCTACGTGGCTATGGGCGCGAACGATCTGCTCATCGTAGACCTGGGGACGCCCGCCGCGCCGCGCCGCCTCAACGCGGTCGCGCTGCCCGGCGAAGCGCAGGACATTGTCGTAGCCGGAACGCGGGCTTACGTCGCCGCCGGATCGGCCGGCTTGCTGATCCTGGACATCGCCGTTCCGGCTAATCCGCGCGTGCTGGCGCAATTCGATACCCCCGGCAACGCGCTCGGCGTGGCCGTCTCCGGCGATTTCGCCTACGTGGCCGATGGCTACAGCGGCGTCCACATGGTCAATATCTCGAATCCCGCCGCCCCCACGCTGCACACGACCACCGATACGCCCGGCTACGCCAGCAAGGTGGGTGTGATGGGCCAATATGTGATCGTGGCCGACGGCAGCGGCGGCTTGCGCGTGCTGGACACCCTCGCGCCGACGGGCCAGGCTACGGCCTGCGACACCTCCGGTAACTGCACCACAGTTGCCGCGACTGTCTCGGTCGCCGCGACCGACCCTGTCGCCGCGCTCTCCGAATCAGCCAATGCCGGCCTCGCGGAAGTGAACCTGGGCGTCTCTATCCTCGACGCGCCGCCGGTGTTGACCAGCCTTGAGCCTGTCACCATCACCGGCAAAGCGTTTGCCGAGGTTGCTTCCCTGCACGCGCTGACCGTGACGGTGGACGGCAGCCCCATCTACACCACCACCTGGGCGCAGGACGAAGTCACGCAAACACTATGGAGCGCCGTGTGGGATCCGTCCGCGCTGGCTGACGGCGTATACACCTTGCAAGCTGACGTCACCGATTGGGCCGGCGACATGGCGACTACGACGCTGCCGGTCATCGTGGATACGCTCGCGCCGGAACTCAGCATCACGTCGCTGATCACGAGCGCCAACTTCCACGCGCCAAGTATGCTTGACCTGACCGGCATCGTCACCGACGCCGGCGGCATCAAGAGCCTGGAAGTCACGGTACTTGGGGAAACGTTGCCGGGGACGGTCGCCGAAGGTGTCTGGCGCGCGGCATGGACGCTCGGCGGGCGCGCGCTGTTCGACGGCGATGTGCTCACCGTCACCGCCGAGGCGCTGGATGTCGGCGGACACACGACGCGCGTGACCGAAACGGTGGTGATCGATCTGCTGCCGCCCGCGCCCGTTGCGCTAACGATGATGAGCAGCGGCATGGTCATCACGCCCGGCTTGACGCTCCGCAGCCTCTCGCCCACGCTGGAACTGGCGTGGACGGAGAGCACTGACGGCAGCGGCCTCGCGCCCTATCGCGTCGAATGGACGGCGGCGCTCACTTCCACGCAGCGAACCGTCAGCGGGACTTACGACCTGGAGCGCGCGGCGACCTTCATGCCTACCGAGGGTGAACAGGTCTGGGTGCGCGTCGCCGCCGAGGACATCTACGGGCAGCAAAGCTGGCAGAGCAGCGGCCCGTTCTACGTAGACAGCCCCACCACCCCCGATTACACGTTCCTCGAGCCGGGTGCACAGCCTTATCGTGGGTGGATGGACAGCGGATGCTCGCTGGTCGGCGTGGACCGGCGCTTGAGCCGCCAGGCGGCGCCCGGCGCCGCCCTCAGCGCGGAGCAGGCGCTCTACGCCTCGTGGGACGTGGAGGCGCTCCGCCTGGCCTGGACCGGCGCAAACTGGCAAGGGGACGGCGACCTCTTCGTCTATCTCGACACGCGAGATGGTGGGACGGTCGCGCTCTTCAATCCCTACGAAGCGCCGGCGCCCACAATCTACCTGCCGGGTGTCACCCCTACCTCGACGGACGGCGCGATGGCGGCGGATTACCTGGTGTGGGTGCGCGACGGCAATACCGCGCTGCTGATGGAGTGGCAGGGCGGATCGCTAGGCGACTATTGGGACTGGGTGATGACGCTGGATGGGTCTCAGTATCGCTTCCAGGCCCGCCAGGGCGCGTCGGCCCCCACCACCGACCTGCGCCTGCCGTTCGAGCTTCTGGGCATCACCGATCCGGCCAACACGGCGCTGGCTATGGTCGCCGTGGCCAGTGAAGAGGACGCGCTGCGGTTGTGGGCCACCCTGCCCGCCGCCAATCCGGCGAACAGCCCCCGTGTGGCGCAAACGAACCTGGATCATGCGTCCGGTGAGTTCGCCTTGAGCCAGGCCTATCACTGGGACGGCCTGGCTGATGGCGTCTGCCTCAACGGCAGCGACGGCCTCTCGACGGTCAGCTACCCCGATACGGACGTGCAGGTGCGCCTCACGGTCGAGCCGGCCGGGGTGGTGTACAGCTACATGAACGACGATCTGTTTGGCCTATGGGCCACGCTGTTGCAGGGCGACACGCCCGACATCAGCTCGCAGTTGCGCTGGCTGAGCGCCGATCATCCGCGCGTGGGCGCCAACCAGACGTTGACGTACACCTTGACCTATCGCAACCTCGGCGCAGACACGGCACGCGGCGTGTGGGTGGATGTACAAGCCTTCTACACCCTGCGCCTGAACGGCGGCGCGCACCAAACACTGCCGTTGGGCGATCTTGCGCCAGGCGAGGAAGGACAAATCACCTTCGTCGCCACGATTGACCTTGCCGCCAGCGCATTGCCGTGGGCGGGCGTGCTGGCGCGGGTGTACGACGAGCAGCACGCGCCATCTGGCGAGCCGCTGGAGCGTATCTGGTCCGACCATCAGGTGGATCGCAGCGGGCCGCAATTCCTGGGTATCCAGGAGCCGGCGTACATCCTGCGGGCGGGACTTAACACCCTGCGCGGCTACGTCTACGACGAATCACCTGTACCGGTGGTGACGCTCGACATCCAGGGCGGCAGCAGCGTAACCTGTGCGGACGCCGCGCCTTCTGATGGCACGTGGGCGTGCGCGCTCGACGCGACGGGCGTGAACGATAGCGACATCCTGAACGTGACGCTGCGCGCCACTGATAGCTTCGGCCAATCCGGCACGACCGGCGTGCCGCAAGCCTTCATAGTGGATACCATACCACCCACCGTCACGCTTGATCTCGCGTTGTCGCAAGCCATACCGGGTAGCCTGGTCAAGGGGAACTCGGTCCGGCTGAACGGGCAAGCGGTGGACAACCACGGCCTGAGTCACGTGGAGGCCTGCGTGGACGGCGCGTGTACGCTGCTCGGCCGGCAACTTGCGGCGACGCCTAACCCGTACGTGGTCGACGACGCGCCCACCGATCCCATCAGCCTCACCGCCGGCTGTCTGGCCCGCACGTTCACCGTCACCGAGAGCTTCACGCTTGGTTCGGTGCAGGTGGGCTTGATCGCGGCACACGCCCACCGCGATGACCTGAACGTCGAACTTGCATCGCCGTCGGGTGTGCACGTCCTGCTGCTGGCCGACGACGACGTGTCGGGCACGAACGCGCAACATTACAACGTGCTTCTGGATGACGCCGCCACCAGCGCCTACAGCAGCGCCGGCGACGACGATCCCGACGCCCTCAACGGAGACTTCGAGCGTTGGGCGCGTCCGGCTGAACCGCTGCGTGCTCTGGTGGGACAGCCCGCGCAAGGTGAATGGACGCTGACGGTGTGCGACACAAATCCGGCGGCGGACGACGGCGACTACCGGCGCAGCCGGTTAGTGCTCACACCCCAGGCCGGAGACGCCATCCCACTCACAGGCGATTGGTCGTACACACTGTCCGGCCCCGACCGAGCGGACGCGGTTGAGCGCACGGTTTCGTTCTACGGGATAGACCTGGCGGGCAATCGCGCGGAAGCCCTGACCGCGAGCTACATCCTGGACAACGTCGCACCGGTGCTCACCGTTACCGGCATTGTGAACACGGCACTCTATACCACGAGCCTGAACGTGCTCACCGGAACCGTCACCGATGGAGGCGCGGTGGCGAGTGTGTCTGTGTTGGTTGAGCGTTCGGACGGGGTGACCTATCGGGATGTAGCGGTGCTGGAGGGTGATGCGTGGCGCTACACACTGCGTCCTGCAATGCCGGAATTCTATATCTTGCGGGTCAGCGCATACGATGCTGCCGGGAACGTGGCGAACAGTGGCCCATTCGAAGTACGGGTGTCAACGCCACGATTCATCTATCTACCGTTTGTGGCGCGTGAGTACGCGCCAAGTGATTAACCGTTCTCGCCGCTGACGTACACAGATACCGCGTGCCCTCCCCAGACTGAGATCAGGGGAGGGCACGCAATTGGAAAGCCTCGCCTATGCGGAGTTGATTCCTGACTTTGGGCACATCATCACGCCGTAACGACTGGATCCGCCGTTATTCGATCACTACCACAACGCCAATCTCCGCCCAGTTGTACAGCGTCTCCGCTTCGGGAATGCCAAGGATGATACAGCCGAACGACGCCGGACGCCCCAACGAGCCGGCCCACAGTCGCTGTCCGTTGGCGAGGATCGGGAGTTCGTGAAAGCCGTTCTCTACGCCGCCACCCGCGGGATAGACGGCGATGAAGTAGGGCATCCAGAGATCCCACTGACTTGCAAACGCTTTCTCGTGCTTGCTGAGCACCTGAAAAGTGCCTCGGTGTGTAGGGGAAGTGGCGATCCCGGTGGACGTCGGCCAATCGTAGAGCAGCGCGCCATATTCGTAAACGCGTACCCGCTGCTCATCAATGTTCACCACCACTTTCTTGCCCGGAACCGGCATATACGGCGTGAGCACATCCTGTGAGGGGATGATGATCTCCTGCCCCACGCTCAAGCGATCGTAGTCGATACCCGGATTGGCCTGCGCGACCAGTCCAGACGGCATCCCGAACTTCGCCGACAGACTGGTCAATGTGTCGCCTGACTGCACGCTGTAGACACGCTGCGGGTGGGTGAGATAGAGTGTGACCGTCCCCCCGCCCGCGTCGAAAGCCTGGAAGACTTGCTGCGCGGCTTCGTCATAACGGAAGCCGCGTCCGTCGCCCAACGCCTCTGCCAGCGCGACCAGGCTGTCGCGGATGGCGTACAGGTTCGCGTCCACCACCGGCTTGCCGTCGGGACCGGGCATCATCCGCAGCCACGTCGCCAGCATCTCCCGGTTGAGCGCCCAGGTGAGGGTTTGATCAGTAAGGACGTCGTAAGCGGTCAGTGTGATGCTGCGCGTTAGCAGCGCCTCGGCTTGCGCGGTGATGTCGGCGGTATTCGGCTCCACCGGATGGATGATCTCGAAGGTCAGCGGCACTTCGACGCGGTGCAAGCCGGCCTTGGCCGTGGTCAACGCGACCAGCGTCTGTGACACATTCATCACGCGCCCGGGTTTTCCCGGTACGATCACAACCTGGCCGTTTTCCAGGCGGATGGTCGCCTCTTCCGGCGGTGTGGAAGCTTCAGTCGCCACCTGTTCAAGCACCGACCTTCCGGCCGCGGCGTCGTAGGTGAAGCGCAGCGGCGTGTCGGCGTGGCGCAGCCAGACGCTCAACTGTCCCTCAATACCGCCGTCGCGCCCAAAGCGATAGGCTTCCTCAGCCATAGACTTCGCATCGACACGCAAGCCGGCCTGCGACCAGGCGAAGGACCAGCGTTGATCGCCATCGGTGAGGATAAGCATCCCGGTGTTGAGCTGCGCGGCAACGCCTTCCAGCGCCCTGGACGCCTCCGTGGTCGTCATCCCGCCGATGGGGACGCCGAGTGCGTAGACATTGGGGTAGATGTGGTGGGCGTAGAGGCGCTCCATACGTTGGAGGAAGACCCACACACAGAAGAAGGAAGCCGCGACCAAGCACAGCAGCAACACCAGAATCAACCCGCCGGTGAAGGCGCCGTTCTGGCGGGTTGGGGTAGGGCGGCGAGTGGTTTGTGCGGTCATTGTGTTATCTCTGTTTTGTACACTGCGATCAGGAATTTGCCTGCTTTCTTCTTATTATATCTGGAAAGGCAATTTGGTCACGTGGATAAGGATAGACCGATTGATGGTCATAACCTGCGCATTTCGTCACCTGTCTACAAATGCTCTGGTTTGTTTTGCTCTGTTGGCTTGTGCATAGCGTGTTTCGCATTAGACTGTGTGTTAGACGATGGAAAGGAGATAACTATGACCGAAATACTCGATGTTCACGCTCTTCGTGCACAGTTCCCGGCACTCCAACAAACCGATGGCGATCAGCCGATTGTCTTTCTCGATAATCCTGGCGGCACGCAGGTACCTCAGTCTGTGATCGATGCGATCGGCGAGTACCTGATCCACCATAATGCCAATCACGGCGGCGCGTTTGCCACCAGCCGGCGCTCTGACGAGATTCTGCACGAGGCGCACTGCGCGATGGCCGACCTGCTCAACACCGCCTCGCCGGATGAAATCGTCTTCGGTCCCAATATGACCACGTTGACCCTGAACATCAGTCGCGCTCTGGCCCGCGAGCTTGGCCCAGGCGACGAAATCGTCGTCACCCACATGGATCATGACGCCAACATTGCCCCCTGGTTATTGATCGCGGAAGATACCGGCGCGACGGTGCGCTGGGCCGATTTCGACGTAGAAGATTACACGCTCGACATGGCCGCATTGCGCGATCTCATCAATCCCAAGACCAAGATTGTCGCCGTGGGCTACGCCTCCAATGCCACCGGCACCGTTCACGACGTCAAAACCATTGTCGATTGGGCGCACGCAGTCGGCGCGTTGGTCTTTGTGGATGCGGTGCAGTATGCCCCGCACGGGCCGATTGACGTGCAAGCGTTAGGGTGTGATTTGCTGGCGTGCAGTGCCTACAAGTTCTTCGGCCCGCATCAGGGCGTGTTGTACGGCCAGTACGCCTTGTTGGATCGTTTGCGGGCGTACAAAGTGCGTCCCGCGCCTGCGTTGCCGCCTGGCAAGTACGAAACGGGAACGCAAGTCCACGAAGGGATCGCCGGGACGCTGGCGGCGGTGAACTATCTGGCCGAAATTGGGCGGCAGTTTGGCGCGCCTTATGCAGCGCGCTTCCCGGCGTTGACAGGCCGGCGGCTGGCTCTCAGAACGGGGATGACCGTGTTGCGCGAATACGATCACGTCCTCAGCGCGGCGATCCTGGACGAGCTAGAGACCTTGCCCGGCGCGCGCATCCACGGCATCACCGATCGCCGCCGGTTGGCGGAGCGCGTGCCGACGGTATCGTTTACCTGGGGAAAACGTCACCCGCGCGAAATCGCCGCCGTTCTGGGCGCACAGGGCATCTACGTCTGGGATGGGCATTACTATGCCCTGGCTGTCGTCGAGCGGTTGGGACTGGCCGACAGCGGCGGAATGGTGCGCATTGGAGCCGTCCATTACAACGCGATCGACGAAATTCGCCGGCTCGGAGATACCCTGCGCACGCTGGCGTAAGCTGGCAGAGATTTATGCGTCGCCTGCCTCCGGATTGAAAATCTCCCTGTCCTCGTTGCGTGCGGCATCCAGCGCATCGTTCAAAAGCTGGCGTGCGATGTCGGGCGCGGCGCGACCGCGGGTGGCGCGCATCACCTGTCCCATCAGCCATTGGAAGACGGAGTCCTTACCGGCGAGATAGGCGGCGACTTGCCCGGCATTATCGGCTACGACTTGCGTGACAATGACGGCCAACCGGTCGTTATCGGAAATCTGCGCCAGCCCTTTGGCCTCGACGATGGCTTCGGGTTGGTCGCCCGTGGCGAACATCTCGCCGAGGACCGTTTTGGCGCTGTTCTGATTGAGCGTGCCTGCGTCCACGAGGCCGATGAGCCGCGCCAATGCCTCAGGCTGGACGCGCACGGCGTCGATGGCGACGTTTTCGCGGTTCATCAGATAGAACAGTTCCCCGATCAGCCATTTGGCAACGGATGACGGCGCGCCGTTATAGACGCGGACCGCGCTCTCGAAATAATCGGCGACCGCACGATCCCCGACCAGGATGCGGGTGTCTTGCGGCGTTAGGCCATAGTCGGCCATAAAACGCGCGTATTTGGCATCGGGCAGTTCCGGCATGGCGGCGGCGACTTCATCAACCCACGGACGGTCGATGTGCAGCGGCGGCAGGTCCGGCTCCGGGAAGTAGCGATAATCGTGAGCGTGCTCCTTGCCGCGTTGCGAGAAGGTCATGTTGCGCAGCGCATCCCAGCCGAGCGTCTCCTGAACGACCTTGCCGCCGGCCTCGATGATGCCGATTTGCCGCTCGATCTCGTAGGCCGCCGCCAGCGTCAACGCGCGGAAGCTGTTGAGGTTCTTGATCTCGGTGCGCGTGCCGAGCGTGTCGCTGCCGCGCGGGCGCACGGAGACGTTGGCCTCGAACCGCAGGACGCCTTTCTCCATATCGCCGCTGTTCACCCCCAGGTAGCGCAGGATCTCGCGGATTTTGGTCGCGTAGGCGTGCGCGGCTGCGACGGAGTGCATATCCGGCTCGGAGACGATCTCCAGCAGCGGGATGCCGCAGCGGTTGAAGTCGATGAGCGTGTAATCGGCCTCGCGCGGTTCGTAGACGTGGAATAGCTTGGCGGTGTCCTCTTCCATGTGCGCGCGCCGCACGTGGATGTGATGCGCTGCGCCGTTTTCATCGACCACATCCACCCACCCATTTGTGGCGATGGGAAAATCGTATTGCGAAATCTGGTAGCCCTTGGGCAGATCGGGATAGAAGTAGTTCTTGCGGGCGAAGTTGGTGAAGGCGTTGATTTGGCAGTTGAGCGCCAGCCCCACCATCATCGCCTGCTCGACGGCGGCGCGGTTGACCACCGGCATCGCGCCGGGCAGCCCCGTGCAGACCGGGCAGATCGTCGTATTCGGCTCCGCGACGGTGGTATCCGTCACCGCGCAGCCGCAGAACATCTTCGAGCGCGTGTGCAACTCGGCGTGGATTTCCATGCCGATGACGGGTTCGTATTCTCGTGAAGGTTTCATTGTTATCCATCCTCATTCGTAATTGGTAACTGGTAACTGGTAATTCGTAATTCGTTAATCACACTTCACGTTTGGCCGCGCCAGATGCCAATGCGTCGCTTGTTGGTAGGCGTGGCCGATGCGGAAGAGTGTGGCTTCGTCGAGTGGTCGTCCGATGAGTTGCATCCCCACGGGAAGCGGGGGTGTATCGCCGGTGAAGCCACACGGCAGCGCCAGCGAGGGGACGCCCGCCGGGTTGATGGCGACCACGTGCACGTCCGACAGGTACATCGTCAGCGGATCGGCGACCTTCTCGCCCAGCTTGAAGGCCGGCGTCGGGCAGACCGGCGCGACGAGCGCATCCACCTCGGCGAAGGCGCGGTCGAAGTCCTGGCGGAGCAGCGCGCGCACTTTCTGCGCCCGCAAGTAGTAGGCGTCGTAGTATCCGGCAGAGAGCGCGAACGTGCCAAGCATGATGCGCCGTTTGACCTCGTCGCCGAATCCGGCGTGACGGGTGCGCAGATAGCGTCCCAGCACGTCCGCGCCGCCGGACGAGAGGCCGAAGCGCACGCCGTCGAAGCGCGCCAGGTTGGAACTGGCCTCCGCGAAGAGGATCAGATAGTAGACGGGAATCGCGTACTGCGTGTGCGGCAGCGAAACCTCGCGCATCTCCGCGCCCAGATCGCGCAACACAGCCACCGCCTCGCGGACCGGCGCTTCGACGGCGGGATCGATGCCCTCGGCGAAATACTCCACCGGGACGCCGACGGTCACGCCTTTCAGATCACGGGTGAACATCTGGGCGTAATCCGGCACGGGCGCGCGCAGCGAGGTGCTGTCGTGTGGGTCGTGCCCCGCGATGGTCTGCATCACCAGCGCCGCGTCCGCCACGTCGTGCGCGAGCGGCCCAATCGAGTCGAACGACGAAACCAGCGCGATCAGCCCGTAGCGCGACACACGCCCGTAGGTGGGCTTGAGGCCGGTCACGCCGCAGAACCCGGCGGGCATACGGATGGAGCCGCCGGTATCCTCGCCCAACGCGAACGGCGTCATCTCCGCCGCCACCGCCGCCGCCGACCCGCCGCTCGACCCGCCCGGCACGCGCGTCACGTCCCAGGGGTTGTGCGTGGCGAAGAACGCCGAGTTCTCGCACGACGATCCCATGCCGAACTCGTCCATGTTGTGCTTGCCCACGAGGACGGCCCCCGCGTCCGCCAACCGGTCGATGACGGCGGCGTTGTAGCGCGGGACGTAGTTTTCGAGGATTTTCGAGGCGCAGGTGGTGGGCACGCCTTTGGTCGAAAGGCAATCCTTGACGGCGTAAGGGATGCCGGTGAGCGGCGTCACCCGCTCGCCGTTGTGTCGTCGAGCGTCTGCGGCCTCCGCTTGCCGCATCGCCAGGTCCTCGCTGACGGTGATGTGCGCGCGCACGACCGGCTCCACCGCGCGGATGCGCTCCAAAATCGCGCTCGTCAGCGCGACCGACGTGATTTCTCCGGTTTGTAGCAAGTCCGACGCTTGCCGGACGCTGAGTGTGTGTAAGTCCATTGTGTTCCCCCTTTTGAGAAAATAAACGACGAATCTGCACGAATTTTCACGAATGGTGCGCTTATCAAAACATCTGGTCATTCTGGTACACGGATGAACACGGAAAACACGGATTTTTTCTTCAAAAATCCATAGAATCCGTGAAATCCGTGTACCATTCCTGGGTTCGTGGCGCCAATTACGACACCGCCGCAGAAGGCGCGTTTTCCAGCACCACGGAGACGCGGACGGAGTTGCCTTTGCGCTGCGGGACGTTCGCCAGGAAATCCTCGCGGTCCATGGATGGGCGCGCTATGTCGTCGCGCAGTTCGGCCCGTGTAATCTGCGGCTGCGTGAACGGCGCGACGGCGCTGACATCCACTTCGCCGAGCATGTCGAAGTAGTCGATGATGGCGCTGAACTGCTCACTGAACAGCGCCGTCTCCTCCTCGGTCTGAGACAACCGCGTCAGGAAAGCAATGTGTTTCACCAGGTTTGTATCGATACGTTGTGACATAAAGAACCTCCTATCCTGTAAATCTTGTAAATCCTGTCTGAAGAATGACTTCCTCGCGCGCAAGGCAAATGTGCGCGGTTTCGAGTTGTTCCGGATCCACGGACGCGGGCGCGTTCATCATCACGTCCACGGCCTGGCGGTTCTTAGGGAAGGCGATGACGTCGCGGATGGAGTCCGTCCCCGCCAGAATCGCCACCAGCCGGTCGACGCCGATAGCGATGCCGCCGTGCGGCGGCGCGCCGTAGTCGAAGGCTTCCAGCAGATGGCTGAAGCTGGCCTGGGCGCGCTCCGGGGTGTAGCCCAACAGGCGAAAAATGCGCGCCTGCATATCCCGCGTGTGGATGCGGATTGAGCCAGACCCTAATTCCCATCCGTTGCACACCAGATCGTAACAATCGGCGCGGACAATACCGGGGTCGCTCTCCAACAGCGGCAGGTCTGCGGCTTTGGGAGCGGTGAAGGGGTGGTGCTCCGCGTCCCAGCGCCCGTTTTCCGTGTCCCACTTGAAGAGCGGGAAATCCACCACCCAGGCGAAGGCCAACACATCGGAATCGTCGCAGTCCGCCGCCGCGCGCAAATCGGGCTTGTCCGTCCCGTAGCGCGCGAGCGCCTCGGCGTGCGTGAGGCGCGGGAACGGCGCGGGGATGCGCTTGTGCGGTGTGACCTCGCGCACGATCCTGGTGATCAACGCCTCCATAAGCGCCAGCACGTCCTCCTGCTCCACGAAGCTCATCTCCAGGTCGAGTTGGGTGAACTCCGGTTGGCGGTCGGCGCGCAGGTCTTCGTCGCGGAAGCAGCGCGCGATCTGGAAGTAGCGATCCACGCCGGCGATCATCAGCAGTTGTTTCATCTGCTGCGGGGATTGCGGCAGCGCGTAGAATTCGCCGCTGTGGACGCGGCTCGGCACCAGGTAGTCGCGCGCGCCTTCCGGCGTGCTGCGCGTGAGGATCGGCGTCTCGACTTCGATGAAGCCGGCTGCGTCGAGGAAATCGCGCATCCCCTTGACCACGCGATGGCGCAGGCGTAAGTTTTGTTGCATCGTCGCGCGCCGCAAATCCAGGTAGCGATACCGCAGCGCCAGCGTCTCGTCTACCGGATGGTGGCTGTCGAGCGTGAAGGGCAACGGGCGCGCGTCGTTGAGCACCTCGATGTGGCGCGCCGTCACCTCGATGTGGCCCGTTGCCAAAGCGGAGTGTTCCGTCCCCTCCGGGCGCGCCTGCACGATGCCGCGCACCGCCACCACCGCTTCGGCGGGTAGCGTGTGGGCAAGCTCGCTCGCGCCATTCGACACCGCCGGATGCGCCACCACCTGCGTCATCCCCTCGCGGTCCCACAGATCGAGGAACACCAGCCTGCCGTGATCCCGCCGGTTGCGCACCCAGCCCACCAGCATCACCTCCTGGCCCACATCCTCTAATCGTAACACCCCACACGTATGCGTTCGCTGCTCCATTTTTCCCCTCCGTCAATCGCAAAATCTTCAAATCGGCAAATCAAAAATCCGTTTCATCCGTTCAATCCGTTGACACAAACAAAAAAACCACGGGCTTGTGGGTGTGCTCGTGGTCTGGAAACAAAAAAACCACGGGCGCACCGCGCGCCCGTGGTTTGGTAGGTCTTGGAATCAGGTTAGGATTAGCTTCGACCCTCCCACAGGCGCGCGCCGTGATTGTTATTCTGGTTCACGAACTGCATTCTGAACTTCATGGCGCTTGTCTCCTGTGAGAAATCGGTCTTTCCTTTACGCTGACTTATTCAAGATTATAGGCATAAGGGGGAAAATGTCAATTTAGCCTCTGATCAATGCGTCGATTTCGGCAACCTGCGCTTGGGTCAACGGCCCAAACTGCATCGCTTTGGCGTTTTCCTCGACCTGTTTGACCGTCCTGAATCCGGGAATGGGGATGTTGGTTTCGCTGCGCGCCCAGAGCCATGCGAGCGCCCCCTGGGCCAGCGTGCGCCCGTCGCTTGTCAGGATTTCGCGGACGGCGGCGATCTTTTTGAGGAATTCCGGATTGGGTTGGCCGTCTTTGAAGTACTTCATCCATTCCGGGCTTTTTTGACCGCGCACGTCGTCGATAGAGACCCCGGTCCCGGCGGCATATTTGCCGGTGAGCAAGCCCATGGCCAACGGCCCACGATTGATGAGGGCCAGGTTGTGCCGTTCACAAACGTCGATGATAGCGGGATTGTCATCCAGCACATTCAGTTGCGCCTCGATGGCGGCGCAGTGTTTGCCCTGGGCGAAGAATTCGGCGCTCTTGGGGAAGTCGGTGCTCCAGCCGTAGGTGCGGATTTTGCCCTCCTTGACCAACGCCTCCAGCGTGTCGCGCACGGGTTGCGCCTTTTCCGGCGGAAAGCCGTTGTCGTGGAACAGGTACACGTCGATGTAGTTGGTTTCCAGGCGGCGCAGCGATCCCTCGCACGCCTGGCGAATGCCCGCCGGAGACGCATCTCCGCCGGTGACCTGGCGCGTGTCTTCGTCGAACAGCGCGTTGAACTTGGTGGCGATCACCACCTGATCGCGCCGGCCGGCCAGCGCCCGCGCCAGCACCCGTTCGCTGTGCCCCGCGCCATAGACGTTGGCCGTGTCGAAAAAGGTCACGCCCAGGTCCAGCCCACGGTGGATGGCGCGGATGGACTCGGCATCGTCCACCTCTCCCCAACCCAGGGGAATGTCCCCCGCCCAGAACAGGCCGCCGATGGCCCAACAGCCCAATCCCAGGGCGCTGACTTCCAATCCTGATTTGTCGAATTTCCTTTTCATTGTTCTCTCCTCGAAAGATAAACTGCTAACCTCGCTGATCAATGACAGCCTACTTCGCCCGTTCATATTGCTTCGGCCACGCCACATCGTGATCGAGCGCCCGCGCGGCGTCCAGCGCCCAATGCGGATGCCGCAGCAGTTCCCGGCCTAGCGCGACGAGGTCGGCCTGTCCGTTGCGGATGGCGGCGTCGGCCAATTCTGGCGCGGTGATGAGGCCCACTGCGGCGGTGGGGACGTTCGCTTCCCGGCGGACGCGCTCCGCGAAGGGAATCATGTAGCCCGGGCCTACAGCAGGCGGGCGCGCGCCCGACATCCCGCCGCCGGAGCAGTGGACGAGGTCCACGCTATGCTCGCGCAGCGCCTGTGCGATGACCACCGTGTCATCGAGCGTCAGGCCGCCTTCCACCCAATCGTGGGCGGAGACGCGCACGAAGAGCGGCTTCTCGGCCGGCCACACGGCGCGGATGGCACCCACGACGCGCAGCAGAAAGCGCATCCGGTGGGGCAGGTCGCCGCCGTAAGCGTCGTCACGGTGATTGGCGAGGGGCGAGAGGAATTCGTGGATGAGGTAGCCGTGCGCGGCGTGAATCTCGATCACGTCCAGCCCCGCCGCCTGCGCGCGTTGTGCTGCTGCCTGCCACCGCTCCACCAGCGCGTCGATCTCATCGAGCGTCAGGGCGTGCGGCGTGTTCGATTCGTCGTTGTACGCGACGGTGCTCGGCGCGACGGGCGTCTCCGGGCCGAAGCCGCGTTCCGCGCTCCACGCCTTGCGCCCGGCGTGCCCCAGTTGTACGCCGAACGCGGCGCCTTCCGCGCGAACGACTTTCGCAATACGCGCCACCGGCGCCACCTGCGCATCGTCCCACAAGCCCAGGTCGTTGATGCTGATGCGCCCGCGTGGTTCGACGGCGGTTGCCTCCATCAAAATCAGCCCCACGCCGCCTTGCGCGCGGGCGTGGTAGTGCGAGAGATGCCAGTCCGTGGCGATCCCGTCTGGTTCCGCCGAGTACATGCACATCGGCGGCATCATAATCCGGTTGCGGAGCGTCAGCCCGCGCAGGGTCAGCGGTGTAAAAAGATCGGCCATAAACTCATCTCCCTCCCAGAAGCTCGTCATTGGTAACTGGTAATCGGTAACTGGTAACTCGCAACTCGTCCCCTCAATTGTACAGCAGATTGCCGGTGAGTCTAAAGCGGCGAAGCTGACTTGTGCATTGCCGCGTTTCGCGCTAGACTACGTGCCAGGCGTTGACCACAAAACACCCTTTCGCACGCAATCGCAAGGGCGACGTCTTTCAAAGCAATAGCGAGGTGAACTATGAACATCATCGTCATTGGTTCCGGCGTAGCCGGGCTGACCGCGGCGGCGACGCTGGCGCAGGCCGGGCACAAGGTCACAGTGTTGGAACAATTCGAGACGCCCGGCGGCGTCACGGCATCCTATGCGCAGGACGGCTATCGCTGGGACCTGGGGCAGTTGCTCATGGAGGGGCTGGGGCCGGGCGAGCCGACGGGCCGCATCCTCGCCAATTTAGGCGTGGCGAATCAAATCGAGGTGATCAAAGATGACCGGGGGTACGTCTTCCCCGACTTCGAGGTGCGGCGACCGGTCACGTGTGAGGGGCTGAAATGGCGTTTCGAACGTCTGAAGGCCCAGTTCCCCGCCGACGCGCAGGGGTTGGAGCGGTACTGGCGGGATTACGTGCGCTTCACGCGGCTGATGACGTGGGCGCGCCGTGCGGACCTGGCGACGGGCGCGCGCGCCCTGTGGTGCAAAGCGCGGCTCTTCCTGGCGCTCGCGCCGTTCCTCACGCGCAAGGATTGGGGCGCGCAGCAATTGATGGACGACTACTTCACCGCGCGCGAGCTGCAATGCGTCTTTATCTCGATTCTGGCCGATTTCTTCACCCCGCCTAGCCAATTCCTCGGCCTGGGCGTGTTCGTCCTCAACGCCGAACCGACGTTCGACTGCCGTCTGCCGCGCGACCTGGCTCCGCACGCCGAACAACTCTATCACTACAGCATCCGCGGTGGCATCGGAACGCTGGCGACGGCATTGGTCAAGCGGATCGAGGCGCTTGGGGGCCGGGTGCAGACGCAGTCCCCGGTCACGCGCATCTTAGTGGACGGCAACCGCGTGACCGGCGTGGAATGCAACGGCGCGACGCTTCCGGCGGACGCCGTCATCGCCTCCGGCGGCGCCCGCGAAATCTTCTTCGATCTGCTGGGACAGAATCAGCTTCCGCCGGCGTTTGCGCAGTCGGTGGTGGATTTGCCGTTGATGGAGTCGATCTTCATGGTGCATCTGGGTTTGGACTACGATCCGCGCCCGCACGTCCACGGCGCGGTGACGTACTACTACGGCACGTACGACATCGAAGGCGGCGTGGAGGAGGCGCGCGCGGGACGCTATCACGAAGGGCGGGATGGCTTTGTCGTCCACGTGCCCACGTTCCACACCCCGGAGATGGCCCCTGCAGGCTGCCACGCGATGACGATTTACACCATCGCGCCGGATCGTCTGGCAACGGGAACCTGGACGGAGCAGCGCGAGGCGTACGCGGACAAATTGGTCGCCTATGCCGAAGCGCGTATCCCCGGTCTAAAAGCACACACGCAGACGCGGGTGATTATGACGCCGGAGGATTTCCGCCAGCGCACGGCGACACAGCATCACGCTTTTGGCGGGCTTGCGCCGTTTATGAACACCCCGCGCATTCCGTTCCAGACACCCATCGATGGGTTGTGGTTCGTAGGCGCGCAGAGCGAAAGCGGAGGCGGCGTCAGCGCGGTGATTTTGGCGGCATACAAGACAGCGCATCAGGTCCACGCGCAGGCGACGAAGCAAGGGGGTTGAAAAATCGCCTTCCACAGGTACAATACAGAACAGGATTTCAATTTAGTGAGGAGGTACGGATATGCACAAATTGGTACTCATTCGCCACGGCGAAAGCGTATGGAACAAAGCCAATCTTTTTACCGGTTGGACCGACGTCGATCTCTCGGAGAAAGGCGTCGAAGAGGCGCGCGCGGGCGGCAAGGCGCTTTTTGAAGCCGGTTACACCTTTGATGTGGCCTTTACATCGGTGTTGAAGCGCGCGATTCGCACGCTGTGGATCGTGCTCGACGAAATGGATTTGATGTGGATTCCCGTGCATCGCGCGTGGCAGTTGAACGAGCGTCACTACGGCGCATTGCAGGGCCTCAACAAGGCTGAGACCGCCGCCAAGTACGGCGACGATCAGGTGCTCATCTGGCGGCGCGCCTACGATATCGCCCCGCCTGTGCTGGAGAAGGACGATCCCCGCTGGCCCGGTCACGATCGGCGTTATCAAGACCTTGATCCCGCCGACGTGCCATTGACCGAATGTTTGAAGGACACCGTTAACCGCTTTGTGCCGTACTGGAATAACGTGATCGCGCCGGTCGTCAAATCCGGCAAGCGCGTCGTTATCGCGGCGCACGGCAACAGCCTGCGCGCGCTGGTCAAACACCTGGACAACATCTCCGACGATGAGATCGTCGGCTTGAACATCCCCACGGGCATCCCCCTGATCTACGAATTGGACGCCGATCTACGGCCGATCAAGAGCGAATACCTGGCCGACCCCGAAGCCGTCAAACAAGCCATGCAGGCTGTCGCCAATCAGGGCAAGGCGAAATAGCTGCGTGAACTGTGATGCGTGATACGTGAAGCCATTCACGTATCACGCATAGCACAACTATGAAACGTTGGCTAGACCCTGAGCCTGTTGCCGTCCCTCCGGCGTTGGCCGAATTTGTCGGCGGACATCCTCTGGTCGCCGAGACGTTGGTGCGGCGCGGTGTGAAGACTGTGGAAGCGGCGCGCGCCTTTCTGGACGCAAACGCCTATACTCCAACTCCGCCCACTGCGCTGCCCAACCTGGCGCAGGCCGCCGACCGCATCGAGCGCGCCATCCACACCGGAGAAACGATCTGCGTCTGGGGCGACTTCGACGTCGATGGGCAGACGGCGACGACGGTGCTGGTGGCAACGCTGCGCGACCTGGGCGCACGGGTCACGCACTACATCCCCGTGCGGGCGACGGAATCCCACGGGATCAAAGTCCCCGCGCTGGAGCGCGTGCTGGATCAAGGCGCGCAGCTTATCCTCACCTGCGATACCGGCATCGATGCGAATGAGGCTGTGGCGTATGCCATTGCGCGCGGCGTGGATGTCATCGTGACCGATCATCACGAACTGCCGCCAGAACTTCCCTCAGCCTATGCGATTGTCAACCCACATTTGCTGCCCCCGACGCACACTCTTGCTTCACTGCCGGGCGTCGGCGTTGCCTACAAATTGGCGGAGGAACTCTACACCCGCGCCGGGCGCGCTGCAGAAGCCGCCAAACACCTCGACCTGGTCGCGCTGGGCATCGTCGCCGACGTGGCTGTGCTGGACGGCGACACCCGTTATCTCTTGCAACGTGGCTTGGTCGCGCTGCGCCAAACGGAGCGCTTGGGCCTGCAAGAACTGATGAAGCTGGCGCGCATCAACCCGGCGTACCTGAGTGAAGAGCACATCGGCTTTGCTTTAGGCCCACGTCTCAACGCGCTCGGCCGCATGGACGACGCCAACGTCATCGTCGATTTCCTGACGACGACCGACCTGACCCAGGCCCGCATTTTCGCCTCCGAATTGGAGGCGTTGAACGACCGGCGCAAAATGATCGGCGATCAGGTCTTCGTGGCGGCGCAGGATCAAATCGTGCAGAACCCGGCACTGTTGGAAGATGCCGCGCTCGTCCTCGCGGCCCCGGAGTGGCCGGTTGGCGTGATCGGCATCGTCGCCAACCGTCTGGTCGAGCAGTACCACCGGCCTGCCATACTGATTGCCATTTCACCTGAAGGTCTGGGGCACGGCTCCGCGCGTTCCGTCGAAGGGTGCCACATCACCGAAGCCCTGGCGACGCAACACGATCTGCTGCGCAGCTACGGCGGTCACGCGATGGCTGCCGGCCTGTCGCTGCCCGCCGACGACATCCCCGCCTTCCGGCGCGGCCTTGCCCGTGCGGTCAAAGCGCAGATCGGGGCAGCACCGGCGCAGCCTGCGTTGCAGATTGCCGGTTATCTGCCCTTGTCCGATTTGTCCCTGGACCTGTTGGCAGACCTGGAACGGCTCGCGCCTTTTGGGTCGGGCAATCCCTCGTTGACGTTGGCGACGCGCGATATTTGTGTGACCGCACACCGTCCTTTGGGGCGGGATGGACGACACCTGTTGCTCACCGTAGAGGACCCCGGTGGCATCGCGCAGCAAGTTGTGTGGTGGCGTTGGGACGGTGCGGCGTTACCCGAAGGCGCGTTCGATCTAGCCTACAGCACGCGCGTCAACGACTTCCGAGGTCAGCGCGAACTGCAAATCGTGTGGGAAGACGCCCGTGCGATTGCGCCTTCTGTCGCCCCTGTAATCATTGAACGCCCGCAGCTCGAACTCGTAGATTACCGGCGCGAACCGCATCCCCTCACTTTGCTCAAGCCGCTGCTGGCCGCGCCGGACCTGCAAATCTGGCGTGAAGGACCGTTTGCCTTAGATATTCCCGGCTGCGACCGGCACGAACTTTCTCCTGCCACGACGCTTGTCATCTGGACGTTGCCGCCTGGTCCCGATGTGCTGCACGCGGCGCTGGCGAAAGTGTCACCCACGAAAGTCTATCTCTTCAGTGAGCCTGCTGGACTGGAACAATTGGAGCCTTTCTTGAAATACATCGCGGGTGTGGCAAAGTACGCGTTGAAAAACACCGACGGGCGTGTGGATATCCCGCGTGTGGCGGCGCTGACGGCCAATCGCGAGTCGGCAATCCGGCTAGCCTTGGCCTGGCTTGAAGCTCAGGGCCACATCACCATCGTTGCTGAGGCCGACGATAGTGTTCTGCTCCAGACCGGCGGTAATCGCGCCGACCAGTACGCCGACCGTATCGCGGCCCGGCTCGGCGCTTTGCTTGATGAAGTCGCGGCCTACCGGCGCTACTTTATGCAGGCCGAGGCCGAAGTCTTACGGACGTTGCTCTTGGAAAACGAACAATAGTGCGCAGCGGCTTTGAGAAGCGCAGCGGCTTTGACTTGACAAGAAAACGACCCGTGGTAAAATCTACCTTCGTGCGAGGGGATAGCTTGAGGCTGCTCCGGGAACACACAGAAGTAGCTTGACAAGAAAATAAAGTGTAGTAAACTGTAGCTTACAAAGTCTTCAATAGACAGAGGCAAGACTGGCAGGTAGACTGTCAAGTTGTCGGAGCCGATGCGGGGGTGCGAGAGGCACAGCATCGGCTTTACTGTCGGTGGACCTTAACAATTGCAGAGTGACAGGAAGGACGGAAGCGGGAAACGGTCAATGAAATGAAAGCACCGCAACCGGAAGGTTGTGGAAAAAACTGATGGAGAGTTTGATCGTGGCTCAGGATGAACGCTAGCGGCGCGCTTAATGCATGTAAGTCGAGCGATAGGGCTTCTTCGGAAGCCCATCAGCGGCAGACGGGTGAGTAACACGTGGATGACCTGCCCTCAAGTCTGGGATAACGGGTGGAAACATGCGCTAATACCGGATAGACTGCTGGGGTCGCAACCGGCAGTAAAGCTACGGTGCTTGAGGAGGGGTCCGCGGCCCATCAGCTAGTTGGTAGGGTAACGGCCTACCAAGGCGAAGACGGGTAGGGGGTGTGAGAGCATGGCCCCCCACAATGGGACTGAGAGACGGCCCATACTCCTACGGGAGGCAGCAGCAGGGAATATTGCACAATGGACGGAAGTCTGATGCAGCGACGCCGCGTGGATGAAGAAAGCCTTCGGGTTGTAAAATCCTTTTCGGGGGGAAGAGGAAGGACGGTACCCCCGGAATAAGCGTCGGCTAACTACGTGCCAGCAGCCGCGGTAATACGTAGGACGCGAGCGTTATCCGGATTTACTGGGCGTAAAGCGTCTGTAGGCGGCGGAGTAAGTTGGATGTGAAAGCTCCGGGCTTAACCCGGAGAGGCCATTCAATACTGCTTGGCTAGAGGGCGTGAGAGGGGAGCGGAATTCCCGGTGTAGCGGTAAAATGCGCAGATATCGGGAGGAACACCAGTGGCGCAGGCGGCTCCCTGGTACGCACCTGACGCTGAGAGACGAAAGCTAGGGGAGCGAACAGGATTAGAGACCCTGGTAGTCCTAGCCCTAAACGCTGGATGCTAGGTGTGGGGCCGAACAGGCTCTGTGCCGCAGCTAACGCGGTAAGCATCCCGCCTGGGGAGTACGGCCGCAAGGTTAAAACTCAAACGAATTGACGGGGCCCCGCACAAGCAGCGGAGCGTGTGGTTTAATTCGATGTTACACGAAGAACCTTACCTGGGATTGACATGGGGGTGGTAGGGAAGCGAAAGCTGACCGACTCTTCGGAGAGCCTCCACAGGTGCTGCATGGCTGTCGTCAGCTCGTGCCGTGAGGTGTCGGGTTAAGTCCCGTAACGAGCGCAACCCTTGCCCTTAGTTGCACGTATCTAGGGGGACTGCCGGCGGGAAGCCGGAGGAAGGTGGGGATGACGTCAAGTCAGCATGGCCCTTATACCCAGGGCTACACACACGCTACAATGGACGGTACAAAGGGCAGCGAAGCCGCGAGGTGGAGCGAATCCCAGCAAAGCCGTCCGTAGTACGGATAGCAGGCTGCAACCCGCCTGCTTGAAGCTGGAGTTGCTAGTAACCGCGCGTCAGCATAGTGCGGTGAATACGTTCCCGGGGCTTGTACACACCGCCCGTCACGTCATGGGAGTCGGTAACGCCTGAAGCCGGTAGCCTAACGCGCAAGCGAGGGCGCTGTCGAAGGCGGGGCTGGCGACTGGGACGAAGTCGTAACAAGGTAGCGGTACCGGAAGGTGCGGCTGGATCACCTCCTTTCTAAAGGGCAGTGGGGCAAGCGCGAGCTTGACCCCAACGATTTCTCTTCCCCTTTCCTGTCACTCTTCAGTTGTTAAGGGTATCCTTAAGGGCCTGTAGCTCAGTCGGTTAGAGCACACCTCTGATAAGGGTGGGGTCCGTGGTTCGAATCCACGCAGGCCCACAGTATGGTGCGGGGATGTAGCTCAGGTGGGAGAGCGCCTCCCTTGCACGGAGGAGGCCAGGGGTTCGAGTCCCCTCATCTCCACCTGTTCGTTTGGACTGCGCGAGGTGCGTTTGACCATTTTGGTAGTGAGTTCTGACGGCTAGAAAGTACTGGTGTTCGGGTGGTGTAAAACCGACCTGTGTGCCAGGCCGGTTTTTTGTTGCTCTTTAAGCGATTAGATTGGGTGAACAGTTGGCGGCTGGTGCGCGAGATTGGTGTGCGCTTCAGCCGCCAGGGGTTGACCTGGATGAGGATGTCCGCATCCTCAGTACATTAACAAGCGAATAGGCACGAAAGCAAAAACAGCAGACGAAGAAGTAGGAAGTGAGAGCATCAAGGTCTCCGTATCACGGAGAAGCGAATAAGGGCGCTTGGAGGATGCCTAGGCGACAAGAGCCGAAGAAGGGCGCGGTACACTGCGAAAAGCCTCGGTAAGCCGTGTGCAGGCGAAGAGCCGGGGATGCCCGAATGGGGAAACCCCCCTGGGGAGGCCCAGGGACCCGTCACTGAACACATAGGTGACGTGGGGGGAACGCGGGGAACTGAAACATCTTAGTACCCGCAGGAAAAGAGAAGATTCCCTGAGTAGTGGCGAGCGAAAGGGGAGCAGCCCAAACCTGACCTGTGGAATAGCCTGTCAGCGTTGCAGGTTAGGGGTAGGAGGAGCTGGGGGTGATGTGCCAGCATCACACAGGAGTAAGCAAGGGAGCGGCTAGTCGAACGACACTGGAAAGGTAGGCCAGAGACGGTGACAGCCCGGTAGGCGAAAGCGGTTCCCCTCCTGCCAGGATCCTGAGTACCACGGGACACGAGGAACCCTGTGGGAAGCAGGGCCGACCACGGCCCAAGGCTAAATACTCTTGACGACCGATAGAGAACCAGTACCGTGAGGGAAAGGTGAAAAGAACCCCGGTGAGGGGAGTGAAAGAGAATCTGAAACCAAGCGTCTACAAGCGGTCAAAGCACCATACCTTCTTAAGGAGGGGAAGTGCGATGGCGTGCCTTTTGGAGAATGAACCAGCGAGTTACTCTTGGTTGCGAGGTTAAGGCAGGGACAGCCGGAGCCGTAGGGAAACCGAGTCTGAAGAGGGCGAGCTACGGAGACGTAGCATAGTAGCCAGGAGTAGACACGAAACCAGGTGAGCTACCCATGTCCAGGCTGAAGCGGGGCTAAACCCCCGTGGAGGGCCGAACCTTTCACCGTTGCAAAGGTGTGGGATGAGGTGTGGGTAGGGGTGATATGCCAAACGAACCTGGAGATAGCTTGTTCTCCCCGAAATAGCTTTAGGGCTAGCCTCGCGGGATGAATGCTGGAGGTAGAGCACTGGATGGGCTAGGGGGCGCAAGCCTACCGAACCCAACCAAACTCCGAATGCCAGCATTAGGGAACGCGGGAGTCGGACGGCGAATGATGAGATCCGTCGTCGAGAGGGAAAGAGCCCAGACCGTCGGCTAAGGTCCCGAAGTCTCAGCTAAGTGGGAAACGCTGTGGGATTGCCGAGACAGCCAGGAGGTTGGCTTAGAAGCAGCCACCCTTTAAAGAGTGCGTAATAGCTCACTGGTCGAGGGGTCCTGCGCGGAAAATGTAACGGGGCTAAAGCTGAGCACCGAAGCCGCGGGGGTGTACGCGAGTACATTTGGTAGGGGAGCGTTGTGTAGGCGTAGAAGCTGTACCGGAAGGAGCAGTGGAGTCTACAGAAGTGAGAATGCTGGTATGAGTAGCGAAAAATATGTGAGAACCATATTCACCGAAAGCCCAAGGATTCCGACGGAAGGCCAGTCCGCGTCGGGTTAGTCGGGCCTAAGCCGAGGCCGGCAGGCGTAGGCGATGGACATCCGGTTAATATTCCGGAACCACAGATAAGGAGTGAAGGGGGGACGCAACGCGGGAAGCCAACCTGGCGGATGGCAGAGCCAGGCCAAACGTGTAGGCCGGAGAAGAGGGTAGGGAAAACCGCTCTCAGAGGTCGAGGCGTGAAGGGGAGCCGCAAGGCAGAAGTGGCCGTACCGGGTTGTCAAGAAAAGCCTCTAAGCGATGAAATATCTGTGCCCGTACCGCAAACCGACACAGGTGGGTGGGTAGAGAATACCAAGGTGAACGAGGAAACCTTCGTCAAGGAATTAGGCAAATTAACCCCGTAACTTCGGGAGAAGGGGTGCCCCCTGGTGTGAAGGATGCACATTTGGAGCATTGGGGGGTCGCAGTGAAAGGGCTCTAGCGACTGGTTACCAAAACCACAGGTCTCTGCGAACGCGCAAGCGGAAGTATAGGGGCTGACACCTGCCCAGTGCCGGAAGGTTAAGGGGAGAGGTTAGGACGCAGGAGACTGCGTTCGAAGCTTTGAACCGAAGCCCCGGTGAACGGCGGCCGTAACTATAACGGTCCTAAGGTAGCGAAATTCCTTGTCGGGTAAGTTCCGACCCGCACGAATGGTGTAACGACTAGAGCACTGTCTCGACGAAGGACTCGGCGAAATTGAAGACGCGGTAAAGATACCGTGTACCCGCAGCAGGACAAAAAGACCCCGTGGAGCTTTACTGCAACTTGGCACTGAGTTAGGGTGTAGTTTGTGTAGGATAGGTGGGAGGCAAGGAAGCCGGGACGCCAGTCTCGGTGGAGCCGGCGGTGAAATACCACCCTGACTAGACTTTGACTCTAACGCTCCGCCGTCAACCGGCGAGTGGACCGTGCCAGGCGGGCAGTTTGACTGGGGTGGTCGCCTCCCAAAAGGTAACGGAGGCGCCCAAAGGTTCCCTCAGGTGGAATGGAAACCCACCGCAGAGTGCAAAGGCATAAGGGAGCTTGACTGTAAGGCTGGCAGGCCGCACAGAGACGCAAGTCGGGCTTAGTCATCCCACGGTACCGAGTGGAAGGGCCGTGGCTATCGGATAAAAGCTACCCCGGGGATAACAGGGTGGTAGGGCCCAAGAGTTCACATCGACGGCCCTGGTCGCCACCTCGATGTCGGCTCAGCACATCCTGGGGCTGGACAAGGTCCCAAGGGTTGGACTGTTCGTCCATTAAAGTGTTACGCGAGCTGGGTTCAGACCGTCGTGAGACAGGTCGGTCTCTATCCGCTGTGGGCGTAGGGGACTTGCGGGGAGTTGCCCTCAGTACGAGAGGACCAGGGTGAACGGACCGCTGGTGTGTCAGTTGTCTCGCCAGAGGCATCGCTGAGTAGCCAGGTCCGGCAGGGATAACCGCTGAAAGCATCTAAGTGGGAAACCCGCCCCAAGATGAGGTCCCCCATCCCTCAAAGGGAGTAAGGCCGCTGGAAGACGACCAGTTAGATAGGCGGGAAGTGTAAGCGCCGCAAGGTGTGTAGCTAACCCGTACTAAAGGCCGAGGGCTTCTGTGTGGTACGGAGACCTGGGTGGTCTGACGGAGAACGGAAACCGTCTGCATTTGTGAAGTGCCTAGCGTGTGAACGACAGTTCCTTGGTGATATGAGCGGCGAGGGTACACCCGGTCCCATCCCGAACCCGGCAGTTAAGCTCGCCAGCGCCGATGGTACTGCCCTGGTAGCGGGGTGGGAGAGTAGGTCATTGCCAAGGAACTGTTTGTCGTTTATAGAATATTGTGCTCTTGACGGAACAGCGAGAAGTGTTACACTGTTCTGGTGTGATACTGATTTTTTGATATTCTAATGGATGCATGTAGTAGGATCGAACGTGCGTAGCAAAATTTGGCTTGTGTTTGTGCTCCTGCTCTTGGGGCTTCTGGCAGGTTGTCAAGGTATTGAGGTGGAGGGCGCGAGCCATACTCCGGCTGTCGCATCGCCCTCTACAAAGGCGACGCAAGCCACCCCTTCACCCAAAATGCCGTTTACCTCTGCGGTCTCGCTATCGCCCACCGTGTCGCCGACGCCTGAATCAACACCATCGCCATCACCTACACCGACACCCTTCTCCTGTCCCTATCTGCGTGGACGAACCGAATCTGCATCTTTGGTCAGCAGTACAATGCGTGAGCAGGTGCGCCTCTTGATACATCTCCCCCCGTGTTACGATGACTATCCCGACAAAGCCTTCCCTGTGTTGTATATGCTTCACGGCTGGCCCCTCGATGAACGGCATTGGATCACGCTGGGAATCGATGAATTGGTGGACGATTGGACCAGCCGGGGCATCATCGGGCCACTCATTGTGGTGCTGCCCGGCGTTAGTTCCGATGGCTTGTATGTCAATTCCAGCGGCGGGGCCTGGTCTTTCGAAGGTATGTTTGTGGATGAATTGCTCCCGCTCGTTGAGCAGACTTACCGCACCTGGCGCGATCCGGCTGCGCGGGCCATCGGGGGAATCTCCCGAGGTGGCGTGTGGTCCCTGGAAATCGCCTTGCGCCATCAAGACCTCTTTAGCATTGCCGGTGGCCACAGCCCGGCGCTGGCTTTGAATCGTCCGATGCCGCAGTACGACCCCTTCTTGCTGGCAAGACAAGGCGTTACAGGGATGCGCTTCTATCTGGATGCCGGGAATTTGGATTGGGCTAGAGAATCGACGCTGAAATTCTACGACGTGTTGGTGGAACATGGGGCGGATGTGACCTATCAGGTGCATGAAGGTGGGCATGTCGACGCCTTATGGCGGGGTGGTCTGGTAGATTATATCGATTTTTATACGTTGACGTGGCCGCGTTCTTTGAATGACCTGCCGCTTTGGGAAGGCCCGCCGGTCGTCGACACGCCGTAATGTCATTATGGAACGAAAACAAAAAGGAGAGCCTTTACGCTCTCCCTTTTTCTTTTCTATACGCAGTCGACTACTTTTGTCCCCAGAGCCGGAGCAACGCCGCGACATCGTAGGCGGGCACTTTGTCCCTTTGTTCAACTAGATCGCTGAGGGCTTGCATCGCGTTGGCGATGTTGCCGTGGCTCTTCTCGGCATCTACGGTGATCAGAGCTTGCCACAGTAGTGAGAGGACGGCCATCAACGTGTCGAAGGAGGGATAACCCGCGGGTGTCTTGGAGGGCGCAACCAGGTTGATGTCGGCCTGCCGCGCGGGCAGCAGGGTGGGACTGGTCGTGATCGACATCGTGCGCGCACCGCGCTCTTTGGCGGCGTTGAGCAGATGCCCAATTTCCGTCCCCGGGCCTAGTCCCAAAGAAATCGCAATCAACAGGTCCTCTGGCTCGACTGTGTGTAGCAGAATGGCGGCTTGTGCATAATCGGCGCGGATGGGATAAGTTTCGATTCCCAGGAGGCTCAAGTAAGTGCTCCACAACACGGCAACGCCGTATCCCTCTGTCGCGCTGGTGACGAAGACCCGTTGAGCGGCATGGATGGTTTGCGCAGCTTGCGCGATCTGTGCGGCGTCTGCTTTCATATCCAACGTGCGATCGCTCAATTCGTCGATCAGCGTCGTCACCTGTGCGGTCAGCCCGTCGGTTTCAGCCGCGCCTTTTTGGTAACGCAGCGCCAACTGCTGGTTGATGTAGCGCTTGATCTCACGCGAAAGCTCACGATAGCCAGAGTAGCCAAGTTCCTGCGAGAAACGCACGACGGTCGCCGGATCAACGCCGACGCGGCGGGCCAATTCCGTTGCCGTCAAGAAACCGACGTCCAGAGTGTTTTCGAGAATAAAATCCGCGAGGATACGGAAACGCGGTGAGAGTTCTTCATAGCTGTTTTGGATCTTGTCACGAAACATTATAAGCCTCCTTTTCTCTGCTTATATGAAACTTTGCAAAATGTTGAACTATCTTCAATGATACCATTCGGGAAAATGCGTGTCAATACTATTTTCTTTTCGGTAATTGTTTTGTAACCTTTTGTTAATGGTAGATGTCCTCGCATAAAATAGTATAAGAAAAGGCAGACGAAACTCGTCATATAGTTGCCTTTTGCCGTATCCGGTGTATCATAGCCGGGTTATGAACAAAAATGTACGCATCGCACCTTCAATCCTTTCCGCCGATTTTGCCCACCTCGGTGCGGCGATCGAGATGGCGGAAGCAGCCGGCGCGGATGTCATCCACGTGGATGTGATGGATGGGCGTTTTGTGCCGAATATGACAATCGGCCCGCCGGTGGTGGCGGCGTTGCGTAAGGTGACCAAGCTGCCGCTCGATGTCCACCTGATGATTGACACCCCGGAGCGTTATGTGGAAGCCTTCGCGCAGGCCGGTGCGGACGTACTGACGGTGCATCCAGAGGCCACGGTGCATCTACATCAAGTCTTGCGGCAAATTTGCGACCTGGGGGTGCAGGCCGGTGTGTCGCTGAACCCGGCAACGCCGGAATCGGTTTTGCGTTACGTCGTAGGTATGGTGGATTTGGTCCTTGTGATGACGGTGAATCCGGGGTTCGGCGGGCAGGATTTTCTGCCTGAGATGCTGCCCAAGATTGCCGCTGTGCGCAGCATCCTTGATGCCGCCGGCAGCGCGGCATGGCTATCGGTGGATGGGGGGATCAATGTGGAGACCGCGCCGTTGGTCGTGGCGTATGGAGCCGACCATCTGGTTGCGGGTTCGGCGATCTTTACTGTGCCGGAAGGCGTCGCGGCGGCTATCAGCGCCCTGCGCGGGAGCGTCAGCGCCGCGCGTGATGCGGCTTAGGGCATGGAACGCAACAGCCCCGTTTCCGGTTGTCCAACGGGGCTGTCGCTTGAATTCTTGTGCAATGTACGTTACTTATCGCCACGGGATAGCGTGCGCAAACAGCGGGTACAGACGTGAATACGCCGCCACGCACCGTCAACCAGCATCCGCTTGCGCTGGATATTGGGGCGGAACTGCCGGTTGGTCGCCCGGTTCGAGTGACTGACATTGTGCCCAAACATTGGGACTTTACCGCAGATTTCACATTTTGCCATTTTTCACCTCTTCTGTCTCGATGACGAAGGGTATCATACCACAAAGAGGAAAAGATGCAACTGGGAGGAGGTTTTTATGAGTGAAAAAGTGCACCCTCGGGGAAGAATAGAGGTAGCCCCTGCCGCTATTGCGTCGGTTGTCAGCGAGGCGGTACAGACGTGCTATGGGGTTGTGGGAACGGTACCCAGAAATTTTGCGACCGGTCTGGCCGATATTCTATCCGCCGATAGGAAGCGTGGGGTGGAAGTGCAGGTCCGGGATGGCAAAGTCACTGTGGACCTGTATGTGGTGGTTGAATACGGCACACGCGTGTCGACTGTGGCCGAGAGCATCAAACACGTGGTGAAGTATCAGATCGAAAAGATTCTCGAGTTGCCGGTCGCCAAAGTGAACGTTCATATCCAGGCTTTGCGCGTCAGCGATATCGATTAGGGGGCTTAGTGTGGGAGAACGAGGGGGCAGTGAGATCGTTTACAGCCTAGATGGGCATGATTTGAAATTGATGGTGGCAGCCGCGTTGGCCTGGCTTCGACAACACCAGGCGGTGATCAATGCGCTCAACGTCTTTCCGGTTCCAGATGGCGATACCGGGACGAATATGATGTTGACGATGACATCCGCCTGGAATGAAGTCGCCGATGTACAGGAAGAGAACGTCGGACGTCTTGCCGGTAAGGTTGCCCATGGCGCGCTGATGGGCGCACGCGGCAATTCTGGGGTGATCCTTTCCCAGATACTGCGCGGCTTTGCGCGCGGACTGGACTCCAAAGCGCATATGAGCGCAGCAGATATACCGGACGCGTTGAATGAAGCGCGCGACACCGCCTACAAGGGGGTCGTCAAGCCGGTGGAGGGCACCATCCTGACCGTCATGCGTGAAGTGGCGGAGGAGTCCGCTTTGGTCGTACAGGAAACCGAGGATTTACAGCATATTTTCGAGCGGCTGGTTCAACGGGCGAAATCCGCTGTCGCCCGTACCCCACAACTGCTGCCGGTGCTACGTCAGGCCGGGGTCGTCGATTCAGGTGGGCATGGGCTGTTTGTGGTCCTTGAAGGGATGTTGCGCTACATGAAAGGCTTACCGGTTGAAGAAGTCGAACGTCCCACCGCCGGTGCGACGCTGGCCCTGCACGTCTCCGCAGCGCCCCATGATCTTATGACCGAGGCGCTACACTTCGATAGCAATTATCCTTATGATGTCCAATTTATCGTTGCCGGCAGCGCTATGGACGTTGCCGGGATGCGCGCCACCATTGAGGCGATGGGGGATTCCGCGCTGGTGGTGGGTGATGCGCAGACCGTCAAAGTGCACGTCCACGTGCTCGATCCGGGCATTCCCATCAGTTACGGCGCGAAGTGCGGCTCGCTGCGCGATGTTGTTGTTGAGGATATGCAAGCCCAATATGAAGCGTATATCGCAGGACGAGAAGCTGCTCAAGCTCAGACAGTCGGCGTCCCCCACGCAGGCGTACCAATCCCGGTCGTGGAAGAACCACCCAATATCGCTGTGGTGGCGGTAGCTGCCGGTGAAGGATTGGAAAAAGTGTTTCGCAGTCTAGGCGCGACCGGGATTGTCGAGGGCGGGCAGACTATGAATCCTAGCACCGCGCAAATCCTGGCGGCTATTGATCAGTCATTATCCGATTCCGTTGTAATCCTTCCCAATAATAAGAATATCTTGTTGGCGGCGCAGCAGGCCGCGGAAGTGAGTCAGAAGCAGGTCGCCGTGGTGCCAACACGTTCCATCCCGCAGGGTGTCTCCGCGCTGCTGGCCCTGGATCAGCAGGCGACGCTGGACGGCAATGTGGCGGCGATGTTGCGCGCGGCCAAAGAGGTGGTCACCGGCGAGGTGACGTGGGCCACCCGTGACGTGGCGCTCAACGGCATCGATGTGCGCGAGGGTGATGCGATTGGGCTGCTGGATGGCGAATTGGTGGTGGATGCAGAGTCTTTCGACGAGGCGGTGTACTGGCTGCTGGCCGAGGTCGAGCTTGAGGACTGTGAGTTGGTAACGTTGTACTACGGCGAGGGGGTGGACGCAACTCAGGCGGAGAATTTGGCCGAGAGACTGAGCGAGACCTACCCCGAACTGGAATTCGAGGTTGTCGAAGGCGGACAACCCCATTATCCTTACATTATCTCTATTGAATAACAGGAGCAAGGGTGTGAGTAACAATCATCACATTCAATTGATCACCGATGGGACGGCTTATCTCTCGGCAGCGCGTTTGCGCGAACTAGGTATTATTTCATTACCCATTGTCGCCCAGGCAAATGGGCGTAATTTCCTGTATGATCAACAGACAGACGGGCATATCGATTTGCTGGCTGAACTGGAGCAGTCGCGCAGTCCTGTGGAGATCGTCGGGCCTTCTCCAGATGATTTCCGCGCCGTTTTCGAGCGCACGCTCTATCGCACCAACCGGATGTTGCTGATTCTCTCCTCAAGTCATCTGAGTCCCGTGATGCGCAATGCCCGCATCGCGGCCCGTGACTTTATGGGACGCTGCGACATTGCCGTGCTGGATTCGCAAACGATGTCCGTTGGACTGGGCTTGTTGGTGGAGAAGGCCGGGGAATTGCTACAGCAAGGTGACTTACCACTGCCGGATGTGGTCAAACTCATCCGCGGGATGATTCCCCGCATCTATGTGGTGATGATCACGCACACGCTGGATTACATCTATAACAGCGGTAAACTCAGCGCCATGCAGGCGATCCTCGGCGCGATGCTCAAGATTCACCCCTTCCTCGTGATTGAGGATGGTGACATCATCCCGCAGGAGAAAAGCCGCAAACCGGAGCGGGCGCTCGACAAGCTGGTGGAGTTTGCCTCGGAATTTTCGCGGATCAACCAACTCGTCATCTTCCAGAGCGGCGCGCAGCCGACGGAGGAAGCGCTTTTGCTCAAAACGCGGCTTGAGCAGATTATGATGAACCGTGATTTCCCCATCATCACCTACGACCCCATCCTGGCCTCGCATATTGGCCCGGAAGGGGTAGGCATGGTCATCTATGAGGGGGTATGGCGCTAAACTGGTATGGATGGTCATATTCGTATCGTCACCGACGGTGTGGCGGACATTCCGCCGCATCTTATTGAACAGTTCAATATCAAGGTCGTCCCCATCTATTTACTGATGGGACAGACCAGTCATTTGGTCGGCGTCTCTACCGATTATGGATGGTTTTATCGTGAATTGTTGGCGTCGGACGTCATGCCGAAGACGGCGGCCCCATCGCCGGCCGAGTTTTTGCAGGCGTATCAGGAATTGATCGCGGAAGGCGCGCGCGACATCATCGGCCTGTTTGCTTCGTCGAATGTGAGCAGCCTGTACAATCACGCATTGCTCGCCGCACACCAGGTAACGGGTGCGACCGTACACGTCTTTGACACGGGGCAAGTGTCTATGGGTATTGGCTGGGTGGTGCTGATGGTGGCTGAGGCTGTGGCGCGAGGTGCGTCCCTCACCGAGATCAAAGCGTTGATTACGTATGCGTGCGCATGTGCCACCGTGCTCGGCATGTTGGATTCGCCGGAATATCTTCGGCGTAGCGGGCGCGTGAGTTGGGCCGCCGCCAAATTGGTCTCTCTATTGCAGATCAAACCTATGATCGCATTCACTGCCGGTGAAGCGCAGTTGATCGGGCGGGTGCGTACCCACCAGCGTGCGCTTCAGCATATGGTCGATACGGTCATGACGATGGCGCCTCTGCAAAAGTTGGCTGTGCTACACGCGCATACCGATCCCGCCGTCGTAACGCGGCTCAGCGAGGCGTTAGCACCTTACGCGCCGGATAACGCACCGTTGGTGGTGGAAGTTGGTCCTATCTTTGGCGCACACGTCGGTCCTGGCGCTGTGGGCGTTGCCTTGGTCTGTGCTGGCGACCTCTGACTGACGCCGACTCGACTAACGACTAACCGACTGACGACTACCTGACTAACCGACTAATCTCTAGGAGCATGAATGGTTAAACCATTGGAAATTTTGGAAAAGATCCTCAATCTGGAGGAAAAAGATTACACCTACCAGGACAAAGCCGTCGCCGGTGGGTTGGCGCGCTACGCCGACACCTGGGTCAAACAAGCCGTCAGTGCATTTGGCGAACCGGCGCGGCCCTGGGTGGAGGACATCGCCGATCGCCTGCGGGCCTATAGCAGCCTCGAAATTGAAGCCCGGCGTGAAGCGATGCAGACTTTGCGCGCGGGCTTACACACGCCGCCTACAACCGAAGGCGCCCCGGCGGAAGCACCATCTATAGCGGAGCCACAAGCTGCCCTGCCGCCGGAACAACCTATGTCTCACCGCCAGCCGCGCAGCGCTCCTGGACGCGGCCTCGAAGCTCCCGTGGAGACGCTGGCCGGCATTGGGAAAAAGCGCGGCGAACTGTTGGGGAAACTTGGCGTCAAAACCGTGCGCGACCTGTTGTACTTCTATCCCCGCCGCTATGAAGACTACTCCACGCTGAAGACGATCAACCGGTTGGTCTACGGCGAGCGGGTGAGCGTCCTGGCGACGGTGTGGGACGCTGGTTTACGCAAGACCCACGGCGGTAAATCCCTGTTCCGCGCCGTCCTTTCCGACAACACCGGCACGATGGAAGTCACCTGGTTCAATCAGAGCTATCTCGAAGGTCGCATCCGTGCCGGGATGCAGATCCTGGTCAGCGGCAAGGTGGACGAGTACCTCGGCCGCCTGACGATGAACGCCCCGGATTGGGAACTGGTAGGCCGCAAAGATTTGACGAACGTGCGCATCCAACCGGTGTACGCGCTGACGGAAGGCTTGCAGCAGCGTTGGATGCGGATGACACTGGAACGCACCCTCTCGGCGTGGGCCAGGCGCGTCTCTGACGCTCTGCCGGATGCCTTACGCAAAACGCACAACCTACTCCCATTGGATCGCGCCCTGTGGGGCGTTCATCTGCCCGACAATCAGGAGCACCTCAATGCCGGGCGTCGTCGCCTGGCTTTCGAAGAGACGCTCTACCTGCAATTGGGCCTGCTGCAGCAGAAACTGGCCTGGAAATCGCAGCCGGGACGCACGATCCAGATTGATGCGTCTTATATGGAGGCATTGCAAGCCAGCTTGCCCTTCGCGCTCACCACCGCACAGCAACGCTCCCTCGAGGAGATCCTGCGCGACCTAAGCTCCGGACAGCCGATGAACCGCCTGTTGCAAGGCGACGTTGGCGCGGGCAAGACGGTGGTCGCCGGGCTGGCGATGGCGGCGACGGCGGCGAACGGTGCACAGGCCGCATTGATGGCCCCTACGGAAATCCTCGCCGAACAGCACTACAAAAGCCTTTCTAAACTGTTTGAGGTCTTCCCAGAACCACGCCCAACCCTCGGTCTGCTCACCGGCAGCACCAGTGGCGAGGACCGTGAAGCGATCTACACCGGGCTGGCAGACGGTTCCTTGCAGGTCGTAGTGGGCACGCACGCGCTGATCCAGGAGGCGGTGACATTCCAAGACCTCGCCTTCGTCGTGGTAGACGAGCAGCACCGTTTCGGTGTCGAACAACGCGGCGCACTGCGACAAAAAGGTTACAATCCCCATTTGCTGATGATGACGGCGACGCCCATTCCGCGCTCGCTGGAATTAACCGTGTGGGGGCATCTGGATGTCTCCGTGCTGGACGAGATGCCGCCGGGCCGCCAACCCATCGAGACGCGCGTACTGTTCCCACGGGAGCGCGAGCGCGCTTACGCCTTCATCCGTTCCCAGGTGCAACAGGGACGGCAGGCTTTCATCATTTATCCACTGGTTGAAGAATCGGAGAAGATCGACGCTAAAGCCGCTGTGGCTGAATACGACCGCTTGCGCAAAGAAGTGTTGCCCGATCTGCGACTCGGTTTATTGCACGGGCGACTCCGTTCCGCCGACAAAGAGGCCGTGATGGGACAGTTCGCGCGCGGCGAACTCGACGTGCTGGTGGCTACGTCCGTTGTCGAAGTGGGGATCGACGTGCCGAATGCTGCCGTGATGCTCATCGATGGCGCAGAACGCTTCGGACTGGCACAACTGCACCAGTTCCGGGGGCGTGTGGGACGCGGCGAGCATCAATCCTACTGCCTGTTGTTGGCCGACAGCGCCTCAGACGAGGCCAACGAACGTCTTAAGGCCGTAGAAGCCACGACCGACGGCTTTATGTTGGCGCAGAAAGACCTGGAGATGCGTGGTCCCGGCGAATTCCTGGGCACGCAGCAGAGTGGGTTCCCTGAACTGCCGATGGCGGCGCTGGCCGACACCCGCTTGCTGCATCAGGTACGGACGGTCGCCGAGGCTTTGCTACAGGCCGATCCCGATCTTAGTCAGCCGGAAAACCAATCTCTGGCGGAGCGTGTGGCCGAGTTTTGGCGCGGCGGAGGAGATCTAAGTTGACGCAAAAAATCGCTGTTTATCCTGGCTCGTTCGATCCCGTACACTTTGGCCATATGGACATCGCGCAACGGGCGGCCAAAATCTTCGATCAACTGATCGTTGCTGTGTACGAAAACCCCAAGAAACCGTTGTGCTTCTCTGCCGCGGAACGGGTGATGATGCTCGAAACGGCATTAGCCGATCTACAGAATGTAACTGTTTGTTCGTACACCGGCCTGACCGTAAACCTGGCAAGCTCTGTAGGCGCGAAAGTGCTGGTACGTGGTCTGCGCGTCATCTCCGATTTCGAGATGGAATATCAGATGGCGCTTACCAACCAACAACTCTGGGCTGAGATCGACACCATCTGCTTGATGACCCGCTACGAGTACGCCTTCCTCAGTGCCAGTCTGCTCAAAGAAGTGTTCCTGGCCGGCGGTGATATCTCACAGATGGTCCCCCCTATCGTTCAGGAAATGCTGCTGCGCAAGCGTGAACAACGCCGTGCAGATAATGGGGGTGAGATCCCCAAACTCTCGTTGTGACTTACGGTTTAGGGATTCAGGAGGTATCGATGGACGTCGAATTTCTGATCGAACGACTGGAACATTATATCCTGGAAGAATCTCCCAAGCTGTTCGGGGTGCGCACGGTGAATGAAGATGAAGTGCGCACGCATCTGACGCAGTTACGCGCGGCTATACCCGATGCAGTGATGCAGGCTCGGGAAATTGTGGCGGAGCGGGACAACGTGCTCAACGCCGCGCACCAGGAAGCGCAGCAGATCATTGCGACGGCGCGGACGAAGGCGGAGCAGATGGTGACGGAGCATCGCCTCGTGCAGGAGGCGCGCCAGCAGGCCGAAATTATCGGCAAGCGGGCGAGACGTGATGCCGTTGTGTTGCGCTCCGATGCCGACGAATACGTGTTCAACGCGCTGAGCCAGTTGCAGGCCGAGTTGAATCGCTTGCTGCACGTCGTCGATAACGGGCTGCAAAAGCTCGAAGCCGACCGCGAGCAAACCCTACAGATGAAAGACGAGGGTGCATAAGCGTGTACCTTCCGGGAAGCTGCGTCAGTTGTGCCGAGCTTCCCGGAAGCTTGCGCTAATCTCGTTTGACATGCGCCCTCTTTTTTGTATAATAGGCGTTACTTTGTCCGTCTTATGAAGGGCGGTATTATAATGAGAAAAGGGAGTTAGAAAATGCCAGCAGTACCGAAGAGACGTACCCCGCGCAGCCGTCGTGATCGCCGGCGCGCCAATAGCTATCGTTCGCCGCTTTTGCCGACCCTGGTGACCTGCCAGTGTGGCGAGCTTGTGCGGCCTTATCAAGTGTGCCCGCACTGCGGTGTTTACCGCGGCAAAAAGGTGATGCAGGTTAAGGAGGATTAGAACCTATTCGAAAATTCGCCGGTGACGCGCCCAAAGCGCTTGCCAGCACAATTTTCGGATAGAGACTTAACCTGATGTATGACGACCCTGGAGCTTTGGGATGAGCGCCGCCTTTCTTTTTCCTGGACAGGGTTCGCAATATGTGGGCATGGGTTTAGCCTGGTACCGGGCCTCTAACGAGGCCCGGATGTTTTGTGATAAGGCGGATGCAACTCTGGGCTACGCGCTGACCGAATTGTGTTTTGCCGGACCAGAGGCGGAGTTGAACCAGACCGAGTTCACACAGCCTGCGCTGTTTACGATCGCCTTGGCGATGTGGCAGGCAGCCAAAAAGATGCTCCCGTCGCCCGTTTTCGTGGCCGGGCACAGCCTGGGAGAATTCAGCGCCTTGGCGGCCGCCGGAGCATTGGACTTCGACGCCGGGTTGCATCTCGTCGCCGAGCGTGGACGGCTGATGGGGCGCGCGGGTGAGAGCGCGCCGGGCGGCATGGTCGTGCTCCTCGGCGCCACGTTGGCGGCGGCGGAATCGCTCTGCGCCGCTGCGACGGCTGCATCGGGACAACCGTTGGTGATCGCCAACGATAACTGTCCGGGACAGGTGGTGATCTCCGGCGCGCTGGCGGCTTTGGATGTGGCGACGACGCTGGCGGCAGCGCACGGAGTACGGCGAATGCAGCGTTTGGCGGTCAGCGTAGCACCCCACAGCGTTCTGATGAGCGAAGCGCAGGCGGAATTTGCCGATCTGTTAGCCGATGTGCCGTTATGTGCACCGGAGGTCCCCGTCGTGTTAAATGCGACGGCTGCGCCGGTTTCCGCACCGGACGAGATCCGTCAGGCGCTTTTGCGCCAACTCACACTGCCGGTGCGCTGGCGCGAGAGCCTGTTGTGGATGGCGGCGCAAGGCGTGGACCATTTCGTCGAAGTCGGGCCGAAGGATGTGCTCACCGGCCTGGTGCGGCGGACGTTGCCCGATGCGCGCGCTGAGGCATTGGAGGCGCTAGCGCCTTGTGTCGCACTCGGCGCCGAGGGGTAGGAGAGTGGGAAGATGTTGACTTTGGAAGGCAAAACGGCGCTCGTAACCGGCGCTTCGCGCGGGATTGGCCGCGCGATCGCGCTGGAACTGGCGCGACAAGGCGCCGATGTCGCCGTCAACTATGCGCGTAACGCCGAAGCGGCTACGCAGGTCGTGGCCGAGATCAAGGCATTGGGGCGGCGCGCTGTGGCCTTGCCCGCCGATGTGGGCGATTTCACGCAGGCGGCGACGCTGGTAGAAGCAACGGTCAACGCGTTGGGCCGGTTGGATATTCTCGTCAACAATGCCGGTATCACCCGCGATACCTTGCTGCTGCGGATGCAGGAAGCGGATTGGGATGAGGTGCTGCGGGTGAACCTCAAGGGCGCGTTCAACACCGGCAAATCGGCGGCGCGTCTGATGGCGCGCCAGCGCGCGGGACGCATCATCAACGTCAGCTCGATTTCTGGCTTGATGGGCCAGGTAGGGCAGGCCAACTATTCGGCTTCGAAGGCCGGTTTGATTGGCCTGACCAAGAGCATGGCGCGCGAGCTTGCCGGACGCGGCATCACAGTTAACGTGGTCGCGCCGGGATTCGTCGCGACCGATATGACCGCAGCGTTGCCAGAGGCATTGCACGAGCAGATATTGCGGTTGATCCCGCTGGGACGGTTTGGCGCGGTCGAGGACATCGCGAGCGTCGTAGCGTTTTTGGCCTCGGATGCGGCGGCTTACATCACCGGTGCAGTGTTGCCGGTTGATGGCGGCTTGAGTATGTAGGAGGTTAACATGGAATCAGGAATCATTCCCGGTATGGTCACGGTGGAACCCGAAGTGCTCGAAACGATTGCACGTTTTTCGGCCTTGAGTGTGCCCGGCGTGGTGCAACTCGTCGAGAAAGATGTGGATCGCATCTTGGGGCTTCAGGGTAAATCGGTCGGTGTCCACGTCGATGCAGGTAAGGTGACGGTGGACCTGGCGATAGTCGCCGGCCCCGACATCAGCCTGTTGCGCCTGGGCCGCTCGGTGCAGTACGAGGTCACGCGGGCGATCCAGAACATGATCGGTATGCCCGTTGATGCGGTCAACGTCCACATTGAGGACGTGGTTTATCCTCGGTCGGAGAAACAACCTGAGGTTCTTGATAACTGACGTAAGTTATAACATGGTGAGGGGATTGAGGGTATGAAAGGTGAGCGTCGCCTGGCCCGCCAGTTAGCGCTCCAGGTTCTTTACGAGATTGACCTTGTAGCGCATCCCATCGGCGAGGTGTTGACCCAACGTTTCGCCGATACCGAAACGCTGCCGCGTGTGGAAACTTACACCCGGCGTCTGGTCGTAGGGGTGGCGCGCTGCCGTGATTTGCTCGACCACTATATTCAGTCCCACGCACCGGAGTGGCCGCTCGATCAGGTAGCTATCATCGATCGCAACCTGCTGCGCATGGCGCTCTACGAGTTCACGCTTGGTGAAGTGCCCGTCAAGGTGGCGATCAACGAGGCGGTGGAGTTAGCCAAACGCTATGGTTCCGACAGCGCGCCGCGCTTCGTCAATGGGGTGTTGGGTGCGCTTGTGCCGATGCAGACCGAAATCGTGGCGGCGCTCAGGACATCCATTTCCTCGTCAGCCGATTGACCAGAAGATCGCTGAAAGTCACCACGCAGACCGTTATCATCAATGGGGGCGCAATTCCGATGTGAGGAATTGCGCCCCTTTTTTCTCGAATTTCACTTGTTGTCTGGGCCGGTGTACGGTAGATTTAGAGGATGCAGGTGAATTCGCAGTGCAATTTCTGAAAGGAGTTTTCAAGTATGGAGACAATTCGAGTGGTGATCATGGGCGCCGCCGGGCGTGACTTTCACAATTTCAACACCTATTTCCGCGACAATACTAAGTACACGGTGGTGGCCTTCACCGCGACGCAGATTCCGAACATCGAAGGCCGCCGGTATCCTGCCGAACTGGCCGGGAGATTGTATCCTGAGGGTATCCCCATCTATCCCGAGGTTGATTTGGCGACGCTCATTCATCAGCATGATGTCGATCAGGTGGTCTTCGCGTATTCCGATGTGCCACACGAGTACGTGATGCACAAGGCATCGCTGGTCAATGCGCTGGGCGTCGATTTTATACTGTTAGGGGGCAAGTATACCATGCTGCCGAGTTCCAAGCCGGTGGTGGCGGTCTGCGCAGTACGCACCGGCTCCGGCAAGTCGCAGACGACGCGCCACGTGTGCGACGTGTTACAGGGGATGGGGAAAAAGGTCGTTGCCGTGCGCCACCCGATGCCTTACGGGGATCTGGTCAAGCAGGCGGTGCAGCGATTTGCGACCTACGCGGATTTGGACGCCCACGACTGCACGATTGAGGAGCGCGAAGAGTACGAGCCGCACATCGACCGCGGCGTGATTGTGTATGCCGGGGTGGATTACGAGGCAATCTTGCGCGAAGCAGAGCAAGAGGCCGACGTCGTTGTGTGGGACGGCGGCAACAACGACATCCCCTTCTTCAAGCCCGATTTGTGGATCACGGTGGCCGATCCGCACCGGCCGGGACACGAGATAGCTTACTATCCCGGCGAGACCAACCTGCGTGCGGCGGATGTGATCGTATTGAACAAGATCGACACCGCAGACTACGCCAGCATCCGCAACGTGCGGAAGCACGCGAGCGCGCTCAACCCTGGCGCGGTTATTGTGGAGGCTGCCTCACCGTTGTTCGTCGAGAATCCGGAGGCGATCCGTGGCAAGCGTGTGCTGGTGGTGGAAGACGGTCCCACGCTGACGCACGGCGAGATGGCTTACGGCGCAGGGTACGTGGCAGCGCAGCGGTTCGGTGCGGCGGAGATCATCGATCCACGGCCTTACGCGGTCGAGTCGATCATTGCCACATACCAAAAATATCCGAACACCGGCGCGATCTTGCCGGCGATGGGCTACGGCCACGAGCAAATGCGCGACCTGGAAGTAACGATCAACAACACACCGTGTGATCTGGTCGTCGTCGGCACGCCGATCGACCTGACGCGCCTGCTCAAGATTAAGCATCCGATGGAGCGTGTGCGCTACGAGTTGCAGGTGATCGGACGTCCGACGGTGGAAGAAGTTCTCCGCGCGCGCCTCGGCTGATCAAGCCAGACTACAAAAATCTCACGATGCGTTGATTGGGGCGAACGACTGCGTCGAACTAGAGACTCGCAACATGCAAGTGTATGCTGAGACTTTTGTAATCTACGCTGTCCCCCAACGATGGTTGAAGGCGCGTGGGCCACTGACCCACGCGCTGTTTTTGATGTAGAACCGCCAGCGCACCTCCAGCGCTGCCTGATCACCGCGCACGCCAATGCGTGGGCTACGTGCGATTTGTGTCTCGGGCATGGTGGCGGCGTCTTCGATCCACAGCGGTGCGTCTGGAGTGCAGAGATCGCAGGCGTTGAGACTACGGTCGATGTTTAGGGCGGCGCAGAGCCGTCCGGGGCCGCAGGTCAGGTTCATGGGCGGGCGCTGCGGGCCGCGACGCTGCTGGATCGTCGCCAACCCTTCCAGGGGTTCGAGTGCGCGGATGAGGATCGCCGCCGGGAACCCCTCGCGCTCGGCGACGACATTGAGGCAATGATGCACCCCGTAGATCAGGTAAACGTAAGTGTATCCCGGCGGACCATACATCGGTGCGTTGCGCGCGGTGGGACCGGGACTGGCGTGACTGGCGTGGTCATCCTCGCCGATGTAGGCTTCGACTTCGGTGATGCGCCCGGTCAGGCGAACGCCGTCATCCAGCCGCACCAGATGCTTGCCGAGCAGGTCGCGGGCGACGATCAGCGTATCGCGGGCGTAAAACTCACGGGGTAATCTGCCAGTCAAGTTGACATTGTCTCCTTCTGCGGTATCCTGATTGTAACACAGCCTTAATCCGGTACAAGTACTGGACTAACGACTGCCTGACTAAAGACAACCTGACTGTTCTCAAGGAGGCCGACAGATGAGCAGTGATATGCCTGATTGGTTGGCGGGTTTGGTATCCGCACCGGAGGATGAAGACGACGATCAGCTTTTAGCCGTTCCGACGCGGCCTCAGGCCAGCGTAGCGCAACCCCAAGTTGCCATGCCGCAGCCCCAGGCAGTGGCAGCGCAACCCCAAGCGGTCGTGTTTGAGGACGCCGATATGATGGCCGATTTACGCAGCCAGGTTGTCGCGGACGAACCTACACCTACGCCGGCAGTCAGTCGCCGGCGCTCGCGTTATGTGTTTGGGCTGCTACCCTGGCAGATTTTCTTCCTCGCGGTGCTGATGTTTTTGGATGTTGCCGTGATTGGGATGTTGTTTCTGGTGATGTTAGGCCGGGTCGTGCTGCCTTTCTGATCCTGCTATCGAAAAAAGAACGCGAGGCCAAGCGCCTCGCGTTTTGTTTGGGTAGGATACGGTTGATTATCGCGCGAGTAAAAGTTGAGCGATGCGTTTGACACCCATAACCAGGTGAGTTTTGGGCTGCACTGCTGCTAAGGGCAAGCCTTTGGCTGCCACGGTCACTTGCGCCGGGTCGTATGCAATATCGACTGCCAACGGGACGCGCAGCGCCTTCTGGACGGCTTCCGCAGGGGGGCGCGGCCCTGGCGCGGCGGCATTGCGGATGACCAGCAGGCGCTCCTTCCATTCCTGAAGGGCCTGCAAGGTAGCGCGTGTCACTTGAATGCCTAATGCGTCATCGCCGCCGACGAGTAGAATGCGGTGTGCCTGGGCCAGCACCGCCTGTGCCGCCGGATCGAGTAGCGGTGGCATATCGACGACGACGAAGCGCGCCGTTGCTGTGAGTTGAGTGAGAATCGCAGACACCGCGTCCGCGTTTGGCCAACCATATTGGCCCGGCAGCGGCGGCGCGAAGAGCGCCTGGAGGCCGGTGGCGTGCTTTTGTACCAAAGAGGCAACCGGTATGTTGCGGTTTTCTAGATAATGTCCCCAATGTTTTTCCGGGCGCATACCCAAGAAGAACGCGCATTGTCCGGTGGTCGGGGCCAGATCAAACAGCACAGTCGGAGCAATTTGCTGCAGCACACTCGCCAGATTGGTAGCCAGTGTGGTGACGCCTACGCCGCCTTTCACGCTCAAGATCGGCAACACCATCACGTTAACGGCTTGCGCCTTGACCTTGTCCCGGTTTAGCAGCTCGTCGATCCGTCTGAGCAACTCCTCAACGTTGGCCGGCTTGGTCATGTGATCATCTGCCCCGGCGGCCAGGGCTGCTTCGCGATCCACAGTCTGGCCGCGCGCTGTGAGGATGATGACCCCCATCCGTTCGGTGTGCGGGTCGGCACGGAGTCGTTTCACCACGTCGTAGCCGCTCATCCCCGGCATCATCACATCGACCAGGGCGACCTCAGGCAGTTCTTTGGAAGCCGCTTCCAGCCCCTCTTGTCCATTGGTACAGGCGATGACCTCGTGCTTCCCCTGTTTTTCCAGGATCATTTTGAGCATGCTGAGCATGTCGTAGTTGTCATCAATGATCAAGACTCGTGCCATGATGCGCCTCCTCGTGGCTATACGGCGGTTTCGCCGAAGAAACTGATATGCGCGCGGTTGATCAACGCTACACCACCCTGGTAGCTGACATCCGGATTGAAGGTGGAACGTGCATGGACATCCAGCAGTGTGATGAAGATTCCGGCATCTGAACTGAGGTAGATGCGCGGGTTGAAGTTTCTGTTGATCAGATATAAGTCCCCGGTGATCTCGAAAAACGGGACGGTGAGACAGATCGATAACTTGAACGTTCCCATGCCATACGCTTGGTCGCGTCGCAGCCCGTCTTTCTTGTCGACCGTCAGCACAAAATCCAGATTGGATTTGTCGAAAAGGGTGAGAGCGTAGTAGGCGCTTATTTTGGCAGGATCCATAATGGGCGAGAGGTAAGCCTCCTCCAATTGGAGATAGTTGGTTGTCGGGTCGTAGATCTCATCAGCCAGGGGGCGCTTAGTGACGACGTAGGTTCCCGACATCCGATACCCTTGTGCGAAAAACTCGGCAATCACTTTATTGGTTCTTTGCATGGTTTCCTCCGCTCGTCGTTGTCTGATTTTGTTTCACGGCGCTGCGTCATTCCAAATAAATGTGCGCCGTCTACCTGTTAAGCTGATGACTTTGTAAGTGGGGTCGCTCCCGCTGGTAACCTGCCGCACGACACTGACGCGCCATGCGCAGGTACGATCCTCGTTGTCGTCCGGTGGAAAGAGGTCGTTCGGTACCCGCCAGGCGGTTGAACGTTGGTAGACATTGACTGTCGTCCGCCCTTCCGCCGATGGCACGATGAATTCGAGTTTGTAGAATTCCTTATCGGTGAGGATGCCGGTGGAGGCCCATTGCAAGATGATGTTGGCGTCCGGTCCGGTAAATATGGCGTTATCCGGCGGATAAAGCATCTCCGGTGCGGCGTAACCCAGCACGGGTGTCGGCGCACTGCCAACAATGGCTGCTTCGACATCGGGTTCGGGCGTTGGTGTGTACTGTGGGATGATGAGCACTTGGTCAGGACGGATCGTTATAGTATTTTCAGGGAGGTCGCTCGCTAGAAGGATATCGAGGACGCGCACGCCGTATTCTTGAGCGATGGTTGAGAGCGTCTCGCCGGAGCGCACGGTGTGTAAGTGATAGGGCGCAGGTGTTGCGGTTGGTTCTCCGGGATCGAGGGTGGGCGTGGGGCCGGGAGTGGGCGTAGGCGGTGGGATGCGTAGGCTTTGTCCTGCGCCGATGTTGTCGGAATCCAGGTCGTTGAAGGCTTTCAGTTCATCGACGGTGATATTGAATTGCAACGCAATGCCGCCAAGTGTGTCCCCCGGTTGCACGGTATAGGTCTGCGGCGGCAACGGCGTGGGGGTTGGCAGCGGTGTTGGGGTGAGGGTGGGCGTCGCCGTGCGCGTGGGTGTTGGCGTAAAGGTGGGCACGCTCGTCTGGGTCGGGGTCAGGGTGGGGAGTTCGGCTGGCGCAATCAGATCTCCCTGCGTCAGCCGCAAACCTAGCATCACCGACCCTCCTAAGATGATCACGGCCACGACTGCCATAATGACAATTTGTACGGCTTTCATTCGCGGTGGGGCAGCGCTCGGCAGCGGCGCTTCGACCTTGGCCTCTTCCTCCAATGTCGCGCCGCACATCAGGCAGACTTTGGCCTCTTCGGCTACCCGCGCGCCGCATACAGGGCAGTGACGGGCCATGCGTTTCGGTAACGTTTGGAGTATGTCTTCGGTTTCCATAATCTTGAATTTTATGATAACACCGATAGCTGAAAGAGCAAGATAAATGCAATCTGGGCCATTGTTAGCTCTAGCAAGGTTAGTATGGCGTTTGGGTGAATGGTTGTTTATCCTGAACTTGACGTTATGGGCATCGGTGTTATAATTTTTTATAAGGTATACCTTATGATTTTGTACCCGCAGAGGAAAACCATTATGGAAAGCAGCGTTGCTTTACGAGAACGAGTAGAGGATTACCTGGGCGCTATCTATCGGCTGCGGGTCGATCCTGAGTCGCCCCTGCCCCTTTCGGCCTTGGGGGAACACTTTGGATACTCGCCGGTCTCGATCCACGAGATGGTGCAGAAGTTGTCGCAACAGGGCTGGATTACTTACCATCCCTATCGCGGCGTCACATTGAACGTACAGGGCGAGGAGGTGGCCATGGCTTTGTTACGCCGGCACCGCCTGTGGGAGCGCTTTCTCACCGATATGCTCGACGTATCTTGGGCTGAAGCCCACGAGATCGCAGGTACGCTAGAACACGCGGCCCCTGAGTTGGTGACGGAACGTTTGTCCGCGCTGTTGGGTGACCCGGTGAGCTGTCCCCATGGGGTGCCGATTCCACCGAGCAAACGAGCGTATGCCGACACCTGTTTACGCTATGTGCCGGTGGGCGCGCGTGGCCGGGTGACGCGCATCGCACCGGAATCCGGTGACATTTTGCGCAATGTACAAGCGTGGGGATTGTTGCCGGGCTGTCAGATAACTGTAAGCGAAAAGCAAGAGGCCGAAATCGTTGTTCAGACGCAGGATCGGTTGGTGAACATCCCGCTGGAAAGCGCAAATGTGATCTGGGTCGAGATTCTTTAATTGTATGCGTGGCATTCATCTTTTTTATCGGGGGTATTGTTTATGGTTCCACTAACAGCATTGCAGCCGGGGCAGACAGGATTGATTCATCAACTGCGCGGCGGACATCGCTTTGTTTCACGGTTGGCGGCGCTCGGGTTTACGCCGGGCGCGCCGGTGACGGTCACGCGCAATCACGGCATCGGCCCGTTGATCGTTGCGGTGCGGGAGACGCAGGTGGCGCTTGGACGCGGCGAAGCCGGCCACGTGATGGTCTATGTGGAGGACGGCGATGCAACGGTTAGCCAGGGTTGAGACCGAAACAGCAGCGCCGCATGTTGGCGAATGTGTCACCATCAAGGTGGCGCTGGCCGGGCAGCCGAACGTGGGCAAATCCACCATCTTCAATGGGTTGACCGGGATGAACCAGCACGTTGGCAACTGGCCGGGTAAGACGGTGGAGCAGAAAACCGGCGGTTGCGCGCGCGGTGACAAGCAGTTCGATTTCGTCGATTTGCCGGGCACGTACAGCCTGACGGCCAATTCGGTGGAGGAGCGTGTGGCGCGCGATTACATCCTCCACGAGCGCCCCGATGTGGTGGTGGCCGTCGTGGATGCAGCGATCCCGGAGCGCAGCCTGTATCTACTGGCCGAACTGCTGCTCCTCCCCGCGCCGGTGGTGTTGGTGTTGAACATGATGGACGTCGCCGCGCAGGAAGGTATCCAAGTGGAGTCGCGTGTGCTGGAAGCCGCGCTTGGTATCCCCGTGGTGCCGATGGCGGCGACGAAGAGCCAGGGCTTCGAAGCGTTGCTGGAGGCCGTGGTCGCGGTTTGGGACGGCGCATATCCCTACAACCCACATCGGCCGGTCATTCTGCCCGCACACCAGACCGTGTTGGAGGAACTGATCACGTGGGTTGCTGATGACGTCTCCAAGCCTTATCCGGCGGATTGGGTCGCATTGAAGCTGCTGGAGGGCGATGACGAGGTGGTGGGGATGATGCAGTCGGCGTTGCCTGCTGAGGTATGGACGCGCGTCCACGACACCTTGCTCAGCCACGAGGACGCGATCCTCGACATCGCCGGAGCGCGCTATGCCTGGATTGCGCGCATGATCCGCGCGGCAGTCGTGCGCCCGAAGGTCGGCCAGATGGGGCTGACGGCGCGGTTGGATCGTGTGCTTACGCATCCCTTGTGGGGAACGCTGGCCTTGTTGGGCGTGCTGGCGGTGGTCTTCTGGCTGACTTACGCCATCGGCTCGCCGTTGCAGAGCGGGTTGGACGCCTTGATCCGGCAGGGCGCGGAGGCGCTTCACGACGCGCTGCAAGGCGTGCTGCCGCATTGGACGGTCGATCTGCTTGCCGATGGCCTGATCGGCGGCGCAGGGATGGTCATCACGTTCCTACCGATCCTGGTGATTTTCTTCGCCGTGTTGGGCTTCCTCGAAGACACCGGCTACATGGCCCGCGCGGCCTACATCACCGACCGCTTTATGCACGCGATGGGGCTGCACGGCAAGAGCTTCCTGCCGCTGCTGCTCGGCTTCGGCTGCAACGTCCCGGCGATTTTGGGATCGCGCATCATCGAGACGAAACGCGCGCGCTGGCTCACTATCCTGCTGGCTCCGCTGATCCCCTGCACGGCGCGTATGGCCGTGGTTGCCGTACTCGCGCCGGTCTTCTTTGGCCGGGCGGCGGTTTGGGTGGCCTGGGGGCTGGTGGCGGTCAACCTGGGTGTGCTGGCGATTCTCGGCATCATCTTCCACCGCTTCGTGCTCAAGGGCGAGCAGGCGATGTTCATCATGGAACTGCCCCTCTATCACCTGCCCAACGCGCGCACGATCGGCCTGTACGTCTGGCAGAATGTGGTCGGGTTCTTGCAGAAGGCTGGAACGGTGATCCTGGCGGCGTCGGTGGTGGTGTGGCTGCTTTCGTACTTCCCCGCCGGCGGTGACGTGACGCAGAGTTACCTGGCGTGGATCGGGCGCGGCCTCGCCCCAATCGGCGCGCTGATGGGCCTGCCGTGGATGCTGATGATCGCACTGCTCACCAGTTTCGTGGCAAAGGAGAACACGATTGCCACGCTCGGCGTGCTCTACGGCAGCTTCGAAGCGGTCTTGCCAACGTTGATCACACCGCCGGCTGCGCTGGGCTTCCTCATCGTGCAGATGCTCTTCATCCCCTGCGTGGCGACGGTGGCGGCGGTCAAACAGGAAACGCGCTCCTGGGCGTGGACGCTGCTCAACCTGGGATTGATGCTCGTGATCTCGCTGGGCGCGGGCATCCTCGTTTACCAGATCGGCACGCTTTTGGCGGGAGGCTGAGATGCTCAAGGCGCTGCTGGCGTTGATCCGCGATGACGTCTATCGCACCCCGCAAGAACTGGCGGCGGCGCTGTCCGTCCCCGCGCCATTGGTCGAGCAAATGCTGGCGCAGTTGGTCGACGGTGGCTACCTCGCCGTGCCGGAAGCGTGCGCCGACGGGTGCAGCGGCTGTTCGCTGGCGCAGGCGTGCGGCGCGCGGCCTGGCAGCGGATTACGTTTGTGGACGTTGACGGCTAAGGGGGTTAGCGCGTGCGCGTAGGTTGTTGCCGGACGATTCTGGACGTGCTATAATGTGGGTAAATGCACGGGGGTGTATCCGATGATGAAAGCCAAGCGATTATCATTCAAAGAGCTGAGTCAGCGTTTGCGCGACTACGAACGACAATACGGTTACTCTACCATTGAGTTTTACCGTCGCTTCGAGAGTGGTGAGTTGGGTGATGACGCGGACATTATGATGTGGGCCGGCCTGTATCACCTATATCTGACCTCACTGCCCGTGCGCCAGTTTATGCAGCGTGAACCCGTGATGGCATGAATATCGACGATTACTTCGACTCGGTCGAGCGCAGCTTGCGTAACGCACCGCACGTCAGTTCCCTGCGTGAGCCCGTCGAATGTCTGGCTTCAGACGATTATAACGGTTTGTTGCGTTGCCGGGTCTTTTTCTGGGACGATTCCTATCTGGATATTTACGAGGTCGTCAGCACTGAACTGGGATATCCGGTGCGCATCCATTATGCGTATGCCTATATGCGTCACGGACAGCACGTTTTCCGCTATGATAATGCCCCGCATCACCCTGAGATCGTAACGCATCCTTACCACAAACACGTTGGCATCACAGAATACTGCGCGCCTTCCGATCAGCCTACACTCAGTCAAGTTCTGGCTGAGGTTGCGCTCTGGCTAGAGCAATAGAGCGATTGCATTGTATGATTGGTGTAGGGGAACTCTTCCAGGTAAAGCTCGGTAGCTTCGCGCAGATTTGCCAGGGCTTCCTCAATCGTGTATCCCTGGCTCACCGTGCCGGCTTCTGGACATTCGGCTACGTACAGATCATCTTCTTGATGAATCACTGCCGTCAAAGTGAGAGCTGTAGACTTCTGTGTTACCATTATACTGCTCCTCTTCACCCGCGTTTTCCCCATCATACCGCAAACCTGGAGAATTGTCTACACCAGACCCCGTTATGATCAGGGCTTTATCCTTCTCGGCAAGTTGCCCTATGGGCTTCGAGCGGATCGTCAGATCCGCATTGAGTGCCCTATCCCAGCTTGAAATGGGGAACTGGTGTTCCCCTCGGAGCGCGAAGGATAAGCCGCTGTCGTTGTGATGACCAAACCGGGTATGCTGCGCCCGGTTGTGATCAAGACCGGCTTACAGCAAGCGCCGGTGATGTATATCCGCACCAACCTGACTACTGCGGGGATGAGTCGGGAGCGATACTTTGAATTACTTGAGCAGGTCAAGTAGGTATAGAATTCTCTGCCCCTTCAGGTGGGGCCTCTTCCGGGTAGGGTTCGGCGGCTTCGCGCAGATTTGCCAGGGCTGCTTCTACGGTATGTCCCCGGCCTACCGCGCCGACTTCTGGATATTTTGCTACGTACACATCATCTTTCTTATGCGCGCGTATCCGTTCCGCCAGCGTTTTTACATCCACAGGTTCGAGCCAGGTATGGCGTTCCACAGAATAATCGCCATGACCTGTCTCAAATTGTTGCAAGAACCGTACCATTCCTACAGGGCCTAGCCGTTCGGCCAGAGCAGCTAATCCCGCTTGGCGTACTTCCATCAAAGTCATTGTTCGCGTTGTCATTCTTCCACTACCTCCCCCAACCAGGTCAATGGATTGACCACCCGGACGTACAGTGCTCCGGCAAGGCGCGCAGTACGTCGTAAAAGCACGTAGTCTGTTGTCAAGAAAACATCCGCCTGACTGGCTTCGGCGCTGGCGATATGCAGGGCATCGAAGGCGTCCAGTCCGAGCGTTTCCAACTTCATAGCGCGTTCTGTAATGTCATCATCCACTGCCACGTAACGCTGAGCGTAACGGGTAAGCAGGTCCACCCGCGCGCGTCGTTCTGCATCTGGCGTCTGAGCGATCTCGTAATCAAGGATGTCGCTGCCCAAACATTCCCATTGTTGCGCTTCGCAACGGGCCATAATGAGCAAGACGGCTTCAGCTTCCAGGCGGATATGCGCCTGGGTTTGATCGTCAAACGGCCGGTTCAAACAACACGTGTCCAGGTAAATGCGTTTCATTCCGTATCAATCCAGGGTCTATTTTACGCTTATCATACCGCAAACCCGACGAATTGTCTATCCCAAACCGTGTGGTGATCAGAGTTTTATCTTTTTCGTCACCGTCGCCCTATGTGCTTTGAGCGGATCGTCAGATCCGCGTTGGGTGCTCGATCTCAGCTTGAAACGGCGAACTGGCATTCCCCTCGGAGCGCGAAGGATAAGCCTCTGCCGTTGTGATGACCAAACCGGGTGTGCTGCGCCCGGTTGTCATCAAGACCGGCCTATATCAAGCGCCAAGCCCAAACAAAAAGAGGGCGCGAATTTCGCGCCCTCTTGCTTCTGTGAATCTGTGTAGCGATTTAGTACATACCGCCCATATCACCCATCCCGCCGCCGGGACCACCCGCGGGGGCGGACTTCGGCTCAGGGATGTCGGTGATGAGCGCCTCGGTGCTGAGCACCATCGCGGCGACGGAGGCGGCGTTGAGCAGCGCGCCCTTGGTCACCTTGGCGGGGTCGATGATGCCGGCATCTAGCATATCCACGTACTCGCCGCTCATCACGTCGTAACCGATGTGGTTGTTCTTCTTGGCGGATTGCTTGCGGCGAACCTCGGCCAGGATCACGGCGCCGTCTTCACCGGCGTTCTCCGAAATCTTGCGGACGGGCATTTCCAGCGCCTTGCGCAGAATGGTCACACCGGTCTGCTCGTCGGGATAGTCCATCTTGAGGGTGTTCAGCACGCCCATCGCGTTCAGCAGCGCCACACCACCACCGGGGACGATGCCCTCTTCGACGGCGGCGCGAGTCGCGCTCAGCGCATCCTCGACGCGGTGCTTCTTTTCCTTCAGCTCGGTCTCGGTCGCCGCACCCACGCGGATGATGGCGACGCCGCCGGCCAACTTCGCCAGACGCTCTTGCAGCTTCTCGCGGTCGTAATCGGAGGTGGAGTGATCCATCTCGTTCTTGATCTGCTCGATGCGGCCCTGAATCTGCGCGTCTTCGCCGTGCCCACCCACGATGGTCGTTTCGTCCTTGGTGGAGATGACTTTGTCGGCGCGGCCCAGATCGGCGAGGGTGGCGCTATCCAGCTTGCGGCCTTCTTCCTCGGTGATGACGTGCCCACCGGTGAGGGTGGCGATGTCTTGCAGCATGGCCTTGCGGCGGTCGCCGAAGCCGGGGGCCTTGATCGCCAACGCGGTCAGCAGGCCGCGCAGTTTGTTGACCACCAGGGTCGCCAGCGCTTCGCCATCGACGTCTTCCGCAATAATAACGAGGTTGCGCGCGCCTTTCTGCACCAGCTTCTCCAGAATGGGGACCAGGTCTTGGGCGGCGGAGACTTTCTTATCGTGAATGAGGATGTAGGCGTCCTCGATGACGGCTTCCATGTTTTCCGCATTGGTGATGAAGTAGGGGCTGATGTAGCCACGATCGAACTGCATACCCTCGACGTACTCGGTCTCGAATTCGAGGCCCTTGGATTCTTCAACGGTGATGACGCCATCTTTGCCGACTTTGTCCATCACATCGGCGATCAGCTCACCGATCTCGCGCTCCTGCGCGGAGATGGCGGCCACATTGGCGATGTTTTCCTTGGTGTTGACTTCGACCGCGGCGCCCTTGATCGCCTCGGCGACCTTCTCGGCGGCGGTGAGGATGCCCTTCTTGAGCAGCATCGGGTTCGCGCCGGCGGCCACGTTCTTCATACCTTCTTCGATGAGGACGTGCGCCAGGAGGGTGGCGGTGGTGGTGCCGTCACCGGCGATGTCATTGGTTTTGGTGGCGGCTTCTTTCAACAGCTGCGCGCCCATGTTCTCGAAAGCGTCTTGCAGCTCGATTTCCTTGGCGACGGTCACACCGTCGTGGGTGATGGTGGGGGAACCCCATTTCTTGTCCAACGCTACGTTGCGGCCCTTGGGACCCAGGGTGGTCACAACCGCGTTCGCCAAAACGTCCATACCGCGCTTCAGTCCCGCGCGCGCTTCACTACCGAATTGTAATTGCTTAGCCATGGTTTGCTCCTTATTCTAAAGAGGATTTTATTGATTGAGATAGATTGCGAGGAATTAATCCTCAACGACACCCAGGATGTCGTCCACGCGCAAGATCAGCATTTCCTTGCCGTCGCGGGTTTTGAACGTCGTACCGGCGTACTTCGCGTAGATCACCAGGTCGCCCACCTGCGGGCCGACGACTTTGCCGTCCTCGTTTTCCACTTCCACTTCGGGACCCACCGCCAGGACTTTGCCCTGCTGGGGCTTTTCCTTGGCCGTGTCGGGGAGCACCAACTGCCCACCGGCGAAGGTCATTTCATTTTCCTCGACGGGTTCCACAACTACACGGTCGTTCAAGGGTCGAATCTTAACGCTCATGACTTACCTCCACTTGATGAATTTAGATTTTTACGTGTTTAGCTTTTAGCACTCTAAGGTGTTGAGTGCTAACCCAGTTACAATAATAGCACGGTTCAAGGGGTTTGTCAAGCACTCTCGAGGGGAGAGTGCTAAAATCTAATGAAAAATTAATATTTCCACTACAGCCTTCATCCCCCACAACAGCGCAGGCGATGGCGCGCCCAGCTCGACGGCGACCGGGAAGGCCACGTCGCCGCGATAGAGGACGCCCTGTGCTTCGATCTGCGCCACGCGCCCGGCGAATGTGGCCTCCGGCAGCGCATCGACTTTGACCCTGACCGTTTGCCCCACGCTGACGTAGCTCACGTCGTTCTCCAGTACGTCGCGGGTGCGCACCTGCAACCGGTCGAGTGTTGCCAACACCACAATGGGACGTTCCGGCGTGACGATGTCCCCGGCCTCTACGTAGACTTGCGTGATCGTACCGGCGAACGGTGCGCGCAGTTCGGTGTGCGCCAGGGCCGCCTGGGCAGCGGCGAGCACAGTTTCCGCTTGCCGGACAATAGCCTGCGCCACGGCGACGTCCTCGGCGCGCGGCCTGGCCTGCGCCAGCGCGAGCTGCGCTTGCACCGCGGTGAGCTGCGCCTCGGCCACCTGCACGCCTGCACCCGCGACCTGCACCTGGGCGGCGAACACGCGCGGGATGGCGGCGAGGCGCGTCTCGGCGGCGGCGATCTTCTGCTCGACGACGGCGATCTGCTCGCGGAGCGTCCGGGCGCGCTTGTCGTCGCCAGCATCTTGCGCCCACTGCCACTGCGCTTCAAGCTGGCGCTTTTCGGCCCGCGCCGCTTCGAGTTGCGCGCGCACGGCGGCGACTTGTGCGTCGCGTCCAGCGGCGGTGAATTGGTTGCGCAGCGCGACGGCCCGCGCCACGTCACCCTCGGCGGCAGCAACCTGCGCTTCGGCGGCAGCGATGGCCTCCGGGCGCGGCCCGGTCTGCGCCAACGCCAGCCCCGCCTGCGCCGTCGCCAACGCCGCTTCGGCCTGGCGCACAGCCGCTTCCGCGTGCGTCGCATCGAGGCGCGCCAGCACGTCCCCGGCCGCCACGTCCATTCCCGGCTGCGCCAGCACCTCGACAACTTTGCCGGGGACGCTGAACCGCGCCTCCGCCCACCGTTCCGGCTCAATCACGGCCTCTGCAATGATGGTGGTTGGTGACTGGTAATCGGTGATCGGGGATTCGCCATTTGCCATTTTCACTTCGCACTTCGCCGTCATGCCCCACATCGCCCAAGCTGGCATCGCGTCCAGTTCGATGAAGACCGGGTAGATGACATCGCCCAGGTAATCCTGGCCCTGGCGGTCGATGCGGGTGATGCGCCCGGTGAACGTCATGTTGGGCCGGGCGTCGAATGCGATGCGGACGGGCTGATCCTTGCTCACGCGCGCGATGTCGAGTTCGGTCAGGTCTTTGACGCGGATGCGCAGCATGTCGAGCGTCGCCAGGGTGACGAGGGTGCTGCCGGGCGCGGCGACGTCTCCGGGACGCACGGCGACCTTGCTGACGATAGCGTCGAAGGGCGCCGTCAATGTGTGGTCGGCGAGCAGGATGCGGGCGGCAGCCAGCGCCGTTTCGGCCTCGTGGACGGTGGCTTCGGCGACGGCGATGGTGGCGGCGGTCGCGCCTGCCCGCGCCAGATCGAGTTGCGCCTGTAGTGCGTCGCGCTGCGCCAATGCGGTCTGGATGTTGGCTTGTGCGGCGGCGATCTGCGCGCCGGTTGGACTGCGGAGGGCGGTGAGTTGCGCTTGCGCGGCATCCAGCGCCGCCTGCGCCGCCGCGACCTGCGCGCGCGCCATTTCCTCGTACGTGCCGAGCGCCGGGCAGATGGCTTGCGTGCTGCCGCCGGGCATGGTCACGTCGAAGCACTGCATCGTGTCGTCGTGCTTTTGATTGGCCTGGCGATAGCTGAACTGCGCCAGGGCTATCGCTGTCTGCGCATCGGCGACGTCGGCCTCAATCCCGCTGACCTGGCTTGCCGTGAGCAGGGCGGTGGTCTGCGAGATTGCGGCGTCGGCGACCGCCACCTGTGCTTCGAGGGCGGCGATCTGCTCCGGGCGCGCGCCGGCCTGCGCCAATGCCAGATGCGCTTGCGCGGTGGTCAACGCGGCCTCGGCCTGGCGGATGGCGAGCCGCGCATCCGTGTCGTCCAGCCGTAGCAGCGCATCGCCCACGCGGACTGCGTCACCGTCAACCACAAACACCTCGGCGACGGCGCTGCTATCCGCCGCGCGCAGCGTTACCCAGCGCGCCGGTTCGACGACGCCTTCCACCGCGATCACATCCGCATCCGCCTTCACCGGCGGCAGTACCGGCTCCGTCGTCGCGCTCAACGCCGCGCTACACCCCGTCAACAACAAAACTCCGATCAACAAAATACGCCAGATTTTCATCGTACACCTCCGTTGTTAGGGATTGGTAATCAGTAACTAGGGATTAGGGATTGGGGGTTAGTGAGCAGTAGTTGATAAATGGGGTATGTGGAGTATCCTGGTTACCAGTTACCAATCCCCAATTCCCAATCCCTTCATCACTCATACGCCAACACTTCCCTTACCGTCAGCCGCGAGGCGTTGCGGGCGGGGATGGCGCTGGCGAGGGCGCTGAGGACGACGACCACGCCGAGCCAGATCCACACGCCGAGCGTCGAGAAGCTGAAGCTGAGCGGCGCGCCCATCAGTGGCAGGCCGACGGCGTCGCTGAGGAGCCGGCCGAGGGGAAGCGCCAGCGCCGTCCCGAACGCCCAACTGAGCAGGCCGATGGCGACGCCTTCGACGATAAAGACCCACGCCACGCCCCGGTTGGGCGCGCCGATGGCCCGCAGCACGCCGATTTCGCGCGCGCGTTCCAGCACGTTGATGCTCATCGACCCCATCAGGCCCAACCCGCCCACCAGCGCCAGCAGCACTGCCATCACCATCAGCAGGGCGATGATGATGCCGAAGCTGGTCCCGGCCTCCTCGCGTTCGCCGCTGACGGTTTGGGTGTCGCTGACCCGCAGCCCGACGCGCTCGAAGTGCGTTTTTATGGCGGCAGCGGTTACGGCAACAGTCTCCACGTCATGGTGGTCGAGCTGGATCAGCGCCGCGCCGCCTAGCCCTACCTGTCCCGTCGTCCGCGCGACGTAGGGGTAGGGCGCGTAGCCCATCGGCATCATAATCCCCATGCAGACGCCGACGACGCGATAGGTGCGTTCGCGCCCCATCACCTTCAGCACGATGTCGTTGCCCACCTCGATATCCGGCTCCTCTTTCATGGCGAGGGCGTTGAGCACCACGGCGTTTTCGTCCTCCGGCAGCAGCCAGCGTCCGGCGATGATCTTGGGCGCGGGCACCAACGGCGAATCGGGATGCGGCACGAAAAAGTAAAGATTGTCGCTTTCGATGCCGTCCGGGCGCATGCGGCGGGCGGGCAGTTGGAACCACACATCGGCGGCGACAACGCCCGGTACGTCCAGCGCGGCTTGGATCATCTTGTCCGCGCGGTAGGGGCGGGCGGGGATGACCATGACATCGAAGCCCCACCAGCGCAGCAGATCGTCGAGCGTCTGGTCGAGCGACGCCTGCACGCTGAAGACGCCCATGAAGATCGCGCCGCCGAGCGTCAGTGTGATGAGCGTGAGCGCGAGCCGGCCTTTGCTGCGGAACGTGTTGCGCAGGGAGAGCAGCAGCGGGCGGCGCAGGGTGTGGCGCGCAAACCACAGATTCGCGCCCGACAGCAGCCGGTCGATCCAGCCCGCGCCGAGGCGTCCCTTGCCGGGCTGGTAGCCCACGCGCAGCGCCTCGGCCGCCGTCACGCGCAGGTTCGCCAGGAAGGGCGGCAGCGACGCCAGCAGCGGAACGATCACCCCCACGGCGATCTGGATGAGCGCGGCGGCTGGCGGAAGGCGCATCTCCGACAGGTCGAAGTTGAACAGCCCGGCGATGAAGGCGCTGAGCGCTCGCGCCCCCACGCCGCTCAACGGGACGGCGATGACCAGGGCGCACAGGCCGTACAGCAGCGCCAGCGTCAGGTACATGCCCATAATCTGCCCGGTGCGCGCGCCGATGGCCTTCATCACGCCGATCTGCCGTTTTTGCTGGGCCAGCAGCGCGGAGACGGTGTTGAGGATGAGGAAGACGCTGAGGAATAGCGCGAGCACGCCCAGCGCGCCCATCAGCAGCAGGACGGCGTCCAGGATGTCGTCGAGAGGCAGCGCGCCCGGTTCTGCCGTCAGCGAGAGGGGGATGGTGAAGCCGTTCTGCTCGGCCTTGTCTTTGACGGCGTTGATGGCAGCGCCAGCCCGCACGTGCAGTTCGTTGAACCCATACGGCTCGCCGAACCACGTCAGCGTTTCGAAGGCGACGTAGCCGTAGGGCGTGCCGTCGAACTGCGCCGGGACCTGCACCATATCGTGGGCCAACCCGGCGATGCGCAGATGCCGCACGCGACCGCCGGGCAGTTCGACGCGCAACGTGTCGCCCACCCGCGCGCCGAGCACGTCCAGCGCGGAGCGTTCGATGAGGATTTCGCGCTCCGGCGGCGGCCAGGCCCTCACCCTTGGCCCCTCTCCCCCAGGAGAGGGGAAAATCAGATCCACGCGCATCGCATCGTAGTCGCGCACCGCGAAAATCCGTAACGTCATCTCGGCGGACTGCGCGGAAGTATCATCCGTTGAATCCGTTGACATCACCTGCGCGCGCACTTCGAGCACCCGGCGGGCATCGACGTCGGCGACTTCCGGCATGGCCCGCACGGCGCGCACAAAGTCTTCGTCGAACAGTTCCACAGTGCGGATGATGCCGTCTGAGGGGTTGATCGCCGCGTAACTGCGCGCCATCTCTGTAGAGAGTAGCGTCCGCGCGCTCACAATCGTCCCGACAGCAAACAGTCCTACCGCTATTGACAGCACGATGAGCAGCGTCCGGGTCTTGTTGCCGGTCAGGTCGTTGAGGACTTTGTGCCATCTTGTTGCTAACATCGCGTTCTCCTTTATGAGTTGAAAGTTGAAGGTTGAAAGTTGAAGGTTAGATGACTTTCAACTCTGAACTTTGAACTTTCAACTCTGAACTATCTCCCCATCTGCCAGCGTGATAACCCGCGAACCGCGCGCCGCCACGTCTTTATCGTGGGTGACGAGGATGACGATTTTGCCGGCGGCGGCGAGCGCGCTGAACACGTCGAGCACCGTGCCGGTGGTGGCGGAGTCCAGGCTCCCGGTCGGTTCATCGGCGATGAGGATCGGCGGATCGTTCGCCAGCGCGCGGGCGATGGCGACGCGCTGTTGCTGCCCGCCGGAAATGGCCGTCGGCGGTTTACGGGCGTGCGCGGCGATCTCGACCTGGTCCAGCAACTGCATCGCGCGCTCGCGTTGTTGGCGGCGGGTGTAGCGGTGCGCGAAGTCCATCGGCAGCATCACGTTCTGCATCAGACTGAGCGTGGGCAGCAGCTCGAACGTCTGGAAGACGACGCCGACGGTCTGCCCGCGCCATTGCGCCGCTTTCTCCGGGCCGAAGCGATGGACGGGCGCGCCATCCACCCAGATTTCGCCGCCGGTCGTGCGATCCAACCCGGCGAGGACGTTGACGAGCGTCGTCTTCCCCGCGCCCGACTTGCCGGTGATGACGAGGAACTCGCCCCGCCGCACGTCCAGGTTGATGCCCTTGAGGGCGACCACCGTACCGCCCAATCCGCGGTATTCTTTGACGACGTTGCGTAATATGATGAATGAATTGGCCTCTTTGAGAACGTTCATATCGTTTCTCCTGAAAGTTGACAAATGATCGAGTTTATGATAAATTATGAGTAATTAAAGTCCGCGAATGGATGCCAGTAGAAGAATCTGCTGGAAGTACATCCTTCGCAATTATGACCCCAGGGGGTGCTCAAAGCACCCCCTGAATTTTTAGGAGCGCAGTGTTATGGAAAGAATCCGCATCTTTGTAGATTTTTGGAATCTGTAAATCAATGTCAATGAACATGCTCCAAACGGTTATATGCTTGATTGGAAGAAGTTGTCGCCTTATCTCGTTCATGAAGCCGAGAGTATCCTGGCATCTTCGTTGCGGTTCGATGGCACCAACGTCTATATTTCCTATAACCCAGCTGCTCCCAAAGATGCAAATCTCCGCCAATGGAGTATCAACGTTCTTGATCGTTTTCCTGGTATCAACGTAGTTTTGAAAGAGCGTGAATATAAACACCCACCTACTTGCCCCCAATGTCACAAATCCTTAGAAGTCTGTCCTTACTGCGGTTCCAAAATGGTAGGAACCGTGGAAAAAGGTATAGACACGGCCATCGTTACTGATATGATCAAGCTGGCATGGGAAGATGCATGGGATGTAGCAATCTTGATTTCCTCAGACCGTGACTTTATTCCTCTTATCGAGTTTTTGACCAATAAAGGACGCCGTGTCATTAACGTTTGTTTTCCTCCTAAAGGTATGCATTTGGCTAGAGTGTGTTGGGCCAGCATTGATTTGAGACCTCATCTAGCCTCGCTTTCTCGTTGAGCCGTAGATTTTTCGTTCACAATCTCTCCATCCGCCAGCACAATGATACGCTGTGCGCGGGCGGCCAGGTCGTCGTCATGTGTGACCATCAGGACGGTTTTGCCGCCTTCGACCAGCTCCTCGAAGAGCAGCACAATCATCTCGGCGGTCTTGGAATCCAGGTTGCCGGTTGGTTCATCGGCGGCGATGATGGGTGGGTCGTTGGCGAGCGCGCGGGCGATGGCGACGCTCTGCTGCTGTCCGCCGGAGAGCGTCGTGGGGAGCGCGTGGGCCACATCCGCCATGCCGACGCGCTCCAAAAGCTGCATGGCGCGTGCGGGGCGTTGGGCGCGCGGTAGGGTGGCGGCGTAGTCCATCGGCAGCAGCACGTTCTCGACGGCGGTGAGCGTGGGCAGCAGTTGGAAAAACTGGAAGATGACACCCATGCTGCGTCCCCGCCAGAGGGCCAGCTGCTCCTCGTTGAGCGTGTGGACGGCGGCGCCATCCACCCAGACCTCGCCGGAAGTGGGGCGGTCGATGCCGGTGAGCACGTTGATGAGCGTGGATTTTCCACTGCCCGATTTGCCGACGATAGCGACGAACTCGCCGCGCTGCATGGTGAGGTCCACCCCCTTGAGCGCGACGAACTCTCCCGCCGCGCCGCTATACACCTTCGTCACCTGGCGCAGGTCCACCAAATGGCCGTTCGTTGATACCGTTTGTGTTAACATTTCAATCCCCTTCGGAAATAAACCGCTAATCTCGCAAATCTACGCGAATCTCCTTCAAAAATGTCAGCGGATTCAACGGATGAAACGGATTGAAAAGAAAAAATCCGTTGAAATCCGTTCAATCCGTTGAGAGAGAACGCCCCTCAAGATAGATGAGCGTCAATCCCAGATCGCGGACGCGGGTGAGGATGCCGTGCAGCGCCGCCTGATCGGTGACGGGGCCGGAAAGCTGCATCTCGCTGTCTGGCAGGATTTCGAGCGTCAGACCCGTAAACCACGTCTCCCATTGTTCCGGGATCAGGTGTTCGCGCACGCGAATGGTGTAGTGCATTGTTGGTGCTGCCATTCTCTCTTCCTCACCCTTGCTTTTTTACCCTTGCGAAGGTTTCTGAACCTTCGCAAGGGTTGCTTGTGACTATCAGCATAACACGCAAGGGGGTGGAGTGTCATCCGCCGGAGGGTGGAATGAGGGGGTGGAAAAGCAGCAGCGCGAGCTAGATAACTCGCGCTGCTGACGTATGATTGTGTTGGGGGATTACGGGAGCAAGCCCAGTTCGCGCGCCCGCGCCAGGGCTTGGACGCGATTGGCGACGCCGAGTTTGCCGTAGAGGTTGTTGATGTGCGTCTTGACGGTGCTGACGGCGATGTAGAGCTTGTCGGCGATTTCGCGGTTGGTCGCGCCGGTTTCGATGAGGCGCAGGATTTCCAGCTCGCGGTCGCTCAGGGGTTCGAGAAGTTGAAAGTTGAAGGTTGAAGGTTGCAAGTTGGGGGAATGGATAGACAAAGCGTTGGACTCCGAAACTTGCAACTTGCAACTTGTAACCTGTAACAATCCCCAAACGTAGTCCGGCATGATGCCTTCGTCCAGCACTTCTCGCAGCAGTTCGGCCATGCTCGTGCCCATTTCGATGAAGACGCGGGTGTAACCTTCGGGTGCGGCGAGGGTGAGGGCGCGGTGGAGGGTGGTGTGGGCGGCGTCGTGCTGGCCTAACCCATGCAGCGCCAGGGATTCCAGGCCGAGTAGTTCGATGGCAACGCCCATCCAGCCGGCATCCTCGACGAGGCGGCGCAGCGGGGTGAGGACTTCGACGGCAGCCGCGAAACGCTCGTGGGCCAGGTAGAATCTCGCCAGCGCAGAGACTTCCATCCAGCGGACGAAGGTAGCGATGTTGCCTTCCGGCAGCGGTTCTTGCGCATAAGCCTGGCGCCACTTCTCGACCCACAATGCGGCAGCGGTTAACTCTCCCCAGGCTACCTGCATCCGCGCCTGGAATGCCTCTACTTGCCGCACGGTCAACCGTGAAATTCTGTTCTCACGGGCGAAGGTCATCGCATGTTCCAAGGTTTGCCGGGCGCGCGCCTCGTCGCCTTGCGCGTAAGCGATGCGGGTGAGGACGACGTAATCATCCACCAGAACTTCGGCGTTGCCCCATTGTTCGCCCAGAGCGATGCAGTGGGCGATGGCTTGCGCGGCGGCCTCCAGATCGTTCATTTCGCGCAGCACTTCGGCAAGCCCTTGATAGATCAGGCTGGCGCTGACCGGCAGTGGGGTGTGTGGCGTCCCGGTCAACGATGCCAACCCCTGCTCGAAGGTGATGCGTGCTTGCCGCAGCCGTCCTTGCAGGATGGCGAAGTAGCCGGTGACGAAGATCGACAACGACGCGATCAACGTGTTGCCGGTCGTCTGGCTCAGTTCGAGCGTCTCGCCGAAGACGCGCTGCGCTGCCGCGGTGTCCGTATCGAAGAACTGGCTGAGGCCTAACAACCAGGCGATGACGCTGCGCAGGAAGGCGTTTCCTTCGGGGATCGCGGCGAACGCTTGCTGCGCCAGCGCCACGCCACGGTGGATATCGCCGCTGAAGGTCGCCATGTACGCGCGGACCGCTGTGACTTGGCTCTGGATGGCGTCGTGTTCTTCGGCGGGAACGTCGCCCCGGTTCAATGCGGTTTCGACGGTGTGCAGCGCCGGCTCGATGGGCGCGAAATCTCCGGCAACGAGCGCCGCTTCGGCGTAGGCCAGGTTCAACGCAGGCCGCACATCCATGATAGACTGCGGCAGCGCCTTGAGCCAGTTGAGGAGCGTAGTCGCCTCGCTGCGCATCAGCAGGGGGACAACCGCCTGCTCGATCCATTGCGCGGCCTGTGGGAAATCCGCGGCGTGCAGCGCGTGGGCGATGGCTTCGGATGGCAGCGCGTGTTCCGCGTACCAGGCGGCGGCGCGGCGGTGCAGCGTTTGCGCCAGTTCGGGCGCCTCGTTATAGATGTGATTGCGCATAAAGTCGGCGAACAGCCGGTGGTAGCGATACCATTGGCGTTCGTCGTCCAGCGGCGCTAAGAACAGGTTGGCTTGTTCCAACCGGCGCAGCAAGCGCTCGCCATCATCCCGCCCGGTTACGGCGTTGCAGAGGGGGGCGGTCAGGCGGTCGAGGATGGCCGTCTGCGAGAGAAACTCGTGGATATCGGCGGGCTGCTGTGCCAGTACTTCTTCCGTCAGATAATCGATCATGTGCCGGTGACTACCACTGAACGCTGCGATGAAGTCCGCCGCGCTTGCTGCGTCGCGGTGGCGCAAAGAGAGGGCGGCCAATTGCAGGCTGGCGATCCAACCTTCCGTGCGCGCTTCGAGCGCCGCGATGTTCTCCGGTGTGAGATTTAGTCCCATGATCTGATTGAGGAACGTCGCGGTTTCGTCCGCTGTAAAGCGCAGGTCGGCGGCGCGCAGTTCGGTGAGTTGGCGGCGGGCGCGCAGACGGGCAAGGGGCAGGGGCGGATCGACGCGGCTGGCGAGGGCCAGGTGCATGTGCGGCGGCAGGTGATCGAGCAGAAACGCGATCATATCGTGGATGGCCGGTTGTTCGATGACGTGGTAATCGTCGAGCGCCAGCACCAGCTCGCCCTCCGCAGACCTGTCGGCGAGGTGATTGAGCAGCACGGTGAGGATCACTGTGAACGCCGGCGACTGCGGCGGCTGGATCATCGACCGCGCGTCCGCGCCGATGTCAGGGTATACCGTCTCCAGTGCGGCGAGCAGGTATAAGAAGAAGCGGGTAGGGTCGTTGTCGGTCTCGTCCAGGGAAAGCCAACACGATTTTGGATTTTGGATTTTCGATTTTGGAGCTGCGTCAGCAGCGACGGGTTCTGATCCAAATTCCAAAATCGGCAATCTAAAATTGGCGAGCCATTCGCTCAGCAGGGTGGTTTTGCCAAAGCCGGCCGGGGCGCAGATCAGCAGCAGCCGGTGTCCCAGGCGCAGGCCCGCGTCCAGTTGCTCGAACAGCCGGGCGCGCGTCGCACACGCGGCGTGCGGCGGCGGGACGTAGAGCTTGGTCGTGAGGATCGGTATGGCTTCCATTGACTGGATTGTAGTGCAAGGTGGCAAAGATGCAAAGCTGACCTTCAATTGCACTTCATCGGTCTGACCGCCGTACACGCCATATCACCAGCGTATAAAGGATGAGTGCTTCGATGGCCAGAACGCCCACGTCCGACCAAATTGCCATAGCCGGAACGGCCCCGGCCATAGAGAATCCTACCAGTTTCCCCATCGCCACGGAAGGCATCCACGGCAGAATGACCTGGACGACCGCCGGCAATTTCGCACTGACGAGTTCAGCCAGGAGCATCGGCACGAGTAAAAGCATGAGCAACAGCCCTACCCACAGATTCACCGTCGTGGGATTCTCGGATATGATGCCTAACAACAGTCCAAACGCCACGGCAAACGCCGCGCCCAGTAGAAATGCCAGCGCTGCGATCTCCCAGTGCACGATCCAGCGGGTGTTGAACAGGAAGACGATCACCGCAGCACAGAGGCAATAGAACAACCCGGCCAGCGCTTTGCCGGACACCACGTGGCTAAAGCGCGCCGGTGACACCAGCAGCGCATCAAAGGTGTGGGTTTCCTTTTCCTCAATCATCAGGTACGGCACCAGGGCCAGGCCGACGATCAGCAGCAGGACAGTCAGGTTTATTGCCAGCAGAGATGGCTGTAAGCCCAGTTCTGATGATGGATAGACTGCATGCCCTTCGACGACGATGTGTACTGTTTGCCAACTGGCCGCGCTCAACTCCTTTTCGAAGAAAGCGACCAACTCGGTAACCTTGTCTGGTCTCGCCCAATGGACAAAGTAGCCATCCATTTCGACCTCCCCGCCGGAACCTTCCGCCTGCTGAAAGCCCGCTGGGATAACGATCCCCAACGGCAGTTCGTGGGAGCCGGCGAGGGTAGATTCCAGTTCTTCTTGGGAATCCACGAAACGCAGACTGAACTCAGTGCGCGTCGTCAGCCCCCGGATCAGCGCAGATCTGCCTGGATCGTACACGATGGCAGTCGGGACACGGCGCAGTCCGAATAACAACGGCAGCGCCAATCCTGTCAGCATCATAATGCCGACGCCCATCATGATGGAGAGGGTGGTTTTGTTCTTGATGGCATCGACGATGTCTTTGGCGGCAATGGTCAGGGTGATGCGGATGCTTTCCTTGAAGTTCATCCTTTACTCCTTTACCGGTCTGAGCGGCGGATGCGCCACGCCACGATGGTCAGGATGATCGCGGTCGTTCCGAAAACCACCGCGATGTCCGGCCCCCACTCGGCGAAGGGGGCGCTGTCTGTCATGGACATAATGAATAGCCGCGACAGCCCCACGCTGGGCAACCAACGCACGACGGCATTCACAGACGATAGCAGATCCATCGCCATAAATGAAACGGCGACTGGTAGCACGAAAAGCGGCATGATCACAGCTATCGTCCACATGCGCAGCGATTGGTGGGTCTGGAGTGTGACGCCGAACAGCAGTCCGATGGCAACGGCCAGCAGCGCGCCCAGCGCCGTTGCCAGGATCGCAAATCCCCACTGAACGATCAGCCCCGCGTTAAAGGCGAAGATCACCACGGCGCCGACCAGGCAGTAGATCAGGCCGGCGATGGCTTTTCCGGTGACCACGTGTTCGCTGCGGGCCGGCGAGATCAACAGCGCATCCAGGGTGTGGCTCCGCTTTTCCTCGAACATCAACTGTGGCGTGAGACCCAGACCGAGTAGCACCAACATCAGCACAATGGCAAGTGCAGCCCACGAGTGCGGCCCCATTGAATCTAGCGCCGGGTATATCTGGTGGCCTTCGAGATTGATGCGCACCGTTTGTCCTGTCAGGACGGCGATCTCTTGCTCGACTCGTGCCTTGAGTTCCTCAGCCGCCGCGTCGCTGACCCAGTACTGCACGTAGCCGTCGAGTTCCACAGGTTTGCCTCCGGCCAACTGCTCGTCAAATCCGGCAGGGATGACCAACCCCAACGCGGGCACTCCCTCCATAGCGATAAATAGCGCCATATGCTCTTGAGAGGTTACCCGTCGCGCTTCGAGGTTGGGACTGTTTTGCAGATGGGCTGTCAGTGTAGATTGCCCGGCGTCGTAGATATCCATTTCGGGCAGGTGCGCCAGCCCGGTGAGGACTGGCAGCGCCTTATAGAACACCACCATTAGTAACACTGTCACGAGGGTTGACCAGATGACTTTGTTCTTGAGCGCGTCACTGATGTCTTTGGCCGCGATAGCCCAGATGATGCGCAAGTTGGCACGCAGGTTGCTTCCCATTCTATCTCTCACTTTCTGCTAGATTCACGTGGATGAACGCTCAATTTTCCAGACGATGACTGCAAAGATGAGTACAGTACATCCCAGCACAAGTCCCAGGTTTGTTGCGATCTGAGTTGGTGTAGCTCCCTGGGAGAACGAGAAACGAAAGGCCTTCACCAGGGCCATTGCTGGCGTCCAGTTCAACACATCGCGCAGCAATTTTGGCGAGATGGGTTCCATGATGCTCAGAAAGGCTGGGATCAGGATGATCATCATAATCGTCATGCTCCACATATTGAGTTGCTGTCGCTGGTCGAAAAAGAGGCCCAGCATCAATCCTAGCGCAACAGAAAACAGCATGCTGACCAGTGCGGTCAGGAGCGTCAGTCCCCATTGTACGATCACGGCCTGATTGATCAGGAGTGTCAAGCCGGTCAGTATCAGACAGTAGAATAATCCCGCCAGTGCTTTCCCGGCGGCTATTTGTCTGCTGCCTGCAGGCGAGATCAGCAACGCATCCATCGTCCTGGACTGTTTTTCCTCCAACATCAGATTGGGCACAATCAGCAGGCCAGCAAACATAATGCCCGCGACCGTCGTGATGGCAACGCTACGGATCGGTCCCATTGAGGATGGACGAGCATAAAGGACGCTCATGTTTATGTTCACAGGATATCCTATCCATTCTGCAAACTGCTGCTCGAACAACGCCTGCAATTCGGCTGTCTTGGTCGGACTGACCCAATGCATCACGTACCCGTCGAGTTCCAGCGGTTGGCTAGTGGCCCAGGCCTGATCCAAATCTGCCGGTATCGAGATACCTAATACGGCCATCGGCATGTCATCCAGATCCTCCTTCATCGCTTGGATTGACTGTGCCTGAATCAGACGGAACTGCGGGCTGTTCTCCAACTCGATCGCCAGTTGTGATCGCCCCGCGTCGTAGACCGCCGCCCGGATGCCTGACGGGTTATAGAGTGTAGGTAGCCATTTGTAGAAGACGATCAAGATGGGTAAGAAGACAACGCTGGTCAGGATTGTCTTGTTCTTGACCGCCTCGCCGATGTCTTTTACCGCGATGGCTAAGGTGATACGTAGATTTTTTCTCAAGGTCTTGATCTGCATCGTATGTGACTCCTTTCAAGCAATCATAGATTCCCACTTGCCCATCTCCATACCTCTAATCACCGATCTATTTGGCGCACGCGCCAGGCGACCAGCGCCAGAAGTGCTCCTGTCCAGGCCAGAAGCAGCGCCAACGGTAGTCCATACTGTGCATCGGTTGGTCTGCCAAACGCCAACGTCGGCTGCTGCGAAAACGAGATCCGCAGCGCTTCGAACAGGGCCACCGAGGGTATCCACCGCAAGATGGCGTACAGCCAGGTTGGCAGCAGGTTCCTCACCATCACCAGCATCATCGGCACAAACAGCGGGATGACGACGCCCCAGCCCAAGACCGTCAATTGCTGCCGCGATTCAGTCAGCGATCCCAGGAGCAGACCCAACGCCACGGCAAACAGCGCGCCGCAGAGCATAACGCAGACCGTCAGCCACCAGTGCGTGATCAGCCGGTTGTAGAGGGCCAGCGCCACCGCAATGGTCGCTGCCGCGTAGAACAATCCGGCCAGGGCTTTGGCGAGGGTCACGTGGACAGGGCCGGCGGGTGAGACCAACAACGCGTCCATCGTTCTGCCCTGCTTCTCATCCAACATCAGGTTGGGCACCAACGAGACGCCGATCATTAGAATGGTAAAGCTCATGCCCAGACCGGCCAGCAGACCATAGCCGCTGGAATCCGGCTGCATGAAGATTGTATTCCCCTCCAAATGGATCGATATAGACCGTCCTGCCAGCCGGGAGATCTCCTCCTCGACGCGCTGTTTTAACGCGACGGCATCTTTCTCATTCACCCAATACAGCACATACCCCTGCAACGTGGTCTCGTTGCCTGCATCGAAGTCCGCCGGAATCACCAGACCCAACTCCGGCGCCTGCCCGCTAGCCAATTTCTCCTTCATGTGCGCTTCGGACTGGTATCCGGTCCACGCTTTGAGAGCCAGGCTGCTTTCCATCAATGGCACCAGGGTCGAGTCTCCGGCATCATAGACGAGGACGTTGGGCGCTTGGCCTATGCTTTCCAGCAGCGGCAGTACCCTGTACATCCCGATTAGAAAGAGCATAGACAACAGGATAATTAGGATTGTGCGATTCTTGAGCGCGTCGGTGATGTCCTTGAGCGCGACGGCCCCAATGATGCGTAGATGCGTTTTCATTCTTCAAACCTCCCCCGCAACTCTGTACCGGTCAGTGCGATGAATACGTCTTCCAACGTCGTCTGTTCACCGCCGTGCGCTGCTTTGAGCCGCGCGGGCGCGTCCAGCGCGACGATTTTGCCCTTGTGGAGAATCGCTACCCGATCGGAGAGCCGGTCGGCTTCTTCCATGTAGTGTGTGGTCAAGAAGACGGTCACGCCTTGTCTGCTGAGATCGGTGACGAAAGCGCGGATCTCGCGGGCGACGTTCGGATCCAGACCGCGCGTCGGCTCGTCGAGAAAGAGCACCTTCGGCTCGTGCAGCAATGCACGGGCGATCAGCAATCGTTGCTTCATGCCGTTCGAGTATTTCTTGATCCGGTCGTTGGCGCGCTCTTCCAACCCCATCTGCTTCAACACCGCATCCACACGCGCTTTTGGCGCGCCGTATAACCGGGCGGCAAAGAGCAGGTTGTCGCGAGCCGACAGCCGCTCGTAGATGTTCTGGTACTCGAACACGATGCCGATCTGCGGCTTGAGCGCGTCGCGCTGCGTGACCACATCGCAGCCCATCACCCGCGCCGTGCCCGTTGTAGGGCGCAATTGACCGGTGAGCATACGGATCGTCGTCGTCTTGCCCGCGCCGTTGGGTCCCAGAAAGCCGAACACCTCGCCCGGCTGTACCTCAAAACTGACACTGTCCACAGCCCGTAAACCGTTAAAATCGCGGGTCAGGTTTTGCACTTCAATTGCGTTCATTGCCTCTGTTCCCCTTTCTGCTCAAGTTGCTTTTGACTTCAGTATACGGCATCACAGGGCGGGTTGCAACAAAAAAGCGCCGAACGGCGCTAGGATAGGATGAACGGCGTCAGTCGGTGGTTGAATGGTTCAATAGCCGAGCAGCTCGCGCAGTTCACCGGCAGCCGTTTTGCTAAGTGGAATTTCGGTCTGGCCGGCGTCGTCGAGGATCAAGGTGAAGCTGTTGCGGGTGTACGGGATGACTTCTTTGACGTGCTGCAAGTTAACCAGGTACCCGCGATGGGCGCGGAAAAAGCCGCTGCGCGCCAGCCGTTCTTCGAGTTCGGCCAGTGTGAATTGGGTGGGCAGGCTGCCGGTGTGTGTATACAACACAGCCCGCCCCTCTTGGGCTATGGCGTATAGAATATCGCCGGGATTGACCAGTGCCACCTTGTCTTCCAGTTTGACCGGGATTTTGAAAGGCAGCGTGTTGTGCTGCGCCTCACGGGGATTGAGCGCTTGGTTGATGCGTCCCTTGTCCAGGGTGTAGATGATGTCACAAAGGGATAGCAGATGGGCGTCATCGTCGGCGAGGATGAAAACAGTGCCGGTTGTTCCGCCAACCGCTTCGGTTGGTCTGCCAACCGCCTCTTCAGCTAACTGGCGGATGAGCCGCCCAAGCAATGTGATTGAGGCTTCATCGCAACGCGCAAAGGGATCGACCAGAATCAGCGTTTGGGGCCGGTGCAGGATCGCCCGTCCGAAGGCCAATCGCCGCGCCAGACCGGAACCGAGTTTTTCGACGCGGGTTTTGGCGCGGTCGGCCAGCCCGACGTGCGTCAAAACCTCATCGGCGCGCCCTTTGGGCAGACCGTGCAGCCGGCATTGGAAAACCAGGTTAGCCTGGGCGGATTGACTTTTGTACAAGCCGTCTTCGGCAAAGAGGACGCCGATCTGTCGGCTGAAAGCAGCCTTGTCCGCTGCCGGGTCAACATTGCCCAGGCGCACCGTACCGGCTGTGGGACGCGTTTTACCGAGCAGCAGGTCGAGCAGAACCGCCTGTCCGCTGCCCACCGGGCCGACCACCGCCGCAACCTCACCGGGATGTACGGTCAGCGCGGCAATGTCGATGACGGGCGTCTGGTCGATGACTTTTTGCAGATTTCGCAGTTCAATCATAGCAATAGCACTTGGCGGTATGAATCGGTATAGTGAGTCGGATTGATTCGCTTACGCCGTATTCTACTGCCAAAAGTGGGCTATGCAAAAAGAGGCTTTTTACCAGAAGTATTTCAACCGGCGCGGCTGGCTCAATATCTCCCGCTGGAAGGGCGTCGTGCTGTGCGGTGTCGCGCGCCAGCGTACCGGGCTAATTTCTCCGTGTTGGATTTCCAATCCGGTGAGGACACCCGGCGCGAGGCAATAGCCGGTGTTAAAGTAGGGTGCATCCCCATACGCTGCGCTGGCCGGACGATGGGTATGCCCGCAGATCAAGACCCGCCGTCGATTTGCCGCCCAACTCATCAGGTGTTGCTCGAAGCCGCGCGGCGCGTATTCTTCGCCATCGCGGCAGCCTACCGGGGCCAGGTGAAGCAATTGCAGTCGCCGCCAGATGTTGCGCACGGCCATCCGGCTCACCTGGTACAACATGTCGCTCTTGGCATCGGCCTGGTGGCCGTGGGTGACGAAGATTTGTTGGCCGGTACGCCGTTGTTGGAGCAGCAATCCTTCGCGTGCGAGCAGACCGCCTTTGCTGACGGGTTGGCGGCGATTGCCGAGGATGTCGTGATTGCCAAAGAGCAAGTGTAGCCGCTGCTGTGCGGCGAAACGGTGAAACAACGTGAAAACCTGCGCGTGAGCGGCTTGCACCGTCTCAAAACGCCGGTTCTTCCACAATTCGTCGCCATCGCCAACTTCGACGTAGGTAAAACCGTGGTGATAGTAATGCTCCAGCGCATGCAGAAAGAGCGGTTCGTTGACGCGGAACGCATCCGCGCGGCTATTGTCGCCGCGATGACAATCACTGAAGAAAACCAGGCGTGTCGAATCGTCGAACGATATGATGGGTGCGTTCTGATGCACCATATCGAGCCGGCGATGCGCCAACGTTTGATAGAAGCCGTGCACACGCCGCTGCGGATGCGCCAGCGGTGCATCCCAAAGACTTAAGTGTTGATCCAATGTAACCATAATGTGCCTTCCCACAATATTAATGTCAGACGCTCTGCGCACTAACCGTATTTATACTTTTCGTACCAGAATTATACCACATACACCGAGATTATTCTATAGGCCAAAAGTAATATTTCGCCTCCTGTGCAGGAAGCTGTCTGCACTCAACAGATTGTGGTATGATATGAGCAGATACATGAATTCATCCTACGATTTTAGGAGACAGGCTGTGACAAACACTGTATTGAATGAAACCCAACTCGGACACGTCGAGAACGCGGTCAATACCTTCTCCCGCCCCACTGAGCTTAAAATTACCGATCTGCGTTACGCGGTGGTGTGGTCGAACTACGACTACCCGATCATCCGCATCGACACGAACCAGGGTGTGTACGGCATCGGCGAAGTGCGCGACGCGGGGCACCCGGAGAACGCGCTGCAATTCAAGAGCATGTTGCTCGGCCAGAACCCGTGCAATGTAGATATGCTCTTCCGCACGATCAAGCAGTTCGGCAACTGGGGGCGTGAGGGTGGCGGCGTCTCCGGCATCGAGCTGGCGCTGTGGGATCTGGTCGGCAAGGTGTACGGCGTGCCGTGCTACCAGTTCCTCGGCGGCAAGTACCGCGACAAAATCCGCATCTACGCCGATACGCCCGAACCCGATGAACCCACGCCGCAAGCTTACGCGCAGCGCGCGCTCGGTCGCAAGCAGATGGGCCTCACGTTCATCAAGTGCGATGTGCGCATCCAGACCTTGCAGGAGATCGAAGGCGGTATGGTGGGCCAGCCGACGAAGTTCGAGTACGGCATGGGCCAACGCTGGCGCGCGCCCGGCTCTGGGCAGGTCGTCAAAGTGACGGACAAGGGCATCGCCGCGCTCGCCGAAGTGCTCGGCATGGTGCGTGAGGCCGTCGGGTGGGACGTGTCGCTGTGCATCGACCACTACGGGCACGGCTATATGACCGCCAAAGAGGTCATCAAGTTGGCGGAGGCGCTGGAGCCTTACGCGCTCGCGTGGATGGAAGATCCGATGCCGTTGATGGACGTCGCCGGGCACAAGCGCGTCACCGACGCGGTGAAAGTCCCCATCGCCGCCGGGGAGGATTGGTATCTGTGGGACGGCTTCCGCCCGTTCATCGAAGCGCGCGCGGTGGACGTCATCCACCCCGACCTGCTCACATCTGGCGGGATGTTGGAGACAAAGAAGATTGCCGATTACGCCGAGCGGTACGGCATCCCGACGGCGCTGCACTTCGCCGGATCGCCGATTGCGTTTATGGCGAACCTGCACACGGCGGCGGCGATTCCGAGCTTCGTCGCGTTGGAGCACCACGGCCTCGACCTGCCTTTCTGGAGCAATCTCGTCACCGGCCTGGACGATCCGTTGATGGAAGATGGCTACGTCAAAGTACCGGACAAGCCCGGCCTGGGCGTGGATTTGAACTACGAAGGCATTGCCGCCCAAAAGCGCGACTTCAGCGGCCTCTTCGAGCCGACCGATGAGTGGAACACACCCAAACTCGGCTTCTGGCAGCCGGATCGGGTGTGGGATAAATAATTCGGCGTAGTGGCGACTTCAGTCGCTTTCCCGGGAATGACGGAAGTCGCTACTAGACGGGATAGTTGTCACCCAAAACAGGTGTCGTTTGACATATTTCGATTCTGTTGTAGAATCTAAGCTAATCAAATCTAAACCGATACTGAAACTGATGGATACTGACCAACGCGCCCAAAATGCGATACGCGCCCTCATTGCCCCCAGCAATCCTTTGCTGGGGCTGTTGCTAGTTGTGTTGGTTATTATTGTGCTCCTTAGCGGGAGCACACGGGCGGTCGCGTTGGCAAAGATAAGGCCATAGTAGGACAAAGTATACCAAAAACCAGCAGAAGCCGCCCAAAAGGGCGGCTTTTTTTGTTGGCAGGGGACTGGTGATTGGTAATCAGGGATTTGGGATTAGGGCTAAGGGCGGATAAATCGACCCAGTTACCAATCCCAGATTACTAATCCCTAAAAACAGGAGGAGAGGCTGATGAAGAAGACTGGCGCAGAAATCGTATGGGCGATGCTCGAACACGAGGGGGTTGAGGTCGCCTTTGGGATTCCCGGTGGGACGATCATGCATACGTATCACCCACGGCGGAACTACGGTGTGCATCACGTGCTGGTGCGGCACGAGCAGTGCGCGGCGCACGCGGCGGATGGCTACGCGCGAGCGTCCGGCAAGGTCGGCGTGGCGATTGCGACCTCCGGGCCGGGCGCGACGAACCTCGTCACCGGTATTGCCACCGCGATGATGGACTCGTCCCCGATCGTGTGCATCACCGGGCAGGTTTCCACGCCCGTTATCGGCACGGACGCCTTCCAGGAAGTGGACATCACCGGCATTACGCTGCCGATCACCAAGCACAACTATCTGGTCTCGGATGTCGAGGAATTGGCCGAGGTCATCCACGAAGCGTTCTACATCGCGCGTAGTGGCCGGCCGGGGCCGGTGCTCATCGATATTCCCAAAGATGTACAGCAAAAATCCACTGAATTCGACTTCCCTGATAACGACGTCGATTTGCCGGGTTATCATCCCGTGGGCAAGGGCAATGCCGACCTGGTGGCGAAGGCCGCCCAGCTCATCAACCAGGCCGAGCGTCCGGTGATTTTGGCCGGGCAGGGCGTGATGATGTCCGGCGCGATGGACGCCCTGCGCGCGTTCGCCGAGAAGACGGATACGCCGGTCGCGCTCACGCTGTTGGGGAAGGGGGGGTTCCCGGAGTCGCACCCCCTGGCCCTGGCGTTGATGGGGATGCATGGCGAGGTCTTCGCCAACCGTGCGATCCAGCAAGCCGATTTGCTGCTGGCCTTCGGGATGCGTTTCGACGACCGCGTGACCGGACGCCTGGACGCCTATGCGCCCTTCGCGCAGAAAATCCACGTGGATATGGACGCCGCCGAATTGAACAAAGTGGTCAAGGCCGATGTAGCAATTCACGGCGACCTGCGCCAGGTGCTCGAACAACTGCTGCCGCTGGTGCTTCCCAACGATCACGCGATGTGGCTGGAGCGCATCGATGGCTGGCGCGCGCAAAGCCTCAAACGTAACATCATCAACCGTCCCGAAAACGGCCACCTGGCTGCGCCGCACTTCATCAACGAAATCTGGGAAGCCACGGCGGGGCAGGCTATTGTCGTCACTGACGTGGGCCAGCACCAGATGTGGGCGGCGCAGTACTACCCTACCGATAATCCGCGCTCGCTCATCACGTCCGGTGGGCAAGGGACGATGGGCTTCGGCTTGCCCGCGGCTATCGGCGCGCAGATGGCGCGTCCTGACAAGGAAGTGTGGGTCATCGCCGGCGATGGCGGCTTCCAGATGACAATGCACGATCTGGCGACGATCATGCAGGAGAGGCTGCCGATTCGCATTGCGATCTCCAACAACCACTACCTGGGTATGGTGCGCCAGTGGCAGGAGTTCTTCTACAACAAGAATTACGAGGCCACGCCCCTGTTAGGGCCTGACTTTGTGAAGCTGGCCGAGGCCTACGGCATCCCCGCGTGGCGTGCGAAGAACCGGCGGCAGGCGCGGGAAGCGATTGCTGCTGCACGCGCCTGCAACGGTCCCGCCCTGATCGACTTCGAAATTGCTCAAGAGGGCGACGAAGCAAACGTCTACCCGATGGTGCCGGCCGGCGCGGCGCTGCATGAGATGATCGAGCGCCCGACGTATGTGATGTCGCCGCACGAAGCTATGTCGCCCCAAGAAGCGGCAGCGCAGCCAGCCGTAGCGATGATGGCGGAGGTGTGAAGTGCAAAGTACATTAGTCGCTTTGGTCGAAGATAAACCCGGCGTGCTGACGCGTGTCGCCAGCCTGTTCCGGCGGCGAAACTACAACATCGAAAGCCTGACGGTGGGCCACACCGAGAATCCCGGCGTCTCGCGGATGACGATCGTGGTGGACGACAGCCGCACCAATGTCGAGAAAGTGGCGCAGAACCTGTACAAGTTGGTCAACGTGATCAGGGTTGATGACGTGACCGAACAAGCCACCGTGCTGCGCGACCTGGCGCTCATCAAGGTACAAGCCGATGGCGGCAGTCGGCGCTCTGAAATCATGCAGCTCGTCGATACCTTCCGCGCGCGCGTCGTGGACGTGGCGTTGGATTCGCTGATGATCGAGGCGACCGGCACGGAAGACAAGATCGATGGCCTGGTCGACGTGCTGCGCCCTTACGGCATCGTCGAGATGGTGCGCACAGGTCGCGTCGCTATGGCGCGCGGCAAATCGGGGAATGGACATAAGTAAAGAGAAAAGAGTGAAGAGTTAAGAGTTAAGAGTTAAGAAATAAGCTGTCGCTCATCATTTCTCTTAACTCTTCACTCTTAACTCCTAACTCATAACTGCACAAGGAGACAGAAAACAATGACGAAGATCGATTTTGGCGGTGTTGTAGAAGATGTGGTGACGCGGGAGGAGTTTCCGCTGGAGAAGGCGCGCGAGGTGCTCAAGAACGAGGTCGTCGCGGTGTTAGGGTATGGCGTGCAGGGGCCGGCGCAGTCGTTGAACATGCGCGAGAACGGCATCAACGTCATCGTCGGGCAGTGGAAGGGCGATCAGGCGGCCTGGAACAAGGCCGTCGCCGACGGGTGGGTTCCCGGTGAGACATTGTTTGATCTCGAAGAGGCGGTGGATCGTGGGACGATCATCCAGTACCTCGTCTCCGACGCGGCGCAGATGATGACGTGGCCGCGCATCAAGCCGCACCTCAAGCCGGGGGACGCGCTTTATTTCTCGCACGGGTTCTCGATTGTCTACAGCGACCAGACGGGTGTGGTTCCGCCCGACAATGTGGACGTGATTTTGGTCGCGCCGAAAGGCTCCGGGACGAGCGTGCGGGCCAACTTCCTCGCGGGAAGCGGCATCAACGCCAGCTACGCGGTGGAGCAGGACTATACGGGTCGCGCGGAAGAGCGCACGATTGCGCTCGGCATTGCGATTGGCGCGGGGTATCTCTTCCCCACCACCTTCCGCAACGAAGTTGTCAGCGACCTCACCGGCGAGCGCGGCGTGCTGATGGGCGCGCTGGCGGGAATTATGGAAGCGCAGTACAACCTGCTCCGCAAGCACGGCCACACGCCGAGCGAAGCCTTCAATGAGACTGTTGAGGAACTCACGCAGAGCCTCATCCGCCTGGTCGATAAAAACGGCATGGATTGGATGTACGCCAACTGCTCCACCACCGCGCAGCGCGGCGCGCTCGATTGGCGCCACCAGTTCCGCAAGGCCGTGGAGCCGGTCTTCGATTGGCTGTACGAGAGTGTGGTTTCCGGCGAGCAGACGCGCGTTGTCCTTGAGGCCAACAGCGCCCCGGACTACCGCGAAAAGCTCGGCGAAGAACTGCGCGAGATGCGCGAATCGGAGATGTGGCGCGCAGGCGCGGCGGTGCGGTCGTTGAGGCCGGAGAATTGGGGGAAGTAGACCGTAGACAGTAGACGGTAGACAGGGGAAGAAAAACCCCGTCTACTGTCTACCGACTACCGTCTACTCTGGAGGAGAACTCAATGTCTGAAGACGGGGTTGGCATTAAGGATAAAGTCGCCATTTTCGACACGACACTGCGGGATGGCGAGCAGTCGCCGGGCGCGGCGCTGAATATCGATGAAAAGATCGAGATCGCCCGCGTGTTGCAGGACATGGGCGTGGACGTGATCGAAGCGGGATTTCCGATTTCGTCGCCCGGTGATTTCAAGGCTGTGCAGCGCATCTCGCAGGAGATTCGCAACTGCACGATTTGCGGGCTGACCCGCGCGCGTCAGGCCGACATCGATGCGGCGGTTGAAGCGCTTAAGGATGCGGCGCGCCCGCGCATCCACACCGGGTTGGGGGTTTCGGATGTGCACATCCAGTACAAGCTGCGCACCACCCGCGAAAAGGCGCTGGAAATGGGCGTCGAGGCGGTCAAGTACGCGCGGAAGTTTGTGGAGGATGTCGAATACTTCACCGAGGATGCCGGGCGTGCGGACCCGGTGTACCTGTATCGCGTGTTGGAAGCCGTGATCGACGCGGGCGCTACCGTCGTCAACATCCCCGACACGACCGGCTACACGACGCCTGTGGAATTTGGCGCGCTCATTGCGGGGATCAAGAACAATGTCCCGAATATCGACAAAGCCGTGATTTCGGTCCACTGCCACAACGACCTGGGGATGGCGACGGCGAATGCGCTGGCGGGCATCCTCAACGGCGCGCGGCAGGCCGAAGTGACCGTCAACGGCATCGGTGAGCGGGCGGGCAACACGTCGATGGAAGAGGTGGTGATGGCGCTGCGGACGCGCCGCGATGCGTTCGGGGTGGATACGAACATTAAAACGCAGCACTTTTACTCGGTCAGCAAGCTGGTGAGCCAGTTGACGGGCATCCCGGTGCAGCCGAACAAGGCGATTGTGGGGGCCAACGCCTTCGCGCACTCGTCCGGCATCCACCAGGACGGCGTCCTCAAAGAGCGCGCGACCTACGAGATCATCGACCCGCGCGACGTGGGCGTGCCCGATTCGGCGATCATCCTCTCGGCGCGTTCCGGGCGGCACGGCCTGCGCTACCGATTGACGGAACTGGGCTACATCCTCGACGATGGACAGTTCGAGAAGGTGTACGAGCGTTTCCTGAAGGTCGCCGATCAGAAGAAGACGGTGGATACCCGCGACCTGGAAGCGATTGTCGCGGACGAGGCGCGCATGTTCTTCGAGGAGACCTATCATCTGGAACAGGTGCAGGTAAGCTGCGGCAGCCGGAGCATCCCCACGGCTACGGTGCGCATCAAGGGGCCGGATGGGAACGTGGTCTGCGACGCCGATCACGGCACCGGGCCGGTGGACGCCGTCTATCGCGCCATCAACCGCGTCATCGGCGAGCCGAACGAGCTGATCGAGTATTCTGTCCAGGCCGTCACCGAGGGCATCGATGCGGTGGGACGGGTGACGATCCGCATCCAGGCCGACAAGCCCGTCAACGGCGGCGCCCGGCGCATCTTCAGCGGTCACGGCGCGGATACCGACGTCATTACCGCCAGCGCCAAAGCCTATATGTTCGCGTTAAATCGTCTTATTGCCGCTCGTCGTGAAGCGGCCAAATCTTAATCAATCCAAAATCCAAAATCAAGAGGAGGAGTGCAATGGATACGCAAACAGTCAAGCAGCAGGAGCAGGTTGTCGTCGTCGCGGAACCGCGTCACAATGGGCATCTGTGGGAACATTTCCCGGAGCCGCGTGGGTGGGCTGCACATTGGGATGGGTTCGAGCTGGCGCAGTCGGCGCGACGGAACGGGCACAACACGCAGTATCCTGTCGAGCCGAAGGGTCGCTAGGGGGCGCGTGTTGAGTGGGCACACCATAGCAGAAAAACTCATCGCATCCCATGTGCCCGGCAGGGTGGGTGTGCGTCCCGGCGACCTCGTCGAGGTCAGCGTGGACGTGGTGTTGGCGAACGACATCACCGCGCCGATTTCGCTGCGTGAGTTCGAGAGCCTGGGCGTGGAGCGCGTCTTCGACCCGGAGAAGGTCGTGCTCGTCGCCGACCACTTCGCGCCGAACAAGGATATCAAGTCCGCCGAGCAGTGCAAGGCGATGCGCGAGTTCGCCCGCACGCAAGGGATTGCCAATCATTACGACGTCGGTCGTATGGGCATCGAACACGTGTTGTTGCATGAGCAGGGCCTTGTGTTGCCGGGCGACGTGGTGGTGGGCGCGGATTCGCACACCTGCACCTACGGCGCGCTGGGCGCTTTCGCCACCGGTATGGGATCGACGGACATCGCCGTAGCGATGGCGACCGGTAGTATCTGGATGCGCGTGCCGGAGACGATCCGCTTCGAATACACGGGCACGCGGCAGCCCTGGGTGGGTGGCAAGGATTTGATCCTCTACACGATCGGGCAAATCGGCGTGAGCGGCGCGCTTTACATGGCGATGGAATTCGCCGGGCCGGTGGTGGACGGGCTGTCGATGGCCGACCGCTTTACGATGTCCAATATGGCCATCGAGGCGGGGGGCAAGGCCGGGTTGTTCGCCGTGGATGGCGCCACGCGCGAGTACGTCGCCGGGCGCGCCAAACGCGACTATCAGGTCTACGCCTCGGATACGGATGCGGTCTACGCGCGGGTCGTCACGATTGACGTGAGCGATATGGAACCGCAAGTCTCCTTCCCGCATCTGCCGGAGAACGCGAAGCCGGTGAGCGAGGCTAAGGGCGTCAAGGTAGATCAGGCCGTTATCGGCTCATGCACCAACGGGCGGTTGGAAGACTTGTGCGTCGCGGCGCAGATTTTGGCGGGCCGCAAAGTCCACCGGGACGTGCGCTGCATCGTCATTCCCGGCACGCAGCAGGTTTACCTGGACGCGCTGCGCGAGGGGTTGGTGGAGGCGTTCATCGAAGCCGGGGCCGTGGTGAGCACGCCAACGTGCGGGCCGTGCCTGGGGGGGCACATGGGCATCCTGGCAGCGGGTGAGCGCGCCGTCAGCACGACGAACCGCAATTTCCGGGGTCGCATGGGGCATCCCGACAGCGAAGTCTACCTGAGCAATCCGGCGGTCGCGGCAGCCTCGGCGATTGCGGGAACGATTGTGCATCCAGACGAGGTGATGGGATGAGCAAATTACGAATTACGAATTACGAATTACGTTTTACGCATCACGCATCACGCATCGCGGAGGTGTTACGATGACGCTCCGAGGTTCAGTGTGGAAGTACGGCGACAACGTGGACACCGACGCGATCATTCCGGCGCGCTATTTGAATATGTCCACGGCGGAAGAACTGGCGCAGCATTGTATGGAGGACATCGACACGAGCTTTGTGGGCGCGGTGCAGCTCGGCGACATCATCGTCGGTGGGGAAAACTTTGGGTGCGGGTCGTCGCGGGAGCACGCGCCGCTGGCGATCAAGGGGGCGGGCGTGTCATGCGTCATCGCCGAGAGCTTTGCGCGCATTTTTTACCGCAACGCGATCAACATCGGCCTGCCGATTCTGGCCTGCCCGGAGGCTGTCGCCGGAGCGCAGAAGGGGGATGCGCTCGCGGTGGATTTGGAGGCCGGGACGATTACCAACGCCCGCACGGGGGAGATATACCGTACTTCGCCGTTCCCGCCGTTCATTATGGGCATTATTCAGGCGGGCGGGTTGGTCCCGTATACACGCGAACGTTTGCAGGCTAAGTAGACGGCAGACAGTAGACGGTAGACGGGAAGAGAAAAGCCCGTCTACCGTTTGTTGTTTGTGAAAAAGGAAGAGAGTATGTGCGAACAAATATGGCTCTACGATACAACGCTGCGCGATGGCACGCAGGCTGAGGGGATTTCACTGTCGGTTGAAGACAAGCTCAAGGTCACACGCTTATTGGATGACCTCGGTGTGCATTACATCGAGGGGGGCTGGCCGGGATCGAATCCGAAGGATATGGCCTACTTCGAGCGGGTGCGCGACCTGGACCTCAAGCACGCGAAGATTACGGCGTTCGGCAGCACGTGCCGTGTGGGCGCGCAGCCGCAGGATGATACGAATATTCAGGCATTGATGAACGCCGGGACGCCCGTTGTGGCGCTCGTGGGCAAAAGTTGGACGCTGCACGTCACCGACGTATTGCGCGCGACGCCGGAGGAGAATCTGCGCATCATCCGCGAGAGCGTGGCCTATCTCAAGACGCAGGGGAAAGAGGTTGTCTACGACGCCGAACACTTCTTCGACGGCTACAAAGACGACGCGGACTATGCGCTTGATACGCTGCGGGCTGCCGTTTCGGGTGGGGCGGATGTCCTGGTCCTTTGCGACACGAACGGCGGCGCGATGCCGTGGGAGATTGCCGAAATCGTCGGGGAAGTTAAAATACACTTCCCCGACGTTGCGTTAGGCATCCACACGCACAACGACGGCGGTGTGGCGGACGCCAGCACATTGGCGGCGGTGCGCGCGGGGGCTGTCCACGTCCAGGGGACGCTCAACGGGTACGGCGAGCGCTGCGGCAACGCCAACCTGTGTACGGTCATCCCCAACCTCGAACTGAAGATGGGCTTGCGGGCGCTGCCGGAAGGCAATCTGGCGAATTTGATGCGGACAGCACACGCGGCGGCCTCTATCGCCAACCAGTCGCCGTATCGCCACGCGCCCTACGTGGGGCGGAGCGCCTTCGCGCACAAGGGCGGTATCCACGTCGCGGCGTTGCGGCGCAATCCAAGCAGTTACCAGCACGTAGACCCCGAGCTGTTGGGCAATACGTCGCGCGTCGTCGTCTCGGAACTTTCGGGCAAGGGCAACCTGCTGAGCAAGGCCGAAGAGGCCGGCATCGCCCACGCAGAACTGCGCAATCTGCCGGATGTCTTGCAGCGGATCAAAGCGCTGGAACACAAAGGCTTCACCTTCGAAGGCGCGGATGCGTCGGTGGAGATGATGCTGTACCGTTCGCGCGAGGGCTACACGCCGCCGTTCCAGATGATCGACTTCATGGTGGTGGTGGAGCACCGGGAGGGACGCGGCCTGTTTGCCGAGGCGACCATGAAGCTGCGGGTGGGCGATCAGGTTTTCCACACGGCGGCAGAGGGCAATGGCCCGGTCAACGCGCTGGATGCGGCGCTGCGCAAGGCGCTCGTTCCGGTTTACCCGCGCCTGGCCGAATTCGATCTGGCCGATTATAAAGTGCATATCCTCGACGGCGATGCGGGTACGGCGGCGACGACGCGTGTGCTCATCGACGTGCAGAACGGCACGCGACGCTGGAGCACCGTCGGTGCGTCGGCGAACATCATCGAGGCCAGTTGGTACGCGCTGGCGGACGCCGTGGAGTACGGGTTGATGATTCTGTCCAAAGGTTAATCGGGGCTTCCATTTACCAGAAAATGTATTACAATGAGTATACAATAGCCACACATAATTATCGTAGGAGGTAAACAATGGTCAAGGAAGCCGTCATATCAGCTCGTGTTGATCCGGAATTGAAAACGAACGTCGAGCAAGTCTTTAGAGCATTGGGATTGACAACCACGCAGGCGATTACACTGTTTTTCAAGCAGGTTGAATTCTGGAACGGATTGCCTTTTGAGGTTAAGATCCCCAATCAAGATACCGTGCAGGCATTGGAAGACGCCCGCGCCCGTCAGAATCTGGTGACCTTCAACAGTCTGGATGATTTGTTGAGCGACCTGGAAATATGACGAAGTCGATTAGCCGGACAATGCAATTCAAGAAAGATGTCAAATTGGCGCAAAAGCGCGGCAAAGACATCGACAAACTGAAGGAAGTTTTAGAGCTACTTGTCAACGGATTACCCTTACCGGCTAGATTGCGTGATCATCTATTGATCGGGCAGTATAAGGGTACTCGTGAATGTCACATTGAACCAGATTGGTTGTTGATTTATGAAGATTCCGGGGAAAAAATCGTACTAATCCGTACCGGTTCGCAAGATGACCTTTTTGAATAGTATGAGTTCAATTCGTCCATGCAATGAAGCTGATTTTGAGGCAATGTACGCCATTATCAACGACGCGGCGCAGGCGTACCGCGGCATCATCCCGGCGGATCGCTGGCACGAGCCGTACATGCCGCGCGAGGAGCTCCGCCACGAGATCGGCGCCGGCGTGCGTTTTTGGGGCTACGAGGAAGACGGTGCACTCATTGGCGTGATGGGCATCCAGGATGTGCCGGGACGCAACGGCGCCGCCGACGTCACGCTCATCCGTCACGCCTACGTCTACACTGCGCGGCGAGGGCAAGGCATCGGCGGCAAGCTGCTGGCGCATTTGCGCACCCTCGCCGACCGGCCTATCCTCATCGGCACGTGGACCGCCGCGACGTGGGCGATCCGCTTCTACGAGAAATATGGCTTCCGCCAGGTTTCGTGGGAGGAGAAGGAGCGTCTGCTGCGCACCTATTGGGACATCCCGGAGCGGCAGGTGGAAACATCGGTTGTACTGGCGCAGGAAATCATTTACCAGTATAACGTTTGACGTTTAACGAATAACGTTATAAAATAAGACTATGATCAGGACATTCAAGTGTGCGGAGACAGAGAAGATATTTCGGCGTCAACGCTCACGGAAATTACCTTCAGACATTCAACAGGTCGCGCTGCGCAAATTGCGTATGCTCAACCGCGCTGTTACGCTCAACGATGTCCGAGTGCCGCCGGCCAATCACTTGGAGAAACTAAAAGGTGAGCGAGAAGGGCAACATAGTATTCGCATCAATGACCAATGGCGTATTTGCTTTGAATGGCTTGAGGGTGACGTCTACAACGTAGAAATTGTGGATTATCACTGATGGTTATAGTCGGGAGAACAAAACATGTCTGAAGACAAACTATTCCCTGTTCATCCAGGAGAGGTTCTTCTGGAAGAATTTCTGAAACCAATGGGATTAAGCCAAAACCAAGTGGCGCTCGCAATGCATGTCCCGCCACGGCGTATCAATGAAATTGTATTGGGCAAGCGCCGTATTACGGCAGACACGGCGCTGCGTTTGGCGCGGTACTTTGATATGTCGCCGCAGTTTTGGCTAGGATTGCAGATGGATTACGACCTGGACATCGCCGAGGATGCCCTTGCAGATCAACTGGAACGCGAGGTCAGACCATTGTTGATGATGAGTGCGGCGGTGAGCTAAAGATGTCACACGATCAATGTCCAGAATGTTATAGCTATGACGTTTCTGCGATGAAGTTCGGCAATCTTTTCCTCTGGATCGGACTCTCGCTAGGGGTGAACGGGGTTCTCGTATTCGTGGTCGTGTCCGGCGTTGTGGAAAACGTGATCCCGTGGATTATCGGGCTTGTGATCGTGGATTTGCTTATCACCATACCGATGATGTCTGCGTTGCGTACGCGCAATCAGTATGGCGGTGCGGCGTATCGCTGTCGCTCGTGCGGACATATGTGGTCAGCGACGACCGTCGAGCCAGAGACGCAGTCCGCAATGGCGCAACCTTTCGATTCGGGATTGTCGCCCTTTTCTGCCTCGGCTGGTGATTTCCAGATGACGGTGCAGGACGTGTTCTCGATCAAAGGGCGCGGCACGGTCGTCACCGGGACTGTGGAATCGGGCGCGGTCACGAAGGGCGCGACGATCGAAATACGCAGCGACTCCGGCGTCATCCAGACGGTGGTGGATGGCGTCGAGATGTTCCGCAAAGTCATGAATCAGGCTGCTGCCGGAGATAACGTCGGGCTGCTGCTGCGCGCCGTGCCGTACGATGCGGTGAAGCGTGGGGATGTGCTGCGAGGGGTAAGGTAGAGGACGATGCTCACGTTGACTGACGCCTGGAAAACGGCGTATCCCACGGCCTCGGTCGGCATCCTGGCGATGCGCGGCGTAGCGAATCCCGCGGCGTGTCCGGCGTTGGAAGCGCGCAAGGCGGCACTGGAAGCCGAACTGCGCGAACGTTTCGCAGGCAAAACTCGCGCCGACATCAAGGCGCTGCCCGAATTGCAGGCGTATACAGCGTACTACAAACGGTTCAAGAAAACCTATCACGTCCAATTGCAACTGGAATCCGTCGCGCTGCAAGGGAAGCCCATTCCGAGCGTCGCCGCGCTGGTAGAGACGATGTTCATGGGCGAACTCAAGAATTACCTGCTGACCGCCGTGTATGACCTGGACGTGGTCCAGCCGCCGGTCCGCATCGACGTGGCGGACGGCAGCGAAAGTTACGTCACACTGAACGGCCAATCGCCGACGCTCAAGCCCGGCGATATGTTCATCGCCGACGCGGTGGGGGTGCTATCCAGCATCATCTACGGCCCGGATGCGCGCACGCAGGTCACGGCGGAGACTCGCAACGTGCTCTTCACCGTCTACGCACCGGATGGCATCGCGCCGGAGGCTGTGCAGCGTCATCTGGAAGACACGCGCGATTTCGTGTGGCTGATCGCGCCGGACGCGGAAGTGGCGGCACTCAATGTCTATTGTGCGGTCAAAGACTGTTGAGGCGTCGGTCCTAACCTAATTACCAATTACCGATTACTGATTACCATTCCTAAACACAAGGAGACCTTATGCAAGCGAACATCGTTACCATTCCCGGAGACGGCATCGGCGTGGACGTGGTCGCCGAGGGCGTCAAAGTGTTGCAGACGGTGGCTGCGAAATTCGGCCACACCTTTACGTTCGCGAATCACCTCATCGGCGGCTGCGCGATTGACGCGACGGGCGACCCTTTGCCCGCATCCACGCTCGAAGCCTGCAAGTGCGCCGATGCGGTGCTGCTCGGCGCGGTCGGCGGCCCCAAGTGGGACGATCCCGCCGCGAAAGTGCGCCCGGAACAAGGGCTGCTCGGCCTGCGCAAGGCGCTGGCGCTCTACGCGAACCTGCGCCCGGTGCAGATCTTCGCGGAACTGCGCGACGCTTCGCCGCTGCGCCCGGAGCGGCTGGAGGACGTGGATTTGGTCGTCGTGCGCGAGCTGACCGGCGGCGTGTATTTTGGCCCGCGCAAAGAGGCTACATCCGAAGATATGACCGCCTACGACACGATGCTCTACGCGGATTACGAGGTCGAGCGCATCGCCCGCAAGGCGTTCGAGCTGGCGCGCCTGCGGCGGAAGAAGGTCACGTCGGTAGATAAAGCGAATGTGCTGTCTTCTTCGCGGTTGTGGCGGCGCGTCGTCACGGCGGTCGCCGCCGACTATCCCGACGTGACGCTGGAGCACATGCTCGTGGATTCCGCGGCGATGCACTTGATGCGCCGTCCGGCGGACTTCGATGTAATCGTGACCGAGAATATGTTCGGCGACATCCTCACCGACGAAGCCTCGATGCTGTCCGGCTCGATGGGTATGCTGGCGTCGGCGTCGCTCGGCGAGGGGAGCAACGGCGTCTACGAACCGATCCACGGCAGCGCGCCCGACATCGCCGGGAAGGGCATCGCTAATCCGCTGGCGACAATCCTGAGCGTGGCGATGCTGCTGCGCTATTCGTTCGGTTTGAGCAAAGAGGCCGATACGGTGGAGAAGGCGGTTGCGGATGTCGTCGCAGAAGGCTATCGCACGAAGGATATTTACACCGAGGGGACGAAGCTGGTCAACACGCAGGAAATGGGAGATGTCGTCTGTCAGAAACTCGAAGACCGGTGACTGCTTGACCAACTCAATGCGGTATATGCCGATGCGCCTGATCCGCAAGAACAGGCCTATCGTCGAGCCATGCGTGAGAAGCATCGACAACTGGTCATGCAAGCGGATACCGTTGGATACAGCACCTTAATTTTGCAATAACTTGTGCCGTACAAAGGCCAAAAACTCGCGTAACGCCTCAGCGGGAACATCGCTGATCGTGCTGGCGATGACATTGGACTCATTCCCGTCGTGGAAATGCTTGGGAAACATGTCGACATAACGCCATTTGGAATGTGGCGCATTATCGTGCCGGTAGAGATCACCTGTTGACGTTAACCGGCGTTCCCAGTGATAGGAATAGCGACCGCTCACGGATACGTAAACATCCAACAGGGAGTCATCGCTGATGTCGAGCCGTAATTTAAGGGGATCGCCTGAAGGCAATGTCAGCACGGCGGCGCTTACGACAATATCGCCGAATTCAAGAAGTGCGATAGTTTGTAGCGTCTTGTAAATCGGCCAGATAGCCATTGAGTTCTTCCAGGTAGGCGGTCAAATTTTCGGCAGTGATGCAGTCTTCCCAGGCCGGATGTTCGGGGACATCGCCGCTGGCTATGCGGGCTTCCAGATCCAGGTGCGTTTCGACGTTGTAGCGCGCCAAAATGTCTAGTCGCGCTTGGAGAACATCACGCTTTTTGTCGCGCAGGAAACTGACCAGAGCTTGTTGAAACAAGTCCGGCTCAGAGAGGCCAAATGTGTTGGCAATTTGCTTTGCTGTTGTTGTCATCGCAGCTCTCAAGAATCAAGGTTACCTTGATTATAATGTCACTCTAGCCAGGGGTCAAGATACTTTTGATACGAATTTTTGCGAAGTTTTGAGCGGATGCTTTGCTCACCTTTGCAAAGATAAATCAGTGAGGAGGATATGATGCGCAGTGATAGTGCCAAAAAAGGATTCGAACGCGCCCCGCATCGCAGTTTGTTCTACGCGACGGGGTTGACGCCGGAGGAATTGGAACGCCCGATCATCGGGATCGTCAACTCGTTCAACGAGATCGTGCCGGGGCACGTGCACTTGAACAAAATCGCCGAAGCGGTGAAAGCCGGCGTGCGAATGGCAGGAGGGACGCCGCTGGAGTTCAACGTCATCGGTGTGTGCGACGGCATTGCGATGGGCCACGTGGGGATGAACTACTCGCTGCCCACCCGCGAGCTGATCGCCGATTCGGTGGAGTCGATGGTGGACGGGCACGCTTTCGACGGCCTGGTTTTCATCCCCAACTGCGACAAGATCATTCCGGGGATGTTGATGGCTGCCGGACGGCTGAATATCCCCTCGATCTTCGTCAGCGGCGGGCCGATGATGGCCGGGCGCTACGAGGGGGAAGACATCGACCTCAAGACGCTGTTCGAGGCAGTGGGCAAGTACAAGGCCGGCAAGTTGAGCGATGACGAGCTGTGCGACCTCGAAATGGCGGCCTGCCCCGGTTGCGGCTCCTGTGCGGGGATGTTCACCGCGAATACGATGAACTGCCTCACCGAGGCGCTGGGCATGGGCTTGCCCGGCAATGGGACGATTCCCGCCGTCACCGCAGCGCGTGTGCGCTTGGCGAAACAAGCCGGGATGCAGGTGATGGCGCTGTTGGAGGCCAACCTCTGCCCGCGCGACATTATGACGGCTGCGGCCTTTGAGAACGCGATTGCGGTGGATATGGCGCTCGGCGGTTCGACGAACACGGTGCTGCACCTGCCCGCGATTGCCAACGACGCGGGTGTGAAGCTATCGCTGGACACGTTCGACGCGATCAGCAAGCGCACGCCGTACCTGATCAAGCTCAGCCCGGCGGGACCGCATCATATCCAGGATTTGGACGAGGCCGGCGGCGTTCCGGCGGTGATGGCCGAATTGCACGGCAAGGGCATCTTGCACACAGACCTGCCCACCGTGACCGGCAAAACCGTGGGTGAAAACCTCGTCTCAGCGCGGCGGCGCACCGACGTTTTGCGCTCGGTGGACAATCCGTACAGCGCGGAAGGCGGCATCGCTATCTTGCGCGGCAATCTCGCGCCCGACGGCGCGGTGGTGAAGGCGGCGGCAGTCGGCCCGGAGATGGCGCATCATCGTGGCCCGGCGCGGGTGTTCGACGGCGAAGAGGCGGCGCTCGACGCGATTCTTAACGGCAAGGTCAAGGCCGGTGATGTCGTCGTCATCCGTTATGAGGGTCCGCGTGGCGGCCCAGGGATGCGCGAGATGCTGATGCCCACCTCGGCGTTATCGGGGATGGGGTTGGATGCCAACGTCGCGCTGATCACCGACGGGCGGTTTTCCGGGGCGACGCGCGGGTCGGCGATGGGCCACGTGTCGCCAGAGGCGGCGGCCGGCGGTCTCATCGGGCTGGTGCAGGAGGGCGACGAAATCGAGGTCGACATCCCCAATCGCACGCTGACGCTGCACGTCTCAGACGCCGAAATCGCCCGGCGGCGCGAGGGCTGGACACCCAATCCGCCCAAAATCCAGCACGGCTGGCTGGCCCGCTACGCGCGGATGGTGACGTCGGCGAGTGAGGGCGCGGTGCTAAAGTAGACAGTAGACAGGGGGAGAGAAAACCCGTCTACCGTCTACCCAAACAAATTCAGGTTTGAAGGAGAGCGAGAATGGCATTTGAGAAAACGGAGTACATTTGGCTAAACGGAGAGTTGGTTCCCTGGGATCAGGCGACGGTTCACGTGAGCGTCCACGCGCTGCATTATGGGTCGAGCGTCTTCGAGGGGATCCGCGCTTACGAGATCAGGGGGCAGTCAAACGTGTTCTGCCTCGACGCGCATGTCAAGCGGCTGTTCAACTCGTGCAAGGTCTACCGGATGAACGTCGGGTACACGCAGGAGGAGATCAAGCAAGCGATTCTCGACACGATCAAGGCCAACAGGAACAAGTCTTGTTATATCCGTCCGATCGTGTACTACGGGTCGGGCGTTTTTAGCCTCGATCCACGCCAGTTGCCGGTAGGCGTCAGCATCATCACCATTGCGATGGGACGCTATCTGGGGCCGGAAGCGATCGAGCAGGGCGTGGATGTGGGCGTGAGTTCGTGGCGGCGGATGGCGCCCGGCACGTTCCCGGCGGTCGCCAAGATCGGCGGGCAGTACATCAACTCACAGTTTATCTCGATGGAGGCCAACGATCACGGCTACGCGGAAGGGATCGCGCTGGACATCAACAACTTCGTCAGCGAGGGCAGCGGCGAGAACATCTTCGTCGTGCGCGATGGGACCATCTACACGCCGCCGCTCTACGCTTCGATCTTGCAGGGGATCACGCGGGTGTGCGTGATGGCTCTGGCCCGTGACTTGGGCTACGTGGTGAAAGAAGAGATGCTGCCGCGCGAACTGCTGTATATGGCCGACGAGGTCTTCTTCACCGGTACGGCAGCCGAAGTCACGCCCATTCGCACGATCGACCACGTCACGATCGGCAGCGGCAGGCGCGGCCCGGTCACGGAGCGGTTGCAGTCGGAGTTCTTCGGCATTCTGGCCGGCGAGATACAGGATCGCCACGGCTGGTTGACGCCGGTCGTGTGGTAGTATAATTGAGGGCTACAAACCGGGGAGGGGGGCTTCTGCCGGTTTGCCAAATTCTGACAGGGAGGAGTAGAGGCGATGGCGAAGGAAGAGTTGAATCCGTTTTTGATGGCGCAGAAGCAGTTGGACACCGCCGCTGCGATTATGCAGTTGGAGCCGGCTGTCCACGAGTTGTTGCGTTGGCCCGTGCGTGAGCTGCACGTGACTCTGCCGGTGAGGATGGACGATGGGTCCACCGAAATCTTTCACGGGTTCCGGGTGCAATACAACGACTCGCGCGGCCCGACAAAGGGCGGTTTGCGTTTTCACCCGCACGAAACGATCGATACCGTGCGCGCACTGGCCGCATGGATGACGTGGAAGACGGCGGTGATGGACATCCCGCTGGGCGGTGGTAAGGGTGGCATCATCTGCAACCCGAAGGTGATGTCACCGAGCGAGTTGGAGCGGCTGAGCCGGGCCTACATCCGCCAGGTGGGGCGCATCCTCGGCGAGGACATGGACATCCCCGCGCCCGACGTCTACACGACGCCGCAGATTATGGCGTGGATGATGGACGAGTACGCCTTTATGCGCGGGCACAACGTCCCCGGCGTGATCACCGGGAAGCCGCTGCCGTTGGGCGGCTCTGCCGGGCGCGGCGACGCGACGGCGCGCGGTGGAATGTACTGCATCCGCGAGGCGGCGAAGCGGCTTGGTCTGGCGACAGAGGGGGCGACAATGGCGATCCAGGGATTCGGCAACGCCGGCCAGTACGCGGCGACGTTAGCGGAGGAGCTGCTTGGGGTCAAAATTGTGGCGATGTCCGACTCGCAAGGGGGCATCTACAACCCTCAGGGCTTGATCGGCGCAGCCATCGTCGCCCACAAGCAGGATACCGGGTCGGTCATCAATTTCCCCGGTGCTGATAACGTGACGAACGAAGAATTGCTCGAACTTGACGTGGACATCCTGACGCCGGCGGCGTTGGAAAACCAGATCACGGGCGAGAATGCGGGCCGCATCAAGGCCAAAATCGTTGCCGAGTTGGCCAACGGCCCGACGACGGTGGATGCCGACAAGCTCTTGCACGAAAATGGCAGCTACGTTTTGCCTGACTTCTTGTGCAATGCGGGCGGCGTTACCGTCTCGTATTTCGAGCAGGTACAGAATGCGTACGGCTATTACTGGAAAGAGGCTCAGGTCCACGAACTGCTGGATGAGAAGATGACGGCGGCGTTCCACTCGGTCGCGCAGGCGGCGGAGAAATACGGCGTCGACAACCGTATGGCGGCCTACATCGTGGCCGTCGGGCGCGTGGCCGAGGCCTGCAAGCTGCGCGGATGGGTGTAGACTTGCCTTGAGGTGTTCGTGTGTACCGTCCCGCCACAATCAGCGGGACGGTTGTTTTTCCACTACGTGTTTCCCCTGGTCACATGGCCGGTTTTTCCCAAAAAGTCTTGACTTTTCATTGCATTTATTGTATACTTCAAACAAAATGAAGTATACAAACTGCTGAGTCATAAGGAGACAGCTGATGAACGGGCAAAGACTGGAATTGGCGCATGGAATTCTCATTCTCATCGGGTTTGGACTCTTCGTTGCCGGGATTGCAACCCGGCTCTACGGAGCATCAACTATAGGCATCGTGGTTGTAGGTGCAAACCTTCACGCTTTAGCAGAGGATAAGGCGTGAGGGGTGCTTCTGGAAAGGTAGGATAGATGAATGAACGAAAAGATGTGTCCTCTTTGTGGCGGCGCTATGGTGCGCGGGCGCGCCGCGATCAAGAAATCGAGGCTCGCGTGGCTGGCCTGGCCCTTTGAGCGCGACCGGTTGGAATTCGTTGCGGATCACGCTCCCGGCATCACGGAGATAGTCGCCCGCCAGGATACAGATTACGAAGCGTTCAAGTGCGTCCAATGCGGTGCGTTGCTGTTGACGCAAAATAAGTGGGGAGCTTAAGGAGGTGCTATCATGCGCAAGTTGAAACCTGATCGATCTATCACAGGATTGATTCCCGTGTTTACATTTGTGCTCATCATTGCCCTAGTGAGTGTCTGGACCGGGATAGAGGTCGGTATGCAAGTAGGCGGTCTGTTGGTATTGCTGTATGCCGGATACACCTTCTACATTTTCTGGTGGACCCGCAACACCGGTTATCTGTTATCCATCCTCTACCTGGTGTTTGGCGGCCTGTGGTTAACCACATTTACTCCAAACTTTGGCAACTCCTTCGATCCGCTAAACAAAACCTTTATGTTCCTGGCATTGGCATCTGGCAGCGGCCTGTGGATGATGCTCATGACGCGCCGGTTTAAGTGGCGCGGACGTGAGGTACTCGAACTGGCGGCTGAACCGGTGGACGAAAGTGTCGATGGCTTCACAGCACGTCCCCGCCCTGCCGGACAGGTGGACGCGAGTCGCGACGAAATCGTGGCTTTCGCGCGCTTTGTCGGAAGCCATCTCGTCGCACTGCCCTACGTCGAGACGGAACGGGTTGTATTTGCGATCGTGAAATTCGGGGATGAGTTCCGGCACACCCTCCGGCGTGATTATATGGCAGAGACGTGGGTTGCCATTGACTTCGATGGCAATGTCTCTGCACACATCGCGCAGCGGGATTACCTGGATTATCGTGACACGTTGTCTTTCGATCAGTTGTGCGCGTCACTGGGCGACCTGTTCATAGATTTCGTCGCGCTCTTTTGTCGTGGCGAAGGTATGCGCATCGTCGACCGGATGGATGCACTCCATATCTCTGTCTTCTCGTAGGGGCGCGCCATGGACTTCAAAACCGCCGCTACACTGGGAACGTATCTTTCGAAGGATTATGCCGAGGACTTCTTCGCGCTGCTCGTGACCTACCAGGACATTTCGGCGTCGGAGGCAGCCTCGCGATTAGGGTTGCACATCCGCACCGCGCAGGATTTTCTGGAAGGGTTGACATCGCTGGACATCGTCAGCAAGCGCGAGGTATCAGAGGGTAAACGTCCTTACTTTCGCTACACCTTGGAAGTCGACAAAATCACCATGGAAATTGATCTGAGCCATATGCAGTTACCGGAACCCGCTGAAGGCCTTGAACGGCGCATCCGCGAGCGACTAAACGCGGGAGCACGTTTTCCAACAGCGCGTGGGGATGGCGCCATCAACCGTGTGGTGATCTGGACCGGGGATGGGCGGGAACGGCGCGAGCACACCATCAAGCTTTCTCCGGCGCAGGGACGTTTCCTCTATCACCTGCCATTTCCCACCGCGAAACCTTTGAGCATCGCCGAAATTATGGCTGAAGCCGAGGTTGAGGCGACCTACGCGCCGGAAGTACTGGACATCGTCAACGTTTTAGAGAATTACAAGGTCATCGAAGCGCTATAATCTTGGAGGCATAACGATGTATGATGAAATTCAGCGTGCTTTGCGTGAAGATCGCCTTATCGACATCATCACCACGGGGGCGAAGAGTGGATTGCCTAGAAAGACGGAAATCTGGTTCACCAACGTAGGCGGGCGCATCATCATCTGCGGGACGCCCGACGCGAAGGGCGAGGGTGGCCCCCGTGCACGCCGCGATTGGCTGGCGAACCTGAGAGCGCACCCGGAGTTTTTGTTTTGTCTCAAAGAATCGCTTGTGGTACAATTGCCCGCGCGGGCCGTGATTATCGTTGATCCGGAAGATCGCCGCCGACTGATGACCGCGCCCGAAACCCAGTGGTACAGAGATCAGGTTGCCAGCGTCGAGGATTTGGTCGAGGGCAGCCCGATCGTTGAAGTCTTCTTTATGGAGGAAGGATTGTCGTGAGTGAGTACATCGAAGCAAACAAAAAAAGTTGGGGCATCATCGCGCAGGATCACTACGAGACGTTCAAAGCCAGGCTTTTGGCGAACGAATCGACGTTGAGCCAGACACAGATCGAGGAATTGGGGGACATCACGGGCAAACGGCTGATTCACTTGCAGTGTAACACCGGGGCCGACACGCTTTCCCTGGCGCGAATGGGTGCGAGAGTGACCGGTGTGGATTTGGTTCCTGAAAACATCTACTATGCGCGCAAGTTGGCCGCCGATCTCGGCATCCACGATGCCAGGTTCATCGAATCCAACGTTTTGGAGATCATGGACAAGGCCATGCCCGAATGTCATGAAAAGTACGACATCGTCTTCACAACGGAAGGCGTGCTATGCTGGCTGCCTGATCTATATCTTTGGGCACGCAACGTGCATCATTTGCTCGCGGATGATGGCTTCTTGTATGTTCTGGATAGCCATCCTGTTTATATGCTCTGGGATGAGGAAAAGCTGCCGGAACTCGTCGTCAAATATCCCTACTTCCAGAAGAATGCCGACCAGGACGAGTGGATCGGCGGCTACGCGAGCGAGGGAAGACCAGCCACCAATTACAGTTGGATGTACACGATGGGCGAAATCGTCACCGCGCTGAGCCAGGCCGGCCTGCACATCGAATGGCTGCACGAGTTCGACGGTCTGTTCTTCCGCTTGTCTGCCGAAAAGCAGATCAAAGATGCACAGGGGAACTGGGTCTTCCCCGAACACCAGGGAAAGTTGCCTTACACATTTTCACTGAAGGCGACGGTCAGATAATTGCGTCACACCTGACAGGTTTTCGGCAAACCAGAGGTTTGCATAACCTGTCAGGTGTGAATTGTCGACTACACCTCACACGGCGGCTCGCCGGACACCGACTTGATCAGGTCCGCCGCCGCCGCGACCTGTTCTTCCGTCCCGCTGACGCCGATCCACGCTGAACCTTCCGCGCCGAGGATGCCGCCACCAGCAATTAAGATCGGTTCTGCTCCGGTGAGGAGTTGGATGGCGTCCAATTCCGTGAAGATTTCGCCTGGCAGGGGCATTAGCCGGGGGCCGTCTGTTTCGGGATCGTTGACGCGCAACGAGAGGCTGTGGATGTCGTCGAAGACGCGCTTCTCTAACCCGATGGGCACGATCAACTTCACGCGCCGTCCGATGACCGCCGGAACGACCGCCATCACTGTGCCGCCCTGCGGATGCCCGATCTGCACGGCGGCCTGCCCGTAGGGATCGAAGGCGTTTCCACCCTTGAGGACGACGTCGCCGGCTTTGAGGCCCTCCGCCACGTCGAAGACGGTCTTGCCGGGCTGCCACTGCCCATCCACGATGACGACGTCGCCGGCCAATTCCGCCTTGGGGAGCTTCGCGCCCTGCGCTACGGTTACACCACGCCGGAAGCCCACACGCGAGAAACCCTCGGCCTGTCCGAGCGCCGTGAGAATTTCCTCGGCCACGTAGCCGTTCGTCGTCCCGGCGACGATGAGCAGCGTGCCCTTTTCCAGAACGCGCCGCACATCGGGATGCCGCGCCATGCCCTTCGCAATCAAACGTTTTCCCATTACGGTTGTCAAATTGAACTGTTTCATCTCTTGCTCCTTGATAAGTGATTAACCACGAGTCTTCTCAAAAATCTGGGGGGGGGGTAGGGGGTT